>Ga0209825_1000066_pt1 | contig 104910 bp, 96 predicted proteins | sample EN8Hudsemesocosm_FD_184631 | JGI IMG/M metagenome (GOLD analysis project Ga0209825, IMG submission 184631) | Methane-oxidizing microbial communities from mesocosms in the Hudson Canyon - EN8B Hudson Canyon (SPAdes) (version 2) | ecosystem: Environmental > Aquatic > Marine > Cold seeps | place... | reverse complement strand
GCAGATATAGATGTTGAAAATGGCTATATCATTGCTCGTAACAATGGTCGATTGAAGGGCGCAACCATCTTTATGGATACCGTGAGTGTTACGGGTACCGAAAACTTAATGATGGCAGCAGCATTAGCAGAAGGCATTACCACAATTGAAAATGCTGCACGTGAACCTGAAATTGTAGATTTAGCTAATTGCTTAAATGCAATGGGTGCTAAAGTTTCAGGTGCCGGCTCTGATACATTAAAGATTGAAGGTGTTGCTGATTTATTCGGCAAAGAATATAGAGTCATGCCTGACCGTATTGAAACAGGCACTTTTTTAGTTGCAGCGGCAGTTACTCAAGGTAAAGTTAAATGTCTGAACACTGATCCTAAAGCATTGGAAGCCGTAATCAGTAAACTTCAAGAATCAGGCGCCGAAATAACGACCGGTGACGATTGGATCGAACTTTCGATGAATAAGCGGCCTAAAGCTGTCAATATTCGCACGGCTCCACATCCTGCTTTTCCAACAGACATGCAAGCGCAATTTGTTACATTGAACGTGATTGCTGAAGGTACGGCTACAACGACTGAAACTATATTTGAAAATCGTTTTATGCATGTTCCTGAATTACAACGCATGGGTGCTGATATTAGTCTTGAAGGTAATACGGCTATTTCTTGTGGTGTTGAATCATTAAACGGCGCGCAAGTTATGGCTACTGATTTACGTGCATCAGCAAGTTTGGTTATTGCCGGATTAATCGCTACAACTGAAACGCAAGTTGATCGTATCTATCATATTGATCGCGGTTACCAAAATATTGAAAATAAGTTACAAGCTTTAGGCGCTAATATTACGCGTATAAAAGCAAATTAACCCTTTTTTAATATAAAGTACAATCTATATAAAGCACCTTTTAGGTGCTTTTTTTTGTGCGTTTAAATGCTAAGTGTATGAATAAATATGGTCATCTTAGCCATAGTATTTATAAGCTGTTAGAATTGCCGTATTGAGATAGAGTAGAAAAAATTTAGGAAATATAATGTGAATACTTTTCATCATTACCACCTGTTGTTATTGGGTCAATATGTTAAAAACCTTTAGTGTTAAACGTAACTAAATAACATTACACCTATAACCATTTAAAAAATTGTTCGCTACATTGGAGTATGATTGATGAATAGTATTGATTTATTTGTAAAAAATTGGGGGAGCAAAAATGCTATGGTTCCAATCAAACTTGATGATATAGAAGAAGTAGAATCAAAGTTGAATGCTTATTTGCCTGACTCTTACAAATACTTACTGTCAACATATGGCTTGGTTCATACGCCTAATGTTCTGACTAAAATATGTGATTTAGGTGTCGATGTCTCTGAAGTACAAGACTTCTTAAGTTTAGATGATGTATTTTCACTTTCAAAATTATATGAAATGAGTGGTATGCCAAAGGGGCATGTTTTATTCGCATCAGATTGCAAGGGCAATATGTTTTGTTTCAAACTAACTGATTGTTCAACACAACAAGATGACAGTCCGGTATGGTTTTATAATCATGAATTATGCACGGTAAAAAAGGTCTCTAATTCTTTCGCTGAATGGCTGGAGGCGTTTAATGAACTTTAACCTTTCAGAGCTTGGCATCCAGGAAAAATATCGCTTATTAAGTGGTGGCGTAACGCCAAGACCTATTGCTTGGATAAGTACGCGTTCAAAAAGTGGCGTTGACAATATTGCTCCTTATTCATTTTTTACCGTAGCAAGTTGTAACCCACCAGTACTTCTCTATACACAAGTCACCCAAAGAAGTGGAATTGATAAAGATACCCTACAGAATTTAAAAGAAACGGGTGAGTGTGTTATCAATATAGTGAATACGCACTTACTCGAAAAAATGAACTTAACGAGTGCTAGCATCGATATTGATGAAAGTGAGTTTGATTTTGCTGGGTTAGAACACAGTACGAGTAATGTAGTTAACCCGCTTTCGGTAAAAGAGTCGCCAGTACGTTATGAATGTACTTTGCGAGAAATTATTAACTTAGGCGATTTACCTACGGGAGGAACCCTTGTACTTCTAGATGTAAAGTTCGTTTATGTTAGAGATGACCTCTACAGTACTGAAGGCATCAACCAAGCATTAATTGACTCAGTCGGTAAAATGGGTGGAGATGGCTATAGCCCGACATCACAGTCTATAGCCCTTAATCGACCTTAACCTTACCGTTAAAAAATTAGCTAAAATAGATAACCGCGGCCTAGTAATAATCTACATAAGAAAATTAAATACAGCGCTAATATCTTGATCACAATAATATGAAAATTTATTAGCACTTAACAAGAGTAGCTTTCATGCATTCAAAAATACAACTTAGCAAAGACGATCTTAGACAAAATAAACCGACACGAGATGTATACTTAAGTCAGACTAAAACGCCCTTAATCGTCGTATTAGATAACGTGACTAATAGTTATAATATCGGTTCTTTTATTCGCTTAGCTGATGCTTTTGCTATCGAAAAAATTATTGTCTGTGGAGAGTTAACGATTTCAGATAAGAAATTAAAAAAAGCATCTCGCAATGAAGCTAAGTGGGTAAGCATTGAATATAGTGACAGTACAACATTAAGCTTACAAACATTAATCGATAAAGGTTACTCTGTTTATGGTGTAGAACTCTGTCATGAGTCTGTTGATTATAAAGAGATTTCTTATCCGTCTCCCTGTGTATTGGTTTTAGGGAATGAACGAAAGGGTGTGAGTGAAGAAGCGTTAAAATTAACACATCATCAAATACATATTTCTATGTTTGGCATGGGGAACTCACTGAATGTATCAACTGCAGGTGCTATTGTCTTAGCCGAATGCGCAAGTCAACTTCGAAAAAAATAACAGCCTGAACTAATATTTAACAAAGTTAATGTGTTTAAGTGTGTTTTAAACCTATTATTTAGCATTAACGTTTATATCTTCGTATAGGCTGATTAAGCGCGTAATAACCAGAGTCGAGTTAACATCATCAATCAAATTGATAAAAATGAAAAAAACAAAATATTACCCTCAAAAAGCGCATCAAATCTAGAACTTAAAATTGCGACTTTTAACATGTTCAATTATCTTGAACCACCTAATGCTTATTATGATTTTGAGCGTATTTATAGTGCAGAGCAATGGGCGAAAAAGCAACGCTGGGTTACTGAGTATTTACGTGAATACCAACCTGATATTATTGGCTTTCAAGAAGTTTTTAGCCCTGAGTCTTTAAAAGAGTTAGTTGCTTCGCAAGGCTACGAATACTTTGCAGTGGTTGATCAACCCGTTGTTGTTGACGATTTTATATATAGAAGTCCCGTTGTAGCAATTGCTTCTCGTTATCCCATTGTTGATATTGCAGCAGTAAAGCCAAATACGGAGCTTGCTCAAACATTAGGTTTAGCGAATGACTTTTCTTTCAGCCGAAAAGTGCTCAGAGCGACAGTTGAAATACCTCATTTGGGTAACTGTGATTGTTATGTAGTGCACTTTAAATCTAAACGTTCAATGATCGAACTAGATGAAACCAATAAAAGCCGCTCGCCAGAACAAACAATTATTGACAGTTTTAAAGCACAAGTAGCGGGTAGTTGGGGGTCAACTATAAAGCGTGGTAGTGAAGCGACCTTACTCATGACTGACATGATTGAACGGCGAGAAGCAACAGGTAATCCTATGGTATTAATGGGGGATTTTAATAATACACTAGCTGACGGTGTATTAAGTCACTTACTGACCAACACACTACGCTTTGTTTCATCTATTGACCGTGATACCTACCTTGCCAAGTATTGTTTAAATGACGCGTGGAATTTGTTTGAAGTGGCTCTAAGTAATGAAGCTAATGATACTGTTTTAGAAGAAAAACCAATACGTAAGCCAACACATTATTTTGGTGCAGGTAGTTCAGTACTCGACTATATACTATTATCTTGTGAATTTGATGCCAGTTATCACGACAGCCTCTATCAAGTCAGTGGTTATGATACTTACGACAGACATTTAATTAATCCTATTTTCGAACGTGATGGAGAAAGTACAGACCACGGTATAGTGTTAGTAACGTTCACTTTAAGATCATAATGTTTTGAGCCTGCTTTGTGGGCAAAAAATATAGATAAAATTAGACGTTATTGTTCGCTTTGATCTTAACTGGATAGACTATCTATATTAGTGAGGTTTGTGCTTTTTATAGAGGTTTTGGTAAAGTTTATAATTAATGAATGACTATTCATAACCCATGTAAATAAACGACTTTATTATAGAACGTTTTCTTTAGGCAATAAAAAAGCCTTACAAAGTGTAAGGCTTGAATTGCTCGCTGTAGGTCTAGTTTATACTAGCTTCTTTTTAGTTATTTCTTTTATTATTATTATTTTGTGTTCTTCTTTAACGCGGGACAATTTATAGCAAAGCCAAAAAGTTAACGCAACAACTTTAATAGAGCATTTATTCCACGAGTTTTTTCGTACAAAGTAACTTTTGTGATGATATTTTAAAAGGCTGATTTTAAGTGTCTGATAACTTTATCTCTTATTAATAATTGATTATTTCAGACGTAATTATTCCTTATAAGAATTGATTTAGAATATAGACCCAAAAAAATGCTAGTGCTAGAATGTGCGCATATAAAAATGGGAATACATTTAATGACTGAATTAAAAAACGATACTTATTTACGCGCACTTTTGCGTCAGCCTGTAGATTACACACCTGTATGGATGATGAGACAAGCAGGGCGTTACTTACCTGAATACCGTGAAGTTCGCAAAAACGCTGGTGACTTTATGTCAGTATGTCGTGATGCCGACTTGGCCTGTGAAGTAACTATTCAGCCATTACGTCGATTCCCACTTGATGCTGCCATTTTGTTTAGTGATATTTTAACGATCCCTGATGCGATGGGATTAGGTCTATATTTTGAAACGGGAGAAGGACCTAAGTTTGAACGTCCTATCACTTGTAAAGCAGATGTAGAAAAAATCGGTATTCCTGATCCTGAAGTTGAATTGCAATACGTAATGAACGCAGTTCGTACTATTCGTAAAGAATTGAAAGGTGAAGTTCCTCTTATTGGTTTTTCTGGTAGTCCATGGACATTAGCGACTTACATGATTGAAGGTAGTAGCTCGAAAGCTTTTACAAAAATCAAAAAAATGATGTTTTCTGATCCTAAAACGTTACATTTGTTATTAGACAAATTAGCTGACTCTGTTACTTCTTATTTGAATGCACAAATTGCAGCTGGTGCGCAATCGGTTATGGTATTTGATACATGGGGCGGCGTATTGTCTCCACGTGACTATAACGACTTCTCATTACAATACATGGCAAAAATTGTTGATGGCTTAACACGTCATAATGATGGTCGTAAAGTGCCGGTAACGTTGTTCACTAAAAACGGTGGCATGTGGCTAGAATCTATTGCAGCAACAGGTTGTGATGCCGTTGCGCTTGATTGGACCATAGATATTGAAAATGCAAAAGCACGTATTGGTGATAAAGTTGCTTTACAAGGCAATATGGACCCATCAATGCTTTACGCACCATTGCCGCGTATTGAACAAGAAGTTAGCAAGATACTTGCTGGCTTCGGTGAAGGCGGTACAGGTCACGTATTTAATTTAGGTCACGGTATTCACCCTGATGTGAACCCTGAGCACGCCGGACATTTCATTGAATCTGTACACCGTTTGAGTAAGCCTTATCATAAATAATCTATTTATATTTAAGCAATAAGGAGTCAAAGAGTATTTTTGCTCCTTTACTCCTATAATAATTAAACAATTCTTAATATTTATTTCATCTAGTGGATATTTTACGTAATTATAGTCATGATGATTAGTATTAAATTAGCCTATCTTGAATGTGTTTTATGACAGAACCATTAAATAACGAACTTGATAATTTGAACGAAAACGATAATCTTTTAGCAAAAGAAGCTATTTCGTTGCTCGACAAATACCGTAAACTCGAAGACCGTTATACTGCGCTTTTTAAGTTAAATCAGTTGTCGCATGATTGTGCTGAGTTAAGTACTTTCTTTGCACAAGTTCATCAGTCCTTTGCCTCTATTATGCGGGCTGAAAATTTCTATGTTGCTTTATATGATCAAACATTATCTACGTTAGAGTTTGCTTACCATGTGGATGAGAAAGATGACTACCCTTTAGGTAAATTCTCCCTTGATGAGTTTGAAGGTTCGATGACGTGTTATGTTATTGAAACTGCTCGTTCCTTATTAGCAACTCCAGAAGTTGCTGCAAAATTAATAAGCAATAAATCAATTAAACGTGTAGGTACAGACAGTACTGATTGGCTTGGTGTGCCATTGTTGAATAATGGTGTGGTTATTGGGGTAATGGCTGTTCAAAGTTATTCTGAAGAAAACCGTTACCAAACGGTCGATCTTGAGTTAATGGAATTCACTGCTCAACATATTGTCTCTGCGATGACACGATTGCAAGACCATGAACGTTTACAAAATGCAGTAAATTCTCGTACCCGTGAACTCATGCAGCAAATTAGAGAGCGAGAAAAGTCAGAATTACTTCAAGAGTCACTTTTTAAAATATCAGAATTAACGAACGATGCGACGCTACAAATTGATAAATTTTATTCAATGGTTCATAACATCGTAGGTCAGTTAATAAATGCACAAAATTTTTATATCGCCAAGTACGATCAAAAATCAAAAGAGTTATCATTTGTTTATTACTTAGACCAAAACTCTAAAAATGCGGAAATAGATTCTAAATCGAGAACATTTGGCAACGGTTTCACTGAATATATTATTCGAACAGGTGAAACACATTTACTTAATAATCAGCAAATGTATGCTTTATATGAGCAAGGTGAAACAAGAAAGCCGCAAACAGCAACTAAATCTTGGCTTGGTGTACCCTTATTACATTCAGGTGTTGTTCTGGGAGCAATGGTATTACAAAGTTATAATTTATCTACAACATTTACTGAACAAGATGCTGAATTGTTAAAGTTTGTTTCCCAGCATGTCTCTTCTGCCATTAAGCGCCGTGAATTATTAGAATTTGAACGACAATCTCATATTCTTCTAGAGCAGCAAGTTAAATTAAGAACTGTGGCTTTAGAGGATGAGATCAAACAAAGAAAAGAAGTAGAAGAGCAATTACAACATACCGCTTCGCACGATACGTTAACGGGGTTACCCAATCGTACATTGTTTATTAATTTACTGAACCATGCTATTGCTTGCCATAAACGAAAAGCTGATTTGAAATTTGCGGTGCTGTTTTTAGATCTTGACCGCTTTAAAGTGGTTAATGACAGCTTAGGGCATCATGCAGGTGATTTACTTTTACAAGAAGTTGCTAAAGAGCTGAAAATACTAGTTCGAGACAAAGATACGGTTTCTCGTTTAGGTGGAGATGAATTTGTCATTTTGATTGAAGATCTCGATTCTAATGATGAAGCCTATGAAGTTGCTCAACGAATTACTGATTTTTTAGCTGCCCCTTTTATTATTGAAAATCAAAGCATCTTTATTGGTACAAGTATTGGCGTTTTAATTAATGATGAACGTTATGACAGTGCAGACATTATGCTTCGTGATGCAGATACCGCAATGTATCATGCAAAAGATCAAGGTAAAGGTCGCTATGAAATTTTTGACTCTAGCATGCAGAAAAAGGTTCAAAATGCACTTGAGCTGGAAGCTGATATTCGTGACGGTATAGCAAAAAGTGAATTTTTGCCTTACTTTCAGCCAATTGTTGATTTACGAAATGAGAAGGTTGTAGGGTTTGAAGCCCTAGCTCGTTGGAACAGTGATAAACGTGGTTTTGTTTTCCCGAATGACTTTATTCCTTTAGCTGAAGAAGCTAATTTAGTCACGGCAATTGATTTTCTGATTATAGAAAAATCCTGTCTGCAGTTAAAAAAATGGGAAGCAATTTGTGGTCGAAATGATTTATACGTTAGCTGTAACTTATATGGAGACCATTTTTTTAGTGCAACGTTGTTAACTGATATCCAAGAAATACTTCAACGTGTTGGTCTTAAACCGAGTCAATTAAGGGTTGAATTAACAGAACGTGCTTTATTAGAAAATAGTGATTTAGTGCTAGAGAATATGAATGCATTAAAAACACTTGGTGTTAAAATCCTCTTGGACGATTTTGGTACTGGCTATTCAAGCCTAAGCTACTTACATCGTTTTCCTATTGATGTATTAAAAATAGATCGTTCTTTTATTAATAATGTTCATGAACATGATAATCATCAGGCAATCATAAAAACGATTATAGATTTAGCCACTAATTTGCAAATGGGCACTGTTGGCGAAGGTATTGAAAATTTAGCTGACGCTCAGTTATTAACAACAATGGCTTGTATGTACGGGCAAGGTTATTATTATGCTAAACCAATGCCTGCAAATGAAGCAGAAAATTTCTTATTGAAGTGATTTTATTAAGTGTAATAAAAAGGAGTTATATCATTTGATGTAGCTCTTTTTTTGTTTTTAATCAGTTGCTTTTTAAGAGAAAATAACATGTGTATTAATTTATGAGTTGATTAAAGACAAAATCAGCATGATATTTTTATATAATTGCTTGCAGAATGTATTGGTGTATTTTTTAAATCTGAAGTACTTTATAATTCAAAAAATAACGTTTACACATAATAAGTTTTTAATATGAATTCAATTAAACCTCGAACTCTTGATCGTATTGATTTAACAATATTAGACACCCTACAAAAAGATGGTCGAATTGCGAACAATGATTTAGCGAAAAAAATTAACTTGAGCGCCAGTCCTTGTTTAGAAAGAGTACGACGCCTAGAAAAAGAAGGTTACATTGAGCGTTATCGTGCTGTACTGAATTCCATCAAACTTAACTATGGCATGTCAGCATTTATTCAAGTAACACTTGATAGAACGACTAGTGATGTCTTTGAAAAATTTAAAGTCGAAGTAGTCAAAATAAAAGAAGTTGTTGAATGTCATATGATTGCCGGTGGCTTTGATTACTTACTCAAACTACGTTTCGCCAATATGGAAGCTTATCGTGAAGTGTTAGGCATGATAGTTGAATTACCTGCTGTATCACAAACGCATACTTATGTGGTCACTGAGAATGTTAAAGCGGATAAAGGTGTACCTATTTTTTAATGCCGTAACCTTTAAATAATATTATTACAAAAGTAGCGTTTTATTTTACAATGATGATAGTGATGTCCATATGCGATTTGATATTAGACATCGTCCAAAGTTTAATTAATAACATGAAGAAGCCAATGAAATTTAAATTAATAGCCAGTGTAAGTTTATTAAGTCTTGCGTTTTTATCTGCGTGTGGACAAAACAATCAGGCAACAACACCGATCGCTGAAAAAACACCCCAAGTAAATGAAAAAAACATCAAAGCACATATTGAATTCTTAGCTGACGATACCTTGTTAGGGCGAGATACCGGTAGTGAAGGCTATCAAATAGCTGCTAATTATGTGAAATCATATTTTAAGCAACTAGGCTTAACACCTATGGGGGAACTTGATGGTTTCGAACAACAAGTTACTTTTCGTAAAGCGTTTCTTGAAGAAAATAGTGCTGAGCTTTCTATAACTAATGCTTCAGGTACTGTAGAACTAGCCTTCAAAGACGCCTTTATTATGTCTGGCGATAGTATAGTTACAGAAGCTACAATTACTGCTGAAACAGTTTTTGTGGGTTACGGTATTGTTTCAGAAGATTTTGGCTACGATGATTACAAAGACATCGATGTAAAAGGTAAAATAGTTGTTGCTTTAACTGGGCGTCCTAAGGACTTACCTTCTGAAGAAGGTGCTCATATAGGTTCAGGTGGTGAAAAAATAAAACACGCAGCGAAAAATGGCGCTGTTGGTTTTATCACAATTCACACACCTAAACGTGATGCTGTTCGTACTTTTGCTAAAAGTGCTACTTATGCAGATGCACCACGTTTAAGTTGGTTAGACAAAAAAGGAATGCCTTTTGGAAAGTATCCTGAAATTAAAGGTGGTGCCTATTTAAGTGGTGAAGATGCGCATGCATTATTTGAAGGAGCAGAGCGTAAATTAGAAGACATCTTTGCTGATGATACTAATAATATTGCTATTAAAGGTTTCGCATTGCAATCAACGGTTAAAATGGCAAATAAAAGTCGTCATGAAGAAATTACTAGCCCTAATATCATCGCGTCTATTGAAGGTAGTGACCCAACATTAAAAGATGAGTATGTTGTTTTTAGTGCTCACCTTGATCATATCGGTATCAGTAGCCATAGCGATGAAGAAGATAAAATTAATAATGGTGCGTTAGATAATGCATCAGGTGTTTCAATTTTATTAGAAACAGCCCGTTTATTATCAACCATGCCAGAGAAGCCTAAACGTTCTATTTTGTTCGTTGTTGTTACGGGAGAAGAGAAAGGATTACTTGGCTCTAGTTATTTCGCCACTAATCCAACAGTACCTGCTATGCAAATGGTCGCTAATGTTAATTTAGATATGCCGTTAATTTTATACCCGTTTGCCGATATTATTGCTTTTGGTTCAACGCATTCAAGTTTAGGTCCTATAGTAGCAAGTGCAGCGGAAAAAATTAACTTGTCGCTAAGCGATGACCCTATGCCTGATCAAGCATTATTTACGCGCAGTGATCATTACAGCTTTGTAAAAGCGGGTATTCCATCGGTATTCCTAATGACAGGATTTAAATCTAAAGATCCTGAAATTGATGGTGGTGCGGTATTTGGTGACTTTCTTAAAAATCATTATCATCAACACAGCGATGAAATAACTCTACCTATTAATTACGATGCAGCGGCAAGCTTTGCTGAAGTGAACATGATGATAGGTTTGGAAATTGCCAATGGTGAAAAGCGTCCAACCTGGAATCAAGGCGATTTCTTTGGTAAAACGTTCGCTCAATAACTCTTAAATATTGAAATGATGAAAACGCAGAGATGAAAATCTCTGCGTTTTTTGTTTTCTGATTTAAAGCAACAAGCTACACTGTCAATATGACTTTATAGAAAATACTGATAATTACATGGATGCTAAAAAATACGCGTTACAAGCCAATGGTTCTTTTGCTCTTCCCGATGCTTGCTTTAAGATAAAAGCATTAATGGAAAACGAAAACTCTGCGATTGCAGATTTTGCCAATGTCATTAGTGTTGACCCTTCGATGACTTCTCGTTTATTACAAATTGCTAATAGTGCAATTTATAGTTTCCCTGGAGAAATTAGTACAATTTCACGTGCAATCACGATTATTGGCACACAAGCTATCTACAATATGATGTTAGTCGATGTTGCGGCAACAGCGTTTAAGCATTTTTCCAATCAGGCGATTGATTTAAAACGCTTTTGGCGAATGAGTATCTTTTGTGGTTTAGCCACTAAAAACTTAGCGATTAAAGCGGGTATCCGGGATATTGAACGACTTTTTGTTGCGGGTCTTTTACAAAACTTTGGCGAATTGATTGTCGCTAAAATAACACCTGAAATTGCACAACAATGTGAAAAATATTCACCTGAGGACTTACCTTGGGATCTACAAAAAAAGGCGTTGGGTTACACTTATACTGATATCTCTGCAGAATTACTGAAGATATGGCAATTACCTGAGAAAATTATTCTCCCTATTCGTCACTTCAATGAAGCAAAAACAATTCAAATTAATAAAGACGTTAAAGTGCTTTATTTAGCATCACGATTAGCGTTAGTTGATAGTCACCCTGACGAATTTAATTTTGATGATAATATTGATGAAACCTTGTGCAAAAGTTTGAATATTTCTAGCGAAGATTTAGCGCAGTGTGTTGATATTGCCTCAGAAGAAGCTGAGAATATTCTTACTATTATGAATGGCGGACTTTTTTCAAAATAATATAAGCATACCAGGCAAGGCTCTGAGGACGATAGCCTTGCCATAATCACTGGATTCCTGCTGATACCTTGAAGACTTACCTCTCGCTTTCTAAGTGCAACTATATTTATACACTTAATTACTAATACCTTCGTGCTAAAACAAGACATTAATTATAAAGCCTGATAGCATCAGGCAATTCTTTTTTCGTATAGTTAATAAACTGTACAAAATATGCCCTACAAATAATTATAATTAAGGACATTTATGAGCGCATCTAGAGAGCAATTTAGCTCTAAACTCGGATTTATTTTAGCCGCAGCAGGTTCTGCTGTTGGAATTGGTAACTTAGTCGGTTTTCCTGTTAATGCAGCTAAAAATGGAGGTGGTGCATTTTTAATCATGTACGCCATATTTGTTTTTCTAATCTGTTTACCGGTAATGATTGCTGAAATGGCCGTTGGCCGTAAAACACAAAAAGAACCTGTAGGTGCTTATAAAGCGTTAAGTGGTGGCAGTAGAGGTTGGGGAATAGCTGGAATTTTTGGTGTACTTACGCCATTCATGATTGCTGTTTTTTATATGGTGTTAACCGTATGGCTTTTTGGTTATCTCGCGTTAACATTGTCGGGTCAGCTAGACTACTTAGCTAGCGGTAATGGTTTCAGTGAATTTATTAATAGTCCTTATTTATTTATTGCGATGATTGTTGTTGCAGCCATTGTAAACTTCATCTTAGTGGCAGGTGTAAAAGAAGGAATAGAAAAAGCAGCAAAAATACTCATGCCTGCACTATTCGTTATGCTATTAATTATGGTGGTTTATGTATTAAGTCTTGATAACGCTATTTCTGGTGTGAAGTTTTTTATTATTCCTGATTTTGATAAAATCACCCCAAGCGTTATTAACGGCGCTTTATCGCAAGCCTTCTTTTCACTTTCATTAGGTATGGGTATTTTAATTACTTACGGTTCGTATATTAATAATAAAACTGACATTGTTAATTCTGCTAAGTTAGTCGCACTTACTGATACCGCCGTTGCCTTCACTGCTGGTTTAATGATTTTACCTGCCGTGTTTTCATTCAACCCTAATGTTAACCCTGCGGAATTAAGTGATAGTTCTGTATCGCTGATCTTTACGTTTTTACCTAAAATATTTTTAGCGTTACAAACGTCTATTGGTTATTTTGGTGCGAGCGCCGTTGCTGCATTCTTTTTTCTTCTCGTATTTTTCGCGGCGATTACTTCGTTAGTTTCAATTATAGAAGTGCCAGTTTCTTATCTAGTAACAGAAAAAAAACATAGCCGTAAAAAAGCTTTATCAATTCTAATGATTACGGGTGGCTTGTTAACTATTTTTGCTACTCTTTCGTTTGGTATGGTGTCATTCTTTACTGAATTTACAACCTATGCAAATGGTACACGCTCATTCTTCGATGTAATTTATGACATTTTCTACGACACTATTCTGCCACTTAATGGTTTCTTATTATGTGTGTTTGTTAGTTACCGTTGGAAAAAACACAATTTGTCTGACGAAATTGCTATTGGTAATGAAAACTATAAAGGGTCTTGGATCGAGACATACGTTAACTTTTCTCTAGGCACCTTTATTCCTGTTATCGTGTTAGGTATCTTCATAAATACAGTGGCGCAAAAGTTCTTTGCATTTAGTATTTTTGGATTTTAGTTTTATTGTTGTAATGTAAACGTAAAACGATTTGAACGTAAAGCCGTATAATTTGTTATTATGCGGCTTTATTTTTATCTTTAAAAAATAGTGCTATGACACAAAATCTTCAAGAACATCTAAAAACCTCTATAGAATCCATTAACCAATCGAATGGCTTCACTGATTGTCAGCGATTATTTCATGGCAGAGGGCATGCTTACCCAGAATTATCACATGTTAATGTTGACTGGTTTTCGCCCGTTGTTCTCATTACGCTTTACCAAGAGGTTGATGAAACTTGGTTAAGTGAACAGGTCTGCGTTGTTCAACAATTGATACCAAACTGTACCTCTATTCAAGTACAATTTCGTAGCCGAAAATTCGCCCCCAGCGAAGTCTTATGGGGCGAAAATATTACAGAATTAAGAGCGCAAGAGCATGGTTTGGAATATCATATTAGTTTAGGCAAAGCTCAAAACTCTGGGCTTTTTCTAGATATGGGAAATGGGCGTGAATGGATAAAAAATAATAGTGAAGGTAAAAACGTTTTAAACCTTTTTGCTTATACTTGTGCCTTTTCTGTTGCTGCTATAGCAGGTGGCGCCAAGCAAGTTATTAATATAGATATGAGTAAAAGCTCATTATCTAAAGGCCGTGAAAATCATAAGCTTAATAAGCAAGATGTCAGTAAAATAAAATATGAGGGCGTTGATATTTTTAAGTCGTATAATCGACTTAAAAAACATGGACCTTACGACTTATTAATTTGTGATCCACCTTCTTTTCAAAAAGGTAGCGTAAATATAGAGCGTGATTACAAAAAAATTATTAAACGTTTACCTGAGCTAATGGCAAATAATAGTGATGTTGTGCTCTGTTTAAACTCCCCTGATTTAAGTGAGGAGTTTTTATTAGCCGAAGTCGCTAGAGAATGCCCGCAGTGTCAATACCAGCATCGTATCGACAACCCTCTTGTGTTTGTTGAAGCTGAAACAGGCAAGGGTTTAAAGGTGCTTTATTTTCGCTATGTTGAACTAAGTGAGTAAGCAGTAGTTAACTAATCACAATACGGGCAGCGAGCAATATCAAGAAGCTGCCTGTAACTTTATCAACAATATGGCTATTTTCTCTTAACTTACTAATGATATTGCCACGTGAAAGTGTGAAAGTAACAAGGCAATACCATAAAGCATCTATACTGCCCACGGTCGCAGTCATAATCATTTTTTGTTCGCTACTCGCTTCCTCCCCTAAAAATTGACTAAATAATGCCAGAAAAAAAATAGCGAGTTTAGGGTTTAAAAAAGCAATTAAAAAGCCATCTAACCAGCCGTTTACTTGTGATTTTGTTGCTGTGTCATCTTCAGAAAATACTTCATTAGCTTTTTTACTTAATAAAGACTTTACGCCTAAATACAATAAAAATGCTGCGCCAGCATATTGAATAATACTAAATATTAAGGGAGATTGAACAATTATAACGGCTATGCCTGTTGCGGTAATTGCAGCATAAAGTGCAACACCTAAACCATGGCTAATTGCAGTGGCATAACCTTGCGGTGTGCCGCCAGCTAGAGTATTTTTGATGACTAAGGCTAAACTAGGACCCGGAGATAAGGCACCCATAATACAAATGACGACAAAAGATAACCATAAGTGAAATTCCATTAATTATTATTCTCTTCTTTTAGTAAAGTGTATTAGTAGGTTATGTGCATTTTTATTGAGTTTGTGGAAGTGCACGAACGCGTAAAAAGCTAGCGAATTTTGGCACACCTCGCACTGTTTTACCAATGTATTTAAACGTGATCGTACTACCAATGACAGGTGGTTCATTTCGTTGTTGATCAGTAAAGCCACTGCCAATTTTAAAAGTTAAACCTGAGGGCATTTTTACTTTTAAAGAGCCCAATTTATTTTTGTATTTACCCTTTCCTGCGATATAACCAATGACAATTGCCTCAGCATCATCATGGCGTTTCAATTTCATTAAATCGTTACTTCTGCCTGTTTTGTAATGAGCTTCTTGATGATGAAGCATTAAGCCTTCTCCGCCCATGTTAACGACTTTTGATAGTCGTTGGTGTAATAAAGTAATTGAGCTTATTTTTTCTTGTTTTATTGCTAATAAATAATTGCTATTAGTGACTTCTACTAGGTTATTCATCTTTTTGATACGTTGACTAAAAGTGCCTTCAGATCGTGGTAAATCGAATATCATAAAATGTATTTTTTGCCAGCAACTTGTCTTTTTTTGCGTATCCGGTTTATGTTTTCTCACACAACTGCTGATCTTTTCAAACTCACTTCGACTACTCCATAACTCTCCATCAATATATTCGTTAGGCCAGTTTTGGGTAAACCACGCAGGTGCATAAATAATATTCCCACCGCGGGTAACTAAGTTCTGACCATTCCAAAACCCTCGAATCCCATCAAGTTTTTCGCTAATGAAATAATCGTGAATATTTACAGGTTTATTGAAATCGTCTTTATAGACAGTGGCAAGTTGAATTTTTGGAATTTCTTTTGCATTACATTGCACACTAAGCACGCAGTAAAGTAGCAGGTACAAAATATTAGATGTTATCGAGTTCAATGTTGAACGTCCTTGTTCATTTTAGATAGGAAAAGTATAGAGCTTGTTTATTTAATTGCTAATACTATGTTAATATAATGCACTATTATGTTGCGTATTGGTTTGTTCTTATGTCTAAAAAGGAATAATTATGTGCGGAATTTATTTTAAGGTTATCTTTATTAGTATCATAATGGTCTTGAGTCAAGTCAGTTATGCGGGGAAAAAGCATTGCCAACCTTATTTAGATAAGTTACGTAATGTACAGTCCCAACAAAAGCAGGGGCATAGTTTAAAGCGTGGTGAAAGTCTTAATAAACAAGAAGGTAAAGCGAGAAAGATATGGTGGCAATGTGAACAAGGACATCTAAAAAAGACACACTTAAGTAATAAGCAGAAGAAACAGCAGAAAAATAAAAGGCCTAAAAAACAGGGGGGAACTACAGTTTCATTAACACAGATGCCAAAGGTAAGTGTAAAACCCTTTCAAATGACAGCACCGTTGGTGGTAAAATCTCGTTATCAAGGTAAACAATTACAAGCATGGTTACTGTATTATCAGCAGCCTAAAAAATGTTCACGTCCAAAAACTACAAAGCAGTTTGCTTTTTGTGTTGAAGATAGAAGAAATCAACAGCGAGCATTTGAAAAAAGTGATGCTACTGTAAAAACTAAGTAGCAACTTCTTATAAACAGACGATCTTAAGCGCTATTTTAAGTACTGCGCTTTTTTATCATTGTAATGGCTAACGAGAGCATCAATCGTTGCTTGATCATAGTCTTTTAAGCCACTTAAAAGCATGTGTTTTTTACCATGTCCAATCACTTTGCCATCGGCGACTAAATCAAAAGGTAATGTTGCTTTTCCGCGTTTACCTTCAATAATTAAGCTTGGTGTGGTTAATTGTAATTGTACGTCTGAGAAATCAAGTTCATCTAAATGTATAAACATATTCTCGTACATTACCATTGGGCGTGTAGGGTTAATCATTACATTATTTTCAAACATTAATTTCACTAAAATATGCGGGAATGTATGACCAGAAAACTCGACATAAGCACGGATTAATGAATTTATTGATTGGCTGTTGGTTGTGCACTTTCCCGTCGCTTCTATTTTCATATATTCTTTGGAATTGTCATCAATAATGCTAGCTGAATCAATTATCGTTTCTGGAAAAGTGAGTGCGATACCGTCAGACACCATTCCTGAAAAAGTAAATCCCATGTTTTGAGATAAACCTGACTTTTCTAATACTAATGAAAATAGTAGATCGCCGGGAATGCAAAAACGTTTTGCATCGACATCATGTAGCGGATTGAAATCGTCGGCAATTTGTTTAGCAAAATCGCTACCTTGTTGACGAGAAAAACTAATTTTATTATCTGTAACGCTACAGTAACTTTCTAGAAACATAGAACCTACAATTGTTGATTGAAAACCGCCGTATATTAGCAGTTACCAGTTGATAAATCGCAATTATATGAAAAAACCAATACTAAGCAGACCAGTATTGTTAACGTGATTTTTCGAAAAGAGGCAAGTCGAAACTATTAACTAAAGCTTCTTTTTTTACTTTGGTAAGCTGTTTTAATTGATATTCACGTTTACAAGCGAATTGACGGTTTTCCTGTGTTTCAGCATAGACCAATATAACAGGGCGACGCACACGCGTATATTTAGCACCTTTTTTGTTACAGGTGTTGTGTTCATGCAATCGACGAGTTAAGTCAGTTGTAACACCTGCATATAAACTCTTGTCAGCACAACGTAAATAATAAACAAACCACTGGGGTTTATGGGTAGGTTGTTTTTCTATCATTGAGATAGTATCGCAATTTTTATCATTGAAATCGATAAAAAGCTGGCTGTCATTTCCAGAGTTTTATACCATGCTCTTTAAACTTCCCCATGAAAATTATCGAGACAATAAATGACCCATTACGATGCTGGTGCTTTAAGTAAAATGACAGCCCAATTAGGTGAAAACGGACTTGTTCATTATCAACTACCTATCGGCGAACAAACTATCGATATGAATGCGTTAATTGGAAAGACAATAACGTTAGATTACCAAGGTAAAATCGGTTGTCGTAATTGTGGAAGATCTACAAAGAAAAGTTATTCACAAGGTTTTTGTTATCCGTGCATGCAAAAATTAGCACAATGTGACATGTGTATTATGAAACCAGAAACTTGTCATCATGCGCAAGGCACGTGTCGTGAGCCAGAGTGGGGCGTTAAAAATTGTATGGTGAATCATTATGTATATTTAGCGAATACTTCTGGTATTAAAGTCGGTATTACTCGTCATACGCAAATACCAACACGCTGGATTGATCAAGGTGCTACCCAAGCCTTACCGTTATTTAGAGTAAGTACCCGCTTACAATCTGGTTTAGTTGAAATAGCATTGGCTAAATTCATAGCAGACAAAACAAATTGGCGTGCTATGTTGAAAGGATCAGGTGAGGCGGTTGATTTAAAAGCGCGGGCACAAGAGTTAATACCTGAAATTTCAGCACAGTTAGATGAGCTGAAATTACGTTTTGGTGAAGATGCGGTGGAATTACTTGATGAACCCGTTGTCAATTTAAATTTCCCAGTTGACCAATACTTAGAAAAGATTGGCTCTTTTAATTTTGATAAAACACCACAAGTGTCAGGACTTTTGCAGGGAATTAAAGGCCAATACCTTATTTTCGATAAGGGTGTTATCAATATTCGTAAATTTGGTTCTTATCAAGTGGCTCTTACGGTTGAAGATTAATATCGATTAAAATGATAAAAAAGTCACTAATTATAAATATAGTGACTATACTCATTACTAGATTGACCATTCGCTAATCTCCTGTATTTTAAATAGAAAGTGAATTGTCAGTCTGTTACAAAATTGTAACATTTCCCAGCTGTTGTGGGGATAATTTATCATATTAAATTACCTATATATTCCTAGGATCTACTTCATGAATGCTTATGAATACGCCGAACAGGCAAGCGAAATATTTGTTCTATCTGACTCATTTATCCGTATAAAGGAATTAATAGATGATGAATCATCATCTATAGATGATATCGCCGATGTTATTCTCCTTGATCCAGCTTTAGCTGGGACTATTTTGAAGCTGTCTAACAGTTCATTTTTCAACTACCCTGGAAAAATCGATACAATTTCTAAAGCTGTTTTAATTATTGGTATCACAGAAGTTTATAATTTAGTTATTGCTTACTTCACGACGAATGCTTTTAAAAGACTCAATGCTAACCCTGAATACTTAGATGACTTTTGGGAACGTAGTGTTGATTGCGCCTTAACGGTAAAGTTTTTAGGGACTAAATTAAGAGTGCCAAATGCTGAGCGGTTATTTATTTTAGGATTACTTCACAATTTAGGCGAATTGGTAGTTCATCAATTTCTCCCTGAAAAAGTGAAGGAATGTAAACAAATAAATGCAGATGAATTGCCTTGGACAAAGCAACAGGAAGTTCTTGGTTTTGGTTATGCAGATGTTTCTGCCGAGTTATTGAAACAATGGCAGTTACCGTATAGTTTAATTGAACCTATACGTTTCCAAGATGAAGACGAATTTGAACACAGTACTGACGAGACAAAATTACTTTATATTGCTAAACGTGTGATGACGCTAAATCATGAATGTAAAAGTCATGACCCATCAGTTGTCATTACAGATGAAAAATTAGATTCTCTGGCTGTACAAAAAGAATTATTACGTGATGCTAGTGATTTTTGCGACATGGAACGTTTGAGTATTTTGGCTGTTCTTAATCCAAGTGCTTCAATGCTTTATTAAATCATCCATTTAGAACAATTTTATTTACGTGTTAATGTAGTTTTCGAAATTTTAGAACCGACTAAACTCGCCACTAAAATAGCTAAATAAAATTGTCCTACTATGGCTTCTAAATAGACGAGAAAACGCGTAATTGGCATTGCAGGCGCAATATCTCCAAAACCTAATGTAGTCATAGTCACGAAAGAAAAATAAACAAAATCGGGAAGTAACTCATACCAGGCTAAATTGTTCAGCACATTAGTAAATGCTGTGCCCAACAGTAATTCAATTAATGTGTAGGTTAATGCCCAAATTAACCCCATAAGTATATATAAACAAATAGCGCCTAAAATTTTATTACCATTAATTTCACCTGTAAATAGTACTTGGTGAGCGGTACGGTAAGCTGTAATAATAAAAAATATCAAAAGAAGGAAGAGATGAGCGTAGTCTAATCCCCAATTATCTAAAAGTGCCCCACAAAGAGCGGTAATGATTATGGCTACAGGAAAAATAAAAGCCTTTCTTAAAAATAAATTTTTAGATTCTGCTCCCCAAACGGCTACAAGTAAAGTTATAACGGTTGTTGATTGAGCAATACGCTGAATTGAGGGACTAAAAAATTGTTGAGCTAATGCAATACTTAGCAGCAATAAAATTAGAGCAAAGGTTAAATAAATAAAGTTGTCTGCCGTACTCATTTCTTTATGTGACAATAGAAGAACTCAACAATATAATGTTTCTTTTATTATTATCAATATATTGAAATTTTACTAGCAATCATTCCTTTTATAACTTGATATCCACTTAACGTTTGTATAGTGCACTAATGCCTATGCATTGAATCAAACTTGAGTTCATTATCGAGGATTAAGCGATAAACCTCTCTGTATCCCGTAGAATTAAAAAACACCCCCCATAAATATAATGCACCAAGTATTCCCATCTTAAAGTTTTTTCGCACCAATTCGGTGCCCCTATATTATGCTAGATTTTATTTATATATATAAGTACTTGATTTAATGGTTTTTTATTGTTTGGCATAACATTTGTATTGTTATAATCAAATTATAAATAAGGGTAGAAACATGAAATTGGTTAACGCAATAATAAAACCTTTTAAGCTGGATGATGTCAGAGAAGCTATTTCTGAAATTGGTGTTGAAGGTTTAACGGTAAGTGAAGTTAAAGGGTTTGGTCGACAAAAAGGTCATACTGAATTATATCGTGGTGCAGAATATCAAGTTGACTTTTTACCGAAAGTAAAACTTGAAATTGCAGTAAATGACGATGTTGTCGAACGTTTGGTTAAAGCAATTAGTGAATCTGCTCACACGGGTAAAATTGGTGACGGTAAAATATTTGTTTATGACTTACAGCAAGCTGTGCGTATTCGCACTGGTGAGCAAGATGTTGAAGCTATTTAAGGGGTAAATCATGGAACAAAATATTTTTCAATTACAGTATGCAATGGACACTTTCTATTTTCTAATATGTGGTGCTCTTGTTATGTGGATGGCAGCTGGCTTCTCTATGTTAGAAGCGGGTTTAGTACGTGCTAAAAATACCACAGAAATTTTGACTAAAAACGTCGCACTATATGCGATTGCCTGCATGATGTACTTAGCATGTGGTTATGAAATAATGTACGGCGGCGGTTTCTTCTTATCAGGTATAGAAACTGTTGATGCTGATGCAGTATTAAAAGAATTTGCTGGCCGTGAAGACGGATTCAACGGCGGTGCTATTTATTCAAAAGCTTCTGACTTTTTCTTTCAAGTTGTCTTTGTTGCGACAGCTATGTCGATTGTTTCTGGTGCAGTTGCTGAGCGAATGAAATTATGGGCATTCCTTGCTTTTACTGTCGTTCTAACAGCCGTTATTTATCCACTAGAAGGTAGCTGGACTTGGGGCGGTAACGCAGTATTTGGTCTATATACTTTAGGTGACTTAGGTTTCTCTGATTTTGCAGGCTCAGGTATTGTACATATGGCAGGTGCTTCCGCAGCACTAGCAGGTGTATTATTACTAGGCGCACGTAAAGGTAAATATGGTGCTGACGGCAAAGTAAATGCAATTCCTGGTGCTAATTTACCTATGGCTACATTAGGTACGTTTATTTTATGGATGGGTTGGTTTGGCTTTAACGGTGGCTCAGTATTGAAACTTGCTGACATCAACAGTTCACATTCAGTTGCTATGGTATTTTTAAATACCAATGCAGCAGCAGCAGGTGGTGCAATTGCCGCATTAATCTTTGCAAAAATCTTATTTAAGAAAGCAGATTTAACCATGACATTAAATGGTGCATTAGCAGGCTTAGTTGCTATTACAGCAGAACCCTCAACGCCAACTGCGCTTCAATCAACCTTATTTGGAATGATCGCTGGTGTTATCGTTGTATTGTCAATTATTGGTTTAGACAAGTTGAAGCTAGATGATCCTGTAGGCGCTATATCAGTTCACGGTGTTGTTGGTTTATTTGGTTTGTTACTTGTTCCTGTTACAAACTCAGCTTCAAGCTTTAGTGGTCAGTTAATTGGTGCCGCAACTATATTTGTCTGGGTATTTACCGCAAGTTTTGTTGTATGGTTTGTACTTAAGAAAGTAATGGGTATTCGCGTTACTGAAGAAGAAGAGTATGAAGGTATGGATAAATCAGATTGTGGTATGGAAGCATACCCTGAGTTCAAGTAATACTTATGGGTACTTAGTTTTCTAGATGAATAAAGATAAAGCAGCCTCCGGGCTGTTTTTTTATGTTCAGGATAAACGGTATGTCGTGTTGCCATGGATGGCAAAGAACGACAATGCTCAGGATAAACGGTCATGGCCGTTCTTAGGCATCCATGCCTTCTCGGCATTAATGCTTCCTGCACGTCATTTTAGTCCAGTCAAATCATAAGTACATGCATCCTTGTAGGCAATGTCATGATCAATTTGATGTGAAAGAGCAGCAGATTTCACACAAATTTTAATAAATAAAATGATTTACTGTGAATTTTAAAAAACTGTGTAAAATTAAGAAATTAAAAGACATTTAATTTTGGGAAATTTCGATGGCTAGAGAACAATTTGGTATATGTGCAGAACCAAGTTTACACGGTTATTATTTATTATTTAACGTATTAGATGATAAAAATGCTCACATTCGTCAAGCCCTTTCCCGATTGCCTGCTTTATTCGACAAATATGCTGACCGCTTTTCAGAAGCCAACTTAGCCGGTGTTGTTGCTATTGGTGCTAACTATTGGGATGAATTGTATCCCCATGCTAGACCTTTAAATTTAAAATCTTTTTCAGCAATAGAGTGCGATGATCGTGTTGCACCTTCAGATAGTTATGATCTCTATATTGAAATACGAAGTGACCGCGCCGATGTTAATCATATTGTGAGTACAAAGGTGTGTGCGTTATTAGCAAATAGTGTTGAGCTTGTTGAACAAGTACGTGGCTTCAGATTTCTTGATGGTCGTGACTTAACCGGTTTTGTAGACGGAACCGAAAATCCTCAAGGGCCTCATCGTCGAAAAGTGGCGCTCATTGCTAATGAACAAGATGAAGAGTTTGCCGCCGGTAGTTATTTACACATTCAACGTTATCGCCATAATTTGAATTTATGGAATAGCCTAAAAGTTAAAGACCAAGAAGATATCTTTGCACGAACCAAACTTGAAAATGAAGAATATACCAGTGAAAACAAGCCACCAACATCACATATTAAACGCGTGAACTTGAAAGACGAAGAAGGTAACTCAATCGAAATCGTCCGTCAGAGTATGCCGTATGGTGATATGAAATTGCAGGGGTTATTTTTTGTTTCTTATTGCAATTCACCTGAACCTTTTGAATTGATGCTAAAAGCGATGATCCAAAGTGATGCTCATGGAAATTTTGACCATATGCTTAAATATACTCAGGCAGAAACAGGGGCTGCATTCTTCGCACCGAGCTTGAACTTTTTAACTAAATTAGGTGTATATATATAATTAAATGAGTGAACAGTTACTCGCCAGTTATTTCAAAGGTATACCGTTAACTTGCAGTATTCAGCGTTTATTTTCTAAAGATAAACGCTAAGTTTTAATTTAAGTTTATTGAAAAGAGTAACTCTAATTTAGCAATCGTTTCTTCTATTTTTCCCACATGCGTTGGCGCAATAAAAATAGTATCATCTCCCGCAATAGTGCCGAGTACACCATCACTTTTACTTAAACTATCAAGTAAACGAGCAATTAGCTGGGCTGCTCCTGGACTTGTCCTAATAATAATCATGACTTCATTGTATTCAATATCGATGACTAATTGATGTAAAGGGCTTTTTGCTGTGGGAACACCTAATTCAGCAGGTAAACAATAAACCATTTCTTGGCGAGCATTACGCGTGCGTACAGCACCATATTTACTGAGCATACGGGAAACTTTCGACTGACTGATATTATCAAAGCCTTGCTTTTTTAATGCGTCGACAATCTCGCCCTGAGAGCCAAATTGCTCTTGCTTTAATAAATCTTTAAAAGCTTGTGTTAGTGCTTCTTGTTTTTGTATGACTGTCATAATTTAAGGGTGCTCTTTGTTATTTTTATACTACACTATTTTTAATATTAAACGCTTAACAATAGAGATGTAAGACCTAAGTATTATTTCATAAAAAGTATTATACGGTATCCTAATACCATATATAGATTAATATTAATTGTTTTTTAGTGGCTGATGCTATATCTTTTGGGCACGAAAATTTACGTATTTACTCAAATATTCTTTAACTACCGGAGACATCCAATGAAAGTTGCTGTTTTAGGCGCTGCTGGCGGTATCGGCCAAGCGTTATCATTATTATTAAAAACTCAATTACCAGCTGGTTCTGAGCTATCTTTATATGACGTTGCACCAGTTGTTCCAGGTGTTGCTGTTGATTTATCACACATCCCTACAGCTGTTAAAGTTGAAGGTTTTGGTGCTGACGCATTAGGCGACGCATTAACTGGCGCTGATATTGTATTAATTCCAGCGGGTATGCCACGTAAGCCTGGTATGGACCGTGCTGATTTATTCGCAGTAAACGCAGGTATTATCAAAACTTTAGCTGAAGGCATTGTTGCTAACTGTCCTAAAGCATTAGTGGGCATTATTACTAACCCAGTAAACGGAACGGTACCAATTGTTGCTGAAGTTTTCAAAAAAGCAGGTACTTATGATGCAGCTCGTGTATTTGGTATTACTACGCTAGATGTTATCCGTTCTGAAGCTTTTGTTGCTGAATTAAAAGGCTTAAACGTAGCTGAAGTTAAAGTTCCAGTTATCGGTGGCCATTCAGGTACAACGATTCTTCCTCTTCTTTCACAAGTTGAAGGTGTTACTTTCTCTGATGAAGAGATTGCAGCTTTAACTCCTCGCATTCAAAACGCGGGTACTGAAGTTGTTAATGCTAAAGCCGGTGGCGGATCAGCTACTTTATCAATGGGCGCTGCTGCTGCTCGTTTTTGTATGTCTTTAGTTAAAGGCTTACAAGGCGAAGACGTTGTTGATTACGCTTATGTTGAAGGCGCAGGCGAAGATGCACAATTTTTCGCGCAACCTGTACGTTTAGGTGTAAATGGCGTGAGTGAAATATTATCTTACGGTGCACTTAGTGCATTTGAAGAAAAAGCAAAAACTGATATGTTAGCGACTTTAAATGCTGATATAAAAGAAGGTATTGATTACATCAACGGTTAATTTTTTGTTGAATGCTTAAATCAAGACCAAGCCGCTATTTTTTAATAAGGTAGCGGTTTTTTTATGTTTAAAAATCAATAATCGATTAATATTTTATCAAAAAATAATCACATATCACTATATTTTTTATTGCACTTAATGTACAAGTTAACTCATAAAATAAAATCAATTTTATCTAGAGGTAAGGATGCCCCGTTTAACCACCATATTCATTTCTATTTGTTTTTATTCTTTCATTTTTTTAGTTTTAGCATCTAACGTATATGCCGAAAACTTACCTGTTGCAGCATTTGGGAAATTACCTGAGGCACAGCAAGTTAAATTATCTCCTGATGGCAACAAAATAGCCTTTATTAAAAATCATGAAGGTAGTTCCATGATTGGTGTTCGCGATTTAAAAAAATCTAAAACACGATATCTTGTAGTGACAGATAACCAAAAATTTAAAATTGGTTGGTACCTTTGGGCTAATAATGACCTATTGCTAATGAGTGCTGATTACCCTGTGCAAAGAGGAACCTTGAAATATAAAGAATCTAGGTTAATTAAAATTAAGGCTGATGGTTCAGAGCCTTTTGAATCTGTTTTTAAATTAAGAAAGAATGATAATCCTCCACAATTTCAAGATAATATTATTGACTTGTTACCGGATGAACCTAACCATATTTTAATGGGGTTAGATTTGAGGCTTTCTAATATGCCTGATGTTTACAAAATAAATTTAACCAATAATCGCAAAAGAGAACGTATCTATAAAGGTAAAAGTCATATTTACAACTGGATGACAGATCGCCAGCACAACCTTAGATTAGGTTACGGTCGTGATGAAACAAGAATATTCTATCGCTTTTTTGATATACAAAAAGATGAGTGGCGTAATATTTGGGAATATGAAATTTTTGATGCGCCTGACATTTCACCTTTAGGGTTTGGTCTGAACCCTAATGATCTTTATATTCGTGCCGATCATAAAGGTCGATATGCTATTTTCAAAGTTGACGTTTCTAAAGCCGATTTACCCAGAACGTTGATATTTCATGACCCTGATTATGATGTAGAAGGTTCGTTGATATATTCTCAAAAAACAAATGATGTTATTGGTGTTTACCATGGTGAAGCTGATAATGCCAAAGTGTTCTTTGACCCCGTTTATGAAGATTTCCAAACTGCATTAAATACAGCGCTCCCAGACGCTTATAATAATGTGTCTAGTTTCAGTGCAGACGAAAGAAAATATATCTTATATACCAGTAACGATCAGTCTCCAGGTGCTTATTACCTTGGTAACCGAGATACGAATGAACTGTCTTTCGTGCTAGAACAGTACTCATTGCTTTACCAACAAAAATTGTCAGGTAAAAATAAAATTTCATACAAAGCAAGAGATGGTATTGAAATCGAAGGTTACATTACAAAGCCTCATTCAAATGTAAAAAATACTAAAGGTGCAATTGTTTTACCGCATGGCGGGCCTATGGCAAGAAACTATGCAGGTTTTGATTGGTTTACAGAATTTTTTGCTAGTCGAGGTTATACCATTTTAGAGCCAAACTTCCGTGGTTCATCGGGGTACGGTTTTAAGTTTGAAATGGAAGCTGTGCAAAAGTGGGGCGGTGCCATGCAAGACGATTTAGCTGATGCTGCATTGTGGATGCTAAAAGAACATGACATTGATAAAGACAAGGTTTGTATTCTAGGTGGCAGTTATGGCGGTTATGCAGCCTTAATGGCCGCTGTGAAGCAGCAAGATGCCTTTAAGTGTGCAGCAAGCTTCGCGGGTGTTTCAGATTTAGAGCTTATTGTTATTAAAGCCAGACGGTTTACTAATAATGAAGTCGTGAAAAAACAATTCGGTACAGATTCTGACTTACTTGAACAAAACTCCCCCGTTAATTTTGCTAAAGATATTAATATTCCAGTGCTCTTAATTCATGGTGATAAAGATCGTGTTGTAGATGTTAGGCATAGCCGAGACATGTATGAGGAGTTACAAGACAATAAAAAAGAAGTCGAATATATTGAACTAGAAAATGGTAATCACCATATGGAGATTGAGGCTCACCGATTGAAGGTATTAACGTCTTTAGAGGCCTTTTTACAACGAAACATGGGCGAAGATTAATTTAAGTGTGTTAACCCGTTTTAAACATATTTGAAAGCGGGTTAACTGGTTTTATGGAAGTGCTAAATATCTTAATCGTCGAGGTTAGCTTGCTGTTTAAGACCACTTTGGCTTAACTGTGTACCTATTAACGAAAGCAAACAATAAGCGGTAAAGAAATAGAACCCATGTCCTACAGAAGATAATGTTTCACTGCTGATCATTATATTGAGTTTAAAACCCATAATACTTAATGTTTGTTGATTTGCCGTTTCCGCATGATTAGTCGATAACACCGCTAAAAATATTGCCACCACAAAAACGTCAGCCATTGACCATTTACCAATAGCGCCAACAAAGTTTATGATCTTCCTTTCAATTTGGGTATTTCTTTTAAAATAAGACCAAGCAACTAAACATGCTTTGATTAATGGAATACAGATTGAAAAGAGAAAAATTAATCCCGCCACTAATAAACGATCGTTGCTCCATAACTCTTCGATCGTAGTCAATAGCGAAAGTTCTTTGTTAATCAATTGGGAGGTGAGAGCAGGCCCACTAATATTTGCGCTTACATCCATTTGTAAAAAAAACATTGGTAAAAAAATACCTGGAATAAATATCAATATAGCGATTACGTTAAAGAAAAAACCAAGATGAGTCTTCATAATTACACCGTTCTATTTGCAGCAATATGAGCAAGGCTAATTAATGCTTGCTTGTGTTCTGACTCGGGTAAAACGTTCAAGGCGTTAATGGCTTTGTCAGCTTCTTGTTCGGCTTTTTTTTGCGTATACACTAAAGAGCCTGTTTCTTTCATTGCAGTTAGTATTTCGTCTAAATGGTCCATTCCATTGCAATGTTCAATGGCATCTCTTATTAATTTAGTCTGGTGTTCATTACCATGCTGCATTGCGTAAAGTAATGGCAAAGTAGGTTTACCTTCAGCTAAATCGTCACCAATGTTTTTACCCATCGCTTTTGCGTCAGCGGTGTAATCCATAATATCGTCAACTAACTGGAAAGCTGTGCCTAAATATTTACCATATTCTTGCATGGCTTTTTCAATGACCTGATTTTGCCCTGCAATAACAGCGGCTAATCGGGTTGCTGCTTCAAATAATTTAGCGGTTTTGCAGTAAATAACTTCAAAGTAACTTTCTTCGGTAGTGTCAGGATCATTACAATTCATTAATTGTAATACTTCACCTTCCGCAACAATATTTGTCGCATCCGATAAAATATCCATTATTTTCATATTGCCGAGTTTTGTCATCATCTGAAAGGAACGGGTGTATAAAAAATCACCTACAAGTACGCTCGCACTATTACCAAATAATGCATTAGCTGTTTCACGACCACGACGCATATTTGATTCATCTACTACATCATCATGTAATAATGTTGCTGTGTGAATAAATTCAATAATTGCGGCAATAGATATATGTTCTTTACCTTTATAATCGAAGGCACGTGCGGCTAGAACAGTTAACATGGGGCGCATGCGCTTTCCGCCGGCATTTACAATATAAACACCGAGTTGATTGATTAAAGCAACGTCGGAATTTATTTGCGAATAAATAAGATCATTTACCGCAGTCATATCGTTTTGAGTAAGGGCTTGTATGTTTTTGATATCCATAGAAAGCTACAGCTACCTTTATTGTTATATTGAAGACATTTTATGAGGCATGAGTTTACACGAAATTATTTAGCAATAAAGGGCTGCAGCGCATTAGTTTAATTATAAGTAATTTATTTGGAAATAGATGTGAATTAGACTTGCCTGAACAAAAATCTTCGCGTAGAATTCGCGCCCTATATTTTTAAATTTAGCGTCTAAATAAAATGACGCTGTACGGAGTAGGTATGTACGCTGTATTCCAAAGTGGCGGTAAACAACACCGCGTAACTGAAGGACAAACAGTTCGCCTTGAAAAGCTTGAGCTTGAAATTGGTGCAACAGTAGAATTCGATAACGTTTTAATGATCGCTAACGGCGAAGAAGTTAATGTAGGCGCGCCTTACATTGCCGGTGGTAAAGTAGTAGCTGAGATTGTAAATCAAGGCCGCGCTGATAAAGTTAAAATTGTTAAATTTAAACGTCGTAAGCATTCACGTAAAGAAGCGGGCCATCGTCAATGGTTCACTGAAGTGAAAATTACTGGCATTAACGGCTAATTAGGAGCGATTCAAAATGGCACATAAGAAAGCTGCAGGTAGTACACGAAATGGTCGCGATTCAGAAGCTAAACGCCTTGGTGTTAAGCGTTTTGGTGGCGAAGCTGTACTAGCTGGAAACATTATTGTTCGTCAACGTGGTACTAAATTCCACGCTGGAACAAATATGGGTATCGGTAAAGACCACACATTATTTGCTTTAACAGATGGTAAAGTACAATTTGATGTTAAAGGTCCTAAAAACCGTAAGTTTGTTAGTATCGTTGCTTAGTAACTTTACTCAAACTTAATAAAGACCCTGCCTTTAAGCAGGGTTTTTTTTTGGTACTTAATTACATAAGTATCTTATACCAATTGCACTAATTAATTGATCATCTTCAAAGGGTCTAAATAGTCAATAACTTCGTTGCTTTCGATCCCAATAGCCAGCTATTGCTCAATTAAGCGCCTTGTTCTTGAAAATTTATTATCATTGAATTCTGAAACCTTAATTAATTCAAATGGTATTCATTTTGTATAAAAAATAACTTTGTTTTCGTAAGTGTGAAAAATAACTTATAATAAGGCAATAGTTTAATCTTGGAGTGTTTCAAAGCACCATGAAATTCGTTGATGAAGTTGAAATTAGAGTTGAGGCCGGCGACGGCGGCAACGGTTGCGTAAGTTTTCGAAAAGAAAAATACATTGAATTCGGCGGACCTGATGGCGGTGACGGCGGTGACGGCGGTGACGTTTATTTAGTCGCTGACGAGAGCCTAAATACCTTAATTGATTATCGTTTTGAGCGTTTTCATCGAGCTTTGCGCGGTCAAAACGGTCGTAGCCGTGATTGTACTGGTAAAGGTTCAGATGATTTAATCTTAAAAGTACCTGTTGGAACACGTGCAGTTGATATAGACACCGGCGAGCAATTAGGTGATTTAACATATAACGAACAAAAAATGCTTGTTGCTAAAGGTGGTTGGCACGGTTTAGGGAATTCAAGATTTAAAAGTAGTACTAACCGCGCCCCTCGTCAAAAAACTGATGGTACTCCCGGAGAAATCCGTAGTCTTAAACTTGAACTGTTATTATTAGCTGATGTTGGTTTATTAGGTTTACCAAACGCCGGTAAATCTACACTGATACGAAGTGTTTCAGCTGCTAGACCAAAAGTAGCCGATTACCCATTTACGACGTTAGTACCTAATTTAGGTGTGGTACGTTTAGACAGTCAACGTAGCTTTGTAATAGCTGATATTCCTGGGTTAATTGAAGGCGCAGCAGAAGGAGCAGGTTTAGGTACACAGTTTCTTAAGCATTTAGAGCGTTGTCGAATTTTATTACATCTTGTTGATGTAATGCCTGCCGATGGTTCTGACCCACTTGAAAACGCTAAAACCATTATCAGTGAATTAGAGCGACATTCAAGCAAACTTTTTGATAAACCACGTTGGTTAGTATTTAACAAACTTGATTTAATGTTAGAAGATGAAGCGAAAGTGCTAACTGACAGTATTGTTGCAGGTTTAAATTGGACCGGCGAAGTTCGAAGTGTTTCTGCGATCAATAAATTTGGTACAGCTGACTTAACGCAAGGTGTTATGACCTTTATTGAAGGATTACCTCCTGAATTAGAGGAAACACCTGAAGATAAATCAGTTGAATTCAAGTGGGATACCTACCACGAAGAAGCTATATCAGAAGTTGAAGATGAACTTGGTGATGAAGATTGGGATGAAGACGATTACGACGTAGAAGTTGAATATCGTAAGTAGTCACTCATAAACATTATTAGTTTAAAAAAGCTCAAGTATTATTTACTTGAGCTTTTTTTATACCCAATTTATTGGGTTACCTAATGATCCCCATCTCAAGTGTATTTTTTGCAAAAAAAGGTATGTTTTTTATAAGCACCTTATTAAAGTGATAATTTGCTAAGTTGCTCTATAAGAATGAATATTAATAACTTAAGTTTTTATATAAATTTTATCCCTATAATTCTATGTCTCACGTATAATATTTTTGACTTTAATTTTGTTACTTTGAGTAAAAACACATGACAACACTTTCTATGATCGTCGCACATGCCGATAATCGTATTATTGGTAAAGACAATGACATGCCTTGGCATTTACCTGCTGATTTAGCTTATTTCAAAAAAACAACGTTGGGAAAGCCTATTATTATGGGACGAAAAACCTATGAGTCTATAGGGCGACCATTACCGGGTAGACAAAACATTGTTATTTCACGTGATGAAAACTATCAAGCTGCAGGTATAGATAGTGTTACTTCTATTGAACAAGCAATTACCTTAGCAGGCGATGTAGATGAAGTAATGGTGATTGGTGGGGGCGCGATTTATGCGCATTGTTTACCTTTTGCTAACCGTCTATACATCACTCATATAAAAGCAGATATAGAAGGTGATACACAGTTTCCTGAATATGATGTTGTGAATGATTGGCAGCTCACTCAAAGTGAAAAATTAAGTGCAAATGAAAAGAATGTTTTTAACCTTGATTTCTGTATTTATGATCGAAGTTAATTACTTATTTTAAATAAAAAACGCATTTAATAGAATGCGTTTTTTGTTTGGAGCACTTAATGTTTCCCCGTCAATTTATTGAAAACTAAAATATTACAATGGCTATTTGTTTTTAGTAATTAACTCGTATGCACCTTGAATATCTTGTGCTTTTTGCTTGGCAACTTCCATCATTTCAGGAGGAAGACCTTTTGCAACTAACTTATCTGGGTGATGTTGTGACATTAACTTTCGATACGCTTTTTTGATGTCACCTTCTGAACTCTCTGTTGTAACGCCTAATACTTTATAAGCATTATCTAATTGAGATTGAGAACTTTTACCTGATTTTCCTTGATGAAACTGTGCACCAGCGATGATCATCTCTAATAGTTGATCTAACTCTTTAGCTGAAAAACCCAACTGTTTAGCAATAGTATGCAACACTTGGCGTTCATCATTGTCTAATGTGCCATCTGCAAAAGCTACTTGAATTTGAATTTCTAAAAAGAGTAATAATAAATCATGACGATTTCCACAGGCTCGCTTAAATTTAGCAAGACGGTCGTTCAATGGAAAATCCGATGCTTTTCCTTCTCGAAAGGCATCTTGGGCTTGTTGTCTTAGTTCACCTTGTAGCGATAACTTATCCATATAAGCATTAGCAAATTGAATTTCATGTTTAGACACCAAACCATTAGCTTTAGCCATATAGCCCATTACAGAAAATGAGGTATAAAAAAACGCAGCTTGACGTTCATTTTCAGAGCCCTTTGCTCCCGATAAATTGCTAAAATCTAGACCTCTGCCTTTATCAAAAGTATGGCCTATAAACATACCTATTAGTGCGCCGAAAATATTCTTACTTAGCATGAAGCCAAATATAAAGCCTAAAAGTTTTCCCCATATTCTCATTATTAATATTACCTGTTTGTATTATTTACGTGTTTATTTATTAAGGTTTGCTAAACGTTCTGGTGTGCCTACATCGGTCCATGCACAGTCAAGTAAATTAGCTGAAACTCTGCCTTGGCTGACTGCCTTTTTTATCATAGGACCTAGTTTTAAAATTTGTTCGGTATCTTTACCTTTAAAAAATTCAGGTCTAAAAATACTTATACCACTAAATGTATAAGTGATTTCATTTTTGAACTTTGAATTTTCTATAGGTTCAATGTTTTTTAATTGGTTGTTATTAAGTATAAAATCGCCATTTTTATTATGTTCAGGGTTGTCAACTAAACAGATGTGGGCTAAATCATTATCAGCTAATCTTGGGATTTCAGCAAAACTATAATCAGTGAAAATATCACCATTTATTAGCATGAAGGGTTCACTGTTATGACTATTTTCAGTCAGTAAAGGTAAAGCTTGAATTATTCCCCCCGCAGTTTCAAGTGCGCCATTAGTTTCTGGGCTGTAGATTATATTCACCCCGAACCTTTTACCATCACCTAAGTAGGAGGATATCATTTCTCCTAACCATGCAAAGTTAATAATAATATCAGTGATCCCGCACTGAACAAGTTTATTGATATGGTGCTCAATAAGCGGAATACCAGCAACTTTAAGTAAAGGTTTTGGGCAATGATCGGTAAGGGGGCGCATACGCTCTCCGCGTCCGGCAGCTAAAATCATTGCTTTCATTGTAAGGTGCTCTTTTTTAATGATTCCATTGCAGGTATCACTTTATTCAATAAAAGTTGATGAAGAAATGACAATTCTGGGTATCTTTCAGTTATGTCAACAATGTAGTTAAGTGTGAGCGGAATATCATTTAAGTAGCCACTTTTATTATCGCGGTGCTTTAGACGAGCAAATATGCCACTGGCTTTTATATGTCGTTGTACTCCTGTTAAATCAAACCAGCGCTGCCATTGTGCACGTGTTATGTGCGTTAATGAATATTGCTTAGTTACTGCATCAATGTAGCTGTTTAATAACAGTGTAACTTTTGCATCAGGCCATTTTAGATAACAGTCACGCAATAATGATACGATGTCATAAGTGATAGGACCTATAACCGCATCTTGGAAATCAATAATACCCAACTTTTGGTTTTCTAATACCATAATATTTCTACTATGGTAATCGCGGTGAATCAATACTTGAGGTTGACTCATCATATTGTCATTCAATACAGAAAAGCAGTTTTTCAATTGTTTTTGTTCATTATCGGTTAACGTTAAAGATAAGTGCTCTGCTAATAGCCATTCAGGAAAAATATTGAGTTCAAGCTCGACGAATGCATTATCATAATGTGGAATTTCTGCTGTGCTTTGAGATAAAGCTGATTGAAGAGGTGGTAGTATTTCAATGGCTTTTTGATAAATTATCGTCATGTTTTCTAACGTTAAAATATCAGCCAAAAGCGTTTCACCAAAATCAGCTAAGCAAAAGAACCCTAATGATAAATCAACAGCAACAATGTTTGGTACTAATATATTTTGCTTACTTAGGCTTTCTTGCATGAAAACAAAAGCATCATTATTTGATTTTTCAGGAGGTGCGTCGACAGCAATGAATGAAGTTCCTTTGTTGGAAAAACGATAATAACAACGAAATCCAGCATCACCAGTTAATGGTGTTAGTTGAAAATTATCGTCTGAAAAATGTTGAATCAGCCATTGATGTAACATTTGAATTCGAGAGCTTGGCAAGTTTTCTATTCCTCAAGTAAATAATTAAATAGTGATCTTTTTAGGTGTATTAAACAGTAATACGCTTAAGTATCGCCAATATACCGAATTAGCACCCTAAAGAAAATTGCTATATTATCTAAGTGTTTGGGTATAAAATGTTGCTCGCTTTTATTTATATTGCTTTATTCATTTATCTTTCGGACTTTTAATGTCATTTCCGCGTTATTTAATTTTAATAATTTCTTGTTTATCAATAGCTAAATATAGTTTTGCTCAACAAGGCACTGCTAGTTTTGATAATATGGCTCAATGCCCTATTCCAACATATCCTCAATTAACGGAGCCACAATCTATTGAAAATAGTAAAGCAATTACTATTTTGGCAGATAAATCGGGTATTAATAAAAATAAAGTTGCCAAATTTACAGGTAATGTCATGTTGTTAAATAACCAACAGACTATTCTTGCCAATGAGGTGGAGTTAAATAGAGAAAACTCATCAATTAATGCAACAGGAGATATCCATTTCCAAAATAAAGGCATTGATATTTTTGCTGAAGCGTTAAGTATTAGCGATACATTAAACGAGACGACACTGAAAAATACTCAATATCAACTTGTTGGAATGGCTGGGCACGGAGGTGCTGGAGAAATTGCTGTTTCTAAGAAGGGGACATTGTTATTAGTCGATTCATCTTTCACCACTTGTTATGGTTCTTCTCCCGACTGGCAACTCAATGCCAGTGAAATTAGTATTTCTAAATCCGAAAAATATTTAGAAGCTTATCATGCAAGGTTTTCTGTATTTGATGTGCCAGTTTTATATCTTCCGTATTTTACGATCCCAATTGGTGATGAAAGACAATCTGGTTTTTTATACCCAGAAATTGATAAATCAAGTAAATCAGGCTTTACAGCATCAATTCCATATTATTGGAATATTTCGCCCAATATGGATGCAACATTTACTCCAAAATATATGTCAAAGCGCGGCAGTCAGCTGATGACAGAATTCCGATATCTACACGAAGAGCAGCAAGGGCAATTTGATCTTGAATATTTAGACCAAGACAATGAACTGCAGAATAATACAGATGCTCGCTATCTATTTCGCATGCAGCATATTGGTACATTTTCTGAAAAATTTAGATTGTATATTGATTACACCACTATAAGTGATGACAATTACTTAGTTGATGTTGGAAGTAACCATTACAATGATAATGATGCTTATTTATACCAAACAGGTGAACTTGCCTACTTCGCAGATAGTTGGCAAGCTAAAATTAAGCTACAAGATTTTGAAGTGTTAGGGGACAATAAAACTAACTATAAAGCACTTGCTCAACTTGAACTCAATAGCCATCAAAAAATTAACTTTTTAGATGGCCTCTTTGATGTTTATTCTGAAATAACCAACTTTGAGACTGCAGACAAAACCTTACCAACGGCTAAGCGCTATCATGTCGAAGCGGGCTTCACTTTCCCTATGGCTACGCCAGCATGGTTTTTAAATTCTGAATTTAAAGTATTACAAACACATTACGAGCAAGATAATATTCCAGTTGGAAGTAAACTTGAAGAAAACGTGAGTAGAACCTTACCTAAAGCGCGTTTACATGGTGGAGTTAATTTTGACCGACAAGCAAGCTTTTGGGGAACTGGTTTTACACAAACCTTAGAGCCTCAAATTCAGTATTTATACATTCCTGAAAAAGATCAAAGTAATATCGGTGTTTACGATACAACAACTTTACAAGATGATTATAATGGCCTCTTTCGTGACCGACGCTTTAGTGGTTTAGATAGAGTGGCTGAAGCTAATCAATACTCTTGGGGTGTAACAAGTCGATTATTAGATAGTGCTAACCAAGAACAGTTTCGGTTGAGTTTAGGTCGCATCGTTTATCTTAATGAAAGCAATTTTACCATAGATCAAAATCAAGGCATTGCGGCAGATGTATCTGCACTTGCACTAGAGGTTTACGCTCGTATAAATAGAAATTGGCAGTTCAGTAGTGACATTCAATACAATACAGAAGATGACTTTACCAACAAGAGCCAAACCAGTATCGATTATCTTTTTGGGGAAAATCAAACAATTCAATTGAACCATCGATATACTCGTGATGTCTCAGGTATAACATTAGAACAATTATCTTTGGCCGGGAGTGTTAGAATAAACAAAAATTGGAAACTTATTTCTAGAATAACTCAGGACTTACAGCAAAATAGAAGCATAGAAAGTTATGCGGGTTTACAGTACCAGAGCTGTTGCTGGTCTGTTAGTTTTGCTTACCATCGTCATATCACTGCAAACTTTGATGAATCGTCAGGTAATAATCAAAATCGCGATGAATTTGACAGTGGTTTCATGCTAAGGTTTAGCATGAGAACAAAGGACATTACAGATATGTTCAACTCAAGTATATTTGGCTACAAACGGCCTTACTTTCTCAATAATTAAATATAAGAAATAGACGATACATGAAAAAATCATTGAAATTTTTACTTTTAACAAGCGCTTTTGCAGTAACTTCTCTTTTTCCAGTATATGCAGAACAAATTGAACTTGATAGGGTCTCCGCTATTGTAAATAGTGGTGTTGTTTTAGAGTCTGAGATAGTTGACTTATTAAAAACAATTAAAGAAGATGCCGCATCGAAAGGGCAAAGTTTACCATCAGACAAAGCGCTTAGAACTCAGGTTATTGACAAGTTAATAAACGATAGCATTATTACTCAACTTGGCGAGCGCATGGGCGTACAAGTTAGTGATGCACAACTCGATGAAACACTCACTAATATGGCAGAAGGCAATAAGCAAAGTTTGGAAGAGTTTCGTCAAGATGTTGTTAAAGATGGTACCAATTACGATAAATACCGTGAACTGGTAAGAACCGAACTTATTTCAGGAGAAGTGCGTCGTAATAGTGTTAGTCGTCGTATTTATGTTTCACCACAAGAAGTGGCCAATTTAATTTCTTCAATGAAAGAGCAAACTAATAATGATGTGGAATATCGTTTAGGACACATACTTGTTGAATTTCCATCCAATGCAACGCAAGACGATATCAATACTTCAAAAACACGTGCTGAAAAAGTAATTGAATTACTGAATAGCGGTAGTGATTTTGCAAGAATCGCTATTGCATCTTCAGGTGGCGCGAATGCTTTACAAGGTGGAGATTTAGGTTGGAAGAATATCAATGAATTACCGACGTTATTTTCCTCAATCATTGAAGGAGAGAAAAAAGAATCCATCCTAGGGCCTATTCGTACTGGTTTAGGGTTCAGTATTGTAAAAATTATAGATATTCGCGGTCGTGAAATCGTCGAAGTAGAAGAATCAAAATCACGTCATATATTAATTGAACCTTCAATTATTTTAAGTGAAGCAAAAGCTGAAGCGATGTTGTTAGGTTATATGGAACAAATCAACGCGGGTGAAGCTGATTTCGCTGATTTAGCCAAAGCACATTCAGAAGGGCCTAGCGCAATTAAAGGCGGTGACTTAGGGTGGGCTGATCCAGCAAACTGGGATCCTGCATTTTCAGCGGCTTTAGCTAAGTTGAAAATTGATGAAATATCAAAACCTTTTAGAACATCATTTGGTTGGCACATTGTACAGCTAACTGGTCAAAGAACACTCGATGCCACAAAACAAATGAATGAAAGCAAAGCGAATAGAATGCTTTATAATAGAAAGTTTGGCATAGAAAGTGCGCGTTGGATTAAAGAACTCCGTGATGAAGCCTATATTGAAGTTTTTGAGCGAGATAGCAAATAATGACAAAGCGTATTGCAATTACTCCTGGTGAACCTGCTGGAATTGGACCAGATTTAACAATTGCCATCGCACAGCAAGATTGGTCAGTTGAACTTGTGGTTGTTGCTTGTAAAAAATTGATGCAAGAACGCGCTGAAAAATTAGGTTTACCCTTAACACTTATTGATTATGATAGTGAAGCTATTGCCAAGCCACAAAAAGCAGGAACGATAACTATACTTTCTGTAGATATGGCTGAAGCTTGTATTCCTGGTGAACTTAATGCCGAAAACGGCGGTTATGTCGTTGAAACGTTAAAAATTGCTAGCGAAAAAAATATTTCTGGTGAAATTGATGCCATCGTTACAGGGCCTGTCCATAAAGGACTCATCAATCAATCGGGTATCGCTTTTAGTGGGCATACTGAATACTTTGCTAACCAAGCTAATTGTTCCGATGTCGTGATGATGTTAGCAACAGAAGGTTTAAGGGTCGCTTTAGTCACAACGCATATCCCTTTAGCTTATGTGTCTAAAGCAATAACAGCTGAGCGTTTACAAAAAGTGACACGTATACTAAATACTGACCTTATTAATAAATTTGGTATTAAAGAGCCTAAAATTTACGTTTGTGGCATAAACCCTCATGCAGGCGAAGATGGACATTTAGGCCGAGAAGAAATAGACGTAATGATCCCAGCCTTGGATGAATTAAAGGCTGAAGGCATTAAAGTCATAGGTCCCTTGCCAGCGGATACCATATTTCAAGAGAAATACTTAAGTGATGCTGATGCCATTTTAACTATGTATCACGACCAAGGTCTGCCTGTTTTGAAATATAAAGGCTTTGGTTCATCGGTAAATATTACATTAGGTTTACCGTTTATTAGAACGTCGGTAGATCACGGAACAGCACTTGAATTAGCGGGCACAAACTCAGCTGATTCAGGAAGCTTTATTGAAGCTATTACCACTGCAATTAAATTAGCAAATAATCAATCATGAATAATAAAACCCATTTAGGCCATCAGGCTAAAAAACGCTTCGGACAAAACTTTTTACATGACGAAGGTGTTATCAGCAAAATTGTTGATGCAATTGATCCAGAGCCAGGTGAAAACCTTATTGAAATTGGACCTGGATTAGGTGCCTTGACTGAACCCGTCATTGAACGTTCGGGTGCTATTTCAGTTGTAGAACTTGATAGGGATCTTGCTCATCGTTTACGCCATCATCCTTTTATTGCCTCTAAATTAACTATTTATGAAGCAGATGCACTTAAATTCGATTTCAGCGAAATAGCGACAAAAGAAAAGCCCTTAAGAATCTTTGGTAATTTACCTTACAATATTTCAACACCATTAATTTTCCATCTTCTTACTTTCAAAGACAGTGTAAAAGATATGCACTTTATGCTGCAAAAAGAAGTCGTTGAACGCATGGCTGCTAGTGAAAACTGCAAAGCCTATGGCCGACTTTCAATTATGACCCAGTATCAATGTCAGGTTATTCCTGTTATGCAAATTGGTCCTGAAGCATTCAAACCAGCGCCTAAAGTTGATTCTGCAATAGTGCGATTAATCCCTCATGGTGAAATCAAAAATCCAGTAAAAGATATTGCTTCACTAAACCAGGTTTGTTTAGCTGCATTTAATCAACGTAGGAAAACCATAAGAAATAGTTTTAAAAAATTATTTACGGTTGAACAATTAGCTGATTTAGACATTGATGCAACATTACGTGCTGAGAATTTACCGGTTAGCGATTATATTAAACTTGCTAACTTCTTAACTGATAATCCGGTTGAATTATGAGTGTAAACTCACCGTCAAAAACAGTAGAGCCCATTAATATGGAACATGAGATTTCGGTGAACGTTCAAACTGAGTATATTGCCGCTCAGCTTATTGAAAATGAAAAAAACTATGTTTTCAGCTACACCATAAGTATCACGAACAATTCTAATGAGCCGGTTAAATTGTTATCTCGTTATTGGTTGATTACTGATGGTAACAATGAAACATCAACAGTTGTTGGAGAAGGTGTTATTGGCAAGCAGCCAACAATTTTACCAAATACAGCATTTACTTATACGAGTGGCTGTATATTAAAAACACCTGTTGGAACGATGCAAGGGCATTATCAAATGCTCAGCGACGATAAAAACTTACAACAAGTGGAAATACCTGTTTTTGGTTTAGCTCAGCCTTTAATTCTTAATTAAGCGCGATATTCAACCTTATGGCCATTTATTTTGTTGGAGATGTTCAGGGTTGTTACAATGAGTTACGGGCATTACTTGCTCAAGTCGCTTTTACTCCAGATAAAGATGAGCTTTGGCTTGCTGGTGATCTTGTCGCCAGAGGCCCTGACTCTTTAAAAACATTAAGATACATTAAAGCATTAGGTGATAGCGCCAAAGTTGTTTTAGGCAATCATGACCTTCATTTATTAGCCATTCACGCCGGATTAAAAAAAGCCAAACCTTCTGATTTTTTTGATGAACTTTTAGCTGCACCAGATATTAATGATTTAATGAATTGGCTAGCAAAACAACCGCTTATTAAAAAACTACCCAATGAAAATGTTTACATGAGTCATGCCGGTTTACCGCCTTTTTGGTCACCTGAAGAAGCCATTGAGCAGGCAAACGAAGTAAATAAAAACTTATCTTCACCGTTAAGACTAGAGTGGTTGAAAGTAATGTATGGCGAAGAACCTAAGCATTGGTCCTTAGCTAAATCCTCCCATGAAAAATTTCGTTTCACGGTTAACTCTCTAACCAGAATGCGATATTGTCAACTTGACCTGTCACTAGAGTTTTCATGTAAACTTTCGATTGAACAAGCGCCTGAGCATATTAAGCCTTGGTTTGAATTTGCTACCAATCATAAAAATTACAGTTGGATATTTGGTCATTGGGCTTCACTAATGGGACATTGTTCAGCTGAAAATATTTATGCCCTAGATACTGGGTGTGTTTGGGGAGGGCATTTAACTTTATTAAGATGGTCTGATAAAAAAATATTTACAGAACATTCACACTCAAGATGAAAAAAATAAAAAACTTACGATAAAGCAATAACTAAAGATGAAAAAAAGATTAAGCTTGTTATACTAACCTTTATAACTAAATGTTTTAGAACATTAGTCGATAATATAATCGACAATAATTATAAGAAATATATGATTATTGGTTTTGTAATTTTAAGTCTGCATTCATGGAAGTAGCAGTACATTTAGTTTAAACACATACTCAATACTACATTTACACGGTGATATTTATGAATTTTACGGTAGCAATGAAAATAATAGGTGGTTTCGCCATCATTGCAGTTTTACTGGTAATAACTAGTGTTATATCTTTACTGAATTTAGGCACAATTAAAGAGTCTACAGTCCAACAGAGCGAAGTGGCAATCCCTACGTTAAAAGGTAGTAATAAACTTGCTAATACCTTAACACAAATAGGTAACGTTACCCTTCGTGCGTATTATCAAACTGAATTATCGCCATTGAATGTTAACCTATCTTCTTATAATGAAGATAAAGAAGGTTTCACTCAAGAGTTGAAGCAGTTAAAAGCAGTGGTTCGAAATGAAAACTCATTATTATCTAATTTACGTAAAGTCGATTCGGTTTATGAAGAGCTTGAAGAAGAAATTAGCCTTGTTTTTAGTAATCGACAAAACAGTATCAATGAAGCAATTATCTTAAGTGAAAAAATTGATAGCCTCGAAGAAAAAGCTGATGACGCCGCAACCTTATTATTAGATCTTGCAGACCATGACTTAGCAGAAACTAAATTGGAACGGGCTGTTAGTTTAGGTGAAAGTATAGAGAGCTTACTAAATGGTGTTGTAAGTTCTGCGCTTGAATACCGAGGTTTAATTGATATTGCATCAACAGATTTAGTCGGTAAACAAATATCTAATGGTTTTGTTGAAGTTGATAGTTCATTTCAAGAGATTATTGCTGAATTGTCTGATAAAGGTGCACAAGATGTCGCCGACGATTTAACTTTAGCATTAAGCGAACTAAACGACTTAATCAATTCTAATGAAGGTATATTTGTTCATAAAGATGCACAACTATTAGCATTGAAAACAGCTACAGAAAACCTGGGCTTAGCTGAAAGTAACATTAAAAAAGCAAACGCCATTTTAGATACACAAGTGAACTTAGCGAACAAAACTGCACTAGCTGCAGGTGATCTTGTTCAAGAAAAAGTTGCAGATGGAAGAACACAAACTTCTATCATTATGATTTTTTCAATCATAGCAGCTGTAGTTATTGCGTACTTTACGCTTATCAGTATCACCAGACCGTTAAGTCTTGTGAATAAAATGTTGAATATTGTAGCTTCAGGTGATTTGTCACATAAGCTAGATGAAAGTGGTAAAGATGAATTTGCAGAATTATCACGTAACTGTAATTCATTAATTGATAGCTTACGAAATCTTATACAAGGTATTGTAAGTCGTTCCACACAACTAGCAACTGCGGCAGAAGAAACTTCAGCGGTAACGGCGCAAGGAACAACTGCTATTGCTGAGCAACGTTCTCAGGTTGAACAAGCAGCTTCTGCTACAACGCAAATGAGTAGTACATCACAAAGTGTATTATCAAGTGCAAATGATACTTTAGGCGAAATTAAACAAGCAGATGACGAAGCAAAACGTATCAAGGTTATCTCTGAGCGTAATCGTCAAACGATTGGTCTACTCGCTAATGAAGTTGAAGAGGCTTCGCAAGTTATCAATAAATTACAACAAGATAGTGCCTCTATTGGTGGAATACTTGATGTTATACGTGGTATTGCTGAACAAACAAATTTACTTGCATTGAATGCTGCAATCGAAGCTGCACGTGCTGGTGAACAAGGTCGTGGTTTTGCGGTTGTTGCTGATGAAGTAAGAACATTAGCAAGTAGAACGCAAGAATCAACACAAGAAATACAAAATATGATTGAAGTACTACAAAGTGGTGCACAACGAGCTGTTGGCGTTATGGACACAGGTAAGAAACAAGCAGCCAATTGTGTTGAGCAAAGTGAAGAAGCTGAAAAAGCCCTTCAAACTATTACTCACTCAGTTCATGAAGCGTTTGACAGAAGTACGCAAATTGCGTCTGCTGCCGAAGAGCAAAGTGTTGTTGCTCATGAAATTAGTGAGAATTTAGAGTCTATCGTTGCTATTGCAGAGCAAACAACGGCGGGTTCTCAACAAACGGCTCAATCAAGTAATGAAGTCGCTAAACTTGCTGAAGAATTACAACAGTCAGTTCAAGAGTTCAAACTATAAGTATTTACAATTTATGACCGTTAAGTCATTGGTTTAAAATACCCAATATTAAAGCCCCGCTTAAAATATTTTAAGCGGGGCTTTTTGTTTGTTGCTCATTAATATGCGTATATCTGTAAATGAATTAGTCTAACGGATTCACTAAGTGTCTGCTTTAGCATGACCGATAGCTATTTACTTATACCAATTTCATTAAATTATTGCCCACTTGTAAGGGATAAAATACTTCACAGCCGCGTTGCTCTGAAATGTTTTCATGGGCACAACAAGATCACAAATTTAATGAAAATGGTATTAGGTTTATTTAACCAAAGCCTAATTATTTACTTATGTATAACCACTATTTATTATGCGTGACTTTACCATCCAATAGATTTTAACCAACCGTTTATAGATCTGAGTAATTGTTTTTCAGGGTAAAAACCAATTTGATTATTGTGCAGCTGAGCTTGCCTGTAATACACTTTCATTTCTTTGGTCGCTTGCGCTTTTCTAATCATTGAATCTGTGGTGGCTAATTGATGATCTCTTGATAAGAATAGATCTAAGACGGGGAACTCGCTAGTCGCTAACGTTTTTGCAAATGCCATACTATCTGCCCCAGTGTTCATATATCCACTGAGCATTACCATGGCACTAGGTGATTCTAAAGTTCCGTTGCTATATAAATTTGCGAGTAAAATGGCGTGACTCCCTTTCGAAACCACAACAAATATCCCTGGATAATCTTTAGCTTTTTCCATAACGGCATTCATAATCAATGCGATATTTTCTTGGCATTCCTCTAAAAGCTTATTATTTTCTTCAACTTGTTGAGTTAAGTTCAATACACTTGAAGGATAACCTATAGGCCTACCTGGTGGTTGAATGGTAATAGTTGTCCAGCCTTGGCTTGGTAATATTTTCTGTAAGTAATTTAATGCATTACTACTGGTTGCCGTCATTTCCCAATCTGGAAGCAATATCATTACACCTTTCTGATTATTTGCAGTGTTTTCGTTGATAATGGTAATAAATTCTTTAGCACCGGCAAGCATTAGAATGACTTTATCAGACGATAAGTAATGCGACAGGTCTTGTTCTTTTTGTTTAAGGGAGTCAACAGGTGCAAAAATTTCTGGGCGCTTTATAATTATTGGTTTTTGGGTTTCTGCGGGTTTATCTTCAGTTTCTTCTTTTACCGTTTCTTTATTCTCAGATTCTTCTTGAAAAGGAACGCTATAACTATAGAAGGGGCTAAAAGTTAATAAGAACAGAATGATCAATGAAGCTAAAAGACGAAATAACATAAATTCCTTAGGAAAGTACAAACGGGAAGAATTCACCGATAATTTATTAATGTATTCATTATAAATAAGTTATCGGCAAACACTGAACTTTTTTAACTAAAAAGACTTGTTATAAAATATTTTCTTTAGACAAAAGGGCAAGAAACATTGAAGCTGAGCATTTCTTCTTTAATTGGATGTGCTAATTCTAGCATTTGAGCATGCAATAATAATCGCGAACTTGCCCTAACTGCAACTTCATGTGAATACAATCGGTCACCAAGAATAGGATGACCTAAAAATAACATATGTACACGCAATTGATGTGAACGTCCTGTTATTGGGGTTAATTCAACTAATGTACTTGGTACGGAGTTTTCATCGATATCGCGAGATAAAACTTTGTAATGTGTGAGCGATTGCTTACCACGTTCATGATCAACCATTTGTCGAGGACGATTTGGCCAGTCACAAATGAGTGGTTGATCAACAGAACCATTATCATCTTTCATATGGCCATATACACGGGCGATATAGCGCTTCTTTGTTTCTCTTTGTTGAAACATTCGGCTAATCGCTATGTGCGCAGGTTTATGAAGTGCCATGATCAATATACCTGATGTCGCCATATCAAGCCTGTGAACAACTGTTGCGGTTGGTAGCACTTTATTTACTCTGCTTTGTAAGCAATCTTTATGTGCGGGTAAGCGGCCTGATACGGTTAATAAACCACTTTGCTTATTAAGCACAACAATATCATTATCTTTATAAATTATATTAAGATAAGGCGACATTGGAGGGCAATAAACAAAGTCAGGGTTTGGAACCATTCGAACAACTTGTTGTTGTGCTTGCAAGTCCTTTTGATTTTCTTGATTCTTTGTCATTACTGGTTGCTCACCACAATTAGACGTACAGCCTCAAATTTTAATTGTGCTTTGTCAATGTAGTGACTTAATTCACTTTGTTGCAATTTAATGAAGTCTAATTCTTGTTGACGAACACTTGGGTTAATTGTTTTTAGTGCTGTTAATCTTTGGTATTCAGCATCTAAAGCTGAGTGCATATTTGCAAGCGCTTTTTCCTGAATACTCATAACTTGTGGTTGAGCGTGTGCTTCTGCTTTAGCGACTAGAGGTGTTACTTGATCTTTCAACGCTTTGACTAATTGCAAGGCGACTTGTTTTTTCACTGGAGCGAGTTGCTGGTCAAGAACATTTTCACTAACTTTATCCGCTAAATCATTACCATTCTTATCCACTAAAACACGAATTGGTGTCGTCGGTAAATATCGTCCAAGTTGTAAGTGGCTCGGGGCAGTCGCTTCAATAGTGAAAATACATTCCATGAAAAATGTTCCTGCAGGTAACGCAGGGTTTTTCAATAAGCCTATGCTGGAATTACCTGTTTGATCGCTTAATACTAGATCCATAGCACCGCGAACCATAGGGTGGTCCCATGTTAATAGATGATAATCTTCACACGCTAATGCAGTATCACGATTGAAAGTAATCGTAGTGCCATCATCAGGCAAGCAAGGGAAATTTCCACAGAGCATATGTTCACTCGGCTGCAATGCAATAGCATTATCTGACTTGTCGTCTTGAGTAATACCAAAAACGTCAAGTATTTGAAACATGAACTGTGGTAATTCAATTTGATTGTCTAACGCTGAGATTTCTTGAACTAATTCATGAGAACGACCTTGACCAGAAGAACGTAATTCTAATAACTTGTCTCGCCCTGATTCTAAATCGGTTTTAAGGGTTAAATGTTTCGTATGACTATCATTAATCAATTTTTCAGCAGCTGTTGATTGCCATTGTTCTGTTATAGCTAAATCAAATAATTGTTCGCCATAAATATCAAAAATAGCACGACCAGTAATACAAGTATGTTCAAAGGCATTAAGGCCATCTTGATACCAGTTAAATAATAAACCTTGTGCTGATTCTGCAAAGTAAGGGACGTGTATTCGTATAGTTTGTGTTTGTCCTATACGGTCTAAACGGCCAATGCGCTGCTCTAAAAGATCTGGGTTCTTAGGTAAATCAAATAAAACTAAGTGATGTGCAAATTGAAAGTTACGACCTTCACTGCCAATTTCAGAACATAACAAACACTGTGCGCTATCTTCGTCTTGAGCAAAATAAGCCGCGGCTTTGTCTCGTTCAAAAATACTTAATCCTTCATGAAAAACTGCGGCTCTGATACCTTCTCTGACGCGCAATGCTGCTTCTAAATCCATAGCTGTTTGCGCGTTTGCACAAATGACAAGAAGCTTTTCTTTTTTAAGTGTTTGCAATAGTTCTATTAAGTATTCGACACGAGGGTCAATGTCCGTCCAACTTTCATGACTATTTAAAGAAAACATAATCTCAGGGGTAAATATATGTTTTGCTTGTGATGAGGCTTTTAAATTTTCACTAGTATCAGATAATAAAAATTCATTAATTTGATCTTGATAAGCTTCAGGAAAGACAAGAGGAGTTGAATGCAATTCTCGTTTAGGAAAACCTTTGATTGTATTTCTACTGTTTCTAAAAAGGATACGACCAGTGCCATGTCGATCAAGGAGTTGTGTGAGTACTTGCTCACGTGAATCGTCTTGATTAGCAATTTCTGCTTCAGTTTCAGCTTTTAGATTAATGTTTTCTAAGTGCTGGCTGATATCGGTTTCTTTTAACAGTTGCGTGAGTGTTGCTTTTTGTTCAATGGATAATACATCTTTAGCAACCAAAGCATTAGCTGCATTAGCTACTTCTGTATAGTGACTCTCTTCTTCAGTGAATTTTTGGTAATCAAAGAAGCGGTCTGGGTCAAGTAAACGTAGACGCGCAAAGTGACTTTCATGGCCGAGTTGATCAGGTGTTGCGGTTAATAATAAAACGCCAGGAATAGTTTTGGCTAATTGTTCAATACATAAATATTCGATGCTTGGCTTATCTTGATTCCAATTTAAATGATGTGCTTCATCAACAACCATTAAATCCCAGTCTTCACTAATTAAGTCTTCATACCATTCTGGATTTTTAGTAACGAAATCTAAATTAACTAATACCAGCTGTTCAGAACTAAAAGGATTTACATCATCTTCTGAGTTTTTAATTTCTTGGCAACGCTCACTATCAAAAATACTAAAATGGAGGTTAAAGCGGCGTAACATCTCTACTAACCATTGATGCATTAATGACTCTGGAACAATAATCAAAATGCGTTTAGCACGACCGGTTACTAATTGCTGGTGAATAATTAATCCAGCTTCTATGGTTTTACCTAAACCTACTTCATCAGCAAGTAATACACGGGGTGCAAATCTACAACCTACTTCTTCAGCAATGTATAACTGATGAGGAATTAAACTCACTCTACCGCCACTTAACCCAACTAATGGCGATTGTTGTTGAGTATGCTGGTGTTTTAAACTGTCTTTACGTAAACGAAACCAGTCGAGACGGTCAACTTGTCCATTGAGTAAACGGTCATGAGGTTTATTGAATTTAATGAAATGGTCAATCATGACTTCTTTTAACGAGGTTTCTTCGCCCGTATCTTGGCGTTTACCATGGTAAGTCAGTAAATTGTCTATGTCTTCAATACTTTCAACTGTCAAGGTCCAGCCTTCGTGACTTGGGATACTGTCACCTTCGTTGAAAATAACGCGTGTTAATGGCGCATTGGCTATGGCATATTGGCGAGATTCACCTGTCGCAGTAAATACAATTGAAACAAAACGGTGTTCAACTGTCATTACTGTACCTAATCCTTGATCCGATTCTCCGTCACTTATCCATCGTTGACCAGGGTAAAAAACCATATAAAAAACTCCAAAATTAAATGCTTACGCTATTTTAAAAAAATAGTGCAGAAGAATATGCCCACTAAGGCAATAAAAAAGGGCGCTATAACAACGTTAATCATAGTTGTGATCATTAAAAAAAGCATAGAATTTACAAAAGGATTCAATAAATTTTATGCAAGAATAAATTTTTGCGAAAAGCCGGATAATTAGTGCTTGATTTCCTTGTATGGGCTCGAATTATCATTTGAAAGAATAAGATATTGGCGCTCTTGTTGATATTTACTGTCTGGGTTTTTCGTCAACATTTGAATAGTAGAGGATTAAAACTATACTTATCTTAACCAACCATCAGTGTCAGGTTAACTTAGAACGGAGATCTTAGTATGAATACAGAAAAGATTATTTACGTATTAGACACAAATATTTTATTGCACGAGCCTTTCGCTTTTCTCTCTTTTAAAGAACATGACGTGGTCGTTCCCATGACCGTGCTTGAAGAATTAGACTCCATTAAAGATCGCCGTAAAGATGTCAGTCGAGATGCACGTGTTGCAATTCGAGCCCTTGAAGATACCCTTGTAAATGCTAGCCCTGAAGAAGTTCTTGCGGGTGTAAAATTACCCCAGAATGATGATGAACACCCAAGTGGATGTTTATCAATTTTTAACGATTATACCCTAGAGCAAAAAGCAGGTTGCTTATCTTTCAATGAAAATGACAATCGTATTATTAACGCTGCCTTATATATTCAGGATAAAAAAGCTCCCTGTAAAGTTGTGTTGGTAACCAAAGATATTAATATGCGTTTAAAAGCTAAAGGAGCAGGTTTAGCTTATGTTGAAGATTACCGAACTGATCAACTCATTGATGACATTAAATTTTTAACGAAAGGTTATCATAAGTTTGAAGGTGATTTTTGGGATCATGTTGATGAATGTGAAAGCGAAACAGAAGGTCGAAATACCACGCATTACATAAAGCGTGATGTGCTTCCTAATACCTACATGAATGAATATTTGATTGATGAAGGTGATCACTTCGCCGGCAAGGTGACAGGATGGGACGACGAAAAATTACAAATTATGGACTTAAGCCAAGAACGTTTAATGGCAAAACAAGCATGGGGTATCCATCCTAAAAATATCTATCAAGGTATGGCAATGGATGCTTTGCTTGATCCCACTATAGATTTAGTGATATTAACGGGGCCAGCAGGATGTGGGAAAACACTTCTAGCACTAGCGTCAGCTCTTGAGCAAGTCATAGAGCGAGGGCTTTACGATAAAGTCATTGTCACAAGAAGTACACCTGAAATAGCAGAGTCTATTGGTTTTTTACCCGGTACGGAAGAAGAGAAAATGGCACCTTGGCTTGCGGCGATTACAGATTCTTTAGAAGTGCTTCATAAACAAGATGAAAATATGAATGGCAGTCTTGATTACATTATGGAAAAAGCCAATATCCAATTTAAATCTGTAAATTTTATGCGAGGCCGAAGTATTCAAAATTCCTTGGTATTACTCGATGAATGTCAGAATTTAACGGCATCACAACTTAAAACTATTATTACGCGTTGTGGAGAAGGAACAAAGCTGGTTTGTTCAGGAAATCTTGCTCAAATTGATAGTAATTATTTAACGGCAGTGACTTCAGGGCTCACCTATATTGTCGAACGGTTTAAGGATTTTCCTGGTAGTTCAACTATTAATTTAAGTGGGGTGGTGAGGAGTAAGTTAGCCTCTTTTGCTGAGGAAAACTTATAGTACTTTTCGAAGGCTAATTAGTGATTATAAAGGCTCATTTTAGAGCCTTTTTTACGTATGAGGATTGAAGGAATTAGTCTGCATACTAGTTATCACAGCGTATTTTCAGTAAGATGCATGAACTGTAATAAATAAAACTATTAGAATGAATATAAGGTTGTAATCGTGTTTAATAAATCTTCTAAAGAACAAGTGTTTAGTCGTTATAATCGTTCTGTTTTAGCTGTATTTGTTGTTATAACACTCATTGCCCTTTCAATTGCTTCTTACCGATATTTTGCTGAATTAGAAGCTCACCAAACACGAGAGCTACGCTCGCTAAACACGCAAGCTAAACAGTTAGAAAATACCTTGATCTTAGGCCTGAAAAGCATTGCGGGTTTAAAAAAGTTTGCCAATTATCATCTGTCTTTTCCTGAAGAATTGCTTGCAACAACACCATCATTTGAACAGGACGGTAATGAATATTCTTTAAAGAAAAATAACCGAGATTCATTTGTACACCGTAAACATTTTAGAGGAAATATTACAGGAATAGGTCAGATCGCTGATTTTGACGAGTTACAAAAACAAGAGTTAGCGATGGCAAATGCGTTAACACCAGCTTTTATTATTGCGAAAAACACGGTAAAAGAATCGAATTGGTTTTATTACATATCTTTAAATAACTTTGTCAATCTTTATCCTTGGGTAGGAAAAAATAGCTGGCGGTTTTCTGAGAGTAATTTAAACAACGATAATATAAATAACATTAAAACGTTACTGCCAGGTGATAACAACTTTTTTTGGTCGCCCCCTTATTTAGATTCAGCCGGGAAAGGTTTGAGTTCCTCATTAGGTACTCCAGTTTACCGCAATAGATCATTAGCCGGTGCAGTATTAATGGATTTCAGTTTATCAAGTTTGAGCGATAGGCTTCCTAATATTGCAATGAACAATCAAGGATTAGTGCTTATAGACAAAAAAAACAATGTGCTTGTTCATAAAACATCAAATAATAAAGCCTTATCAACAAAATTAACTTGGCAATACATTGCACCAAAGGAATTAGCAAACTATTCATATACTGAACTTGACGAATTACCTAGCAGCCACCGAGTTGGATCTTGGCTTATTCAAAAATATCAATTGCCTATTAATGGTTGGGTATTACTGAAATACCAGCGATATCAAGATTTTTCTGCTCCAATTTTAAATCGTTTTATTGTGATATTTATTCTGTTGTTTATTGGTCTATTTGTATTTATGAGTATTATTTACATAGTTACACGCAGAACATTTATGAAACCTACAAAAGAATTTATAAATCATATCGAGCATTGTTCGCAAGGAGATCCAGGCAAGGTAAAACCTTCAGCAGATTGGTTACATTGGTTTAAAATTGTTGAAGATATTTTTGGGCAAAATCGTACGCTATTACAGCAGCTGAAAGATCAAAACAGCATTCTAGATACACACGTTAATGAGAAAACTCAAGAGTTACGGCTTAAAAGTGAGCAACATCAACGTGATTATGTTTTATTACGTTCTGTGATGGATGCCATTCCCGATTACATTATCTTTAATGATTTAGACGGAAAAATGATTGGTTATAACAAAGCATTCGAAAGTTTTGTTCAAATGGGATCATTAAATCTTGTCGGTAAGTGCAGTGATGAAGTGGTCACTGATGAACTAGGGCGATCACTGGTGGCAATGTCTGAAGCATCATTAACTCTGCCAACCGACCAAGGTTTGGAACAAGTCGTTGAAACAGCAACAAATACTTATGAAGTCTTTAGTACTCAGTTATATAGTCAGACGGCTGAAATAGTTGGCACTATCAATCTAGTACGAGATGCAACTGAGCAATACTCAGCAAATGTTGCTTTAGAGCAAGCAAAAAATCAAGCAGAACACGCTAACCAAGCCAAAAGTCAATTTTTAGCAAATATGAGTCATGAAATTCGCACACCGATTAACGCGATTAAAGGTATGTTGTTTTTACTAGAAAGAACACGTTTAACTATTGAGCAAAAGCAACATTTATTAAATGCGGAAGGCGCTTCAGTTTCATTATTGCATTTAGTCGATGAAGTGCTCGATTTAGCTAAGATTGAATCGGGTAACATGTCCATTGTAAAAATGCCGGTTAGTATTGATCATATGGTCGACCAAGCGGTCAAGCTCAATATTGGTATGATCAGTGAGAAAAAATTATCGTTAAGCATTAATATTGATTTTGATGTACCTGATATTGTATTAACTGATGATATGAGAGTGGTTCAAGTGCTCACCAATTTACTTAATAATGCGATGAAGTTCACTCATCAAGGTGAAATATCCCTTAGGGTTGAAAAGGTTGATGCTGCTGAATACTCTGCTATAAATACTTTAGCAGAGCCACAAGTTTTTGTTCGATTTGTCGTCACCGATACGGGAATTGGCATTGCTAAAGATAAGCAAGGCCATTTATTTGAGGCGTTTCGACAAGCAGATGAGTCGATGACACGCGAATATGGAGGTTCAGGCTTAGGTTTATCAATTTGTCAGCAAATTGTCAGTCTATTATCGGGGGAAATATCACTTAAAAGCGAGCTAGGAGAGGGAACATCCTTTACTTTTGTTTTACCTTTTAATGTTGTTAAAACTGATTCTCAGCAAGATAACTCCACACTAACCTTATGTAGTTTTTCTCAAGCATTACCTAAACCATTGATCAATGATTTATCAAAGTATCAAATAAATCATGTGAATATTTCATCGTTATCAGATATTGAAAAGTATAAAGATAATGAACAAGTTGCTCTTATTATTGATGAAGAATGTATTAATAAAGAACCCGAAAAAATATACCAAAGTTGCCTTGATAACGAATTAGTATTGGCAATTATTTATCCCATGGCAAAAGGTATTTCGGGTGAAATAATTGAGCGTATTGAAGCATTGAAAATTTCGTATGTTTTACTCGAAAACCCCCTTTATCGAAGTGTTGTCAGTAAGTTATTCACGGCAATAACAACCAAAGCATTTACCACTGAAGACACTAAAAATAGGCTTGTTGATCAGAATGTTGACGTCGAAGAAAATAATCATTTGAAAGGAATAAACATTTTATTGGTTGAAGATAATTTAGTTAACCAACTTGTTGCTAAAGAGTTATTAAAATCTATGCATGCAAATGTCATTATTGCAGGCAATGGTGTAAAAGCACTCGAAATATTGGCAGATAAAGAACAATCTGTTGAAGTTGTACTTATGGATATTCAAATGCCAGTGATGGATGGGTTAACCGCAACGAGAAAAATTCGTCATCAGAAAGAATTCGCAGACTTACCAATTATCGCTATGACCGCTCACGCTCGCCAAGAAGATAAAGAGAGAAGTTTTGCCGCGGGCATGAATAAACACATGGCAAAACCGGTTAATGCAAAGCTGTTACTTTCGAATATATTAGATGTGCTGAGCTAATTTCAATTTTCTAATATTCACAAAATAGACTTTAATTATTTTTCTAATTCTTACTGTTCATCAGCTTGTACGCTGTCTTGTTTTTCAAGTTCAGGTTTGATTTCGGTTTTTATTGGAACCTTAGCTTCTGCATGGAATAATTCTGCTGTGTAATGCCCGTTTCCTACGGCTAATTCAGATTCTTGTGCAATCTCACCTAAATTAAATAGTCTTGGTCCGGTTGGTTCTGCGAGTACATATGATATGCCATCTATATTGATTGTTTGGTCGTTTGCTTGCACAGGAGCTTCAATGCCAATTAAAGCATGGTTATCAATAAAGACGAGAATCATTTTTATGCGCGGCATTAAGGTTCTAAAAATTGCCGCCGTTAACGTTACTTTACTGTCGCAATCTCCTTGATTTTCCCATAAGAGTTTTAGTGGAGGATTAAAACCAGCTCCAGAGGCCGTTACTCTTGATTCTAAAGTAGAATAAGGAATACTTTGTACAAAGCCTAATACATAACTCGTTATATTTCTTATATTTTTTATGGAAAACTTTTCAAGAATTATGGGTTTTACCGGTTTTAAATCTTTACTAGCAATATTCGCAAACCTAGCATGGTCTGGTTTTATAGCGTTGATTTGGTCATGATTGACAAATTGGTGATAAAAATTTTCTGTTAGATATTCATTGTTTAACACTTTTTTTAACTCATTTATTTTGAAATAAGCGTCATTGATTGCCTTATTACTTCGACCTTTAATACTAATTTCATTGTTTGTATTCTTTTTGAAATCAATCATCACACCTCTAATGGGATCTGCACGTAATTTTTTTTGTAGCGCATTATTAATTGAAAATTGTGCCATCGCAGGTTTATAAATTTTGAAATTTCTAAATCGATCAAACATTGCTTGCTTAGGTAGAAGAAAGTTTATCGTTTGAGTGTCACCTTGATGATCGAGCCATTGATAATTAAATTGATAATTTTCACCCGCTTCTATTTTGGAAAAAGACAGTTGTTCGGCAAACGCCAAATAAGGCGCAGAAAGAAAAAGAGTTATGTAAAAAAATTTACTTAAAATATGGCGTGTCATCGAGAATTATCAAATCACTAGTAAAAATATTATCTAATATAACATTAGCGTACTTTTGTTTTTCATACCAATACCATTCTATGACTGAATATTTAGCTGTTCTTTCTTTACTTTTAAGGAAATTTTGCTATATTCAAACGCATGTTTGAAATGATTGTTTCAAAAGTTAAATTACAATGTTATTTGAAGTAACATTAAAAAATAGGGGAATACCATGGCTGATTATCAAGCACCATTAAAAGATATGAATTTTTTGTTATATGATGTTTTTTCAATGGAAGCAATGTGGCAGTCAATGCCTACGTTATCAGAGCATGTTGATCGCGAAACAGCACAAGCAATTTTACAAGAATGTGCAAAAATAGCTGAACAAGAAATTGCACCACTTTCACGCCAAGGTGATGAAATAGGTGTTAGTTTCAATGAAGGTACGGTAACTACCGCACCGGGTTATAAAGAAGCTTTCAAGACTTATTCTGAAGGTGGCTGGACCGGTTTAGGTGGTGATCCTGAGTTTGGTGGTATGGGAATGCCTAAAGTGATTACCGCATTGCATGAAGAAATGTTATGTTCAGCTGATATTGCATTTTCACTCTATCCAGGGCTAACTGCGGGCGCGGGATTATCCATCGCTAAACATGCTACAGAAGCATTAAAAGAGCGTTATTTAACGCGCTTGTATGCAGGCGACTGGATGGCAACCATGTGTTTGACTGAACCTCATTCTGGAACCGATTTAGGGTTGATTTACACAAAAGCTATTCCGAATGAAGACGGTAGTTTTGATGTCTCGGGTACCAAAATATTTATTACTGCTGGCGAACACGATATAACTGAAAATATTGTCCACTTAGTCTTAGCAAAATTACCTGGTGCTCCTGCAGGACCGCGTGGTATTTCATTATTTCTTGTGCCTAAGTATCAAGTTAATGACGATGAATCATTAGGAGACTTCAACAATGTTACTTGTGGTTCTATTGAGCATAAGATGGGAATTAATGCTTCAGCGACTTGTGTCATGAACTTTGATGGTTCAAAAGGTTATTTGGTAGGCGAAGAAAACAAAGGTTTGGCTTGTATGTTCACCATGATGAACTTTGAACGTATAGGTGTTGGCATTCAAGGTATTGGAGCTGCAGAGCGTTCTTACCAAAATGCTTTAGAATATGCCAAAGAACGTTTGCAGGGGCGTTCACTTTCTGGCGCTAAATATCCAGAAAAATCAGCGGATCCTATTCTTGTTCATGGTGATGTTCGTCGTATGCTACTGAACATGAAATCATTAACGGAAGGCTCAAGAGCATTGTCTACTTATATTTCAATGACTCTGGATATGGCAACTTATGGAGAAGGTGAATTAAAAGCTAAGGGTGAGAGTTTGTCTGCTTTAATGACACCTTTAGCTAAAGCCTTTTTCACCGATTTAGGTCTTGATAATACCGTAGCCGGCCAGCAAATATTTGGTGGACATGGTTATATTCGTGAATGGGGACAAGAGCAGCTTGTTCGTGATGTTCGTATTGCACAAATCTATGAAGGCACAAACGGTATTCAGGCGATGGATTTATTAGCTCGGAAAGTCGCGGCGAGTAAAGGTGTTTTAATGCAGGTATTTATCGATGAAGTGAATACGTACATTGAGCAAACGTCAGCTGATAATATGAAAGAATTCATTCAGCCTTTAAAAGATGCAAATATTGATTTAGCTGATTTAACTCAACATATCCTTGTTGCTGCACAAGGTAATATTGAAGAGTTAGGTGCTTCGGCTAACGATTATTTACATGTGTTTGGTTACACTGCTATGGCATTCGTTTGGGCAAAAATGGCTGAATCATCTTTAGCTCAAAGTAGTTCAACTGATGAGTTTTATCAAAGTAAAATTAAAACAGCACGTTATTATTTTGCACGTTTGTTACCGCGTCGTTTGTCACTCATTGCTTCTATTAAAGCGGGTTGTGACACTTTGTTTGATATGGATGAAAACTTGTTCTAAAAATACCAAACAGAAAATAGTCTAATTAAATAAAGCGCTTTCAATTTTTTGATGGCGCTTTTTTTATTAATTCTACAGTGGAAAATCTTTAGTTGAAACTTTGGAAGGCATCGATTGTTAAGTATAAATAGAGTTTGTATGGAAAATTTTTCATGATAAGTAACGTCATAAAAGCGTTATTGCTAACTTATTACGTCTTATTAGGTTAACGATTAGAAAGTATAAACAGTACCAAACAGTGCAACTTTTTCTTTATTTATATCGTAAAGTGGTTGATTGTCAGATGGACTCTCATGAGCGGTAGATGTTACACCACCCGTTAAATGCCAATTGTTACTGATTGAATACTGTCCTAGTATCTCTAGTCTAGCATAAGATTTTGGACCACTAAGGTTAGTGTAAGAAGCATCATGTGAAACAAAGTCGTTACTGTAAAACTGGTATACAGAGTGCTCATTTAAAGACTCTATTTTAGCGGTTACAAATAAACTGAAATTATTTTTTTGCAGTACTTTGTAGCTGCCTTTAATAAAATATACGCGCTCATCAACTTGATCATCTACTTTGTTTGAAAAACCACTTTGGGCACTAAATTTTTTATTATCAAAGATTATTTCTATTTTGTGTATTTCAGGTTTATTTATTGAAGAGGTAACGAAAGGGCTAATATTTTCACTTGCAATAGGAAAGCCTAATGCTTCTAAATCATAACTTTTGTCTAATTTAATGAATGCCAATGCAGAATCAGCCCAATTGCTAATTAACGATCCATCAACAACTTTATTGGTCAGGTCTTCGTCGTTATAAGCTTGTACGTTAAACACTGTAGCTAATGTAAATATAAGTGATAACATCCATTTTAAAAGTATTTTCATTAAACAGCCTATTCCAGATAATTAATGCTTTTTATTATTTTTACATCACTTTAAATACCTTTTAACTATAGGCAAATATTGAAAGAAAAGGATATTTTTTAGCTGAAATGTTGATTTTATAGCTTATTGGTTGATATCCAAAAGAATTAAAGTGAATGAACAACAAAATGAGTACTAAGCGACAAAGGTGAATAGTTTAGTTTTATGAAATGTAGAAATTTAAGCTAATTCACCTACTCTCACCTATTAAGTTTCTAGGTTATTTTAGCAACATTGTTGCTTTGTTAGGAGTCAGATAAATAGTCAGTTATAATTATATTTATCAGATTTAAAAACAATAATATTTTATAAATAGGGATTATCAGTGCGATTTGCAAGCATATTCATAGTGTTGTTTCTATCAGCGTGTAGTTCGAATAATCAACTCGAACCTGAAGTAAAAGCAAACACCTGTGATATTCAGTACACTCGTTATCAGGCAACGGTTACAGGGTATTGCCAAGAAGTTGCAGCCTCATTACCGACAAACATCCCAACGATTGAAAAAAAAATAGAATTGCGTTCAATAACGTCAATTCCTGAAGTGTTCTGGTATAGCAGCAAAATGAAATACTCACTGGTAAAACAGGACAAAAAATCACCCTTAGCTTTTGTGATCGCAGGGACTGGAGCAAGCTATAGCAGTTCAAAGATGATCAGCTTACAGAAAACACTATTTCAACAAGGCTATCATGTCATTTCTCTTTCTTCGCCAACCTTTTCTAATTTCATTATTAATCTTGACTCCACAACAGATTTCCCCGGTGTTTTGTCACAAGACGCCAAAAATCTTTATGGAATAATGCAAAAGGTTTATCAGCAAGTTGTTAATGAAGATAATCTAGAAACAACCACATTTTCTTTAACGGGCTATAGTTTAGGTGGAGCCCATGCTGCTTATATATCTAAATTAGATGAAGATGAAAAAATATTCAATTTTGAAAAAGTCGTGTTGATTAACCCTCCAGTAAGTTTATACAATTCAGCAACTATTCTTGATAGCTATTTAGATCTGAGAGAAAGTGGACGAGATGCTGCTTCAGCTATGCTTGATGATATTTTTTCAGCATTCGCTCAAAGTTATGCATCGCAAAAATCATCCGCATTTTCTCATAGTTCTATTTACGCTTTATTTAAAGATGCTGAGCTATCAGAAGAAGAACTAGAATTGTTAATCGGTGCTTCTTTTAGAATGTCATCATCAGATATGTTATTTGCATTAGACGTTAGTTATAATCTTGGTGGTTTTATATATAAAAATCAAAATATTAGCAGGTTTGAAAGTGTTACCAATGCTATGCATAGATCTCATATTGTAACCTTCGGCCAATATTTTGAGAAAGTTGTGGTTCCTTGGCAGCAAGAAAGTAACCCAGATTTAACGAGAGAAGATCTTATTGAACAGCTAGGATTGAAAAATATAGAAAGCTATTTAAGACATTCAGACAAAATAAGTTTAGTAACAAATGCGGATGATATTATTTTGGCAGAAGGGGAAGTTGCATATTTACAAGATGTTTTTGGTTCAAGGGCAAAAGTGTTTGAACGAGGCGGCCACTGTGGGAATATGGACAGAAAAAGCTTCGTTGAATACATGAATAACCAATTCCAAGGAGCCAAATAATGTATCCGTTTAACCTCTTATTAACACGGGGCATAACGACTTTTTTCCTTATATTGCTTACGGCGTGTTCATCAGTACCTTATTCAAAAGGAAATACAGAAGAGCCTCGTGTAAAACTTCCTGCAGACTATGTTGAAGAGTCTATTCTCAATAACTATGCTGATCCATGGGAGGGTTTTAATCGCCGTATGTACTACTTTAATGCTAAAGCTGATGAATATGTTCTTTTACCTGTTGTAGCGGGTTATAAAGCTGTAACGCCCGATATTTTAGAGATTGGCATTAGTAACTTCTTCAGTAATTTAGGTGAAATACCTGTTTTCTTTAACGCTCTTTTACAAGCTAAACCTACTGTTGCTGCTGAAACCTTTGGCCGTTTTGCGGTAAATACAACCGTTGGGGTCTTTGGCCTTTTTGATGTAGCAACACCCATTGGCTTAGATGAACAAAATGAAGATTTTGGTCAAACACTGGGTGTATGGGGGATTGATGCTGGACCTTACCTCGTTTTGCCGTTATTAGGGCCGTCTTCACTTCGTGATGCGACAGGATCTGCAATAGATATGTTAGCTTTTCAGGCAATTATTGATGAATTGGGTATGGAAGGAGATGAGGAGATCTTTTTGTCATTACTCAGTAGTATTGATACGCGAGCTAGTTTACCGTTTAGGTATTATTCATCAGGTTCGGCTTTCGAGTATGAACGTTTAAAAATTCTGTATATGAAATATAGAGAAATTCAAATTGCTCGATAAGTGTTAGTCATTAGATATACCCTCTTAATTAACAAACTGAGTATGCGTGTACTAAAAATCAGTAGAAAGTTGAATTACTGATTTTTTGTATTTTTAAAAGGGTGTTATGTAGTCGTGAATCTATAGGGTATACTGCGCCGATATATAATAATTAGGATGTAAATTTGTTAACTATAATTCGCTTTATTTTAATGACACTGGCTTTAGTCTTTATTTGTTGTGCTGCCTGTATTTATAGTCTTTTACGCCCATTTCATCGGAATAATGTTTTTCATACAGCTCATTATCTGAGTAAAGTATCAACACTTTTAGGTTTAAGCATTGAAGTGAGAATCCCCGATAGCATTAAAAATATTGGTCCGGCTGTTTATATTTGTAACCATCAAAATAGCTATGATATTTTTACGGTGAGTGCGGCTGTTCAACCTTCTACAGTGAGTGTTGGGAAAAAAAGTTTGAAATGGATCCCTTTTTTCGGACAAATGTATTGGCTAACGGGTAATATTTTAATTGACCGTGCAAATTCAAGTAAAGCTATTAATACTATCGCGTTAACGGCAAAAAAAATTACAGAAAAAGAATTATCTGTTTGGTTGTTTCCTGAAGGAACTAGAAGTAATGGTAAAGGTTTACTACCTTTTAAAACAGGAGCGTTTCGTACAGCACAACAAGCAAATGTGCCTATTATTCCTGTTTGTGTAAGTAATTCGCATGAAAAAATAAAGTTAGGCCGTTGGAACAATGGTAAATTAATTATTGAGTTATTAGAGCCGATATACTTTAAGACAGATGAAAAAGAAAGTATTAGAGAGGTCGCTAATGCGGCACACAAACTGATGCTAGTTAAGATTACTGAACTCAGTAAAGAATCTGGAAACGAGTTAGTAATACAAAAGAATATTAAATAAATTGAGATAACGATGAAAGACGAAGAATTACAGCAATGGCAAGACCATACAAATAATTTGGTTAATGCGCTCATAGAAGATGGCACTAATGAAGAAGTACATCATACGATTGAGCATCACTTTTCCAGTTCTGATTTCAATGTATTAGAAAAAGCAGCTATATCCGCTTTTAAAATGGGCCTAGAAATAGAAGACCCAGAAGAAGCTGAACTTGAGAATGGCGATAAAGTATTTGCTTTTGATATTATTACTGAGCAGCCACTTGACGAAGAAATTATTTTCGAAGAAACAAAAAAGATGTTTGAATTAGCTCAGCAATGTAAAGTTGATTACGATGGCTGGGGCACTTATTTCGAAGAGTAACGCATAAAATTACACTAAATTATTTTGAAAGGACTTAAAAATGGAATGGATAGAAACGCTACTTAATCCAGCGACGTTATCATTATTAATACCTATTGTTGCTATTGTTGGTGCTTTTTCAGTTTCAGGACTGAAAGCACATCATAGACATCAAGAGCGAATAGAGAAAATTAAACACGGTATTGACCCTGACAAGTAGCTCAAAAATTACCTCCCTGTCAATACAGGTAAAATTTACGAAAGCAGAAAAGCAAAGTGCGAGCACTTTGCTTTTTTTTACTGTTTTATTTCTAATCAATATAGGTATTCGTAGGTATTGAACCATTGAAATAAAAAGCTCAGATCGCCTTCATAAGTATTAAAACTGAGACTACCAGCCAAAATATCACCAATTGAGTTAGCATTAATGTCTATAACTTAATTTTATTGGTCTATACTTTTCTTATAAAAAGAGTTGGTTCTTATTGAATCCAACCAAAATCAATAGAGAAGATATTTATAAATGTATCAATCGAATTTACTCGTTGACCATATCGCCAATTTCACTTCCCACAGAGATAAAGAGTTATTAGCTTTTAGCCTATTAAAAAGTGTTAATAGTATGATGGTTTGTTCAAAAGTGAAAATAATAACGGCAAACAAAAAAGGAGATTTTATATCAAGTGTTACGCTTGAAAATAACCAGTGCACGGTTAAAAATTCTTCGATTGAAGTTGATAAAGCTTTAAAAAATGCTTTTGAAAATATGAATTCATTATCACTCGAAGAATACGTATTAAAGACAGATGAAGGGTACTTGTTAATAAGGTTATTGCATCACGACAGAAAGAATGAACAATTTTTAGTGGTAAACTTAAGAGATAAAGCAGATAAGGTACAGTCTTATATTCTTTCTGGAATATTAAGTATTTATACAAATTTTTTTACATTATTGAATGAATCACAAACGGATGAATTAACGGGGCTTTCTAATAGAAAAACGTTTGATTCATCAATTTCAAAAGTGTTTGATAGTCTTCCTCAGTCTTATGAGGAAGTTGATGACGAAAGAAGAAAGTTAAAAGGAGATCCTGTAACTCAAGTTAATAGGTTTTGGCTGTCCATCGTAGATATAGATCATTTTAAACTTGTAAACGATCGATTTGGTCATTTATATGGTGATGAGATTTTAATTCATCTTGCGCAAATTATCCGGTCAAGCTTTAGACAAGAAGATCTTCAGTTTCGTTTTGGCGGAGAAGAGTTTGTTATTTTATTAGCGGCTGATAATGAAAAAGATTGTGAAAAAATATTAGAAAAATTTAGAAAAAATGTTGAAAACTATAATTTTCCTAACGTAAATAACGTGACTGTGAGTATTGGTGTTGTAGAATTTAAACGTTCAACTTTTCATATTACTTCTATTGATTATGCCGATCAGGCACTTTATTACAGCAAGGGAAATGGCAGAAATCAAACAACGTTCTTCGAAGATATGTTAAGCCGTGGTGATGTTAAAGAAGCTGCTATTGAAGAAGGAGATATAGATCTATTTTAATTTGTTTATCTACAAAGCAAAAATAAAAAAGCAAAGTGTGTTCACTTTTCTTTTTTGATCATTATCTATTGTTGTGGAACGTCTTTAGCTAAAATTGGTATTCAGCACCGGCATAGAAATACGCACCATTGAAGCCAAATGGTGCAGAGCGCCGGGAATATTTAAATACACCTTGGCTACTCGCCAACACATTTCCACTTGAGTCAACAATAGTGCCTGAGCGAGAGTTACCTATTTCATTTTTATCAGGGTAAACATCAAAGATGTTATTACCACCAAAATTGAATGAAAGTTCTTCGTTATACTGATAATTCACACGTAAATCTGTTAACAATTCTGCCCCATACGTTTGTCTTTCACCATCGAGCACCGTGTATTCACCATAACGATTAAAACCGAGATTTATGGTAAATTTCCCTACGGTATATAAGCCAGTTAAACTGATTCTATCTTGGGGTTGCCATTCTTCAATAATAGAAATAGCTTGTTCAGAAAATACCTCTTTTGGCGATACACCAACTAAAGCACTATCGGGTGGCGTATAAGTATCAGTAACTTCTGTTTCAGTAAAGTTGGCAGCTAATGTAAGATCTAATTTACCTGACAAAAATTCAGTATTCCAAGTCGTGATGATATCAACACCGTTCGTTTGAGTATCTGCGCCATTGAGAAAAAATTGTCCAGCACCTGCACCTGAAGACGTTAGCGCAGCATCAAGCGCTGGCGATAGCCCCTCACCTAATGAATTACTCAGTACAATGCGATCTTCAATATCAATAGAATAAAAATCAACGGTCAAATTAACATCATCGGAAAATTTTACGACAGTACCCATACTAAAGTTAGTCGACTCTTCTTCTTTTAGTTCTGGAATGCCAATTGCTTTCGCTAAAATACTGTCATTTCGAAAAGTCCCAATCTGAACTGCAATTTGGTCTCCTCCATTTGGTTCTGTTTGAAATTGAGTACTGATATTATCGGTATAAAGTTGTTGCATCGATGGAGCCCTAAATCCCGTACTCATAGTCCCACGAAGTGATAGGTTATAAGTGATTGACCAATTAGCTGCAAGTTTGAAGTTAGTGCTACTTCCAAAACCATCATAGTCATCGTAACGCATTGCTGCACTGACAATGAGGTCATCTGTAATTTCCGCTTCGGTATCAATATAAAAAGACATAACGTTTCGAGTTTCATTTACAGATTGTAAAGGAGCCGTACCGCCAAATCCTTGAGTACCTGCGCCACGGTCAGTTGCATACAAGCTATTGCCGAGTTCATCGGTATCATAATCCCGATATGAATATTCATCACCCGCTTGAACGTTAAATTCATCTGAGCGAAGTTCTGCTCCCATTGCCAAAGAAAACCAATCAAAAGCTTTAGTGTAATCAATATTAAGGGTCTGTAAAGTAAGCTCTAGTCCATAAGCAAAGGCTTCTCGAGGAATGGACACTCGAATTTCATCAGCCGTCAATAGTGAGGTATATATTAAAGAATTTGCATAGGATGAATTAATGGTATTACGAGTTGTATAATCAATACTATTTTTACCGTAGGTGTATGACAAATCGAATGATGAATTATTACGAAACTCAGTTTTATAACCGACGTTGTATGAAATATCTTTTATTTCAGTCTTTATTTTAGGTAAGAAACCTTGAGGAACGGTTGCATCATTATCTTGAAGTTGAGCATTACCATCACTATTCGCATTATGGCGAAAGAACGCTGCAGATTCATTATCGCGACTCGAATAGGTAATAAACCCATAGAGATGACCTTCAGATAAATCATATCCAGTATTGATAGTTAGGCCTATTTGGTTTGAATCTGCGTCACCAATACGAAAGGTTTCACGTGCTGCAGTGGCTTCACGTGGATCCCCTGCAAGATAATTACCGTTATCAAGCTGTGTACAACCTGAATACTGACATGAACCATGCAGACCAGCTCTGTTTGTAAATCCTCTATCTCTTATGTTTAATGTGGTATTAACAAAGCCATCATTTCCCAGCGCAAATCCCTTGGATAGATCAACATTAGTCGTTTCACCATCACCTGCGGTGTTTTCTCCGTAGGAAACGGCAGCACTGCCGCCTTCACTTTGATCTTTGAGAATAATGTTGATCACACCTGCTATGGCATCTGAACCATATTGTGCAGCAGCACCATCACGTAATACTTCAATACGTTTAATTGATGCTGCAGGGATAGCATTCATATCTGTGCCTGCTGTGCCACGTCCAACAGAAGTGTTAATGTGAATTAAACTTGCTTGATGGCGACGTTTACCATTAATCAATACCAACGTTTGATCTGGGCCTAATCCACGCAATGTCGCAGGTCGTAATGCATCAGTACCATCACTAATTGACGAACTAGAAAAATTAAAAGAAGGTGCTATGGCCTGTAACATTCTCCCCACTTCAGTTTGTCCGGTATTAACGAGTGCTTCAGCTGATAAAACATCAACGGGAACAGGTAAGTCTTCTACAGTGCGACCTGCAACACGGCTACCTATTACTGATATAACTTCTATAGCTTGTTCGTCTACTTTAATAGCCGTTTGAGCATACACAGCGTTACTCGATTCACTGAATATTATTAGAGCTAAAAAGGCTTTAAGTGTTGTACATTTATTCATTGCTATATCATTCCTGAGATATTTTATTATTTTGTATAGTGCTCAGATTACTCTACAGCATTGTTTAAGATTTTTTAAAAAGAAGTACATGCGTAGAGTAAAATTGTTAAGTGCTTACATAACCTAAACTCTGGATAAGGAAACTTGCCAATAACGCCATTTTAACGCTTATCTACGTTATTTTTACTTCCAATAGCAAGCTATTGGTTCGTAAAAAATCCTTGATAATCATCAAAATTACGTTACTGGTACTTAACAAACTATTGTTTTATTATTTCAATTATTTACAAGAACCTTATCCAAACCTCAGGTTACATAAGGATGTAATACCAAGTTGATTAATTATCTACTCATTTTTAATGGTTAAAATGAAAAGCTACAGCGTTATAAAATTTATAAGTAGAATAACTACTTACTTAATTGTATGCCTTGTATTTATCCATTTTTCCTCATGAAAAAGTAGATTACCTAATTAATCAAATTGGTATAAAATAAAAATTAGAGGCTCGCTATTATTTTTGAGTATTCAAACTTAAACGTATTGAATTGTTACTCATTTTTTCAAATTGAATATTAAAGTTAGTACTTAAAGAGGTAAGTAACCCGTCGATATCGTTCGCTTTGAAGTAACCCGCCACTTTTATTTTAGTTAATTCATCACCATCAAGTTCGAATTTAGTGGTTGTATAGCGGCTTACCTCAATTAATGCTTCGTCTAGCGTTTCACCACTAAACACTAACATGCCTTGTTGCCAAGCAAGTTTTCGCTGAACTTCTTCAAATGATATTTTTTGATTAGATGTTTGAACATTATTTTCTATGTTGGCAATCTCGCCTGAAGTTATCAATACGCCAGATAATTCTTTTTGAGGTGAAGTTGATAAAATATTTACATTTTTATTCAACGGCTTGTTAGGTTTTGTTATTAATACAATACCTTCAGTGACAACAAGCTCCATATTTTCATTTGATGTCTTTTGTAGATTAAAAATGGTACCTAAAGCCGTAAATGATTGTTCACCAACTGTTACGGTAAAAGGTCTACTTTTATCTTTTGTTACATTAAAATTAGCTTCACCTTTAACGAGGGTTAACAACCGATTTTTTTTTGAAAAACTCACATCTACTATACTATTAGTGTTGAGTTTTATTCTTGAACCGTCAGAGAGTGAAAAGCGAGTTTGTTGCCCAATTTCTGTATGTAATCTCCTTGTTTCAACAAATTGATTTTCATTATCAGCATGAGGAAACGGGGCCATGTTAAGAAAAAAATTACCAGCAAATAGAAAGACAAAAGTTAGGGTTGCCGCTATAGCATATTTAAATAATGGTGTATTTCTTTGACGTATCGGTTTTTCTAGAGGGAAAAGGGCGCTTACTTCACTTAACACTGAAGGGTCATTAGAAAGAGCCGCTAAAGAAAATAATGAATGGCGATGAAAATTACTTTGCTTTGACCATAAATACAAATCAAGCATTTCCTCTTGAGAGAGACCTCGAATAATTTTATTTATCCAAAGGCTTGTTTGTTCTTTGATATCGGCTTCAGGTGTACAAAGAAATTTTTCTTGAATAATGCCATCAATCTTATTAAGACTAAAAAACTTATTGATATAGCCCTTAATGCAGGCATTTCCTTTTGCAAGCAGCGAAATTAATTGATTATTTTGAGGCATTTTTTTCTTATTATTTTTTCTTATTATTTTATTTTGAAAGTTAGTGTAGGGTAAAAAACACACAATCACAATGCAGTTAGAATAGGCATTGCATCTAAGTTTAAGAAAATTGTATTTAATGTTAATTTTCAGACTAAGTAACCGTTATGAACAAAGCCACTTTTCAATATACTTTTATTATTAATGCTTATAAACGTTATTGTTATTTGCGAAAGATTATAAAAAAGCACGTCTTAAAAATATTATGGGTCGTTCAAGAACATCAAAACGTGATAAAGACTATGAAAGTTGGAATTTAGCGCATTTCTTGATACTGCATATCGAGCTGTAATAACTGATTTAATTTATGCTACTACTATTGAAAAATCAGCTGCTATTTCACTCAATTTATTACGGTCTTCATGTAATAAGCGATAAAGATTAAGCTGGTTTTTTGCACGGTCTAAATTATGATTTTCATGATGAACATTGAAATAGTTATCACCGTCTAGGTAATCAGTTAAAAAACGAATACCGATCATAAACGGTAATAATTGTGCTCCAATAACCAAACTTTGTTGTTCGAGGTCAGACATTTTATCACCAAATGCTTCTATATAGCCTTGTGATAACGCACTATAAATATCGAACCTTACTTTCATATTACCTAATTCGGTACTATCTTCTGGTAAATTTGAGCAGCAAGTTCTGACCATATCGCCAAAATCATGCATCAAATATCCAGGCATGCATGTATCTAAATCAATAACAGAAAGTGGCTTTTTAGATTTAGTGCAAAATAATAAATTATTAATTTTAGTGTCGTTATGAGTTACCTGTATCGGAAGTTGTTGAGTAAGTTGCTCTACTTCATCAATAAAATTTTGTTCGGATAAACAAAAATCGACTAAGGGTTGGCATGATGATAAACGCCCATGAACGTCTGCTTTGATTACCGTTTTTAAAGCATTTATACGTTTAGACAAGTTATGAAAGTCAGGAATAGTCTCTGTTAATGATGTTGCTGGAAAATCACTTAACGCAGAAGTGAATTGCGCAAAAGCAGAGCCGACTTGTTTAGCTTGTTCAGGGGTTTCAACTTCTTCCACCGTAAAGCAATTCGGAATGTAATGTATTGCACGCCAGTATTCGTTATCGGTATCAATAATCATTGGCTGATTATCTATCGTAGATATTTGCCATATTGGCGTTAACGAATAAATATTTTTATGTTTTTTTGACAATAAATGGTTGTTAATTAATTCAGTATTATCAATAACGCCTTTCGGATTTTTGAAAACATTTTTGTTTATGCGCTGTAAAACAAAATTAGCCTTATCGTTACACACTAAATAGGTGCTGTTAATTAACCCGTTTCCTAAAGGAGATACTGAGCAGTTATCAAGAGAACATTTATAGTTCACTAAAACTTGGTTTAGGGTTTCGTTATCAACAACTTTAGTCATGTTTATTTACTGCTAGGGTCTGTTATTTTTAATAAACTCAAAGACAAGTAGTCCTTTATTTTTGAGGCGTATAAGCGATTTTAGCGCTAAAAAATCACAGGGTATAATAATAGAAAGGCGCAAATATGGGAAGTTAAAGCTGTCGCTTTCCTTATCTTTGCCCTAAGTTGATGTCTTAAATAAAGTTATGGGTTATTTATGGTGAAATACACTGAACAGTTAATTGTAATTTTCCTGAATTATTACCGTAATAACGGGGCAAGTCATTTGCATATGCGCAAAACTCACCTGATTCGGACACTGTAAAATGCGTTAACTCACTGCCTATAAGAAAGGCATCTTCATTTTCTGTTCCTATCGAACCTATTAGGCTAAACCATTTGCATCTGAAGCTATACTGGCATCGAACCATTGTTGATGTTTATCATCAAGTGTTTTCTCCACATTAAATTTATAGGACTTTCCTTTATCAATCATTAGCGCGGTATGATTATTAAGCTCTGATGCAAATATGCTTAGGAAGATCGACTGACCAATTTCAAGTGTTTTTAAGTTTCGTTTGGCTTATAAAATATGATCTTTAATGCCTTCCGCTGAGATCATTTCTCCGTCCGGATAAATAATTTTATGTAACACGCCTTTTAAAGAGGCGGGTCGGTAATTATCATCACCATTAATTCTTTGCGCCACAGAGTGATTCACTATCGGTAAGTCTTTTGTGACTTTGTCATTAGCGATAACACAACAGTTTCTGTCTGTTAGCGTAAAAAAGTCAATTACCGGCATACGGTCTTGTTGATGGCTTTTACCAAAAACATTGGGGGTAATAATAACATCATCAATACTGATGTTATATTTGACCTTTGCAGGTAAGAGGGTTGTAAAATTAATGTCATCAACCGTTTTTAAAGTTAATTTAATTGGAAGGTCTTCAAGCCAATTGAGCATAAAACGAAAAGTGATATCGGATAGGCCATCTCGATAATAACCACCGCCAACGTCTGAATGCGCACCAGTAAACCATACCTCTAAAATACGCTCATCGAGGTTCATTAGTGTCGGTTGAAAGGCTTTTCTTTTGTCATCAAGGGAAACCATATGCAATGCTTTTTTTACTGTAGGAGCAAGTGTGTGGCCATGTTCAAAAATAATATCAGATTTAGGGCGATTCTCTTTGCCCATATTAGGTAAACCAATAGAGGCCACGGTCTCAAAGATGGCTTGATAGACTTTAAGGTCGGGCATATCTTCACTAATAATTGAACAAAAGCGCCTTGCTAAGGCTCCTCCTCGACTAAAGCCTGTTAAAAGTACTTCGTCACCTTTTTGAAAATGTTGAATGAAATCTGCTTTTGCTCGATTAAGAATATTAGCTATATCCGATTTTTCAGGAGATATTAGGGCGTTAATCGTTCTACGCAATTTACTACCGTAAGTACCAACACCATGGTAATAAAAGCATTTTTGGTTACTATCTTCCCAGCCACTTGCCTGGCCTGAAGTACTTTTTAAGTTGCCACCGCAAAGTAAATGAAATTTAAGAATATTGGTAATATTGTCATCTTCTTTGACACCATTTTCGTTGATACTTTGTTCAGCGTCACTTGGTTCATTTGAAGTGCCATCAAAGTTAAAAATAAGTAATTTTGGCATGACTTCCTTCTCATTCTAATAAATTCATTATTACAAAAAACAGCATGATTGAGACAGAGCTAAATACTTATAGTGATAAATTTTCAGTATTGTTTTGAGCGGGAAATAATAAAACAAATCGAGCCCCAGAAAGAATTATGCCAGCATCTGCTTGAATTTTTCCTTTATGCCAATCCATTACTTTAGCACTAATCGCAAGACCTAACCCAAAGTGACCTTGCTCGCGGGAACGTGAATTATCAAGTTTTATAAATGGAGAGAATATAACATCGCGTTTATCTTTAGGTATTCCTTTACCGTCATCTTCTACCGCGATGGAAAATTCTTGATTGTTGATGCCTATCGATAAAATAACATGTGAGTCAGCATGTTGTATCGCGTTGCTTACCAAGTTTAGTGCTGCACGATAACACCAATGGAAATCTAAAGAATAGAGTTTCTCTGTTGTTAATAGCTCGCATGATAATTTAATATTATGTTGTTCAGCTAACGACTGGCAGTCGTTAGTAACAACTTCAACTAAGTTGTTTACGTCGATTAAGTCTAGCTTTAAATGAAAGCTTTGTCGCTCCATGCCGGCGTAATCGAGAAACGCTGTGGTCATATCTTCCATACGAGTCAGCTCAACTTCCATACGCGAAAGGTAGTTATTCTTTTTTGTTAAGTCATCACAATCTAATGCCGCTTCTACACCGAACCGTAAACAAGACATAGGTGTACGAATATCATGAGAAATACTTCGAGCAAGAATTTTATTATCAGCAACCAATTTTTCTATGCGTGCGGCCATATTATTAAAGCTGCTTTCTAGTGTATTTATATAAGAAAAACGATTAAAAGGAACGCGTATTGACAGATCTCCTGCGCCAATTTTTGCAGCAGAAAAAGTGAGTAAATAAAGACGGCGTGTTAACGGTAATAGCCACAGTAATATAATTCCGCAAATCCCTAAATATAGAATTAGGGTAAATAACAGGTTTTCCTGCACGTTTTCCGAGGTCATCGGAGGAAGCTGTAAATGTATTAAAGCTTCTGGATGCAAGGTTATTTTTCTTAATAAATAAGGCTCGTCATTAGAGGCTAAAAGTAAACCGCCTGACTGTGAAAGTTGTGCAAGTAAAGATTGAGGAAGCGCAATGTTATCAGTACTTTCAAGGGAAACATTCACTTGATAATATTGGGCTAACTGGTTAGTTTTTTCTAATAAATCAATGGGTTTTACGTTTGATAATTGCTGCTCAAAGCCATCAACTAATTTCTGATAAACAACTAATTCAGTATTTTCATGCTCATTTTCTTGTTTAGCAACAAGTTTATCTAAGCCCCAATTTATAATGAATAATGCGCCTAATACCGCAGCTACCATACTGATATACAAGCGCTTCATAGAATTTACTCAGCCCAAGCGTCGGCAACAAATAAATAACCTTTGCCCCAAACTGTTTTGAATTTTTGTGGCTTTTGAGGATCGTCATTAAATATTTTACGCAACGTTGAAAGCATAACGTCAAAGCGACGATCTTGCCCGTCGTACTCTCGTCCTTTTAATGCTTTAAATACGGTGTCTCTATCAACCACTTCACCAGCATGGCTGGCAAGAAAGGTTAAAAAGGCAAACAAACTTGTAGATAACTCAACTTCTTCACCTTTATAAGTAACTCTTTTAGCTTCCCCATTTATAATGAGTGTGCCGTGCGAAATGACTTGTGTAGATACTTCTGAAGGTACATTATGTTTAAGCGCACCTGTAATTCGGGCGAGTAATGCACGTGGGCGAACGGGCTTGATCACGTAATCATTAGCACCCGCTTCTAAGCCAATAACTTCATCAAATTCATCAGCTCTTGCTGTCAGCATAATTATCGGTAGTTGGCTTTCTTGACGAATTAACCGGCAAACTTCAATGCCATTTAAACCGGGTAACATAATATCCAGCAATACGAGTTGTGGTTCAAATTTGGCCATGGCAGCCATGACTAAATCACCACGGGCTACGTGATCGACAATAAAGTTTTGTTCGCGAAGATATTCACAAACCCAATCAGCTAAGGTTAAATCGTCTTCCACTAATAAGATTCGACTTGTCATCTTTTTTTCCTTTTACCATTTGAGGCAGACATTAAAATATACGCCAGCGACGTTTTCTTGCGGTGGGTTTGTGCACCCAGCTAACTTCTACTGCAGTTTCTGCAATAACCTGTTTATTTTTGGATGACATCAATAAAAATTCAATTTTTTCATTCGATTCAAAATTAAAAATAATTTGATTGCCATTACTACTTTTCCAGCATTTTATAATTTTCAGTGGTGCATTTTTTGTTTCGGGTTGTTTAATGTAGATACAATAATCTTGTTTAATATCATTCGACCAATTAAGCTTTACACTGGCGTAGCAAGTTCTTCCATGACGCAAAGCAATACAATTTGCTGGTTGCGCAGAAAAACTCAAAGGAGTTGCAGATAATTGGTTTACTGTATTCGTTTGCTCATTGGTTTTATTTGTTATTTCCGCAGCCAAACTAGGCTGTAAATTGACAAGAAAACAACTTAACACTAACCATTTTTTAGCATGTCCATTGCTAAGGTTAAAATACATAAAGAACCCCTAACATCACTTCAGTTAAGTGTTGCTTACCGATTATAGGGCTATTTTTAAATGCGCTTGAATAAAAGCTTTGTGTTATACCTGCGCTGAAAGACCATTTTTTAGAAATAGGGTGGCGCGCAAAAACTTCTAACTGTGCTTTGTAACTACTGCCCGGTTCATAAAAAGAGCGGTTGTCAGACACTTCATCCTTGTCTACTCCAACAAAGTAATCAGTAACGCCTTGTGAATAATGAGTGAAACCTGCGCCAAGATAAATATCCCAGTTCCTATAAGGAACTAACTGACTATAAAAAACATCAGCGACCCAACCATTGGTGCTCAGTGCGGCTAAATCAACGGATAAAATTGAATTTTCATAAAAATGAGAATAACGAAAGCCTAAACCTTGACCAAAATCTCTTAATTCGAGATCTTCCAAAGTAGGAATCTCATGATCATTGTTCTTTATTACTTCTTGTGGATCATAACCGGGTACATAAGTTTTGTGTAAAATATCAAGTTCCCAGTTTTCTTTAACAATAAGTTCATAGCCTATTTCAGCACCTAACGTTACCGCATCAGAACGGCGATGATTAGATTGAATAAAAAATCCTTTATAATAAACATCGAATAACAGTGAAATATTTAGATAATTACCAAGCTCTGACTGTTCATCGCCTTTTAATAAACTTTGTCGATAAACACCAGAAATTCCGCCCATCGCTTGCCAACTGAATGTTTTATCAAAAACAGTGGTTTCGTTTTTATGTTGTGGATCTGCAGCATGAACGGATACTGCTATTAATGCCAATAATAAGCACAGGATACGGCTTTTATAATTCAATAAAATATTCCTTAACATTATTCGATACCCGCTAACTGTTGGATGTTTGGGAGCGTTTTTTTCATTGTTTTTTGATAAATTATCATTATTACTCACATAACTAAATGTTATCAAATGTAACTAATTTTTGTCAGAGATATAGGTGATAAAATGTTTAAAAATTGTAAGCAATTACATTCAGCTACTCATTTTTATAAAATTATGTTTTTACAAATACCTAAAATTACAGTTTAGAAATAAGGTGTTCGACTAATGTTAATAATACGATTTTTGTTTTGAAAAGTCGTTAACGTTACTTTTTATAAATTTTTCTAGGTGAATTTAGTGTTAATCGCTTAAAATGAAAATCATTGTAACTACTGTACTGACGAAGATATGATCTCTAGCCGTAAAAAAAATGAAGCCGAATTAGTTTTAGCATTCAAATCTCTATTGAAGGATCAATGTTACGGTTCGCAAAGTCAGTTAGCTGAAGCCTTAGATAAACAAGGTTTTAAAAATATGTCGCAGGCGAAAATATCTCGTTTGTTGTCAAAACTTGGCGCAGTTAAGATGCGTAACGCCAATGCAGAAGTTGTTTACATTTTACCAGACGAACTCGCGGTTCCTAAATCAAAGCAGTCAATTCAATCAGTGGTTGTTAGTGTTAAGCACAACAATATGCAAATAATTTTGAAAACAGGTATTGGTGGCGCGCCATTGATTTCAAGAATGTTAGACAGCTTAGGTGAACCTGCTGGTATTCTAGGAACACTTGCTGGCGACGACACTATTTTTATTGCTCCGGTAGATATCAATAGAATTGACGAAATCACTTTGGAAATTAAAAAGTTACTAGATGTATAGTTAAACACTAACGATTAGTTTATTGTAAATGTTGAAGTTTCATCAACACAAAAGAAAAGAGGGCGACATTTATGTTGCCCTCTTTTCTTTTGTGTTGTCTAATATTTTCAATGTCTTAACTCATGTGACACTGGTGTTGTCATATGACATATAGGGGGACTGTCGCTTCAATGACGCAGACAATACAATTTAAAAAAGTTTTACTGGCCTTACTTAATTAGAGGCAGGAAAAGGAATAATCATGGAAAAGAAAACAGAAAATAACACAGTAAATACGACTGAAAATCTTACAGCACCGAAAAAAGATATTGAAAACATAATCAGCTTTAGAAAAGGCTTCAGCTATAGCTTTACAGAAGGTGAACATACTATTCATTTACACTGCTCAGCGGTTAATGGAAGAGAACAGCTTTATATTGATGATAAATTAGTATCGAAAAAATGGTCATTTAGACGCAAGTCTATTCATCAATTTTCTATTGGTGATGATCTTTATGAAGTTGAATTAAATGTTGTGAATATGCTTACTGGAGAAACCCACTGTACCTTAATCAAAAATGACGTACATGTAAAAACTCTAAAAAAAGCGTTAAAGAAAAGCAGACAACTTAATAAAAGTAATTTTTGGTGGTATATTCCGGGCTTTTTTGTAGCAGGAGCTGTTTCGGGTTTTCTTGCTGTTAAAGTTATTTTTATGTTGTTTGGTGAATAAAATGGATGTTAACGCTAAAAAAATAAAAGAATTACGCACGGGTAAAGGTTGGACACAACAACATCTAGCTGATGCTTGTGCAATTAGTTTACGTACCGTACAGCGGGTAGAGCGTTATGGCAATGCTTCACAAGATACCGTACTTGGTTTATCGTCGGTTTTCGAAATACATCAAAGCGATATAATTGTACCTGAAGAGGCAATTGAAGATATTTCAGAAGCAGAAAAAAATAATGACAGTCAACTTAAGCAATTATTCTTTGCTGTATTGATTGGTGCATTTGTTGGCGCATTTATTATGTTTCTAGTGAAGTAACTAAAATACTAAGGAAATCACATGTTAGTAAATTTTAAAGTATGGTGGGCAACCACTACAAGCGTTGAAAAATCAGCATTATTAACTTTGGCAGGTATTATGACGGCAATACTATTATTTAATCTAGGGATAGTTATTGGAAGGACAGTCTTTTCAATAGCTGGCTAATTTACTGGAACATAAAAAAGACTGAGTTTTTTATGTTCCTTAAATATAATTACACTAAATACAAGAAAACACCCACTGAGTTTTACTGTAAAAATCATCTTTGGGCGTTAATAAGACATTGTCGAGTGAACTACCTTTCTGCAAACTATTTGCTCGCTGGGTTTCTAAACATAATGCCGCACGAGGCTGGTAACAGCAGTCATTTTTTCCTACTTGGCTACCGTCAATATAATTGGCGGAATATAAAATTAAGCTAGGTTGATCTGAATAAATACTAATACATCTACCTGACTTTTTATCAATAGCTTGTGCTGCTAAAACTTCCCCGTTTAAACTTTCTTTATTTAACAGCCAATAGTTATCATAACCTAAACCAATTTTTACTTGTTGGTCTTCACCGTTTATTTCATCACCCAAAACTCTTAGATCAGTTTTATTGGTAAAGTCATGAGCTGTCCCTAAAACCGACCTTTGTTCGCCAGTAGGGTAGACGCGTTCACTCATAGGTAAAAAATAGTCAGCATTAATATAAACTTGATGATCTAAAATGTTACCGCTGTTATGTCCTGCTAAATTAAAATAGCTGTGCTGGGTTAAATTCACTATGGTATTTTTATCTGTGTTGGCGAAGTACTCAAGGGTGAACTGATTATCGTCATCCAAGGTATATATAACTTTAAAAGCAACGTTACCTGGAAAACCCTCTTCGCCATCAGGGCTTGTATACGTAAGTTCAACACTTGCAGATGAGTTGTTTTGAAATGTTCTAGCATTCCATAATTGTTTGTTGAGGGCCTTTTTTCCGCCATGTAACTGGCTATCAGGAGCATTTAACGTAAGTTGAAATTCTTCACCTTTAATGCTGAATTTGCCTTGGTCGATTCTTCCTGCATAACGGCCAATAACAGCGCCTAAGTAATAATGATCATTTTCATAGCTTTGAATGTTGTCGTATCCTAAAACAATATCAGCTAAAGCCTCATTGTTGTCTCGGGTATTTATTGAAGTAATAATACCGCCAAAATTAGTAATACTAACGTGAGTGCCCATCTTGTTATTTAACGTAAAAAGTTGTGTAGTTTCACCACTGGATAATTGTCCAAAATCAGAGATTGATAGTCGATTAATGGTATTTTTTATTTCTACATGCTCTGTCATTACTTCAGCCTCACACTTATACAATTATCTTTTTCATATACACATCATATTGAAGCGAGATGTTTAAGCAATTAATAATTGTAACGATTTTGATCAAATTAATAAAAAAACAAGTGGTAATTGTATTCCCTCTAAGTAAATAATCATTATTTCAATAGGTTATCGTAGTTATTTATAATGGTGCTTAAATGATGTAATGGAAATACGTTGTCATAAATATGTAATAAAATTCACCTACACTCTGTAACTTAAGGAGTACTATGTGAAAAATAAACTTTTAGAAATTTTAGCCGGAAAATCAGTAACCACAGTTTTTCAACCGATATTCAACGTACAACAAAAAACTATTTTAGGATATGAAGCACTAACACGTGGCCCAGAAAATACTGAACTGTATTCACCTGACAAACTTTTTTATTATGCAGCACAATACGACTTAATTTCTGAATTAGAAATACTTTGCCGAGATAAAGCTATTACGCTATTTGCCGAATTAAAGCTACAGGGAAAGTTGTTTATAAACATTAGCCCTTTAGTATTATTAAGTAAGAATCACCCTCAGGGTGAAACCATAAAATTTGTTCAGCAAGCTGGTTTGAGTTGCGATCAAATTGTTATCGAACTCAGTGAAAAATATCCCGTACCTAACGACAGTATGCTCAGTGAAGCGCTGGCTAAGTATCGTCAATTTGGCTTCGACGTTGCCATTGATGATTTAGGGGCAGGGTACTCGGGATTAAAGCTATGGAGTCAGCTTCGCCCAGACATTGTAAAAATCGACCGATACTTTGTCGAGAATTGCCACCAAGACAGTTTTAAGCGTAAATTCCTAAAAGCTATTTTTGATTTGGCACAATCGGCTAAAGCGCAGGTTATTGTCGAAGGTATAGAAACTATTGAAGAGTTTGAATTATTAGAAAGGCTTGGCATGGTTTACGCTCAAGGTTTTTATCTAGCCAAACCTGCGATAACACCCATCAGGCATTATCCTAAATACCTTGATGCTGACTATCAATATTACAGTAAGTCACCACGGGTTAATCATGTTTATTTTGGTTAATTGAAAGTTACTCAAATAGCAGATAGTTACACATGAATAGCGTTTACATAATTAGTGAGTTGATAAGTAAAAGGTAATATATTGTGGATCTAGACCTAGTATTTTTCTTTAAATAATAAACTAGATGGAAATTTTCATTATTTGATTTTTAGTTAAAATATTTCTGGAAGTCTGCGGTGTGTAATTGATTTTCTTTAGATACTATATTTTATAAAATACCTTTAAATATTCACTTTCTTTAATTCAATTTTTTACTAAACTTAATACAAAGATATTAAGTGAGGTATGCCATTGTCTATCCCTGAATATAGCGCTAATTTACAGTCTGAAACATTAGATCGTCAACAATACATCCTTCAACTAGAGGAAGAAGTTGCTGAAAGAAAGCGCTCTGAAAAGCTTCATCACGCATTGTACAAAATTGCGTCAATTGATTACAACAATAACTCTCTAGATGTATTTTACAAAGAAATTCATAGCATTATTGATGAACTGATATATTCGAAAAACTTTTTCATTGCTTTATATAGTGAAGAAGATTTTAGCCTAACGATACCCTATTTTATTGACGAGAAAGATGAACATAATTTCAAAGATCGAAAACTCCCCATTGGAAAAGGCGTGAGTGCTTATGTTCTTCGTACTCGAATGCCGCAATTATTAGATATTAGTCAGGTTAATAAACTTATTACAGAAGGCGAAATGGATGAAGTACTAGGTTCTACAGACTTTACATCATGGATGGGGGCACCCATGATTTCAGCTAATTTTTTGCATGGTCTTATTGTAATTCAAAGTTATGATGAAGATATTCTATATACAGATGAAGATCTGATGCTGCTGCATTTTGTCGCTCAACATGTTGCAAGCGCTATTGATACCGTAGTTAACACGCAACAACGAAAAGATTCTCAATTAAAAATGGCTAAGCAACACCGTTTGTTAGAGCAGAAAAATCATGATTTAAATCACGTAATTGAGCAGTTAAAAACCACACAAGAAGAGTTGATACAGAAAGAAAAAATGGCGTCATTAGGTGGTCTTGTTGCTGGAATTGCACATGAAATTAATACCCCTTTAGGAATTTGTGTAACGGGGGTTAGTCATTTACAAGAGGAATACAAAATAATAAAACAGTCGTTTGATAATGCGACATTAACTGAAGTTAAACTGATGAATTTTTTTGAAGACATTGAAGAAGTTTTGGCTATTCTTGCCACTAATACTCAGCGCGGTGCATCTCTGGTGAATAGTTTTAAACAAGTAGCTGTTGATCAGTCATCTGATGAAATAAGAAATATTAATGTACTTCAATACATTGATGAAATTACTCTATCGTTAAGACCTAAACTGAAAAGAACAAATATCACTATAGATGTTGAGTGTGATTCAAAACTATTCATTAATGTTAATGCTGGGGCAATTTCACAAATTTTCAGTAATTTGATTTTAAATTCGGTTAATCATGGCTTTGATGAAAGTACTAAGGGAAGGATCCTTATTGAAGCTTACGAGAAAAACTCCAGTATTATTATTCGATATCGTGACGATGGTATAGGTATTGATGATGATGCACTCAAGCTGCTCTTTGAACCCTTCTACACAACTAAAAGAGGAGATGGAGGAAGCGGGTTAGGAACACATCTCGTTTATAATTTAGTGACGGGATCTCTGAAAGGAAAAATAACCGTTAAGAGCCAACTGGGTAAAGGATTAGCTTATCTTATTAAGTTTCCTGTAGGTTAAGTTGCTTATAAATAATTACCTGTGACTTAAGTTTTCGCTTTTTCAGAAATAGTAACCGACACTTCTAATAGCTCTTTCTGTCTTATTAATTTAAAAGGCAAAGTTGTTCCAGGTTTTGTTTCTGCAACAATATCAAGTGCCTGTGGAAAAGAATTTATCTCGATATGATTGATTTGATAAACAATGTCGCCCGGCTTTAAGCCAGCTTTAAATGCAGGGCTATTACCGTCAACAGCAGCAATAGTAAAACCTTTTAAAGTGTCCTGAGTCGAGTTTATACTTACGCCTAAATAACCTCTAATAACACGACCATTGGTAATTATTTTTCTCATTACTTTATAAGCTAGAGAGTAAGGTACGGCAAAAAATATGCCTTGAATGTTTCTTTCTTTATTGACGAATTTTCTAGAATTAATTCCAACAAGCTCTCCATTGGTATTGATCAAAGCGCCACCAGAGTTTCCATCGTTAATCGCGGCATCCATTTGTAATAACTCTAAATAATTAATAACACTTAACCCGCTACGACCTGTAGCACTAATAACCCCTTGAGTAACGGTTTGACCTAAATTAAGTGGATTACCTATAGCAAGTACAACATCGCCAGCAAGTGACTGTAAATTAGCTCTTTGTGGGATCACCGGGAGGTTAGAAGTATCAACTTTAAGCACCGCTAAATCTGTATAAGTATCATAGCCAATTAATTCAGCAGGAGATTGTTGACCATTTTGCAATAATACGGTGATTAAATCGGCATTCTGTACAACATGGAAATTCGTTAAAATGTAACCTTCTGATTCCATTATAACGCCAGAGCCTAAATTGGTTGGTCTTCTTCCTTTTGTACCGTAAACGGGACTTGAGTTGATTTCTTCAGAATAAATATTTACAACCGCTGGACTAGCAAGGCTAACCGCCTTTGCATAAGATAATGGCTGTTGTTGCTGTTGATTATTTTGAAGCACTTGTAAAGTGTTCATACGTAACTCAGGTACTAAAAGTAATAAAGCGACGGCTATCATCACGCCATAACTGGCAGGACGAACAATATATTTTATTAAATTGATTATCTTCAAGGTGAATTTTTATTATTAGAGTTTTATATGACTAAGCATAGCATAAATCTAGTTTAATCTTATAGTTCGAAAGAATTTACTCATAAAAAAGGCTCCTTAGGAGCCTTTTTTATTTTGAAGGTTTATCTTAAAGTATTAGCGAATCATTAAGAATAATGTGCTATTTCCTCTAACAACGTTCAGTGCAAAAACACCCTTGTTATCATTTAAATAGCTTCGTAATTCACCAATCGATTTGATACGTGTTCGGTTTATTCCGCTTATTACGTCACCTCTTTGTAAACCAATAACTGCTGCAGGGCTATCTTCTTCTACTGAATTAATATCAATCCCTTGGCCATTAGCATTATTTTCAAGTTCAGCACCATCTAGCATTCTGTGAATACTTGCGGCTTCTACTTTTGCCGTTTCTTGTTTTTTAAGCGTGACGTCATAATCTTTTTCTGAACCGTCTTTTTTAATTACTGTTAACTCAACGTTCTTACCTGCGCCAATAGAACCGATTTTCCCTCGGATTTCAGCAAAGGTTTTAACCATTTTACCGTTAACTTTAATAATAACGTCGCCGGCTTCGATACCTGCTTCCTCTGCAGCCGAGTCGGCGACTACTTGTTCTATAAAGCCACCTTGGTTTGACTCTAGTTCTAAAGCTTTAGCTATTTCGCCATTAACACTTCTACCTAATACACCAAGTACTCCCCGACGAACTTCACCAAATTCAATAATTTGTTTCACTAAGTTGTCGACCATATTACTCGGTATAGCAAATCCAATACCTACATTTCCGCCATTTGGGCCGAGTATTGCTGTATTAATACCAACAAGCTTGCCATTTAAATCAATTAACGCGCCGCCTGAGTTACCACTATTAATTGCTGCATCGGTTTGAATAAAGTCTTCGTAGTTTTGAGCGTTTAATCCGCTACGGCCTAAAGCACTAATAATGCCTGATGTAACCGTTTGACCTAAACCAAAAGGGCTGCCAATCGCTACAGTAAAGTCTCCAACACGAATATTGTCTGAATCGGCAAGTTTAACTTCAACTAAATTCTCAGCGTCTATTTGTAATAAAGCGATATCGCTACTTGCATCAGAGCCAATTTTCTTTGCTTTGATTTGACGACCATCTTTTAGGGTTATTTGAATTTCATCTGCTTCATTAATTACATGATTATTTGTAACGATGTAGCCTTTGTCTGCATCAATAATAACACCAGAACCTAAACCTCTAAATTCACGTTCTCTTGATTGATTTTGGTTCTGATTAGGGTTACCAAAAAAGAATTTAAATGCGTCAGGTACTTTTGATTTTTCTACATGTGTTCCCGTAACCGAAATTAACACAACACCAGGCGTCACCTTTTCTAGCATTGGAGCTAAACTAGGCATTTGTTGACCATTAACTGAAAAAGGTAAATTTGCTTGTACAGGCAAACTCGCAACGGCAATTGTGCCGGATAATAAAATACTTGTTGCTAAAACTGACAGTTTTTTCATAAAGGAGATAACCTCTCTCGAAACATAATAATTAATTTAATTTTTATACCTAACTAAAGACCTATGTTATTTCTGTTAGTTCCAGTTACCTTATCCTGCGTTTGTAACACTTTGTTTCGTGTCTGCAAAAAGTCCACTTGCTTCACCTGAATAATCCAATGGTGGTTCGGTGATTGCTACTTTGTCTTTTCGTTCACTTCGGTTATGACGTAAAGTAACTGTTTGGGCTAATTGTTCTTGTGTTTCTTTCGAGAAAAATGGCATGCCGTCAACTTCTGTAGGAGTTGCCTGTTGTAATAGCTGAGTACTTTTTTCCATCTGCTGCATTGCCTTTTGACAAGTGCTATTCATCTTTTCTAAAAGTATGGTTGAATCATTTAAATGCTCTGTAACATCAAGCTTATATTGTGCTAAAGCGGATTCACTATTGCTTACTTGTTCACTAAGTTTTTGATTGTCTTGAACTGATGCAGATAACAAACGACTCGCAATAAAACCAATTGCAGCGCCAACTAATAAAAGAAAAATTGCTAAAACTATATCCATAGTGTGAAACCCTCGTTATATTCGATAAAAAGTAGTAAAAGTATATAAACTTATTTTGTATAATAGCGCTTCTATTCGCGCTTACCTAATCAATATGAATGCGAATTAGTAAATTTCAAGGAAATATCGCATTAGTCCTTGAAAGACTCAGTGAATCAAAATATAAGTGAAGATAAAATGATCAAGCTTTCACCTTTAGATAAGTATAACCAAGATTTAACTCGTGATGATTTTTTATATGATGAGGCACAGAAAAATGCAGTACTTAATCTTCAACGATTGTATGAAGATTTTCAAAATAAACCTTTGCCCACTGAAGGGTTTAAAAAAGTATTAAATCGCTGGAAGCGTATTATTGCTAAATCTGAAGTTAAAACTATTCAAGGCATTTATTTCTGGGGTGGAGTAGGGCGCGGGAAAACTTATTTGGTTGACACTTTTTATGATTGTCTTCCTTTTGAAAATAAAATGCGTGTTCACTTTCATCGTTTTATGCATCGTGTTCACCAAGAATTAAAAACCTTAACAGGCCAAGAAAATCCGTTAAAAATAATTGCTAAACGTTTTGCGGATGAAGCCTGTATTATTTGCTTTGATGAATTTTTTGTATCTGATATTACTGATGCGATGATCCTTGGGTCTTTATTTGAGGAGCTATTTGCTCTTAATGTTACGTTAGTCGCGACGTCGAATATTATTCCTGATGAACTTTATCGTAATGGTTTACAACGAGAGCGCTTCTTACCAGCAATCAAATTAATTAATCAGCATTGTGACGTAGTGAATGTAGACAGTGGAGTCGACTATCGTTTACGTACATTAGAGCAAGCTGAGATTTATCATTCACCTTTAGATGCTAAAGCCAGCGAAAATTTAACAAAATATTTTAATCAACTATCTGTAGAGCCAGGGAAAAAAGCGGTTGATATTGAGGTGAACAATAGATCGTTACACGCCATCGAAGAATCTGATGGCATTGTGCACTTCGAATTTTCAGTATTATGTGAGTCAGCCCGCAGCCAAACTGACTACATGGAAATAAGCCGTTTATATCACACGGTATTATTAGCGAATGTTAAACAAATGAGTGTAGACCGTGAAGATGCAGCGCGTCGTTTTATCGCACTTGTTGATGAGTTCTACGAGCGCAATGTGAAGTTAATTATTTCAGCTGAAGTTGATATGGACAATTTATATAGCCACGGTGGTTTGGTATTTGAATTTAAGCGCTGTTTGAGTCGCTTACAAGAGATGCAATCGCATGACTATCTTGCCAGTGAGCATTTGCCGTAAATGAAATTTTTGAATATTAGTGTTTGTATTTATTATTAAATGAATAAAAGTTCAAATAAAGTGCAGTTTTTTATGATTTACAGGTGATCTTAGAAGATAACTTCTGTATAATCCGCGCTCCCTGCGTTACAAATGCCTACTGTTTTTGACTTTTGTGAAAAGTGGTGGCGATGGACTCGATACTCGAAGGGGTAGTGCGTAGTCTTTTTAACCGGTGGTGTTAATACTTAACATCCATCATTTAAAGTAACATAATAAATATTGGGTTTTTTAATGAAAACTTTTGTAGCAAAACCAGAAAGCGTACAACGCGAATGGTTCTTAGTGGACGCCGAAGATAAAACTTTAGGTCGTATCGCTACTGAAATTGCAACCCGTTTACGCGGCAAGCATAAAGCAGAATATACTCCTCACGTAGATACTGGCGATTACATCGTTGTTATCAATGCTGAGAAAGTGAAAGTAACTGGTAATAAAGCGAAGGGTAAAATTTACTACTCGCATACAGAATTCCCAGGCGGTCTTAAGCAAATTAGCTTTGAAAAGTTAATTGTTAAAGCTCCTGAACGTGTTTTAGAATTCGCTGTTAAAGGTATGTTACCTAAAGGTCCTTTAGGTCGTGAAATGTTCCGTAAGCTTAAAGTTTACGCTGGCACTGAACACAAACATACTGCACAACAACCACAACTTTTGGAGCTTTAAGCAATGGCTGATAATCAATATTACGGTACTGGTCGTCGCAAGAGCTCAACTGCTCGTGTGTTCATGAAAGCTGGTAACGGTGCAATTACAATTAATAAGCGTGACATTTCTGTATACTTTAGTCGTCCTACGGCTCGTATGGTTGTTCGTCAACCATTAGAATTAGTTGAAATGTTAGAAAAGTTTGACTTTAACATCACTGTAGTTGGTGGTGGTATTTCTGGTCAAGCTGGCGCAATTCGTCACGGTATTACTCGTGCATTAATGGAGTTCGATGAAACTTTACGTAGTTCTCTACGTGTAGCTGGTTTCGTAACTCGTGATGCTCGTAAAGTTGAACGTAAGAAAGTTGGTTTACACAAGGCTCGTAAAAAGCCACAATTTTCAAAACGTTAATATTTACCTTATACGTTTTCAAAAAACCGACATTATGTCGGTTTTTTTATACCTGCTATTTAGAAAAACGGGTAAAAACAGTGTTTTTGTTCTACGCTAGTACATAGATTCATGCTGAAACGTAAAAAACACTCCATATGAAAGGTCTTATCCTTTTTATAAAACAAGTAAATATAAACTGTTTTTTTATCGAATTTATTTAAATAATAATCTTTCGTATTTAGCTTGAGTACGAATTTGGTAAAGTCAGTAAAATATAGATATATAACTGATGTTTCTCTTTTTTTACTTGTAAAAAAGTGTGTATTTCTTTATTATCAGAAAAATTTTTTGTCGCAAGTTTGGGCAAACAATTGGAAAGTATTTACTCACATGCTTGTAAAAGGATGTGAGAATAATAATTCGAATTTGTTTGAAACAATGTTATTTGGAGATTTTGAATGAGCAATGCGCCCGTGAATAACGGCCGTCGACGCTTTTTAACTGCAGCTACTTCGGTAGTGGGCGGTGTTGGTGTTGTCGGTTTGGCTGTGCCTTTCATTGGATCTTGGAACCCTAGTGCTAAAGCGAAAGCTGCTGGTGCTCCGGTTGAAGTCAATGTAAGTAAATTAGAACCTGGTCAATTAATCCGCGCTGAATGGCGAGGAAAACCTGTTTATGTCGTTCGTAGAACAGAAGAAGTTTTGTCTACATTAGCTGCACATGACGATCAATTGAAAGACCCTGGTTCTTCAGTACCACAACAACCTGTTTATGCAACGAATGCATATCGATCAATTAATCCTGAGATTTTGGTTGCATTAGGCGTTTGTACTCACTTAGGTTGTGCTCCTACTCACCACAAAGGTGATTTTGAACAACACGTTTCAGGCGTTAAAGACGGTTTCTTTTGTCCATGTCACGGTTCTAAATTTGATATGGCAGGTCGTGTTTTTCAAAGTGTACCTGCTCCAACAAACTTAGTTGTTCCAGAGCACTCTTTCCCAACTGATGGCACATTGCTTATCGGTATAAGTCCAGGAGAAGCATAATGATTGCAAATTTTATGGCTTGGATAGAAAAACGTTTACCGCTAATGGATGCGATGAACAAGCATGCTGCACAATACCCTGCACCAAAAAACTTTAACTTTTGGTATGTTTTCGGCATTTTAGCTTCTGTAGTTTTAGTTAACCAAATTGTTACTGGTATTTGGTTAACCATGAGTTATGAGCCTTCTGGAGAAGGTGCCTTTGCTTCAATCGAATACATTATGCGTGATGTAGATTACGGTTGGTTATTACGTTATATGCATTCAACGGGCGCGTCAGCGTTTTTCATTGTTGTTTATATGCATATGTTCCGCGGCATGATGTATGGTTCATACCAAAAACCTCGTGAGTTACTTTGGATATTCGGTATGTTGATATTCTTAGTACTTATGGCTGAAGCCTTTATGGGTTACTTATTACCTTGGGGTAATATGTCGTATTGGGGTGCACAGGTTATTATCTCTCTTTTCGGTGCTATTCCTTTTGTTGGTGAAGAATTAACAATTTGGATCAAAGGTGATTATGTTATCTCTGGTGCTACCTTAAATCGTTTCTTTGCTTTACATGTTATTGCTTTACCACTTGTTCTTGTTATTTTAGTGTTTTTACATATTTTAGCCCTTCATGAAGTAGGCTCTAATAACCCTGAAGGTACTGATATTAAGAAGAAAAAAGGTAGTGTTAAACCTGAAGAATTAAGTAAGTTTACATTCCACAAACAGTATTCAGAAAAATACGATATTGTTGATGCGATACCATTTCACCCTTATTACACAGTAAAAGATTTAGTGGCAGTTGTTATTTTCTTAATTGGTTTTTGTTGGGTATTATTTTTTGCTCCAGAAGGTGGCGGTTACTTTATTGAAGCGCCGAATTTTGAACCTGCTAATAACTTAAAGACTCCTGAACATATTGTACCTGTTTGGTACTTTGGACCATTTTTCACTATTTTGCGTGTTGTACCTGATAAGTTACTTGGTATGATCACCATGTTTGCGGCTATTGGCGTACTATTTGCTCTACCTTGGTTTGACCGAGGAACGGTTAAATCTCTGCGTTTCCGTAGTAAAGCACATATGATTAACCTTACTCAGTTTGCTATTTGTTTTATCGTTCTAGGTGTTTTAGGTACAATGCCAGGAACTGATTTAGCTAACTTTATTGGTCGTATTGCAACACTCGGTTATTTCGGTTTCTTTGTAGCCATTTGGTTCTACAGCAAGAACGAGAAAACCAAGCCAGTTCCAGAGAGGGTATCAGGATAATGAAAAAGTTTATTTTAGCTTTATTAGCTGTTGTACCTATGCTGGCATTAGCTGCAGGTCCAAGTGTAAATCTAGACAAAGCCAATAACGATTTATCAGATAAAGAATCGTTGAAACGTGGTTTTGAGTCATACATTAACTACTGTTTAGGTTGTCACCAATTACAGTACCAACGTTATAATCGTACATTCGAAGATTTAGGTATTAGCGAAGCAGACGGCGTAGCCAATTATATGTATACCGGTAAGAAAGCCGGTGATCATATTACCAATACGATGCCTGCAAAAGAAGCCGCTAAGTGGTTCGGTAGCGCGCCACCTGACTTAACGTTAGAAGCGCGTTTACGTAGTCCTGATTGGATATACACTTATCTGCGTTCTTTCTATGTTGATCCTAACCGTCCATTTGGCGTTAACAATACGGTATTCAAAGACGTAGGTATGCCACACGTTTTACAAAGTTTACAAGGTGTTCGTACTATGGATGAACACGGTAACCTAAGTGAAGCAACTGGCGGTTCTATGACTGCTGAAGAATATGATGCTTTTGCTCGTGACTTATCAAACTTTTTAGAATACACCGGTGAGCCGAGTAAGCTTAAAAGACAAGCAATGGGTTATTGGGTGATAGGTTTCTTATTTATTTTCCTCATTTTTGCTTATTTACTTAAAGTTGAATATTGGAAAGATGTACATTAACAAATAGTGTTAATTTACAGCGTTTTATTTCTGGGGGGCTTTGGCCCCCTTTATTAGTTTTTTATTAAAGATTTTTTGGAGGCATTATGGCCGTAGCAGCAAACAAGCGTTCAGTGATGAATTTGTATTCTCACGCTGATGATATGTATAGTCATCAAACTCGCATCGTACTCGCTGAAAAAGGTGTTGGCGTTGATATTCACTTAGTTGATTTAGCTAACTTACCTGAAGATTTATTAGACCTAAATCCTTATGGAACAGTGCCAACGTTAATTGACCGCGAATTAGCATTATACGAAGCATCAATTATTATTGAATATTTAGATGAACGTTTTCCTCATCCACCATTAATGCCAGTTTACCCTGTATCACGTGGCCGTAGCCGTTTGATGATGCATCGTGTTGAGCAAGATTGGTATAGCCTTGCAAAAATCATTTTAAATGGTCCAGCAGATGCTGCTGCTAAAGCGCGTCAAGAACTTAAAGAAAGCTTATTAAGTGTTGCTCCAATTTTAAATGAAGCACCATACTTTATGAGTGAAGAGTTCAGTTTAGTCGATTGTTACTTAGCACCATTGTTATGGCGTCTACCTGTTTTAGGCATTGAACTTGATGGTGAAGGCTCTAAAGAGTTTAAAGGTTATATGTTGAAATTATTCGAACGTGAATCATTTCAAGCATCATTAACCGAAGATGAACGTGAAATACGTTTAGGTATGTTTTAGTCTAATGTCTTCTGATATGACTTCTAATAAGCCCTATATTATTAGGGCTTTTTATCTGTGGATTTCTGATAATCAGCTTACGCCATATATTGCAGTAGATGTTAATGTTTATGGTGTAATAGTGCCAATGGCCTTTGTTACAGATGGACAAATAGTGCTGAATGTTTCAATGTCTGCTGTTGGTTCTATTTCTCTTGCTGATAATGCCATTGAACTTAGCGCTCGTTTTGGCGGTAAGCTTGAGCATATTACTGTACCGTACGGTGCGATAGCAGCTATTTATGCGAAAGAAAATGGCGCAGGTACATCGTTAGCTATTGAGCATCCTGAACCTGAAAAAAGCGAAGACATAAGCCCTGTTAAGCCAATTGGATTATCAAGTGTAGAATCAGATAACACAAATACTGAAAAGTCTTTGCCTAAAAAAGGCGCGCAGAAAGCAAAAGGTAAACCTAGCTTAAAAGTGATTAAATAAATATATTCATTACGCTATTTAATATGCGATGAAATTATTTACCTAGTAGACTTACAAAAAAGCCTCACTAATATTAATTAGTGAGGCTTTTTTTAATGCAAATTTTGATGTGTTTTAAATGTACTCAAAAATTTTGAATACACGATTAACACCACTTACATTACGCGCAATGTTTACCGCTTCATTGGCTTGGGCTTCAGTAACTAAACCCATCAAGAATACTTCACCATTCTCTGTAACGACCTTAATATTAGTAGCATCAAGTTCATCACTACCAAAAAGAGCCGTTTTAACTTTTGAGGTTAACCAAATATCATTACTTCGTGTCGTTATCGACGTCGTATTACTGATGCGAATTTGATTATGTAACTGTATTATCAGACCAACTTCATTAATTGACTTGATCGCTAAATCGCGTAGATAGGTATTAGGTGCTTGCCCTATAACTAATACACTACCGTTAACACTGATAACTTGTAGGTTAGCATTGTCATCTAAGGCTTCATGCTGTGAAAGCTTCGCATAAGCTTCAAATTCAATCTTTTGATCATCCATCTGCGTGCCAATACTGCGTTCATCGGTAGCAGCAGATGCACCGCCAATAATGGTAACTACAGCTGCAGCAACACACCCTTGTAATAACAAAACAGCGCTGAGGGTTAATAATAAATTAGTCGAACGCATATTAACTCGCATCTTGAGGAAATAAAGTGGTATCAATAATATCGCACAAACAATGTATAACCACTAAATGTACTTCTTGAATTCGTGCGGTACGTCCTGAAGGAACGCGTATTTCTACATCGTTCTCACCCAGTAAGCCTGCGATATCTCCGCCATCTCCACCCGTTAGAGCGATAATAGGAATATCACGTGAAACTGCAGCTTCAATTGCTTTTATAACATTACGAGAATTACCACTGGTAGAAATAGCCAGTAAAACATCACCGTTATTGCCTAATGCTCTCACTTGTTTAGAAAAGATTTCATCAAAGTGATAATCATTACCAATAGAAGTAATTGTTGAAGTGTCAGTTGTTAAGGCTATTGCAGGTAATGGCGGACGCTCCGTCTCATACCTATTTAAAAGCTCGGCAGAAAAGTGCTGCGCATCGCCTGCAGAACCACCGTTACCACATGCAAGTATTTTATTACCTGCTAATAAGCTTTGTACCATTATCATACCGGCATGCTCAATAGGGCCTGCTAATAATTCGCTGGCGGCAATTTTAGTTTGGATACTTTCGGTAAAGTTACTTTTGATCCGTTCTAACATAAATGAACTTAGCTCCGTTTATTTTTTCTAGAAGGCATTTTTTAGCCAGGTAATATCAAGATTGTTTATATTACCTTGTAAGGCAACAACATCAAATCGACATGAGGTATTATATTCGTTTAAACCACATTGTTGCAGATAAAATGCGGCTGTTTTCCTAATTTTTTGCTGTTTTTGTTCGGAAATAGCTGAAATAGCACCACCAAACAGCTCAGAAGAGCGATATTTAACTTCTATGAAGACGAAAGTTTCATCCTCTTTCATGATTATGTCAATTTCGCCCATCCGGCTATGACGATTTTTATCCTGTAGAATTAAGCCTTTTTTAACAAGATAGTTAACAGCAAAAGTTTCAGTAACGTTACCTGTTTCTCGTGTTGAAAGCTTTTTAGTCCATAGCAATTTCAGACACCTTACCCTGTTGATAAATGCCCCATAATAAACTGCGTGTAAGGATATTATTATCGTCCAATTTCAAAATACCTGTTTGCCCGAAGTGACGAACATAAGGTCTTTGTTGCATTGAAGATAACTTATCAACTAAATATAAACTGTCGTAACCCATAGCGAAGATTCGCTGTAAAGAATCACTTCGACTAGGCCAAAGGGTTTTACTTAAATTAGCTAATTGAATATTTTGCTGCTGGCTATTTAAAAGCCAAGGCATTTGAGTAAAAACAAGATTACGAAGGTCACTAAGTTTGCTGGGATCTTGTTTAGTACTATGACTGCGAGAGCTTGCGTATACGGGTATTATTTTTGCGAATGGGCTGGTATTAACATCAATGTAAGGCTTTAGTAATCTCGTTTCTGCAGGTGAGCCGACTAAATAAAACATATCTATGTCTCTGCGATTTCTAGATTCCGTTTTCAAGCTCTGTAGTAGTCTTATTTTCAAATCAGCAATACGCGCTTGGCTACTGTCAACATCTAAACTTGCTTTTAGCTGTTGTTGCATTTTTTTACCTTTATCAAAATAAACGACTTCTGGGGTATAACCGTTAATAAGTTGCCATTGATTTGTAAATGCCTTCGCGATTCTTTTACTTGCAGTATCTTTATGACTAAGTACTACCGGTGAAAGATAATTTTTACGGCTTAGTGTCGTTGCAGCCTGTATAGCTTCATCTTCTGGAAGCATTGATAGTATTATTTGTGAGTTATTGCGCTGCTCTTGTTCCGGGGTGTTAAGTAATAAGCCCGGTAATAATATTTCGTTTAGTGCTAGATACTTGTCAACATTCCCTTTTAGTAATGGGCCTATAACAAAATGAATATCAGCTGTAATAAGTTGTTTATTTAACATTGCCCAATCTAAGGTGTCAGCATCAATGAAGGTTAGATTTTTATCAGGAATGTTACTATAAGCCGCTAAAATACCTTGTTGTGCAACTTTTCCCGCGTTTGCTTGATTACCTGATAAAGGCAGTATAATCGCAATATTTTGAATAAATTGTTTATCATCTAATGCAACAGTTCTTAGCGATTCAATGATAGCTTGCGCAGGATGAGCAGGAAAATCACGCTGCCACTGTGTTAAGTAACGGTTAAAACGATTTGCTTCATCACCAAACTTATGAGCATAAGTAAGTAACTGCTGCCATCCTTTAAAATAAGGGGGTGACAGATCACCTAATTGACCCACTTGCCAAGTAGACAGTAAGCTCAAGTCTTGCCATATTTGCTGAATGTTTTCAGTGGTTGTTTTCTTACTAAGCGCAAACCAATGTAACTTAGCATTAAGCGAACTGATTTTTAGCGCTCTACTTTTCTGTACTTCAGCAAATAAATAATAATAGTCTTCTTGATGGGGAATATTGTTGTCTTGCGAATATTGGTGAGCAACTTCTAGTTGTTCAAATGATAATTGAATTTCATTTACTTTAAGTAAACTGTGGGCACTCACTAAAGCGAGACGGTATATCTGTTTTTCATTTTCAGACAGTTGGGCAACTTGCTGGGCTAACCATAAAGCATGATTATAATTTTCTTCGAGAATGAGTATTTCACTGGCTCTAGTAAGCGTTGCTATCGCGGCTTGTGCGTCTTGTGTTTGTGCATCTAACAATAATTGTTGCGCTGTTATTATATTACCTGACGTATCTGAGGGCTTTTCAAGTGGCGCCTCAGTCACTTTTTTTGCTGCAGACTTTTGTGAAGTACTACAACTTGTCGTCAGCGTAGAGACTATAAAAACCACAAAACAAAGAGAAGTTATGCGATAAAAGGGCTTTTTATTAGAAAACAAAAAATTAGTTTGGCTCACCAGCGATAAATCCGTACTTTATTAGTTAGCTTTATAATAAACTTCATTCTCATCAGTCTCAACTTAAGTATTCATTATGTCGTCAGTATTTGTAGAATCAGGCACGCTTTACATTGTCGCCACACCAATCGGGAATTTAACAGACATCAGCCAGCGTGCTCTAGATGTGTTAACTCATGTGGATATTATAGCCTGCGAAGATACTCGTCATACTCAAAGATTATTATCGACATATTCGATAAAAAATAAAACATTGTCATTACATGACCACAATGAGCGTCAACGCCAAGATTATGTTGCAACACTTTTACAAGAAGGTAAAAGTATTGCGTTGGTTTCAGATGCGGGTACACCGCTTATCAGTGATCCTGGTTTTCATTTAGTTCGACATTGTCGTGAACTAAATTTACCTGTTTCTCCTATTCCTGGTGCATGTGCAGCAATTGCGGCTTTATCTGTAGCAGGTTTGCCTACAGACCGTTTTTCATTTGAAGGTTTTCTTCCTTCAAAATCAGGGGCGAGACAATCAACGTTAGCCAATTTGTTAGAAGAACCACGTACTATGGTGTTCTATGACGCGCCACGTCGAGCAATTGATACGGTTGAAGATATTGTAAAAGTATTAGGTGGTGAACGTCAGGTCGTTATTTCTCGTGAGTTAACCAAAACATTTGAGACTATTCATTCCGACACCGCTGAAAACTTATTAGCTTGGTTAAAAGAAGATCCAAATCAGTTGAAAGGTGAAATGGTGTTAATCATTGAAGGGGTTAAAATTGACCCCAATGCCATCCCTGCAAAAGCGATTGATACGTTGAAGTTATTATTAGAAGAAATGAAACCTAAAAAAGCGTGTGCAATTACGGCTGAAATTTATGGCGTTAAGAAAAACGCTTTATATGAAATAGCACTTTCGCTGAAATAACTTATTATCTACGTTGGAATAAATAGTTAAATAATTCGGTACATATTAAAAAGCCAGTTAACTTGTTAACTGGCTTTTTAGATAAATTTAAGCGTTAATTAGAATTGGTAACTAACACTTAAATCAAACGTTCTAGGTAAAATGTAACGCCCATTTGAAGATAATGAATCACGCGGATCACCTTCAGTGATGACATCTTCATCTGTTAAGTTGCTCACTGATACTTGCAATTTAACTTCGTCAGAAATATTTAAGATCATGCCTAAATCAATTTTTTCATAACCTTCTAATACTACGGTATTTTCATTATTCGCAAAACGATCCCCTACAGCAGATAATGTGCCATAAAGCGTTGCCTCCATACCATTTGAAAATTCAATGTCATAACTTGGCGTCATACGAATTTGCCAGCTAGGCTGTCTTTGAGCTTCATTACCTTTGTTAGCAGGGCTTTCAGTAATCTCAGTTTCTTGTACTGTTGAATTCAAGTTTATTGAAAAACCATTATCAGCATAATAATTAAAATCTACTTCTATACCGTATGCTTCATTAGTCAGGATTTCTGCAGGATCGCCTGGCTGAGCAACAAAAGTATCGCCTTTAACTTCATTGAAAAATGCAGTTGCGTAAAGCTCATAATTTTCACTTGATAATTTATATCCAAGTTCAAATTGACTCACTTCTTTAATTAAATCTTCACCACCTTGGTATGCATCGAAGTTATCTCGAAAGTCGTCAAAGAATGGCATTTTACTGCCCTCACTGATCCGAGCAAACACGCCTTGTTTTTCAGTGAACATTAAGTTTGCACCTACTGTCCATGCGAGCTCTGTTTCATCATAAGAAACAGATTTTGTGATTACGCCGTCCAGCCCTTCATCAACGGTATATTCTATTTGATGATTTTCGTTACGAACACCAGCATCTATGGTTAATGAATCTGAAAATTCATAAGATGCAGCAAAATATAATGCGTCAGTTGAACCATCGCCAATACTGTTTATATCGTAATTCCAACCACAGCTGTCTTGATTATCATTACAGTCAATGCCCGTTAGCATCTCGCCACCAGATTCAACAACATGGTAAGCATGATTACCGAGTGCCCACCAATCTTTAGCTTCAAACGTTGAATGGTAATAACCGGCAGTAAATGTGCCTTTATCAAAGGTTTTTGTTAAAGCGAAATCATTAGTAAATGCTTCAATCTCCTTTTTAACGACCCAGCGACCAATTTGTTGAACTATGGTTGAACCGTCGTATTCTTTACCTGTGACAGCGCCCAATGCATTATTGCCGCTATCGGCAACACTTGATAATGCTGCCGCATCACCGTTTGGTACTAGGCCATAAGTATCTGCGTCACCTTTGGTATAAATAAAGCGGTTAACTAAGTCCCAGTCGTTATCTAGTGATAAGTTTATACTTCCGCCAGATACTGAGCCATCCCAACCTCGGCCTTTACCAAAATCTATGGTTTCAGTTGTATTATTGCCGTCTGGTCCATACTGAATAGTCGCTTGGCGATTATTTGTGCCTATTTGAGTGTATTGATTATCAACGGTTTTTACATTTAAAGGAGAGGGTAAATACCACACGCCATGATCATCAGTTTGACGTGTATAAAGGTTTATTTTGCCATTATCTAATTTTTTAGTAATGTTAATCGTAAATTGATGACCTTCTTCCGCATTAAAACCTGCGTCTCGAACACCCGGAGAGCTCTTTACATAGCCGCCAACCATGAAAAATAAATCGTCAGCTAAGCTGCCACTCAAGACACCATCAATTCTTTGTAAACCATAATCAGAAGTCGAGTACTTTATTAAGCCTTCTTGGTCTTCTGAGCCTTCTTTTAGTAGAAAGTTAGTAGTGAGTCCTGGTTGACCATTTGATACAACAGGGTTTGGCCCACCTCTAAGTGCTTCCATAAACTCAATGGTTTCATCGAGTCGAAATAGCGTTGAGTTTTCTAAAAATGAAAGAGTTGGTGGTGGAAATATTGGCGCACCTTGTAACTGTACCGTTAAAAAAGGTGCATCTCCACCACCGGGGAAGCCACGAACGAAAACATTTGCACCGGAAACACCGCCAGAGCTTTCTGACCAAACACCAGGCACGGCTTTAAATAAATCAGCCGTACTTTTAGGTGCTAATTTTTTAATATCATCTTCTGAAAAGGAACTAATGGCAAAGCTTGCCTCTTCTTTAGCAACTGTTTTTCCACTGAAAGTACCGGTAACAACAATGGTTTCAATTTTAGCGTTTTTATTTTTATGCTCAGTTTTCTCTGCTGCAAAGCTTGTACTTGCTTGACAGCTTAATGCGACAACTATCGCAATGGTAGATAGTTTGAAGTTAGTAGTCATGTATTTTGCCCTCTTACACTAATATTAGCAGCGCCATATTAGTTACTAGTTATATTTATAATATTTTCTTCCCCAGAATTAATATAGAGATCAATGCAAACGTTTGCAAGTTGTTTTTGCAAACGTTTGCATTATTGTTCTTTCAATTGCATTACTAGCTAGATATGTAATACTTCGTCGGCATTTATATTTTATTAATTTTGGAAATAAACGGAATTGGCTAACGAAAATAAACTTACTTTGGCAGGGCTTGCTAAATTAGCTGGCGTATCAACGTCAACGGTATCAAGGGCTTTGAATGATAACCCATTGATAAAAAAAGAAACCCGTGAAAAATTACAAGCATTAGCGAGTGAAAATAATTTCAGCCTAAACCGAGCGGCTAGCCGTTTGCGCACGCAAAAAACAAATGTTGTCGCGGTAATTTTAAACTTAACTGACAATACCGATCAAAGTATCAGTGACCCATTTTTGCTTAAAGTGGTGGGTGATTTGAATCAAGCGCTTAATCAAAGAGGTTATGAATTACTGTTGTCTAACTCTTTTATGGCAACACAAGATTGGGCAAATTACTTTATAGGTAGTAGTCGTGCAGACGGCATTATTGTTATTGGGCAGGGTAAAAGTACCGAAAAAATTGAAAAAGTGGCTAAATCTAATGCACCACTTGTAGTTTGGGGCGATCCAAAAGCGCATGCAAACTACGCGGTTGTTGGTAGTAATAATGAGTTAGGCGGATATCAAGCGACTGAACATTTAATAAATACGGGTTGCAAGCGTATTTTGTTTCTTGGTGATCCTGAACATGCAGAAATGAGTGAACGCTATAAAGGCTATGGGCGAGCGCTAAAAGAGTATGATATTAATATTAGTGATGAATTAACACTAGCTTGTGATATTACCAGTAAAGTGGCTTACGAAAAAATTGGCGATTTAATTCTTGATAAGGGGTTAAGTTTTGATGGCATTGTTGCATCTAGTGACATGGTCGCCCTTGGCGCTTTAAAAGCCTTGAAAGAACGCTATATTAGTATTCCTAATGATGTTGGCATTGTAGGGTTTGATGATATTGCGATGGCTGAGCTTTTTCACCCGTCACTGACCACGATTAAACAAAATACTAAATCGGCGGCTAAAATAATGGTCGAACAATTATTAGCACAGTTTAACGGGGAAAAAGCTAAGTCGGTTGTTATGGATATTCAGTTAATAGCACGAAACTCTACGCGTTCTATCTAATAATCGTTAAACCCTCTTATTATTAGCGCACAAATGCAAACGTTTGCATTTGTGCGCTTTTGGTTATAGACTAAACTTAACTATCCAATAATGAGTTTATTCATGTCACGTTTTATAACCATATGTGCAATTGCCGCAAGCTATTTCGTTTTTGCTATTCTGCTGAATAGCGTTGGTACTGTCATTCTTCAGTCAATAAATAGCTTTGATATAAGTAAACCGCAAGCGAGTTCATTAGAAGGGTTTAAAGATCTATCTATCGCTTTTGTTTCTTTTTTTGTGGCATCTGTTATTCCTCGAATAGGTTATAAAGTTGCACTGTCTGTGGGTTTAGCGATAGTAACCGTTGCTTGTTTCTTAACGCCCGTTGTTGGTAACTTCGTCGTGATCAAACTACTATTTGCCTGTATCGGTGTGTCGTTCGCGCTTGTAAAAATATCCGTTTACTCAATTATTGGTCAGTTAACATATTCAGTAAAGTCTCATTCCTCACTGCTTAACACCATCGAAGGTATTTTTATGTTGGGCAGTTTATCTGGCTATTGGTTATTTAGTTTTTATATTGATGGAAACTCTGCTGAGTCTACGCAATGGATGAATGTTTATTATGTGCTTGCCGTTATTTCTTTATTAACCTTAGTGTTAGTGAACTTTTCTTCGATTAGCAAAGCTGAGCAGTCTTTGACATCGACAAGTATATTTACTGATTTTATTGAAATGGTAAAAATGAGCTATCAAGGATTGGTACTGATTTTTGTTATTTCAATTTTTCTGTATGTATTAATCGAGCAAGGGATCGGCACTTGGCTACCTACTTTCAATAGTGAAGTCTTAGGATTACCTACCAACATTAGTGTTCAGATGACGAGTATTTTTGCCGCTGCATTAGCGTTAGGTCGATTATTGGCAGGGCAAATACTACGTTACATAAATTGGTATACGTTTTTGAATATCTGTTTAGCGGGTATGGCACTAATTATTCTATTACTGCTGCCATTAACGCACGAGCCTACTACGGGTTTAGTCACCAGTGTTTTTGACGCTCCAGCCGTTGCATATTTACTTCCATTAATTGGTTTAATGATGGCGCCTATTTATCCCGTATTAAATTCAGTGATGCTCAGTAGCTTAGCGCGCTCTAAACACTCATCTATGACTGGGCTCATTGTAGTTTTCTCTGCACTTGGAGGTACAACGGGATCTGTTATTACGGGGTTTTCTTTTGAAGCACTTGGTGGACAACAAGCCTTTTATCTTTCGTTAATACCTATGGGGCTCTTAGTTGCTAGTTTGTATTTTTTTAAAGTCGCAACAGCGAAGCATTCTGTTTAAAAAAATAACACCAAGGCTATCCCATGATGAATATCGAATTATTAAACAAACAAGCCCAAGAAAGTTTACATTTTTTTGAAAGTGAATTATTTAAAAATGTGCAAATGAGTGGCTTGTTTAGCGACAGTAAAACTTTTGCTGACGCTATGCCAAAAGCTTCTTATGTGGAAATCTTACAAAGTTACCATAACGAAAAAATAGATATCACGACGTTTAACCTGAAAAATTTTATTGAAGGTTATTTTGATATTATTAAATATGAAGAAGTACGCAGTGAAACCGTAAAAACCAGTATTGAACAACATATTGACTCATTATGGACAGTGTTAAAGAAGAATGCTGATACCAATAGAAACGATTCTTTATTACCTTTAAAAAAACCTTATATAGTTCCCGGTGGAAGGTTTAGAGAGATTTATTACTGGGACAGTTATTTCACTGCATTAGGTTTAGTTGAGTCAGGAAATATTGCTTTAGCTGAATCTATGTTGAGTAATTTTTTAGATCTACAATCAAGCTATGGCTGTATTCCTAATGGTAATAGAAGTTATTACTTATCTCGATCACAGCCACCTATTTTAGGCTTGTTAGTTGACTTACTTTTACCTTTTCAGTCAGATAAACAACAATTTATAACAACGCATATTATCGCAGTTGAAGCCGAATATAAGTTCTGGATGAAGGGAAAAGAGCTGGGTTCAGATGAGGTACTTGAATCTGGACGAATTGTTAAAATGCCAGACGGAAGTTTGTTGAATCGATATTGGGATGATAATGCTTCTCCACGCCCGGAGTCATATCGTGAAGATATTGAGTTGTTTAACGAATCAAAACCTGATGATGCTGAATCTTTTTATCGCAATATACGTGCTGCTTGTGAATCTGGTTGGGATTTTAGCGCTCGTTGGTTAAGTGAAGATCATTCATTAGCGTCAATTCGTACCACTCGTATTTTACCTGTTGACTTAAATTGCCTATTGTACAAACAAGAAAAGTTACTCGCTCAGTATCATGAAATGCTTGGTAATGAAGCATCGAGTATTGTTTATGTAAAGTATGCGACAACAAGAAAATCAGCAATACAGCGTTATATGTGGTCTGAACATGATGGTTTTTATATGGACTATGATCTTGATAAAAAATCGAAAAGTTCAGTCAAATCTTTAGCGAGTGTATTACCTTTATTTGTTGCGTTAGCTGATGCGAAACAAGCTGACCAAATTAGTAAGGTAATTGAAAATGAATTTTTACAGCGAGGAGGTTTAATCACGACTGCTATTGAAACAGGTCAACAATGGGATTCACCAAATGGTTGGGCGCCATTGCATTGGTTTGCTGTTCAAGGCTTAATTAAATATGAAAAACAATGTTTAGCACAAACCATTAAGAACCGTTGGCTTAATACAGTAGAGTCGTATTTTCAGCAAACAGGAAAAATAATGGAAAAATATAATGTTTGTCAGCAAAGCCATAAAGCCGAAGGCGGAGAGTATGATGTACAAGAAGGTTTTGGTTGGACAAATGGTGTGCATGTCGCCTTTAGCGCGTTATGTTTTAGCGAAAGAGATTAAACTGGATCTTTTACAAGAGCTAATTATAGCCATAAAGGTTACTCACATTAGTGCTCGCAATCATTTTTTGTAGTCAAATGAATAACCGTTGGTGTTTTATTATAATTCAGGTAAAATGCGCGGCGAGTTGACCAGACAATCGCTGCTTTATCGTTGTATCAGATGTGCAAACTGAAGATATACGGATAGGGGGGAGGAAAGTCCGGGCTCCAATGAACAGGGTGCCAGGTAACGCCTGGGCGGCGTAAGCCGACGACAAGTGCAGCAGAGAGAAGACCGCCGATGGTTGTTCTCAGGAACTTCACAGGTAAGGCTGAAAGGGTGCGGTAAGAGCGCACCGGATTACTGGTAACAGTAATTGCAGGGTAAACTCCACCCGGAGCAAGACCAAATAGGGTTTCATGACTATTTGAACGTAAGTTTAAATAGTATAAGCGTGGTTCGCGTGGAAACCGGGTAGGTTGCTTGAGCCTTAGAGCGATTTAAGGCCTAGACGAATGATTGTCACTCTTCTTCGGAAGAGATACAAAACCCGGCTTATAGTGTTAGCTCACAAATTTTAGTAACTGCTTGTTTTCGTTAATGGAAGCAAGCAGTTTTCTAAAATCCTTTCATATCAATTCGTTACAATCAAAAAAATGGTACACGGTTAGTGACACGGTACTGATTTCTATACACATAAATCGACGCTGAAATTTTCGACTGAAATTGCGCTTCGGAAGTTATTTAGGCTCAGATTTTTTCCTGATAAACTTTTCAGCTCAGCATTAATTTCAATGTTTTAAAATCTCAAATAATTGGTACACACTTTGGTACACGGTTTTAAAAAATTGGCCAACTTGAGTTAGTAAATTGCAGGCAGTTACAGGGTTTAAGTATTTATACCTTAGGAAAAGTACTTTTTATGTGAGAGTTAAAGTACCGAAACACCTTGGCGCCAGGGAAATACGGCTCTGCTTACGAACGCATAAACTAAGTGTTGCAATATTGGTTTTAGAGCGTCTTCTACCGTTAATTTCTTCGTTAAAACAACTTGTTATTCGCTCAAGAACATTAGACACTGACTCCACTTGTCTGCAGTTTACCAAAATCAAGGATGCTATGTTGAAGCAGTTAGAAATATCCGATATTGACCCGATGATAGCTAAGCTTGAACAAGGTTATAGTGATAAGGGGCATACCGTTAATGCCCTATCAACCGGTTCATTATTAGGCTTGAATGAGGTCTTTAAAGAGCAATATCTTTATATCGCGCAAGCACAGAATAATGAACAACGATTAGTACGCTTTAGTGAAGTGGTAGTAGGTTTAACCCAATAGCAGAAGTGGCCTTTCTTAGAGTCTATTTCAACCGTTATTAAAGCCATGTCTTTTGTTGATAGTGATAACGTTGATAACGATGAAGGGTTAAAAGACCAAGCAAGCCAACTACTGAAAGCTTCGGGGTTTAATATTGATCAAGACTCAGTGTCCTATCGAGTATTACTTAGCAAATTAAAAGCGTCTAATGATTTGAGAGATGAATTACTTAGTTCAATATTTACGGGTGATAGCATTGGTGAGCGAGAGCTGAAGTCATTGATTAGTTTATCACCCGTTGCACAGCAGCTTAGTACTATTGAGCCTCTACAACCTAAATCTACCAAACCCTTATTTTCTCAAGTCTATGCCGAATTCCTAGCGCATAAAATTAATAAAGATAAACTGTCCCTGAAAATGCAGCAGAGTTACGAGCGCATGCACATAGTTTGGCTGGCATTAGTTGAAGATAAACCTATTGATAGCTATACCAAACAAGATATTGGTCGATTTATAGATAGGTGCTTTGAGTTACCTAGAATGAATATTGGCCCATACAATAAAATGACATGGGAGCAACGGCTTGAAGTTGATGCTCCCGACGAAGATCTTCAATCACCCAAATCAGTTCAGCAATACCACAAGTGGGTCATTTACCTTGGCATTTATACTGGTGCTAGACGTGGCGAGTTAGTTCAGCTTAGGAAAAGTGATGTGAAGCTTGATAAAGAGTCACGCCGCCATTATTTGATCATAACCGATGAACATGCTACTCAAAAACTTAAAACAGCTCACTCTAAGCGGCTCATACCATTACATAATGCATTAATAGATGCTGGGTTTATTGAGTATGTTAAAAGTTGCGAGGACAGGGTTTTTTATGAGCTGTCTAATGTTGAGGTTGTAACGGGTTGGATGCCGCGCCATATGGCAAGTCTGAGTATTCCTCCTACCAATGAGTTTGATCATATCCGTTCTTTTCACAGCCTGCGCCATACCTTTATAACTAAGAGCATGAGTGAGCCCAATGTTAATATTAACTTGCTTCAACAAGTTGTTGGCCATGAAATTAGTAGCTTTGGTATTACTAGCAACTACACGCACAAAGTTACGGATATAAAGAATTTAATTCCGATTATTGATGCGTTTGAAGTGTAATAAAACTTAGGGATAGAGTTTTGAAACGGAAAATATTACTTGTACTTTTAACGGCTCTCGCATTTGTGGGTAGCTTTTTCCTCGCTAATCATTTTTCAGAGAAAAAATTGATTTGCCAGATCAAGTTGCTCAAAGTATTAGGTGGTTTGAATCCCTATTTTTAGATACCCAAGAACTTGAAGCAGTTAGTACTGAAAGGCTAGATAATAATACAGTAAAACTCGACATAGATGATACGGAGCAGAATTACTCGCATGTAGAAGTCGGTAATCGGCATGTATGTGTAGATACATCATTAGGTGAGTTGAAATATAAAAAGGTTGGTAATATCTACACGTGGACAGATGATAACGATGTTTATCATGTTAGCGATAAAGCACCAGATGAGGGGCAGTTTGAACTACTTGATTACGCAAGTGAAAAGGTTTTCGATTACTTCTCTTTAGGTTTAAATACCGAAAGACTACCTTATAATTTCCATCAAAAACTTACCGCAAAGCTGAATAAGCTATTTGAACTATACGGAAGATTACTTGATAGCTCAGCCTTAAAAAAAGTAGATATTAACTTGCGGGTATATCAATCGAAAATGGCTTTTGAGCAAGTAAAGAAACGACATAACATGTCTAGTGGCGACAATATTAACGGTTTTTATAGTCATGGTAATAATCAGGCATATTTACTATTTCGAAATAATGAACGAACAATGCGTACGGCTGCGCATGAGGCAACACATGCGATTAACCGCGCAATTATTGGGTATACACCAAGGTGGCTAAATGAAGGGCTTGCTGAATATAGTGAATACATTCAAGTGGCAGGTAATTCAGCTACAGTTTATCCGAATAAAGATTGGACGAATAAATACTTTATATCAAAACCTCTATTGCCTTTATCTAGCTTATTTTCAGCTAGCAGAAGTCAGTGGAATTCAGGCTTAAGGCAACAGTTATACACAACTAGTTGGGCATTTGTTTATTTCATGATGGAGCACCCACAACGTAAAACAATACTAGCTAAGCTGATTAAGAGCGAACAAAAAAATCTTTGTAATATTATCGATAGAAATAAAGTTGAACAGAAATTGGAGGTACCATTAAACGTGCTACAAAAGCAGTTTTCAAGTTGGTCTAAGTCAAAGCTTAGAAGGCAATCAATATAGTCTATGTAGTGGTCAACTAATTTTGGCCACGAATTTGTATTCAAGCCAATATCTTTTCTCTGATTCATTTGGTGTTAGTCCACCGTTATAGCTATGGGGCCTAACCTGGCTGTAATATCCAATAATGTATT
>Ga0209825_1000065_pt1 | contig 106042 bp, 94 predicted proteins | sample EN8Hudsemesocosm_FD_184631 | JGI IMG/M metagenome (GOLD analysis project Ga0209825, IMG submission 184631) | Methane-oxidizing microbial communities from mesocosms in the Hudson Canyon - EN8B Hudson Canyon (SPAdes) (version 2) | ecosystem: Environmental > Aquatic > Marine > Cold seeps | place... | reverse complement strand
CATGCCGGTACAGAAGAGGCAAAAAAAGGTGGACGAATCTACCTAGGGATATTGCTAAGTACGTCAATCGCATTTTTCCTTTTAGCTGTTGTTAGTACTTGGTTTGTCGCGGGAACCCTCGACTTTAAACTTGGAGGTGTGTTCGGCGCAGATCCTAATATAATGGTTGTTAGTATAATATTGGTGCTGTTTATTTTTGGCATTGGTAAAGCCGCTATTATGCCTTTCCACAGATGGCTGCCGGCCGCAATGGTGGCGCCAACACCAGTGAGTGCATTGCTACATGCCGTTGCCGTAGTAAAGGCGGGTGTTTTTACGGTATTGAAAGTGAGTGTGTTTATTTTTGGTATTGACCTGTTGAACGAGTTACCCAGTACCCAGTTTCTTCTCTATTTGGCAGGTACAACTATATTACTCGCATCGCTAGTGGCCATGCGACAAGATAATTTAAAAGCTCGACTCGCTTATTCCACTGTGAGCCAGTTAGGTTATATCACATTAGGTGCATTACTCGGTTCTGCATCGGGCGTCATTGGTAGTTCGATGCATATAGCGACGCATGCATTCGGGAAAATTACCTTATTTTTCTGTGCTGGGGCTATTCTCGTAGCAGCACATAAATCGAAGATCAGTGAAATGCGTGGCCTTGGTCGACAGATGCCGATTACCATGGCAGCCTTTTTTATTGCAAGCCTTAGTATCATTGGCGTACCGCCAACAGGGGGAACCTGGAGTAAATGGTATTTACTCATGGGAACATTGGAGACTGAGCAATGGATTCTAATGGCCGTGTTGTTGATTAGTTCTCTGCTGAATATAGTTTATCTATTACCGATACCCATTCGTGCATTTTTCCCCGGTAATGAAGCCGCATCTGGAAAAGAGTCTCACTCAACGGATGTCACGATCAAAGAAGCACCACTTCCATCGCTTATTGCGTTGAGTATTACCTGTGTCGCCTGTGTGGTCTTATTTATCTACCCCCAGCCGCTATATGAACTGGCTACATCCATTTTGCAAACACCTGGTGCAGCCCATGGACAATGATAAAAAGCATCTTTTTGATGACCCCAAAAATGTAAAGTACGTTTTATGGTTTCTCTATGTAAGTTGCGCGCTTCTTTTGGTGCTTGACTTTGTGATCCATCGCCACGTCGTACATCAGTGGGAAAATCTATGGGGTTTTTATCCTATTTATGGATTTGTTGGCTGTTCTATTTTGGTGTTCGTCGCAACATGGATGCGCTCATTTCTTATGCGTTCAGAAGACTATTATGACATCAATGTCGCCGTAGCCACAGATTCTGATAAAACGAATATAAACAAAAATGAACTTGAACAGAATACTAAACTAGGTGGTCATGATGTGGATGCTTGAATTACCGCCATTTGCTCCCTTTTTTATAGGGGCTATATTTGCAGCCTTTACTCGAGGCGCCTTACGCGGTGCTATCATGATGGCAATCCCAATTCTCGGAGCTATTCAGCTTTCGATGATTCCAGAAGGGGTGCATCTACAGTTCGCTTTTCTTGATTATCAACTCACACCTTTCAAGTTAGACAAACTCAGTCTAATGTTCGGCTATGTTTTTCATATCGCAGCCTTTATAGCGATTGTCTACTCGCTACATGTGCGTGACACGGTGCAACAAGTGGCCGCTATGATGTATGCAGGCAGTGGCTTAGGGGCTGTTTTTGCGGGTGATTTATTAACACTATTTGTATTTTGGGAGTTTTTAGCTTTTACATCGGTGTTTCTTGTCTGGGCACGCAAGACCGAACGCGCCTATGCCGCAGGTATGCGCTATCTCATCATACAGGTTTTATCTGGTGTTATTCTTCTGATCGGTGCACTATTTTATGCGGCTGAGAATGGCACTCTCGAATTTGGTTATATCGGTCTGGAGGGTATTGCAGGGTGGTTAATATTTATTGCATTTGGTATTAAATGCGCTTTCCCAATAGCACATAATTGGCTTACCGATGCTTACCCTGAAGCCACTCCAACGGGTACTGTTTTTCTTAGCGCCTTTACGACTAAAGTTGCAGTCTACGCATTAGCGCGTGGTTATCCGGGTACAGAATTACTTGTTTATATTGGTGCTGCAATGACCTGTTTCCCAATATTCTTTGCTGTAATAGAAAATGATTTACGTCGAGTGCTGGCCTATAGCTTGATCAACCAAGTTGGATTTATGGTCGTGGGTATCGGTATCGGTACTGCATTAGCCATTAATGGTGCCGTATCCCATGCTTTTAATGATGTTATCTTTAAAGGTCTGTTGTTTATGTCTATGGGGGCGGTGCTGCATATGACAGGACGTATCAATGGCTCTGACTTAGGCGGTTTATACAAAACTATGCCCAAAACCACTGTTTTGTGCATAGTGGGTGCTGCCTCAATATCGGCATTCCCACTCTTTAGCGGGTTTGTGAGTAAGTCCATGGTGATGTCAGCGGCTTTGGAAAACGGATACGATTGGATATGGTTGATGCTGTTATTCGCCTCTGCAGGTGTTTTCCACCATGCCGGCATTAAAATTCCTTATTTTGCCTTTTTTGCTCATGACGCTAAAATTGGCGCTAGCGATCCGCCGTTTAACATGTTGGCGGCCATGTTTATCGCTGCGTTTCTGTGTATCGGTATTGGTGTCTATCCTAGTATTCTATATTCGTTATTGCCTTATGATACTGGTTACAACCCTTATGATGCTACGCACGTATTGGCACAGACCCAGTTGTTATTCTTTTCGGCACTTGCCTTTGTTTGGCTCAACTTAAAGGGGTTGTACCCGCCAGAGCTACGCTCCACAAATTTAGATTTTGATTGGATTTATCGCCGTGTTTTTCCAAACGTTTTGCAACGAATGTTTTCGGCGATTTGGGAAATAGACGCGCGTATTCGTCGACAGTTTTTAACGAGGTTAGACCGTAGTTTATCGTTTATTGCTCATAGAAATGAGGGCGTGAGTGGCTTGCTTTCACGTACTTACCCTGTCGGTAGTATGGCGATGTGGGTTGCCATCATTCTTGGTGTTTACTTATTTTTAAGTTTTATTCATTGAGCTTATTTGTGAAAAAGGAGCATCGCCCCTAGAGTTAAATTACTGAAGCGGTATGTTTATATTTCAGGGCAATAGCTCATTCATAATTGTTGCGCTTCGCGCAGGGTATTTATCGAAACTCTTTAAAGTAAGGCAGACTAAAATGAAATCGCTTTCGGGGGCCTACTCGCGGTTTTCTGAGGATCTAAGAGGTATCGCTAATAACTCATAGTTATGGGTTTACCGAAGGTCAAAATAGTATCGCTTTAACGCCTTAGCCAGAGCTTTGCTAGCAAGCGAAACCAAGACAATTAGGCCATATTAACCATAACCTTAAGAGGCTGCTTAGTGGCAAAAAGCGACCCTTTAAGCTGAATCCCCAAATAATTCAAATGAGGATACTTACCATATTAAAGCCCATGCCCACCTGTAATTTCATCATAAAAGCCATTGTTAATGATCTCTTCAAGACCGTGATTAAAATCATTTATTATTTTGTGTGCACGTTTTCTTTTCTTCGAAATAACGAGGTGTTGTTGTCTTATTTCCAAAGGAGGTTCCATAAATTCGAACTTCTTATTTTTTGTTAAGAATCTTGTTTTGAAAAGATAGGCTCCCTGGAGCCTGTCAATGATTGCTAAGTCGATTCTTCCTTGAACTAGTTTCGTGATTAGCTTTTCATCTGTATAAAATTTACTACCTTTTAATCCGGCCATCATAAGTTTAGGAGAATAGGCATACCCCAACACTGAACCAATTATGTAAGGCTTTAAATCCTGATAAGTTTCAAAAGTAATTTCACTATTGGTTCGTTTATAAAAACCGATTGCATTATGCGGTGGTATTGGGTTTGAGAAAACAAACCATTTTTCTCTTTCTTCCGTATGCCAGAGTGTATACATACCGTCAGACTCACCATTCTCAGCCATGATTTTAGACCTCAGCCAAGGATAGAATTCTACTTTGACTTTATAGCCCGTTTTTTTAAAAGCTGCTCTAATTACCTCAGAAATAAAACCATTATTCTTTAGTTTTTGACCATAATAGGGAGGATATTCGGTAGATGTTAAAAATATTTCTTTATCAGATGAATTTCCCTGAGGCGAAAATAAAATTGTAGTTAATAGCAAGAGAAAAATAAATTTATTAAACATTTTAGCCTCTTAATATAACGCCTAAACTTCAGCTTTTTATTGAAGTTAAACTACTAAAAAGAAAATTCTAGCTTGACTGCGACAACTTCCACAAATAAGGGGGCATTCAAGAAAGTATAAGCCCCTTTTATTGGAAATCAATATACATATATATTCTCAGAACAGATGTACTTTAAGGACTGTTTTTTAGACCATATTCATCTAAAACAAGTAAGCTAGCCGCGTAGTGGACTACCGTATGTCTAGGCCCTTGTTGTGCCAAATAAAGTCAGAATTCACTTCAAGACCTATGAGTAACAAACGTCTGATTTTAACTTAATTCTACAAAAATTATAAATGCTGCACTTCGGCATGCGATGATACGAACCTTCTGACTCTGCCCCTGCGACCTTTTTAACTTTGACTCTAATGTGTCTTGGGTTACGTTAAGCGTGCTAAAAGAGGTTTGTTGCCTGAAGTGGAAACACTTTAGCCTTTAATTTACGATATAGCGTTTGTCGACTAGTATTAAGTATTTCTGCCATGTGAATAACGTCTGCTTTTATTTAATTGAATAGGTGGGCGGTGAGGCATACTTAATACCTGTATCTCATCGGCATTGAGGTATTACAGTCTTATTTTTTGGTGTCTAGTACTAGTCGTATTGTTGAAGGGAAGTGAGTGAGTAAGGTATTTCATCGAAACCAGTGTAAGCGGCGTGTGCTAATGGCTCTCATCGCCATTCTTCTTACATTAATCGGACGTCAGGCTTATGGCAATATCGTTATAGGGGCTCATGACTATAGACAGAACTTAGCCAATGGCTTGGAGTATTATGTAGATGAAGATAAAAACCTGACTCTTGACGATATACAAGCGATTTCTAGAGCAGGTGATTTTAAAATTTTTGATAGAAATACGCTCAACTTTGGTTATAGCAATAAGGCGTATTGGATAAAAATCCCCCTCCGCAATGAGCAGCCTCATGATTTTTCTATTTTAGGTGAGCATCGCTTCTATCTGTCCATACGTTACCCATTGTTAGATGACGTTCAATTATTTCATGTTCGTTCGGAAAATGTTGAGTATTTCAAAACGGGTGATAGCACTTCTTTTTTTAGTCGCTTAATCGACATTAATAATTTTACTTTCCCGCTGAGCTTAAAAATTGGTGAAGAAAGTGTTGCGTTTTTAAGAGTTGAAAGTACGAGTGCTTTATCAATTCCTATTTTTCTGGAAACTGAAGAAACATTTATTGAAAGTCAGCATTGGCTGGATGGTTTGCATGGTGTATACCTAGGGATTGCTTTCGGCTTATGTATTTACAACTTGTTTTTGTGGGTCGGTGTTAGAAAACGTGTTTATGGTTTTTACGTATTCGCGGTTGTTAATTTGATATTATTTAACTTTACCCTGACGGGGCACACGTTTCGTTTGTGGCCTGATTTTATTCAATTTCAACAAGTGAGTATTTACCTTTTTAGTGTAAGCAGTGGCGTGGCTGTTTATCTTTTTAGTATGGCCTTTTTGAAGACAAAAAGGCTACAACCCAGAATGCATAAAATTTTATTAGTCTCTGTTATCTTCTTTGCCTTTTGCTTGCCTGTATTGGTTTATTTACCCCCTATGATTGCCTCAAAGTTTAATGCTATTTTGAATTTGTTAGGTGTACCTTTACTTTTCTTTGTCGCAGTTCGCAGCGTGCTTCAGGGTTATGGTCCGGCTAAATACTACTTGATTGGTCAGGGGGCCGTATTATTAAGTGTTGTTTTCATCATACTTGCTTCTAACGGTATCGTACCCTATTACCACCTAGCCCCAGATATAATGAAAATGAGCTTAGCCATTGAGCTAATTTTCTTTTCGATCGGTTTGACGGACTTGGTTAACAATGAACGTAAACTCCGAGAGAAAGCTCAAGCCGAATCTGCCCAGGCACAAGAAGAATTGCTTACCTCGCAAATAGAGGTTAACGAGCAGTTAGATCGTTTGGTCGACCAACGGACAAAGGAGCTTGAGGCTGTAAACGAAAGACTAGAAATGCTCAATATAACCGATGATTTAACAGGGCTGTTCAATCGTCGACACTTAAATAAGATTCTACCTGCAGAGTATAAACGTGCTTTTAGAGAGCGTAAGTCAATTGCTGTACTCATGTTTGACATAGATCTCTTTAAAAATCTGAACGATACCTACGGCCATCATTTTGGCGATTTATACCTGATAGAAGCTGGGGAAATAATTAAGTCGAATATACGGAGGCCACCCGATTTTGCGTTCCGGTATGGGGGTGAAGAGTTTATTGTAATTTTGCCGTGTACAGACGCAAAAGGGGCTGTGCTCGTAGCAGAAAAAATTAGATATTTGTTTGAACAGGGTAAAATATCTGACGGTGATAATACTGCCTCTGTCACCGTGAGCGTAGGTGTCGTGTCCGAAATTCCTACAAGTCGGGAGGGTCATGAGCGCTTACTGAAAAGAGTTGACGAACAATTATATTTGGCAAAAGAAGATGGGCGGAACTGTATTAGGGTCGAGTAGGCTTAAAATTGGCTGCAACGATTGTAATGGTCATTATGCTCCCTTAATAGCACCATGCTCTAACAACACATCACTTTCAAAAATATTTCTTTGCATGTACTGCCACCGAGGAATAGACATTTCTATATCTTCTGCCAAATAGCGTTGCATCGTGCGTAGCTCAACACCTGCATGTGATGCAGCTTGGTGCTGTTTTAAGTTAAATTCTTTCATGAGTGACTTAATTTCTTTGGCCGTTGGCGGCTTTTGATGCTTCATGCTTTTCCTCGCATTTGACTAAATCATCAGATGAAACAAATATATCTATAAAAATGGGTCGCCGCTGTACTTTAAGGGCCAAGCGCTTACCTTTAGAAGCCAAAATGGCATTGAATGGGTGATCACAAGCATAAACAAGAGCTTGATCATATTAGTTGTTGAAAAGCTGGTTGTGGGGAAAGCGTTTCAGCATTTTATTTTCAAAGCGTTTCCATTTACGCAGGACTTTTTTTCTTGCCAGTATTGCAATGTAACTTGCAATAGGAATAACGTCTGTATTATCAAGGTTATCCACCAGATATAAATGAAATTCTCCAGAGGCTAAGGCTTTGCATGAAATATTTTTGGGGTCAATTTCTCTCGTCAATATTCGTTGCTCAAGCATGTAATTCTTGAGTTTTGGTAGTGCAGACTGTAAAGCCTTTTGAATATCTGGGGTGAGTTCGTCGCAGCTTAGGTAATGGAACAAATTTTTGGCTGGCGCTCCATTGTGGTCAAATATGAGGTCGAAAACGACGCCTTTGCCTAAGTTAGTATCGACTTCTCCATAAAATCTAGGGATCATTTCCCAGGAAATGGATCTTTTTTCAAGGTGCCTGTAATAATCTTGCTCTCGTTGCCCCTCTCGATCATGATCGGAAAACACAACCTTTATACACTTGGTTCGATCTTCAGGGTGAATATAGCACTCTCGGTGTATGCCCTTACCAATAAAGTCTTGAGTTTTGATCTGAATCATATTTTTAAAATTTTCATGGTAAATTCTGTGATAAAAGGTCGTTTCAAAACCCATTTTTAAAGCAATCACCAAAGCAGTGCTTGGAAATTTAGTGAAATAATAAAGATGAATGAACTAAAAAGCCAGCGTTTAAGGTCGGCATTAAATGTTTGGAAGCTCGCATTTTTGAAGTACTTTTGGGGCGGGCATCGATACACATAACGTATTTCACCCTAGGTAAAGTCTGAAACTCTTGAAGCATTGACTTAGTGGTAGCACTTCAAGGCTGTTTATATAGGGCTCGCCTCGACACCTATGATGATAATGTTTTTTATATTGTCTAAGTAGTTTGTTGAAAATGAGATATTCAGGCCAAGTTAGCCTTGGCCCTTTGTCATTAGAAATACTTAAAATCTAAGCCTTCTGGCTTAGTATTAAATAGCTTCAATCGCTACGGGTACGTGCTTATGAAATGGGGTTTTCGAGATGGGGTCGCAATGGTCTGCAGCCGTTAGCTCATTAATTGCAGGGCCATTTTGTTTCATTTCACCTGTTTTATTGGTGTAAAGCATGCCATAGCCGTGAGGTAGAGTGACCATGCCTTTTTGAACGGCGTCATCCTCCATAAGATGTACTTCTATTTGGCTAGTTGCGGAGCGGCAATTGGCTTTGCCACCATCTTCTAGGCCCAGCGATTTGAGGTCTTCAGGGTGAATTCTCATTGCACCTTCTTTATCGGTTTTTCGCCAATCAGGTGTGCGGAAAATTTGGTTGGCGTTATAAGATCGACGTTCACCGGCCATCAAAACAAACGGGTATGTTTCATTTTTTTGTTCGGTGGCTTCGTTTGAAAGCGCCTTTAATTCATTTGCCATTTCTTCAATATAGAGGTTTACTTTTTTGTCTTTGGTGCGCATTAAGTTCCAGGTATCACTGTACTCAAAGGTCGCTAAAGCAATCGGTTTGTCTGAGTCGATCATGCGTTTAAATAGCGCATTACCTTGCGTATAGCCTTTGCCTTTAATACCTACTTTGGCGACTTGTTTGCTGTATTTGGTCGTGAAGAATTGAGATACCCCCCATAGCGTAGCGGCGGATGCCATGTTTTCAGGCAGTGCTTTGCCTAAGGTGGCGTAAAGAATGACCGGAACGTAAGGCATCCACTTTGGGTTTGCCTTGAGTGTTGCCGCTAACGCGATAGGAAATAACCGACTAAATTGAAATTTACGGTCCAACTTCGCAATGCGTTCTAGTTTCGGAAAACGATCTGGGATTTTGCCTAAAGCGACGACTAATCGGCGATAAATTTCTGCTTCGGGTAAGGTGTCTCCTAAAGCTTCCGTCTTAGTATCTATGATAGGTTTTCGTAAATGGAAGTAGGGCGTTGGGAAGCCGAAAGTAAAGAATGCAGATTCCGTTTTTTCAAATTGAGTGGGGGCGGGTAAAACGTAGTCTGATAAACGTGCCGTTTCGGTTAAAGCGACATCAATCGCCACTGAGAGCTCTAGCTTTTTATAAGCCTTGCGGTAAGCGATGGAGTCCGCACCTGATAAAACAGGGTTAGCGCTATCTACGATTAATGCACGTACTCGGTCAGGGTGGTCTGTATCGATTTCGAGCGGTAAAATATTGGGCGGAAATAGCTTACTGATGCCCTTCATGCCGGTGACGCGGGTGACCGGAGCGCCATCTTCGGGTTCTTTCGAATGACCAATGAGCGGGGCAAATTGAGCGATTAAGTGGTTTCCGCCTTTTTTATTAAAATTTCCCGTCACTAAATACAGTAATTTCTCTAAATATGAATTTAGGGTACTGTGAAGACTTTGCTGTATGCCTAAATCTGCTCTTACTGTAGCGGTTTTTGCTTTGGCAAAACCGATAGCAACTGTTTGTATCAGCGCAAGGTCAACACCTGACGCTTTAGCATATTGTTCAATAGAAATATCTAAAAACTGTTGTTTGACCTGTTCAAAGCCATGGGTGTGTTGCGCTATAAATGCTTTATCTTCTAAACCTTCCTGAAGGATAATCGCTATGATTGCAGACAGTAAAAATGCATCTTTACCGGGTTTGACGGCCAGATGAATATCGGCCATTTTTGCCGTTTCACTTAAGCGTGGGTCAACCACGACCATTGTGCGTTCAGGGTCTTTTTTATAGGCTTTTAGCACATCTCGTGTTTTTGGAATGCCGTGTGCTGACCAAGGGTTAGCGCCGAGTACGATTACATAATCTGAATGCTCCATACCTTCAATCGCAAAACAGTTCTGCCGGCCAAAAAGTTTACCATTAACCCAAAAATCACCCGTTTTTTCTTGCGCTAAAGCCGTGTAAATATAAGGCGTATCGAGTGCTGCGTGTAATGATGAGCTGTAAGTCGCACCTAAGTGGTTACCTTGACCGCCGCCACCATAATAAGCAAATGCATGGCCACCGTGTTCTTTTTTAATCGATTTCATTTTTGCGGCTATTTCACTAATTGCTGTGTCCCATTCAATTTCTTCAAACTCACCTTGGGCATTCTTTTTAAATGGTTTTCTTAAACGTTCCGAATGGTTTTGATAGTGATCTAAGCGCGCTGCTTTTTGGCAAATATAACCTTCTGAGGATAAGGCCGCTTTATCGCCCCTGATTTTGGTGAGGTTCTGCCCATCCACTTTTACTTCAATCGCACAGCCAATACTGCAAAGCATGCAGGCGCTTGATTTCCAATTTTCATTTTTATTGGTTACTTTGTTTCGTGTTGTGGGTGTGGCGCTCATGTTGAATTTCCTCTCGTGTGGCAGTCTCAGAGACTCGAACAGCTTAGTCGTATTTTAGTTGGTCTCAAAATGGAACTTAAGTAATACTAGGTTTCACAAAGGCATTTGTAAAGCTATAATGGTTAGCAAGTGCCTATCTAGAAATAGTGCCGTAGCGAGGGCATTCCAGAATTTGAAAATGGTGCCGCAATATATAGGCGTTTAGTTATTCTAAACAACTGTATATTGTGGTTGCCAGTTTCAGGTTCTGGGGCGTCCGCAGTAGGTGTCATTTCTGGATGGGCACTAGCTAGTGATCTTTAAAAACACAAAGGTAAGGTTTGAATGAAGTGGGATGATATCCAGCAAATGCCATGTTCAGTTGCGCGGGCGCTCTCTATTGTCGGTGACCGCTGGACGCTGTTGATACTGCGTGATAGCTTTTTAGGCACCAAACGATTTGATAAATTTCAGAAGCAAATTGGCTTGTCTCGCCACCGTTTAACTGACCGTCTTAATAAGTTGGTTGAATATGAAATTCTTCGAAAAGTGCCTTACCAAGAAAAGCCCTTACGTCATGAATACCGACTGACACGTAAAGGCGTTGAGTTTTATCCGGTGTTAATGACGTTGGCGAAGTGGGGGGATAACTGGATGGCAGGCGGCGATGGTGCGCCTATTGAGTATACGCATACAGCGTGCAACCATAATATGACCGTAAACATTTGTTGTTCAGAATGTGGTGAAGTGATTAACCCTAAAGAAGTTATACCGAAAGTTGGTCCGGGGCTAAGGGCTTATCAAGCGAAAATATAAGCCTAATGACTGAATGGCACTTATCTTAAGCCCAACAAATTATGATGCTATGGAGATGTTAGGGTTCACTGTCTTGTCGCTACATTGAATCCAAGTGTTTCGTATTGGTTTATCTTCCCATATTCAGGAAAGTTCTTGCTAATTCTAGCTATTATCAATTTCTATGGGTAAATATAAGCTAATGGAAATCTTATGAGTGTATGGAGCTATTCATGATTAACCGTTGGTTTTTTAATATTTTACATTTTCGCTGGGCCGTCATTTTAGCGTCAATTCTGCTATCTGTTGCAGCAGGTTGGGGGGCTCAATATCTTGAAATGAAATCAGACTATCGCGAGTTCTTCGCGGAAGACGACCCTCAGCGAGCTTCTTTCAATCGCTTGCAAGATACTTATGCTCAGTCTGATACCGTATTTTTTGTTATTGCACCGAATGACGGCGTGGTGTTTCAGCGTGATGTGTTGAAAATGGTTGAATCACTCACGGATGCCGCATGGCAATTACCTCATTCGTTACGCGTCGATTCGCTTACCAACTTTCAACACACAACGGCAGATGAAGAAGGTTTAGTTGTAGAGAACTTGGTAGAAGACGCATCTAGGCTAACAGAAACTGAAATAGTGGCGATTAAAGCGGTTGCGCTAAAAGAGTCGCTCATAGCAGGAAAACTGATTACCGATGCATCAAATGTAACCGGTGTGGCGGTGACGATTAATTTACCCGGTGAATCAAATGATGAGTTTGGTGAGGTGGCGCGCGCAGCAAGAGTGATTGCTGATGAATATCGTGTTTTATACCCCGAGATCGATATTTATCTTAGTGGGATGATCATGGGCAATAACACCACCACTGAACTAATTGAACAAGATGCGGCATTACTTGTTCCGTTAATGGGGCTGATCATTGTATTTACTTTATTGCTATTGCTTCGTTCTGTTCGTGCGACGCTGGCTACCGTCACGGTCATTCTGATGACGTTGGTTTCGACGATGGGATTGATGGGGTGGCTTGGTTTTTCGATTACTGGGCCATCTTCATCTGCGCCGATTATTATTGTCACCATTGCGGTGGCCGATTGCGTTCATATTCTCGTGAGTTATTTTTTTCTCTTGCGTGAAGGCCTGTCAAAAACCCCTGCTATTTTAAAAAGTATGAAGATTAATTTGGGACCGATATTTCTAACCAGTTTAACCACTGCGATTGGTTTTTTAAGTATGAATTTTAGTGACTCACCTCCTTTTCAAGTATTAGGTACGGTGTCTGCGATTGGAGTAATGGTCGCATTTTTACTTTCCATCACCTTATTGCCAGCTTTAATGGCCGTTATGTTACCGGCCAAAAAGGTAGCAGCTGTGAAGGATAATGGCGGGGTTCTCAGGCCTTTAGCTGACCGGGTGATCAAACACCCGCTTAGCTTTTTTTGGGGAGTAGTCGCCATCTCTACCATGCTATTTGCAGCGATTCCAAAAAATGAAGTGAATGATGAGTTCGTAAAATTCTTCGATACGAATCAGGAATTCAGGCAGGCAGTAGATTTTTCAAATGAGCACCTCGTCGGCGTATCAACCATTGAATATGCCTTGGTTAGCCCAAACGAAGGTGGAATTAACAGCCCAAAGTTTTTGCAACAACTAGATAAATTTAGCGAATGGCTGTTAACACAATCTGAAGTGAAGCAAGTAACGTCTTTATCTGACACGATGAAACGACTTAACCGAGATATGCATGCCGGTGATGAGGCTTGGTATAAGATTCCTGAAAGCACGGAGTTAGCGGCACAGTATCTATTACTTTACGAAATGAGCTTGCCTTTTGGTTTAGATATGACCAATCAAATTGACTTCGATAAGCTTGAGACCCGTGTTACGGCTTCACTTGAAGAGCTAAATACCAATGAAATGTTAGCCTTAGAGGCGCGTATAAGCTTATGGCTTGAAACGCAATTACCAGAAGTTGAATTTTACGACTCAAGTGGTACGGTGATGTTTGCGCACCTATCGGTTAATAACTCTTATAGCAGTCTTATTTCGACTGGCATCGCCTTGATTCTTATCTCGTTCGTATTAACGTTTGCGTTAAAGTCGCTCAAAATGGGCTTTGTGAGTTTGTTGGTGAATATTGCGCCGGCAGCTTTGGCCTTTGGCGTATGGGGCTTATTGGTTGGTCAGATAGGGCTTTCAATTTCTGTGGCGGTCGGGATGACCTTAGGGATTGTGGTTGACAATACCGTGCACTTTTTAAGTAAGTATTTAAATGCGCGTCGGGAGCAAGGTTTAAGCACTGAGTCGGCGATACGTTATGCGTTTTCTCACGTTGGTACTGCGCTTCTGGTATGTAATGCCGTGTTGATTTCGGGTTTTTTAGTCTTGGCTCAGTCTGACTTTATGCTTAACCGTGATATGGGGTACTTTACAGCGCTTACGTTTGCACTGGCGTTGGTGGTCGACTTCTTATTTCTACCACCATTCTTAATGTTCATTGAGAAAAAAAGAGCCTTATCGAAATCTCAAAATGTGGATGTATCTATGGAAGCAACAGGGATTAAACCTGTCGCTGACTAGAAGTAGGCTTACCTTAATCCAATAGGGAGTTTTTACTAATCAAACTCCCAAGGCGCGTGTTGGGCTGAAAAGCTCACCATGTGGTCGATAAATGCACGTAGTTTAGTGGAAAATTTCTTATTACTCGGAAACACAAGGTTCACCGGGACAGATATAGTGAGTGCAGGTAAAACTTCCACTAATTCACCTTGCTCAATACTTTTAATAATTTGTACTTCAGGAAGGCAGGCGATACCAACGCCATCTATCGCAGCACGACGAGCCGCAAAAAAATCATTAGTAAAAAAACGACTTTCGACTAAGTCGATGAGTGGTGATTTTTCTATACCTAACCATGAGGGTGGCTCATACCTAACCATATGGTGACCTTGCAATTGATCAAGGTCTTTGGGTTGACCGTATTTTTTAATGTAGCTTGGGCTTACACAATGAATAATGCGTGAGGAACCAATACCGCGTGAAACAAGTGAGGAGTCTTCCATAACCCCAGGAATAATCGCGCAATCTAGTTTTTCCTCAATCATATCTACTTTGCGGGTATGAACAAACAACTCTACTTTAATTTTGGGGTTCTGCTCGATAAAGCTTAAGAATAGTTTTGAGCTAAATGGATCATCAAGAGGGAAAGGGCTGACGGTGCGGAGTACGCCAGTGGGTTCTGCCTGCAAATTTTGTACGGCTAATTCAGCCGCTTCGGCTTCCTGAAGCATTCGATTACAATGCTCATAATATACCGTACCAATATCTGTTAGGTTTTGTCGTCTCGTTGTCCGGTGAAGTAATTGAACGTCGAGTCGCTTTTCAAGGTCAGAGATTCGACGGCTGACGGTTGATACCGGCACACCACTATTGATTGAGGCGTTTGAGAAACTACCACCATTAACCACTTCAACAAACGTAGCCATTTCATCTAATGAAATTTTCATAATTACCCTCTTTATATTCCCATATATAGGAAGATCTAATAATATTATGTATATATACAGTATTTTTGGGTGAATTTGTTAGTGTTGATGACTTATTGTGACGGAGTTATGGCTATCGTTGTGGAATTGTGGGGCACCGTTATTCGTGAACTAGGATAGAAAGATCAAACTTACTAGTAAGCTGAAGTGTGCAAAGTTGAGGCTGGTTGATTAATAAGGTAAATGACTTTTCCTGCCACTAAGAAGACATTCGTATTTATGAAATAGTGCTCGATATTGGAAACCTGATAGTGGTCTTGTTCGTCCGCGAGGTGGTCGTAAAGAAATGTGACTTGCACCAAATGGTGTGGACAGTAAGGTACTAACACCCTTGCTTTTATTGGCATTTAGAAAATTTCTTTTTCTAAAAAGAGTTACGTCCCCTTTTACCTCTTATCGCTTTTCAACTTACTGTAGAGTTCGGATAAAAATTCATGATTAATAACTTCCATCCTCCCTTCGATAGCCATACCCTTCAGTATCATTTCAATTTCAGGAATCAGGTCAACATGCTTTTTATGTAGATAATGGTATAAAGGAAAATATGAGATAGAAGGATCCAAGCTATGAATTTCCGACAAGTTGAACTTTATAATAGATCTCAAGGCATCTGGAACTTGGGCCACAACAAGGTCCAATCTCCCTTTATCCAACATCCGCATTAGTTGATCATCCGTATCAAGTTCAATGGCATTCATTCCCTTGGTCCCTTTAGCAGCATAAAGATGTCCTCGGTGTATGCCGATAATAAAAGGTTTTAAACTGTGCCAGCCTGTTAATTTAAACTTTTTGTCTTTTACATAGACTCGACTTTCCATAGCGCAGATTTGAGGCTTGACCCGAATTAGATTTGGGTAATCATTCTCCGCGCCTTCAATCCTCATAACCTCACCATCTACATCTCCTGAGTTAGACATAAGAAGTGCTCTTTTTGCAGGATAATCTATTATTTGTAATTTAACGCCAAGTTTTTGATAAGCTTCGATCAGGACTTGTGAACAAATCTTGGCGATATACATCCCTTGCAGCGTTGAGAACACCATTTCCTTTGCTGAAAGAGTGTTTGAAGTGAAAAGTAGAAGAAAGAATAATAAGCATTTTGATTTCACAAGGTCTCCAAATTGCTAATATTTCACGCTTAATAATAGACCACATACCATACTCAATTACCCTCTAATATAATTCTTTTGTTGCTTTGTCCAATATTAAATGAGTCTGAACGAGGCATGTTTTTATAACATAAATTGAGCTTGAACAGTTTCTACAGGGCAATCACTTATCGCCTTTTCAGTTTTAAACAATAAAATAGAAAGCTATAACTCCTTAGCCAGCATGCTATAAGCAAGCAAAATCAAGAATTTTTAGTAAATCGTGTGTCTTCTTTGTGCGAATTTGAGACTCTTCTTGCTAGGTATTGAATGATGGCTAAGCGGATATTTTGGCAGGGTCTAAATATGGATCACGAATATCGATATCTCACTATCGTATTGGTTCGTTAAATAGTACCTCGGAGCAAATACCTTCAATGCCATTTTGTCGGTTAATTAAACTTAGTTTGAATCCACTTAGTTGACAGATTTGCTGACATATTGATAAACCCAAACCAGAGCCTTGTTGGTTGCTAGTAGCGCCTCGTTTAAAACGACCGAATAATAGGGATAATTCTTCGTCAGCTAAAGCAGAGCATTGATTAAGGATTGATATCTTTGATTCGTTGATGCTGACCTCTATCACTGAATTTTCATTTGCATAGCGACAAGCATTATCAAGCAGGTTGCGTAATAAGATTCTTAAACTGGTTTCATAAGCTGTCAGCTCAAGAGAGAGGGGGGTTGATAATCTAATTTCATGTTTGGGTAAGTCAGGGTTTTGGTTTACCTCAGTAATGACTTCATTGAGAAGTGTGCTTAAGTTGAGTGTCGTTTTACTTTGTTCTTTTTGTGCGTCTAAGCGGCTTAATATGAGTAGCTGTTGCACCATGTGAATCAAGCGATGAATACCGACTAAAGCTTTAGATACAAAGTCGATTACTTGATCGTTTTTACTGATTTGTTGAATGTTTTGTAAATGAACTTTTGAGATGGATAGGGGAGTTCTTAGTTCATGTGCCGCATCAGCCGTGAAGCGCCTTTCTCGTTGATGGGAGTCATTGACGCGTTGAAACAAACTATTTAATTCAACGACCATGTGTTTCAGTTCATTTGGGTAGTCTGACTCATTGAGTTCACTTAAATTATTATAATCACGATCTTTCAGTTCCGTGGTAATGATACGTAAAGGGGATAGGCCCTTTTTGATGACCCAGCCCAATATGAGCATCAAAATTGGCACAATTGCTAAGCTGGGCCAAGTTGTATTCCACGCAATCTCATTGGTTAACTCAGTGCGAACATCTTCGCGTTGAGCGACTTTAATCCAGAACCCATAATCCTCATCTTTTAGGGTAAAACTACGCCACTTTAAATTATCAGTTGCAACTGTATGAAATCCTGATTTTAAATCGCCAAATGCTTTAGGCAATTGAATGTGATTTTCGAAAAAAAGCTGACCTTGTGTATTCCATACCTGAAAGGCGAGTTTCTTTTCATATTTATGTCCAAGCTCGTTGTACTCTTGGTGGCCAAAAGCTTCATTAAGAATTTGCTTGTCAAGATACGTGAGTGGTTGCGGAGCGCCATTGGTACTGAGTTTTATATTGGTTGTGATGACCGCCTGTAGCATACGGCTTAGCTGGGCTAATTCAGCGTCAAACAACTCTTCAACCTGCTCTTGAGACTCATGAAAAATTATGGTCGAACTAACAGCCCAAACAAGTGAAATAAGTGAGATGATAGCGATGAGTAAAAATCGTTTAATAGATGTGATGTTTAACATTTAACTAACCTTATAACCGACGCCGCGTACTGTCTCGATAACACCTGCGCCAAGTTTTTTACGCAAATGATGAATGTGTACTTCAATAGCATTGCTATCGACTTCTTCAGACCAACCGTAAATAAGTTCAGTCAGTTTGTCTTTGGATAACACCTTCTTTTTATGAATTGCTAATTCATGAATCAAGGTGTACTCCTTGGGGGAAAGCTTTATTTCTTCGTCATCTCGAAAAATTTGATGAGCGCTTTCGATAATTCGAATATTACCGAATGATAATTCGGCTTCCCGTTCGCCATGACTTCGACGCGCTAAGGCTCGAATACGTGCTTTTAATTCTTCAACATCAAAAGGTTTGAGTAAATAATCATCCGCCCCTTTATCCAAACCTTCTACTTTATCTTGAACTTGGTCTCGGGCTGTAAGCATTAGTACCGGTATCATATTATTGCTTGCTCGCAACTTCTGTAGAGCATCAAAGCCAGATATGCCAGGTAAGCCAACATCAAGAATGCATAAATCAAATTCCTCACAGGATAATGCATGTAAGGCGTGCTCGCCGGTATAGACTGCGTCAACTTTAAAGCCACCGAGCGACAAACTTGTCATGATCCCATCGGCAAGTAGCTCATCATCTTCAACTAATAAAATTCGCATTGATATAAAACCTTTTACTGAATTTTTTTGGCAGGCACTTATGTGTGCTGTCTATTTGGTTTTGTATGATCCTTGATTCATCTTAAGGTTAGCTTAAGTTTACGATGTTCTAATAGTGAAAATTATAGATATAGGTGGATTAATGAAAAAAGTATTGTTGTTGGTTGGACTGATCTTCATAAATGCGATGAGCGCGCCATCGTTTGCAGAGTCTAAAGCAGAACATAAACCAGAGACGAATACCTTGGATTCAGTACCGCTTTCTGCATTGTCTATAGGGTCGGATCAAATTGATTTTAGCGACTATCGGGGAAAGGTTGTGTTGTTGGATTTTTGGGCTTCATGGTGCGGCCCATGCAGGCAGTCATTCCCTTGGATGAATGAGGTGCAAAAAAAGTATGCGGATCAAGATCTTGTTGTGATTGCGGTGAACCTCGACCAAGAAAAGCAAGCCGCGGCGGATTTTTTAACGGATGTGCCTGCCACATTTAAAATAGTGTATGACCCAGATGGCAGTAGTGCTGAACAAATGGAGGTGATGGGGATGCCAATGTCTTATTTAATTGATCGACAAGGTCATGTTCGTCATCGCTTAATTGGATTCAATTCGAGTAAGAAAAAAGAGCATGAAGACCACATTCTTGCATTGCTTAATGACGCTACCCAGTAGCGCTCATAGTGAGTCTAACCGTAGTGATATACCAGTCGTGATATATAGGTGGAAGTATGAATAGAAAAGTAAAACAGTGCATAAATTTAAAGGTTTTGAGCTCGAAAAGCTTAAGAACTGCCACAGTGCTTTTGCTGGGTAGTTTAGTGCTGAGTGCTTGTTCAGATTTAGGGGTAAAACCTTGGGAGCGTGATGTGTTGGCTCGGCCTGAAATGCAGCTGAATCATGACCCTATTGAAGCGGGTTTGGATGATCATATTTATTTCAGTAAGGAGGCTAGTAGTGGGGGGCGTGGATTTGGTGGTGGAGGTTGTGGATGCAATTAATTAAACGAAAATCGAGTAAATCGACAGCGAGTAAATTAACAAATAGGTCCTTTAAGAAAATTGCGCCAGCATTAGCTGCAGCAAGTTGTAGTCTATTAGGCGCCGCTAGTAATACTGCGCTTGCTCGTGGGGAGGCTGGTACTTGGGATTTTGAGGCGGCTTCACTATTTTATACTGAAACCGATGACAGAGTATCGGCAGTTGAGCCTGTTTTTAGTGCAACTAGAAATTTTGAAGATGGCGAGGTACTAAACCTTAAAGCAGCTTACGATGTATTAACGGGTGCATCACCTAATGGTGCAACGCCAAGTGCAACACCACAAACGTTTACCACGCCTTCTGGAAATAGTACTTATATCACTGATGCAGGAGATGCTCCCATCGACGATACCTTTAAAGATACGCGTGTTGCTTTATCGGCTAGTTGGCTTGCGCCAATTAATCGTGATTGGGAATACAATGCTGCTTTTTATGGTTCGAAAGAATATGACTACTTATCCATTGGTACCAGTGGCGGTATTAAGCGTTATTTGAATAACAAGAATACTGCTTTGAATGTGGGCTTGTCGTTTTCATTCGATACAATTGAGCCTGAAGGTGATATTCCTAGTGGCTTAGCTGAAATGCCGCATATCGGTGCGGGAGATGACTTTAGTTCAACGCGTATTGATACCTCGGACGATAAAACAATAATTGATGCCTTATTTGGGGTGACGCAAGTGATTAACCGCAATACAATCATGCAGTTTAACTATTCAGTGAGCATGTCGGATGGTTATCTCAACGATCCATTTAAAATATTAAGCGTGATTGATGATACAGCGGGCGCCAACTTTGGTGGCAACCTTCAAGACGCTAATGGCAATAATATTTATCTTTACGAAGCCCGGCCAGACTCAAGAATAAAACACAGTTTATACTGGCAAACCAAATATGCACTCGCAAATGGTGATGTGATTGATGGCTCGTACCGCTTTATGCTGGATGATTGGGGGATTAACTCTCATACCTTTGATTTCCGTTATCGTTGGCAATTAGGTTCAAGCTATTTAGAGCCACATTTGCGTTATTACATGCAATCAGAAGCTGATTTCTACCAACGATACATTACCGAGACTGAATATAACGCTGGCAGTCCGACGCTGACAGAGGCGACATCAGATTATCGATTAGGTGATTTAGATGGTATGACCGTTGGTTTGAAATACGGACATAAATTAGATAATGATCACGAATTCAACATGCGTGTTGAATACTACTTACAGAGTAATTCTGGTGATAACGGGATAGGCCTACTAAAAGATCAGAACCTTTACCCTGATACCAAAGCAATAATATTCCAGGTAGGTTATTCTTTTTAAAATCTTAATTTTTAAATGTGGAGCCTTGCTTGGTTGAATTGACGCTTGAGTCTGAAGACAATCCCGCTCAGCACCCCTTACCAAAGCTTACTGGAAATCGTAAGCTTTGGGTTGGTTGTTTTCAAGCGATGGCGAGCGATTGTGAACTGTTAATCGAAGGTGTTGATGAAACACTGGCTTTGGATTTATTAATGATTGCAGCCAAAGAAACATGGCGGATTGAGCATAAATTCAGTCGCTATGTTTCCGGTAATATCATCGATCGTATTAATACTGCTTTAGGGCAACCGATTGAGGTCGATCCTGAAACAGCTTCGTTATTAAACTTTTCAGATCAGTGTTACCAGTTAAGTGATGGTTTGTTTGATATTTCATCTGGAGTGCTCAGAAAAATATGGCGTTTTGATGGGAGTGATGCCGTACCTAGTTCAGTTCAAATTAATGAAATACTCAAGCATGTAGGTTGGAATAAAATTGATTGGCAAGCACCAAAGCTAAGTTTGCAAACAAGTATGGAGTTAGATTTTGGCGGCATTGGTAAAGAGTATGCAGTAGATAGAGTGGTACTTGCCTTAAATGCAGCGATTGATGGTTTACTAAAACAGAATGCACTTTTAAATTGTCGTTTTGTGGTGAATTTTGGTGGTGATCTAGCCTGTTCAGGTCCTCGTTTAGATGGTTCTCCTTGGACAATTGGTGTCGAAAGTAGTGAGCATGATAAAACGGCCGTCGCAACTGTGAGTTTAAGTGAGGGGGCTGTGGCGACGAGTGGTGATAGTCGGCGTTATCTGTTGAAAGACGGTGTACGTTATAGTCATATATTGAACCCACTTACAGGGGGCGCAATTATCGATGCTCCGCATGCTATTTCAGTGGCTGCATCTAATTGTATGCAGGCAGGTATGTTATCGACTTTCGCAATGCTACATGGTGAGCAAGCCGAGGCGTTTCTTGATGCGCAAGACGTTCAATATTGGGTTCAACGCTAATATTGGCTAGCGTGCTTTTGTTGCCTAAAGTGCTATTGTAGGTTCAAATGAAAGCGTGGCGAACGGTTGTCGCCACATGTTGAATACTTTTACTTCTTAAAGAATTTTTTGACGGATGAAGTTAGGTCATCAGACAGCACATCGAATCTTTTAGTCAGGTCTTCCCAAGTATTTTCAGCTGAGCCAACGATTTCGGCTAGATGAGACTTCGCTGTCTTTAATTGTAATTCCATCTTATCAATGTGTTCGTGAACCTCAATTTTTTGGTCAGCAATTTTTCCTTTTACTTTTGCTTTTAAGCCATCAATTTTTGCGGCTTGCTCATCAATTTTTGCTTGAGCTTTTTCTATATATGCTTCTTTCTTGCTCATGTCCCTGCTCCTTTTGGATTTATAATGATATCCATAAAGATAATACAACTGGTGCAACTATGCTATTAGTTGAACCAGTATGTTGTGAATTATTTCAGTCCGAATTAACATAAAGGAGTAGAGCACTCCTGCTAAAAAATAATCAAATAAGCGCTGGCTAAGTGATATGTTATTAAATTGTGATTTAGGCGAAAGCTATGGGTATTGGCAAATCGCTGCAGACCCACTGGTAATGCCGCATATTGATATGGCAAATATCGCATGTGGTTATCATGCGGGTGACCCTCAAGTAATGCAGAAAACTATCTCACTGGCGAAGCAGTATCAGGTAAAGATTGGGGCGCATCCTTCTTACCCTGACCGTCAGGGTTTTGGTCGTCGCTCGATGCAGCTAAGCCATGATGAAATTGAGAGCCTCATCATTTATCAATTGGGTGCATTAGCGGGCATGTGCAAAAGTCAGAGTTGTCAGGTCTCCTATTTGAAGCCTCATGGCGCGCTGTATAACGATATGATGAAAAACGATGATGTTTTGTGTGCTATTTTTTCTGCGATGAAAAAGTATGATCAAACGATGCCGTTGTTAATGATGGCAACGAGCAATAACAGTTGCTTTAAACAAAAAGGAGAAGAATATAGTATCGACGTGATGTTTGAGGCCTTTGCAGACCGAGCTTATGATGATGAAGGTTTTTTAGTCTCTAGAAATGTTGATGGTGCGGTGCTTAAAGCGTCTGATGATATTTTGAATCGAGCGACACAATTAAAAACACAGGGTACGGTTCAAAGTATCAACGGTAAAACTATTCGCATGGAGGCAGAGACTCTGTGCGTGCATGGTGACAATGAGCAAGCTGTTAATATGATTCAATCACTAAAGCAGTGTTTAGTCACATGAAAGTAAGCGCTTATTGTGAGTTGATCAGTGAAAATAATTTATTAGTTCGCTTTGGTGATCAGATATCAGAAGATTTACTGGATGTGATTCAAGAAGCGTCTCTTTGTGCGGCTAAAGTTTTTGGTCGACAGTTAAAGGACATTGTCGCGTCGTATACCACGTTGTTAATTGAGTTTGACCCAATATTGATTTCGCCTTGGCAAGCTCAGACTAATTTTCAAAAAGCATGGGATAAACACTGTTTAATAATGCATTCTCATACGCTTAAATCAAGCGACAAGTTTAAGGCAGCCATAGGCTCTTGTATTGAAATTCCGGTGTATTATCACCCGAACGTTGCTTGGGATATTCAAATTATTGCTCAGCAAAAAGGTATCACGTGGCAGCAAGTCGCGGACTATCATAGCCAGAAAGAATACCGTGTATATGCCGTCGGTTTTGCACCAGGTTTTGCCTTTATGGGCCAACTTGACTCGCGGCTGGAAACCTCTCGACAATCGAACCCTAGAACCAAGGTTCCTGCTGGCTCAGTTGCAATATCAGACCTGCAAACAGCGGTTTATCCAAACCAAAGCCCAGGTGGCTGGAATATTATTGGACGCAGTCCCTCCGTTTTTTTTAACCTTGACAATTCACCCGCTGCCTTACTAAAAACAGCAGATCGCGTGCGTTTTAAATCAATTAGCAAAGCACAATTTTTAGACTTGGGCGGCTGCTTAAATGATTTAAGCATCAATGATAATAAGGGTGAAGGTTAGTATGCCGATGAATGATCTATTGGAAATAACCAAAGCGAACTTTCCCGCCTTGTTTATTGATCGTGGGCGTATACAACAGCAATCTCTAGGGCTAACTCAATCAGGGCCAATGGATGAATATGCATTTTTATGGGCGAACAAATTACTGGGTAACGATCTCAATGCGGCGAGTATCGAAATCACCTTTGGTAAGTTTTCTGTCAAGGTGTTGCAGCAATGTCAGGTCGCCATTACTGGTGCAAATTTCAACGCTCGTTTGAATCTGCATCCTTTAGCTAATTGGGAGACCATTTACCTAAAAAAAGGAGATGAGCTGTTTTTTGATGGCCCTCAAATGAACGGAACAAGAGCATATTTAGCGATCAAGGGAGGATTTGACTGTCCTAAACCTTTTCAGTCTGCGTGTACGGTTAAACGAGAGCGTCTAGGTGGTTTTAATGATGGCGAAGCATTACAAGTAGGGGAAAGATTAACATCTCTTGTTGAGCAACCCTTAACTCAAACGGTTAATATTAGCGTCTACCCAGAACTCATCAGGGAATATAATAATAAAACAACAATTCATTGTCGTTTTATACCCGCTTGTCAGTGGTCATTATTTTCAAGTCAGGACCAACAACGCTTTCTCAATCAAGCCTATCGAATCAGTAGTCAAAGTGACCGAATGGGCGTGCGCTTAGAAGGGGAAAAACTTAAACCTTACAATGATGGGGTTATTTCAGAAGGTATCGCGCTCGGCGCGATTCAAGTGCCTCCCGATGGGCAGCCAATTGTGTTGATGCGAGACCGGCAAACCATAGGGGGTTACCCTAAACTTGGAACCGTACTAACGACAGATATTGAAAAAATATCGCAGGCGATGCCTGGGCAAACAATACAGTTTCATGTATCAGATATAAAAACGGCCTATGAGGAGCGTGTTCAACGTGAGCACTTTTTTGATCCTGATATAGAGTGTTAAATAACACGGATAAAATATAATTAAACCTCACTGAGGAAAGATTTTTTCTTAATAGCTAACCTTTTCGACAGCTCATATTGTGCTAGATATTCTTGTTTCATACGCACTGTACTCGCGTCCTCTTTTCGGTGCTAATGGTGTTTGGCTTGCTTTTGTTTTATAGCTTTTAGATTGTCTATTCTGATAACCTTTAACGCTCAATTTTCTATGTGGCAGAAGAGTAAATAGTCACTTTTAGTTAAGCAAGTATCAATTGTATTGTGAGAGAATACTTAACGATATAAATGATCAATTCGAGGAACTTTTTTTGCAGCAGTTAAATATTCACCAGCGCCTACGAATACATGGCTTTTTTATCATTATTAATGCGCTTATCACTATGTGCATCGCTACTCGTTATTTTTCATTCTTACCGGTATTTCCTAGTGATTTAGTCGCGGTAATCTTTATATTTGCTGCAACGTTTGGCCAAATGGTGTTATTGGCGAGTTTAGTGGGTTTGTTGACACTGCCATTTATTTATTTACCTAGGCGGTTACGTCAATTGAGTCAGGTTACCTTTGCGAGTTTGGGGGTAGCGCTACTCTATTTTGATACCTTGGTATTCGCACAATATCGATTTCATATGAACGCGGTTGTCGTTGACTTAGCCCTGTCAGCCGATGTTGTCACGTTTCCATTACTTATGTGGTTGAAAGGCCTTGGGATTATTGCGTTATTATTTCTGCTGCAGTATTTACTTCTGCGCTATTTGGAAAAAACGCAAAGCGAGCGAACTGAAGCAGCATCTATTTGGAAGAAAAAACGAATCCTCCGTTATTTTTCACTATTCACATTTATTACATTGCTCATGACCCACGGCATTCATATTTGGGCTGCAGCTGTGGCTTACCAGCCTGTTACGATGGTGAAGCGCTATCTACCACTCTTTTATCCCTCAACGTCAAATAGAACAATGGCCAAATATGGTCTTGTAAATGAACGATCGCTAGCGCAACAAAAAGAATTAAGAATGACACAAGCGAGTGACCTTGTTTATCCATTAAGGCCACTTAGTGTCGTGACACCTGAGAAAGCTGTGAATATTATGATCATACTGGTCGATTCTTGGCGGGCTGATACCTTTAATGCTGAAAATACACCTAATATGTGGGCCTATGCTCAAAGAGGTGTCACGTTTAATAATCACCTGTCTGCAGGAAACGCCACCAGAACAGGTGTGTTTGGTTTGTTTTATGGTATTCCTGGCACTTATTGGCATTCATTTTTAGCAAATGAGCAGTCGCCCGTGTTAATTGATCGCTTGCACGAGCTTGATTACCAAATGGGGATTTTCGCCGCTGCTAAGTTAAGCAAACCAGAATTTGCTCAAACGGTGTTTGCTACTATTCCTGAGTTACGAAATGGTTCAGAAGGTGCAACACCGTCTGCGAGGGATGAGGACTTAACAAATGATTGGATAGTATGGGATCAGCAGCGAGATAAACAAAAGCCTGCATTTTCGTTTCTTTTTTATGATGCACCGCATGGCTACGACTTTCCAGAAGGGTACGAACCTCGTTTTGAGCCCATTGCGGATGCAATGAATTATTTGGAGTTGGATAATGATTACGATCCCGTACCGGTTAAAAATCGATACAAAACCAGTGTGCATTATGTCGATAGCCAAGTAAAAAGAGTGTTAGAGCGTCTAGATGAATCTGGTGAGCTTGATAATACCCTTGTTATTCTTACGGGGGATCACGGCCAAGAGATGAATGATAGCAAACTCAATTTTTGGGGGCATAATGGCAACTATACCAACGCACAAATTCAAGTGCCTTTTGCGATGTTTGGCCCTAAAATTACCGACCAAAACCAAAGTTGGGGTGATAAATTTACTGCACATCAAGATGTAGCGCCAACCCTAGCGCGCAACTATTTGGGTGTGCGTAATGATTTGGTCGACTATTCTGTAGGCGTTGATCTACTGGCTGAACCCATTTCGCGTGATTGGCTGATTGCTTCGAAATATAGTGGTTATGGTATTGTGACAAACGATTATATTGTTGAAGTGGGCGCTGCTGGGAATTATCAGCTATTGGATAAAACGAATCGACCTAGTTCAACTTTGAAATTAGATGCCGAATACCTTAAAAAAGCATTTGAACAAATGAGTCGCTATAGCAAATAGTAATGCATTGCATGAGGCTATGAGTATTTCATACTCATAGCCAAGGTTTCTTGTCTAATTTAATTAGTTGAATTCGCGTGAGTGTCTTGAAAATTTATTACCTGATACTTAGTCGACAACAATTGTTCAAATTTATCCCATTTTCTTGTAATTTTTAATTTAGCTAAAAAATGGCTGTAATTACAAACCGGGATAAAATCAGAGTTTCCTATATCATCACAAATAACTAATTTAGTGATGGCACCATCTTTTCTTTGACATAAGACATTTCTTGGGTGAAGTGTCATGATGATGATACGTTGTTGGAGCAGGTAATTTTTTAGAGATAAAAAAGGTTTTAATACATTGTTAAAATCATTTTTTTCATCTAAATAATTTTCTAAGGTTTTGGATACCGATCCGTCATCATCTAAAATTAAATCATAGACAGAGCCTAAGCCGATATTAGTATCTATGTCGCCGTGGTACTTGGGTACCATCTCCCACGAAACATTTCTTTTTAGAAGATGCTGGTAATACTTTTTTTCTCTATCATTATCGCTGGATGGCGTACCTGGCAAATTTACCTTAATGCACAGTTTGTTCTTATCGGGATGTTTATAACACTCCCTGTTGTAACCTTTTCCAATTAAATGTTCTTTGAATATTCTAACCAAAAAACTCATCCTTATTATCCGATGCATCAGTAACTAAATGCCGCATTAATGCGGTTATATATAAAGGCATTATAACGAAATTTCTTTTAAATATTTACTATGAGATAGAAAAGGAGGGTCTGAGAGAGAATAAATCAAATAAACCATAAAACTAGGTAGGGTAATATGACTGAGGTAGAAACTCCCATGAGCCCCATTGCAAGTGCTGAAAAAGCACCTGTTTTCATGCTCATTTCCAATGCGGTTGCGGTTGCTATGCCATGACCCACTAAGCCCATACTAAAGCCTTGTGCGATAGGGTTGTGAATAGAAAAAACCTTAAACACACTGCTTGAAATAACGGCGACAACGGCTCCTGTTACAATCACAATGGCTGCGACTAATGGAGGATAACCCCCAATTTCTTCTGCAACCCCAATCGCAAAAGGTGTGCTAATGGATTTTGGGGCAAGGGAAAGTAATACGGTGGTATCTGCATTAAAAAACCAAGCAGACAGCACTGCGAAAGCAGGGGTGATGATGGCCATAACCGCCAAACTTATGGTTAGGGGAAAAGCATGTTCAATGATTAAGTGAAAGTGGTTCCGTAATGGAACTGCCAATGCGACAGTTGCAGTGCTTAGTAGAAAATGAATGATTTCTACACTTTCAAAATAATGGGAATATTGAATGTCGAATATGTTTAAAAGAATGATCATCAATGTGATAGCAGTAACCACGGGCAGTAATAAAATGTTTCTATTACTGGATTGATATAGGCGTACACTAATGAAATAAATGAGTAGTGTGAGTGCCAACAATAACATTGGAATGTTTTGGGTTAAGTTATGCATCATAAAGTTTATTTCTGGCTATTTAGTTTAGATCTTCTCAGATTTTAATAAGCGTTGAGTGAACCATGCCGCTAGAATAAAGCATAGGGTTGTGGAGCCAAAAACAGATGCTAAGAGCGCTAAGCTGTCTTGTTTCAAAATTTCGGTATATTGCATAATGCCAACACCTGCAGGAATAAAAAACAAAGGTAAATGCAGTAATAATTTTTGAGCAGCATTGGTAATATTTTTGTTTTGAGGAATTATAAATAGAAATATAAGGAGTAAAAGCATGCCAATGGTCGCGCTGGGTATAGGCAAGTTTAAAAAAGTTTTAAGCGCATCACCTGCCAACTGAAAAACAATAAATAATGGAATGTATATAATAAACTTCATACTAATGTACCTGCGATGTCGTGTTATTTAAAGCAATCACAAAAACGTATGATATATGAATTTTTAAACATGGATAAGTTGTCGGTATTAATAACTGGTCGGTACTAATACGTTTTACGATATATTTCTTTTGCATGACTAACCGTGCTTGATATAAATACCTTAAACACTAATACTGCTGACAGTCACCCAAACAATAATAACTAGAGGACATAAAGTGTTACTTCTAACGGGGTTTAGTCTAGGTTGTATAGCCTTAATTTTTCTTATTGTTGCGCGTGATTTTTGGCAGCATTCGGTTGCCAAAGCCTTTCTTGCGATGTTGCTATCTGCGAGCGCCTTATTGGTCAGGCCTCACCTTGATCCTGAGTATAGGACGGTGGCAAGTGACATTATGACCATGCTGCCTGCTTTATTTTGGCTGGTCTGTCAGCTGGCTTTTGCTAGTCGACCACGAATGCGATCAGTCTGGGCTGTCTTGGCTCTTTATAGTTTTATAGCACCCGCGTTGACGCGCAATTTAGGTTCACACATTGAGCCTTCAGGCATGATCACTCTTGTGGGTTGGCGAATTCCTCAGTTTTGTGAATATATTGTGATATTAAATGGTCTTTGGGTCATTGTTGCTTCTTGGCGTGATGATTTGATTGATAGCCGTAGGAAGCTTCGTGCCGCTATGTTAGTGGTCTTGGGTTCGACTGGCTTGTGGGTGACGATTTCATTAAATACCGGGGCGGGTGACTCATTATCAATATATTTAGCCGTAGCGATATGTTCTTTCATGGTGGGTTTTTTGTTGTTGCAAGGCCGTGAAGGGGTACTACTTGGAATGCAGGCGCCTGAGTCAAATGCAGTCTCCGTTGAAACACCCGACACTATTGAAATCAAACAAAAAAATGAATTAAAAAAACACGTGGTAGCGCTTAAAAAAGTGATGGACGATGAAAAATTTTATCGTACAGAGAAGTTAACATTGAGTATGCTCGCGACAGAGATAGGCTTACCTGAGTATAAAACGCGGGCTTTGATTAACCAGACATTTAATTATCGAAATTTTAATGATTACGTTAATCAGTTACGTATCGAAGAAGCGAGTGATCGCTTAACAGCGGAGCCTGAAACACCGATTCAAAATATCGCGCTCGATATTGGTTACCGTACATTAAGTTCTTTTAATCGCGCTTTTAAAGAAATTACTGATCAAACGCCTACAGAGTTTCGGAATGATAAAACTAACATCGACCGCGCATAACTACTCAAATTTTTCAATTTCATGAATCGCCTACCCATTTAGGATTAGTTATTTTTATATTTACAGCGCATAGATTAATAAAAATTTAACCTTTAAATTCAACCTATTAAAATATTTGCATAGAGTAGTTTTAAATTTTGCATAGTTATTATGCAAAAAATTGCATAGCGAAATTTCGTTTTTGCTTATCGTATTCCTTTGCCTTGCCCCCATGGTTTTCTCTACATTGATTCTCCTGATTTACTAAACGTTTTAGTAAATGATCTCGTTAATACATAAAAATACTAATAGCCTGGAGAACCACACATGAATAAAAATATGGGTCACTTATCAAAGATATTTCTTTGCACACTTGTTTCAAGCTCGATTTTGTTATCGGGTTGTAAAGTTTCTGTAAAGGGAGATGATGACACGGAAGAATTAATTGAGTCTACTCTAGGAACTGTCATAAATGACGGCAGTACAGATGGATCTGGCACAAATGGATCTGAATGTGATGAGGTGTTAACAACCTCTGGTTATAGCTTCCCATGTGATGCTATTTACGTCGCGCCAGATGCTGTAGATGGGGATGATATTACGAATGAGTTATTACTTGCTTTATTTGAAGTAGCTGATGATGCAGTTATTGTTTTACCTGAAGGCAATTTTAAAGTATCAGAAACTATTACAGTTGCAGCTGCAAATGGTCTTACTATTACGGGTTATGGTATCCACTCAACAAAATTGGACTTCACTGGTTCAACAGGTGATGACGGTATCCGTTTTGAAGGTGGTACTGATGTTACTGCTCGTGACTTTGGTGTTTATGAAACCAACAAAAATGGTATCAAAGCAGTTGGCGCAAACGGTGTTCACTTTACACATACTGCAACAGTTTGGGAAGGCGATCTAGCTGAAAGCCAAGGCGCATATGGTCTTTACCCAGTTCAGAGCCAAAATGTCTTGATCGAACATAACTATACCTACGGTTCTGCTGATGCAGGTGTTTATGTTGGTCAGTCAAGTAACATCGTTGTACGAGATAATGTTGCTAAATACAATGTTGCGGGTATTGAGATTGAAAACTCAAGCTTTGCAGATGTTTACAACAACACAGCAATTAATAACGCTGCGGGTATTTTATCATTTGATCTTCCTGGACTAGAAAAGGCTTATGGCGGAAATGTTCGTATATTCAACAATGAAATTTACGCAAACAATACTCCAAACGTTGGTCACGGTGCTGTAAGTATCGCTCCTCCAGGAACTGGCGTACTTATCTTTGCAACAAGTGATGTTGAAATCTATAACAACAACATTACTGATAACGATACTTCAGCAATTGAATTGGCAAGTTTCTTCATGAGCGATCCTGATGTTGCAAACTACCCAACAAACTATGGCACAACAATCGCCGATGGTTGGAGCCCAATGATTAAAAACATCTATATTCACGATAACCTTATCGCGCGTAACGGTGACAACCCCGCAGGTACCTTGCTAGAAGAAGTTATCGCTGGTTACACTTCTCCTTATAATTCAACGGGAATGGCTCAAGTATTCCCAGCGATCATTTATGATGGAATTGGTGAGTTATTGTCGAATGCTGGTGCATTAACTGACTTTAACTATGTTGTTGGCGCAGATGCTGCGGCAGACGGAGTTAACTATAACCCGTACACAGCTACTGACTTACTATGTGCTAACGGCAACATTAACGGTAACCCTGCAGTAAGCTACGATGATGTAAATACAGGTTTAGTTTACGGTACTAACCCTCTTGACGCGTTCAACTGGGACGAAACTGGTAACCCAACACCTTCATTGTTGATTGACTCTATGGTTAACGAAACGTTCTTGAGCTGTGTTCAAAATCGTTTACCTGCTGCAACTGTTACCTTTAAAGGTCAGGAATATGGTTGTACTAGTGATGATTTAGCTGAACCAGCTTGCGCACTTTAAGTTAACAATCTGACGAAATGCTGCGGCCTTGAATGAGGTTCGCAGTATTAAGCAATGATGAGAGTAACGATTATGAAAAACATCAAATTTAAACAGCTTGTGATGAAAAGCTCTGTGATGCTTCTTGCAATCACTTTGCTATCGGCTTGTAAGATTGTATTTAACGACGATAAAATTACAATAAAGGACACTAATGGTACAGGACCTGCTAGCTGTAGCACTCAGGCAGAAGGAGTTAATTGGGGTGCTTTGCTAACCGAAGATTGTGCAAACTTGTCTGACTATAACTTATTTGCTGATAACACTGATCCAACTACGAACCCTAATTCGGGTGGTATGCCGTACGGTTTATCAACTGCGTTATTTACAGATTATGCATCAAAGTATCGCTTTGCTTTTATCCCTGAAGGGCAAAAAGCAGTCTATAGCGAGCATGAAGCTTTTGACTTTCCAGTAGGAACTGTTTTAGTTAAAACTTTCGCGATGCCTGACCATACGTCAGACCGTGAAGGTAATGAGCTAGTAATAGAAACGCGTTTATTGATTCTTCGTGAAGGCGGTTGGATTGCACGACCTTATTACTGGGAATCACCAGAGGAAGCAATATTAGCGATTACAGGTAAGTCTATCGAGAATATGACAACTAATCATAATGGTGAAGATTTAACGTTTACCTATAATGTGCCAAAAGCGGCATCGTGTACATCGTGTCATGGAGTTGTACCTTTATTGCAAGGCCCAGAAGATACGCGTAAAGCGATATTTAAACCGATAGGGCCAAAAGCACGCTTTTTGAATAGTGATTTTGACTATAACGGTTTGGTGATGAACCAGTTAAGCTACTGGGCGCTTAATGATAAGTTGGAAAACCTTCCTGCTGATCTAGAAGCTGTTTCAAAAGCGCCTGCGTTTAATGACTCGGTAGATTTAAGCATGCTTGAAGGTGAAGAGTTGCATGATAATGCCAAAGCCTATTTGGATATTAACTGTGCACATTGTCACCGTTCGGAACTAACGCTGCCTGAAGACCTGTATGCTGGCTCGGCTGGCGGCAGTGGTTTGCAAATGGAATATAACCGCTCTTATGAGGGAAATCCTGGTAAGTTTGGTGTATGTAAAGTGCCAGTTGCGGGTGGTCATGATGACTATTCAGCTGATGTTGTGCCGCTAGATGCAGATGATTCATACTTGCTATTTAGAATGAGCACGAATGATCAACGTCATAGAATGCCTGAACTTGGTCGTAGTACCGTTCATGGTGAAGGCGTTGCGTTGATTCGTAAGTGGATCAACCAGCTTGAAGCTGCAAGTTGTTCGCCAAGCTCTTGATCAATGGTCTGATTATCACTTTGATCAGATAGAAAATAAAAGACTAGAGTCGCTATTGTAGGGCTCTAGTTTTTTATATTACTCTCCTCCCAAGTAATAGGTCTGTACGATTCTATTTTCATGTTGTTTTCACTGTTTCTAGCTTCTGACTTTCTATTATAAATTTTGATTGTTAAACAATATGAGATCATGCAAAGCTCTCTAATGATTAGTTATTACATCACAATTAAAGGCGCGCATAAGTACGCTATTTATTTTTCTGCAGGCAGTCATTTTTCTTGGTTGGTATAGTGGTATTGGCGATGAACAACTTTGGTATTTTACCTCGCACATGGATGACAGAATCGACTGCTCAAATAGGCTCGGCAATTGAAATTATTTTATTGTCTTTTGCATTGGCTGAGCGTTTACATGATGCGAATAAACGACAACTATTCGCTGAGACTGAAACCCTGCATATCAGCGAACAGCTCGTTTTAGCGCAGCGAAAGCAAAATGAGGTGTTAGAAGGGAAAGTGGAAGAGCGAACTCAAGATTTATCGACCATGGATTAAGTGACTGGAGTGCGTAATCGACGCTAATTTGATGAGATGCTGACAAGGGAATTTGGTCGTGGAAAGCGTAATCAATCAACGTTTTCACTGATTATGATTGACCTTGATTACTTTAAGTCTGTGAATGAGACTCATGGTCATTTGATCGGGGACTTATGTCTTAAAACTGTACCTATAACCATTTATGATGCTGGCAGAGCGAATACGCCAATATTTTGAGGCCTTAGAGGTTTCTTCAGAAACAGGTGTTGTGAAAATAACAGCGAGCTTAGATGTAAGTAGTCTTGTTCCGAAGAACGACATGGCAAGCGATGTGATTATCAGTCTGGCTGATAGTGCTCTCTGTGAGGCTAAATCAAACGGTCGAAATCAAGTTAAATCTAATGTTTTTGTTTAGTTCTTGTTTTTTGGCTGTTGTTTTTTTAAATGGCACGTATAATTTGGGTTGATTTTAATCAAAGTATTTAGCTTGGTTAATGATGTTCTATCAGGAGTAAAAAATGACTATATCAAAATACCTTTATGTTTCTCAAATGCTGTTAATCAGTATTGTTTTAAGTGCTTGTGGCAGTTCCTCTAGTGACTCAGGTCCTACTATGAGTGATGTGGGTATCCGTTTTTCTGATGCGCCAGTTGAAGACCTAGCAAGTGTTGTAATTACGGTAGATAAACTAACATTTAGGCGCAGCAATGGTGACAATATTGTTGTTGATACTTTTACCAGTGAAGAGCTAAATTTAATTGATAGTGATACCTTTCAGTTAAATTTACTTGAATTACAAGGGCTAACAAGTAGCTTGGTTTTGGATTCAGTCACGCTGCCAGTGGGTGAATATCAAAACTTAATCATTGAAGTGTTAGATGATCAGAGCACCGAAACTTATGTTCAAGAAACGGTTGAAGGTGTTCATAAAGAGCTTATGGTGCCGAGCAACGAACTTAAGCTAGGTCGTTTTACGGTCAGTGCAACGAGTTCGCAGACCTTTGTGGTTGAATTTGGTTTACGGCACGCGATGACTCATAACCCCGGTCCAGACCGTTATATACTGAAGCCACGGGGTGTGCGAATTGTTCGCCTAGCGGATGCCTCTAATATTTCAGGTACTGTCGACGTATCAACGGTAAGTTGTGTACCATCAGATGATACAAGTATTAGTCATGTTGCCTACTTATATGAAGATCATGGTTTGGATGCTGAATTATTAGGAGATGTGTTTGATCGAGAGATTGATACCGACGTGCCTGAAAATATTATTGCGCCTGCAGTCGCGACATCGATTGACGGTGTTACTGGCTATTATTTATTTCCTTATCTGAATGATGGAGATTATACTGTTGCCATTTCATGCAATGCCATTGAAGATAATGCGGCGGACTACGATGAGATTACAATCCCTTCACCAGCAGGGCATCTTGTTGAGTTGACGTTAGCGACAGAAACGAACATGACATGTGACTTTGTTGAAGGTTTTGACGCAACATGTGAAGAAAACACCTCGCCTCTAGAGTAAGGCAAAAAAAACAGCGCTGATCTTCAGCGCTGTTTTTTTGATGATAAAATACTTCCCTCCAATTTATCGGCAAAGCATTATTTCTCATGAGCCTTGCTCGCCTCTCTGTAAACTACGCATCAAATGACTAAAATTTGCGTGATAATGAGTTAGATAATATATGGATTATGAATACACCATCGATGAGTATGGTCAGCTGAATGCGCAGTTTTCTATCGGCTACGAAGCAATGGGCTTATGGTTTAATGATGAAATAGAAAGTAATCAGGCAGTCATATCTGACTTACTTAATCGTATCGATCAGTTAGAACAACGTAAAAAAAGTTATTTTCATCTAGAGGGAAAAGAATTTCAGCTTCGCCTTAACTGGGATGGGGTCGAAGTGCTTGCCTTAGCGCTTGGTGTTGAGGTTTACGAAGAGTTGCCAGAAGATACCCACCTTTATGACCAAGAGTCTTTTTCTGAGTGCGGTCTGCAAGATTTTAAACAGGCAGTTTTAATGTGGCAGGAGTTTGTGCAGGCTAACAAACGTTGATGAGTCTTTTGTTTAACGAAGGGCGTGGCGCGTATTTAGTGTGATAGGGTGTGCTTGCGCACCAATGCGGCGTTACATCGAATTGAGTGTTAATTAGGAAGGGGGACAGGGCGGGAATCGGGTGCGCTAGAGTAGAACACCCGAATTATTTCTACCGACGACGCATTAGTTTCCCTTTCTCTCGGGTCCGTTCATCTAGTTTCGCTAACAATGCCGCCATATCACTGGCTTCTGCTGCTACTTTAGCTGCTCGAACTGCTTCACGTTCCATCTTTTCTTGGGCAATGGCTTCTTTTATGCGTTTTTCCTTTACAGAAGAGCTAACGCGCCCATCAGGTAGTTTTAATTTCTTAACGACTTCTGCTGGGTTTGCTGTTGTTTTTGAACTATTGATTGATGAAACTTTTTTCGTGCTTGTGGATCTTTTTCTTGTAGGTGAATTTTTAGCTTGATTCATCTTGCGTTGCATTTCGATTCGAACCATCACTGATTTCATATCATCTGCAATTTCTGTCGAGGCGGTATGGCGTAAGCTAACGGGCTCTGGTTCAGTCTTTTCTGGCATGTTTGCTTTCTGCTGGGCCTGGTAAGCTTCGATGTCGATACTAATAACCTGCCCGTGTTCTGTTTGGCTAGGTTTAGGCTTGGCTTGTAGCGCCTGACTTTTTTTCTCGGCATCAGCCTTTGCCTGGTTCTGGCTAAGAATTTGCTGAGCCTGAGTAGAAAGGTCATCTTTCTCTTTGGGCTTATCAGTACTAACTCTCGCGAGCTTAACTCGACCGGTCTTGATAACTTTTGCGTTAAGTTGGTCACAAGCTTCGCGGATCAGTTCTCGAGACTCGCTAGGTGACTCAGCATAATCCCATGTTTCAACTGCTATATTGTTGGCGCCATGTGTTCGAATGCTGTCTAGCAATTCTCCTGACCCGCCATCTTCTGCTAGTGCAATGAGCTGTGCCCAATGCTCTTCTACATTCTCTCGTGCACTGCCTACAAATGTTTCCCCAGTGACATTAACCTTGGCAGTAAAAACAACCATATAACTTTACCTTAGTGATAGAAATTTATTGAACGGCGGGCATTATAAAGAAGAATAATTTTTTGAATAGAATTGACACGTAACTTATCTGACTTTTTTTGTAAATCTTGTTGAAATATTGTGCAAATTTGGTGGGAGGAAGTATCCGCCCACTAGAATTTACCTATGGTTACAGGTAAATGACGTTTAATTAGAGGTTTTTAGCTAAAAACGAAATATTCAGCGTCAAAGTCCAGTTCATCAGAACCAATAATATCTTCAATCGGTTCAGCGCCGGTGTTCTTGTAGGCAATGTTATTCTTAAGCGCAAGATAAGCCTTAACATTTACAATTACGTCGCCATTTTCTTCTTGCACCAGTATTTGGGTATCTTTAATGGCTTTTACTAATGATTTCTTTTGGTTATTCGTGATTGAGATATCTTGAATGCGCATATTTTCCCTGAGAAATTGATGAATATAGAATTGTATCGGTTAGTTTGTAGTAGAATAACTCAATTAAGCCATGCCAAACAAATTAAGGTTCTTCAAATATGTTAAGTACTAAACTGTACAAAAAAGTTCACACGCTAGCTGAGGGTTTAATCAAAGCCGCGCATAAAGAAGATGATACAACATTTGAAGAATTGTACAGTGAGTTGCGTGCATTGTGTGATGAGCATGAAAATACCGAAAAAAACCATCCAGTTCAGTGGGAAACGCTTGCTGATTTTGCTGAAGAAATCGACGATGCTTTAGTGCTTTATAAAAAGGCTTTAGGCTTTGCCGAAGCAGAATCAGCTTACGATTACATTGCATCAATAAATTATGCGATGGCTGTTTTGCTTAAAGAAACTGGTGAGAATGACCAAGCTTTAATTGCGGCAGAAAATGCGCATGCGCAAGCTGGAAATATTGGTGATGAAGAATTAAAAGAAGAGATAATCAACTTGATAGAGGCGCTGACACCACCACAGGCACCTGAACCTCATCCAATCTACGGTTAACTGGTATGACGCCAGTATCCCCCGTCAAATCGCCTGAATTGAAATATCTGTCAGCTTATTCGCCAGAGCTAAAAGGGCAAATTCAAACGATGATTGAGCAGGATCGGCTCAAGAAGTTTTTATTATCTAAATATCCTGAGCCTCATAATATGGCCAGTGATAAAGCTCTGCGGGATTATGTTATGGGGCTAAAAAATCGTTATATGAAAAAATCTGGCCCGCTCAGTAATATTCAATATGATCAAAAAATACATGTCGTGAATAATGCGCTGGGTTTACATCGTTACGCCACCCGTGTTCAAGGTGGTAAGTTGAAAACTAAAAATAGCATCTGTATTAGTGCCGTGTTTAAAACAGCGCCAGAAGCGTTCCTAAGCATGATTGTTGTACATGAGTTAGCGCATCTTAAAGAAAAGGATCATAACAAAAACTTTTATCAGCTCTGCTTGCATATGCTACCTGATTATCATCAGCTGGAGTTCGATATGCGGGTGTATCTGACGCAGTTAGAGCTTGTTGGTGGAATTTATAATTAAGGGTTACGGGAAGTGAACATATTTTATCTGTGTATGAAATTTAAGTAGGTATATTTTGTTGTTGGATTGTTTGTGATTATGCGATTTTTCATTGGTGTGTTTTGTGCTGTTTTTTTATTTACCTTAACGGCGCAGGCAAAAGAAAAGATTACTTGGGTCAAGTGGACACTCACACCTGAGTACATTGAGTCGGGCGACTATAAAGGGCAGGGTTACCTCGATAAGTTTTTGGACTATACAACTGCCTTAATGCCAGAGTACGAACACAAGTCAGAGTTTCAAACGCTTAACCGAATTAATCGTTCTTGGGCAGAAGGAAATGTTTGTTCATTGCATTTATGGTTGGGGTATTGGCCCGATAAAATAGTTTACTCAAAACCCTACGGCTTTACGCCTCGCTATGGCATTCTTGCTCTACGTGATTCAAAATTAGCCAGAGAATTTGGACGTGTGGATTCTGTATCACTCAGAAAATTACTTCGTACTACAAATTATAAAGTCGGTATTTTACCTTTGTATTATACCGGTACCAGCAACTCCCGATACCCTCTGCTAGCCCCCATTATTTCACCTTATTTGGAGTCAGGAAAGGTGATTGAATTTAGCAATAACCGAAATGAACTGAGTGTCGTTTTTTTAGATAAAATGCGAGCAGACTATGTTATTAGGCAGCGCATAACGCATGCTAGTGAATTGAGAATAAATCACTTGGAGGATCATTATCAGTATTATGCTTTAGAAGAAGGAATGAGGCATAAACTTGTTGCGGGCGCATGTTCGAATAGTAAATTAGGCAAAGAAGTGATTAAAAAATTCAACACGCTGATTAATGATGATTTCTATACTACCTATCTTAAGTTTCGGCAGGAGTGGGATCAAGAGAATATAGCCTTCGAAAACCTCTTTAATGATTATTTTTTAAAAGGGATTGAAAACCCTATCGTAACGGAGTGATAGGCCATGCAACCACAAGCGGATCCTTTTATAGTGCCTATCTGCCACGAACAGATTGAGATTTTGTATCAAGACAAGCATATTTTACTCATTAATAAACCCACTCGTTTACTGAGTCTTTCTGGTAAGCACCCGCTCAATAAAGACTCGGTACATTACCGGCTAGTAAAAGAGTTTCCAACTGCAACGCTCGTACATCGATTGGACTTTGGTACCTCGGGTATTATGTTAGTGGCCTTGAATAAAGAAGTGAATGGCTTGCTTACCAAGCAATTTCAGGCGCGTACAACACATAAATCTTATACTGCCATCTTGTATGGGCGAGTGGCTGATGATGTCGGCAGTATTGATTTTCCTATTGCAAAAGATCGCCCTAACTTCCCATTACAAAAAATATGTCAAACTGAAGGGAAGAGCGCGCTTACAAACTATCGAGTACTTAAGCGGGATAAAGACCCTGAGGTGACACGAGTATTGTTTGAACCCATTACCGGCAGAACGCATCAATTACGTATCCATAGCCAAACGTTTGGTTACCCTATTTTAGGGTGTGATCTATATGCTTCAGATGCTGCCTTTTTTATGGCTGACCGACTCATGTTGCATGCGACCAGTTTAGATTTTGACCATCCTGTTTCAGGAGAGAGAATTATCGGGCAGTGTGTCTGCCCGTTTTAAGTATTGGTTCTATCAAAAATATAATGTTTGCGTAAGCAAACGGATTTAATTTATAAGGATTAAACGTGGCACAAAAATATTACGTAGTATGGCAGGGGCGAGAGACCGGTATTTTTACTGACTGGAGTACGTGTAAAAAACATATTGACCACTTTGCCGGAGCAAGATACAAGTCATTTAAAACACTCCCTGAAGCAGAGGCTGCCTTTAAAGGTACTAAATCTACTTTTAACGCTACTACACGGCCATCGCGGCCAGGCTCGTCAAAAAAATCGAGTACATCAACGGTTAAAAAAGCGGGTTTAAAGACCTATACCGCGAATGAAATAGCCGCGATGCAAATCGAGACTAAAATTTATACCGATGGTGGTTGTGAGCCAAACCCAGGTAAAGCCGGTTCGGGTGTAGCCGTATATCGGAATGACATGGTCGATGAGCTTTGGTATGGATTATTCAACCCTGCAGGCACCAACAACACCGCAGAACTTAATGCACTTTTCCAAGCCTTGGTGATGGCCAAAGATGAAATCAATCTAGGTAGAACGGTTGCTATATTTTGTGATTCTAAGTATTCGATCCAGTGTGTAACGCAATGGGCGGTAGGGTGGCAGAAAAAAGGTTGGAAAAAGTCGGGTGGAGAAATAAAGAATCTAGAATTGATAAAAGAAATGTTTGCCTTGCATCAAGAAATAAAAAAAGACATTCAAGTACTACATGTTAATGGCCATGTAGGGGTAGAGGGTAATGAGCTGGCTGATCGTATGTCGATACATGCGATTGAAACGAGAGAACCTGATTTTACTCGTTATTTAGACGAGGTTGATATAGAAGATATTTTAGCGACTAGGGCAGGGTAAACTTTAGTAATATTTCACCCTTTAAAGATGAGATGAGTGCTTTGAATGCGATGGATGTTATTCAGTAACGAAGCCTCGGATAAATAATGCAATTTAAGTGATATATATAAAATGAATTTACAAGAAGCCGTTGAGCTAATTGAGGCATTCAGTCCGAAAGCGGCTTTGCTCGCAAGTAATAGCTCCCAAATACGAATGGATCTAGAGCAGGAGCGATCATGTTCATTTCCACCTGAACTGAAAGCATACATTGATACCACTGCCCCAAAAGAAGCGATTGAGTTTCAAGGTGTCGGGAATCCTATCGTTTTACGCGCCTCAAGTGAACTATCGTGGCGTATGGAGGGTTATAACGTTAACCCAGAAACCGGTGAGGAGATTAATACCTGGAGTGATGATTGGTTTTTAATTGCGAATGATGGCGGTGAACCGATCATCGTTAAGCTAGGTGAGCATAACAATACTTCAATTGTGTATAGTGCGATGCAGGGTGAGGCTGGTTGGGACTTTTTTCCAATTTCCGACTCAATTGGGCAGTTTTTAGTGTGTGCCGCAGCATTAGAGCGAGCAATGAACTTTCCAGGTCTTGATGAGTCATTGGATGAAGGGTTTAACTTACTGGGTGATGCTGCAACGTGGTTATTTCCATTTTTGAGGCATTATGCGGGTAGTTACTACGAGGAATGGGCGTCAGTATTTGAAAATTTTGAAGACTACTAAGTATTTTTCGCATAGTAACAATTAATTCATAGTTTAATATTCTCATAAACAATGTTCGGTGAATTTTAATCTAAGTATTAAGAAAAGCAGTTATTTTAACCAAGGTAATGAGAAAAACGATAATGAGTACCACGAATGTAACTTGTCCAAAATGTAACGCGACTAATCGCCTGCCAAGCGATCGGCTGAACGATAAACCGAGCTGCGGTAAATGTAAGAAACCTATTTTTACGGGTAAGCCAATGGATTTAACGGCTGCAAATGTCGCAGCGGTTTTAAACCATAATGAATTACCGGTTTTAGTGGATTGTTGGGCGCCGTGGTGTGGGCCTTGTAAGAGCTTTGCGCCTACGTTCGAGAAAGCGGCTAAAGAGTTTGAGCCCAAGCTAAGGCTTGTAAAACTCAATACTGAAGCTCAGCAGCAAGTAGCAGCTCGCTGGCGCATTCAATCGATCCCCACTCTGATATTATTTAAACAGGGTAAAGAAGTTGCTAGGCTTGCTGGTGCTCAACCTTTAGGTCAGTTAAAAGCATGGTTAAAACAGCAGGGTGTGGTTTAACGGAATAGATCGTTTTGATCATGTGTTGGGAGGGGGAGTGCTTGTCGGTTGGGGTGATCGAAGAGAGCCCCAGCATGCCATGTTGAGGACCTAAAGTGAGTTGGAATGAAATACGTACATTTCAACTACAGAACAATTTTTAAATTAAGCTACTTTTACTTTTTTACGTGTCGCGATAAGCCCTAGCAGACCTAGACCAAACATCGCCATGCTACCAGGCTCTGGCACTTGTGAGATGGTAATACGAACAATCATGTCTTGGTAGTCACGGTCACCACCTGTACCGCCGTTTAGGTCCAGATCTTCCCAGCCCAAAATATAGCTGTTTTCTAGCTCTTCAATTTTGAAAATAGCAACCTGAATATCATTATGCGTATTCAGTAAGTTTTCAGTATACATTCGGTTATTGGTCACACCATTTGGATCAATGTAAAAACCGATATCCATTAGGCTACCAAAATTGACTTCGGCATTAGCACCTTTGCCATCTACACCTGAAAAAATTTGTTGTGGAGCTTGAGTTGCAGTGTTATACCAGCCAAATGTTGTGTTGTGTTTATAGCCAGCAAGCTCCTCTAGAATAATTGAACTTGCACCAATGCCACTCCAAGTCTGAGCTGAAATCATATTAAGTGTGAGGCCACTTTTGGTTTGGTCTTCAAGTCCCGTTAATATGGAGTCAACGTTTGAGTTTGGGCTGTCCCAAGATGAACCGAATGCAAAGCCATTGGTATTGACAACATAGGCATTTGCTGAGAATGAGAAAAGTAAACTAACGAATACGACAACTATTTTATTCATATAATTCCTAGAGTAGGTAACGTTTAAAAGTGTTTCAGGCCACTTCTTTGTAAGAAGTATCATTATCCCACGCAAAAAAATTATTTAAATACAGTCACTTAACTTGTATCAATTGTTCACGTTCTCATTTTAAAATAATGCAGGCTTATCGTATTGAAGCTGGCTACTCGCTCATAAATTGAAAGCTTGTCACAATTGTTTGCAGGGTTTTGAGGTGAAATATTTGCGTTATGGAGTTCTAATGATTTTTAAAAGTTGGGAGTCATTCAAAATTTAAATAAACTTTATTTAGATGAAAGGTGGGCAAGTAAGTCTTTTTTCACAATTTCAAACTCTTTTCTAATTTCTTTAAGTGATGGGTCAATTTGGTCGATGCGTTTATCTTTCACGCTTTGCTCATCTATCATGCAAAGGTCAGCCAAGCATTCAGCTCCAATATTGCGACAACTACCCTTTAGGCTATGAACTTTTATAGCAAAGCTATTCAGATCATCATCAATGAGTGATATTGGGATCGCCTCTAAAATGTTTGCAGAGCTTGTTATAAATGACTCAATAATTTTAGGGAAGTCTTCTTCCAGTACTTCTGCCAAGTCGTTAAGCACATCGTAGTTTAGGTGTTTCATGAGAATTAATCTTTTGTCGCGATGACTAAGGGGGGCGGAATTTCTTCTTTCGTTTTTTGTTGAGGAACCTCTTCATTGTAATCATCTTGATGTTCTACAATCTTATGAACACTAACGGATAATGAATAGAGCGCGATGGCGATGGTGAGTAACACAGGTTGTGCGAATACCACAAATTTAGCGGCTTCATTATCATTAATAAGTTTAATGATAATCATCAAAGAAGGGCCCAAAACTAAAAAAAGTGTTAACGCCATAAAAAAGACGATTCGCTCTTTATATTGCCCCAAGTCACGGTCGCCAATAAGGCCGAGAACAAATTTACCTAAGCTGAGGCCCGCAAGGATCGCTGCTGCAATAGATAAATCGGGCTGCTTGAGTATTTCTCCTGCTTCTTCATTCCAAATACGAAGCAGAAAAATGACTAAGAATGGAAATAAAATGAATAAAATGTCGGCATACGTGCCATACATTGTATCTTCAAAATACGTTTCTTTATTTTGATTAGCCATGTTTTGCCTTCTTATTACTGGTTACCATATCTTATATCATAGACTATGGGGCTGTTTTTTTCGTAGTCTAAGGTTATGATTAATTTGAACCGTAGGTTTATCGTAAATAGTTTCTGGACTAATTTCGCTTTAAGTCTGCTTCTGCTTTGTGAATATCATGCTTAAAGGTATTAAATAGTTTTTTGATATTCTTGAGGTTATCCTTTTGTAATGCGTTTTCTACACGTTTAGCGCTGGCGGTGATTTCTTTAAACCCTAATGAACCTGCAGCCCCCATTATCTCGTGAGCTAAGCTTTGTAAGCTTACCCAGTCATGTTCTTCTAAAGCTTGGCTCATCAAAAGAGTAAGTGAGGGAAGTTCGTGAACAAATTGACGCATGAGAGGTTCTTGTTTTGAATTGCTATTCTCTTTGGTCGATTCTGTAGCAATAGGTAGGTACTGACAAAGCGTTTGGTAAAGTTGCTCTAGATTTATCGGTTTGTCTACTGAACCATTACAGCCCGCATTGATCATGACTGAGCGGTCGTCTGAGTCATTGCTTGCTGTAAATGCTAAAATAGGACATTCGAACCCCATCTTTCTTAATTGCATTGTGGCTTCCGGGCCATCGACCATAGGCATATGCTGGTCCATAAGAATGAGATCGATTTGCTTGTGACTAGCTTCTTGTATTGCTTGTTCACCATTGTTTGCCAAAATGATTTTGACACCAACCTTAGTGAGAAATAAGCTGATTAGACGACTATTAACCACGTTATCTTCTGCTACGAGTACCGTACCGCTTAAGGGTGCTAACTTATTTTTCTTGATTTTTTGGGGTACGACAAGACTAGCGGGTTTGTCATTTATCCTAGTGTCGGACTCACTTCGTCTATTTTCAGGTAAATACAGGCTTAACATTGAATAGAACGGCAATTTTTGAATGGGTTTTGGCATAAAATCGGTACAACCAGCCTCTTTGTATTCTGCCACATCCTGAGCCATTACATTTGCTGAGAATGCGACAATAGGGGTGTTGATGCCAGCTTCTCTAATTGCCTTTGTGGCATCTCTACCATTCATGACTGGCATTTGGATATCCATTAGGATCAAATCGAAATGTTCATCACTACGTGTTACCAGTTCAAGTGCTTTAGCGCCATTATTCACAAGAGTAATGGCTGCGCCTGTTTTATTGATTAATGATTCAACTAGCTTGCAGTTTAATTCATTGTCTTCTGCGTAAAGTACTCTTCCTCTTAAGTTAGGGATTTCTATTTCGGTTAGCTTGTGCTTTTGTTGATTAAGTTCGCTTTTATTTTGAAGTGATTTTATATGTTCAAGTGGGCCAGTAGATAGGCTGACTTCGAATTGACTTCCTTCACCGAACACACTCAATACGGTAACGGTGCCACCCAACATTTCCGCCAAACGTTTAGATATGCTCAAGCCTAAGCCTGTACCACCGTGTTGTCGAGCCACAGACGGTGCGGCTTGGGCAAAGGGGTCAAATAACTTTTCGAGTTGTTCTTTTCTAACACCAACACCGGTATCTGTTATTTTTATGAATAATTGTTCTGCGGGTTTATCACAGCGAACAGTCATCGAGATGCTACCACTGTCAGTAAATTTCAAGGCATTCGCACATAAGTTGATGAGTATTTGCTTGAGTCGAGTAGGGTCTGTTTCAATTTCTTGTGGTAGAGGAAATTCGTACTGAATGTTGAAGTCGATCCGTTTCTCTGCGGCTTTAGGGGCGAAGTAGGTTTTTATTTCATCAAAAATCGGAAGCAGCTTGACCGTTATTTTTTCGGTGCTCATTTTATCAGCATCAATTTTAGAGTGATCAAGAATATCATTTACCAGTTCAAGCAAATGCTTACCACTTTGAATGACAATTTCTGAGGACTCTCGCTTCTCTTTATCACTTAATGTCTCGTCTAATAACGATTCGCCATAGCCAATTATCGCTGTCAACGGTGTGCGTATTTCATGACTCATATTGGCCAAAAAACGACTTTTTGCAGCGGCAGACGCTTCAGCAACGTCTTTTTTGAGGCGATCATTTAAGCGCTCAACACGTTCTGTAATATCAATGAAAGTGCCTTCTAAATGCGTAGGGTTATGGTCGTGCCCATAGATGATACGAACCGTAGACGTAGCCCATCGTGTTTGACCATCTAGCCCAGTATAGCGAGCTTCTAACTCGTGAATATCTTTCCCTTGCTCAACTTGATTAATGACTGTGCTTAAGTCTTTCTCGATCGGGTAGCAAATGTGTAGTGCATCTTGTACGTGTTTGATTAAGCTGTTGGGTGAGTCGTATCCGAGCATTTTAGCCATCGCGGGGTTTGCATCAATAAATTCGCGATTTAAAGAAATTTGGAAGATACCTTCAACTGCATTAGTAAATAGAGATTGATATCGATTTAAATGGAGGAGTGATTGTTGTGTGGCTGAAGCGGCACGTCGTTGAGCAACTTTTATTCGATCAGCTAAAGCGAAAGAGATGATCACCATTTGACAAATAATGCCAAAATGAGGGGAGTTACTCGTAATGAAGTTAAAGGGCAGGTGGCCGGTCACAGTCAGCGCGTAGACAACTACGCCTCCAAAGTTGAGAAACCATGCGGTAAAATAAAAGTGTGCAACGGTGTTTCCACGAACCATCGCGATATAGGCAATCCATACCATCAAAATAGCGTAGGGGATGGTGCCGAATACCGCCCATTGAATCGTAATGGTAGAAGGAATAAGTGGGGACACAACAATGGATATCGTCGCTAACGCGATAAACAGTTTTATGATGGCATCTAGGTCGGGTTCATGTTCTTTTGTTTCTAAAAATGATCGAGCCAAAGCTAGAGCAAAGAGCCAGGTTATCCAGATATAAAAGGATAAATTATCTTTGTGAAAAAAATTGGGGATTTCGCCTAGTATAGAAAGACCATGAACACGCTCGGTTAACAGAAATATTAAATACGAGGCCATATACAAAATATAGTATAAAAAGGTGCTTTCTTTGACAGAAATAAACATAAATAGGTTGTAGGCAATCAGTATTAATAGTGACCCAATAAAACCCCCATAAAGTAACTCTTCTACAGCAACACTATTAGAAAAACCCTCAGGTGTATAAATGTATAAGGGTAGATGGATAGAAAAGTCATTATTGATTTTGAGGTAGATGGTTGCTTTCTCGCCTTGATCTAGCGAGAACCGATAAACCTGAGTGATATGGTTCACATCACGGTCTTTGAGCGGCGTATCATAATACATACTTTTACTAATCGCCGGTGTTTGAATCCCGCCATCTGAAGAAACAAGGTAAAACTCTGACTGCTCCAATAATGGTAAGTCGAGTTGATACCACCACTCAAATGTATCTTCGATACTCTCATTTTTTACCGTTAGCTTTATCCAAAAAGAAGATCGGCTATAACCCAAGTTTAAAGTGCTAGGGTTTTTTGGTGATACAAAATCATCTTGTCGATTTGCTTGCAGAATATCGTTAATGGTAAAGCGGTTATCTTTGTCTTCTAATATGCGAATATAGGGATTGGCGGGCTGTTTCGATACTTCGCTATGGAGTGATAATGTTCTTACCTGAAATGAATCTGCTTCGGCTGTAGAAATTACGAACAAAGCTAGAGAAAGGGCTATAAAAAACAAGCCATAGAGGTGTGTAGATGTCTGTTTTCGAAAACATTGCACTGGCTTACACCCTATCGTTAAATAGAAGAACCGTGACTGATAACAGAGATACTTAGTCGATTCATTAGCAATAACTAATCTTTTAAAGGTAGACCATGAGGTGAATTTTTGCGTATGGGGAATGTGAAAATCAGTAAAATATTTAGGCGTCACTCGAGGAGGTAAAGTATTAACTGCCATTCCCTATTAATTGAGCTACTTAGTTGTTTGTACGGTCGAGCCACTTGGTCATAAGAAAACTGATATTAAAAGAAAATGTGTAAATGATTATCGCTAAAACGAATAACAAAGGTTGAATAAATATCGTTGGCTTTGGCGCAGTCTGGCCATCAATCACCATAATGATAAAAGTGATTGATGGGCCAAAGAGCATAAAAATAATCAATGAAATGAAGAACACGAATCGAACCTTAAAGCGTTGTAAGTCTCTATTACTGGCCAGCGCCAACATCAGTTTTCCTATGCTCATGCCCGCGAGTATGACCGTCGCGATTGAAATGTCAGGATTCATCAGAATATTGAAGTCATTATTCCAGAACCTAAGTAAACTGACTAACACAAATGGAAAAACGACAAATAAAATGTCTGTATAGCAAGCATACATCATACTTACAAAGTGCTTTTCAACGTGTGTATCACCAATATCATACATAGCTAATGTCTATTCACTCTGTTTTATTTACCAAGCATTATTATCAATGTAGACCCACCGAAGGGGTTTGTCAGTACTGCAATAAAAATTGATTGTTTTATATACTATACTCAATGAATATATTGCTGGTCATGTTGTGGCTTAGCGTACTGATATTAATATCTTGGCCTAAAAAATGCCCTTAGATACAAATACAATCACCATACTTATTGCCGATGACAATGATACGGATCGGCTGCTGTTAAGCACTTTTGTGACTAAACTGGGGCACCAGGTTGTACTTGCGTGTGACGGTCAGGAGGCGGTCGAGTGTTATGAAAAAGAACGACCTCACATCATATTATTAGATGCTTTGATGCCAAAAATGACTGGCTTTGAAGCGGCGCTAAATATTAAAAAAATTGCAGGTACGACCTTCGTTCCTATTATTTTTCTCACCTCATTGAGTGACGCAGGTTCTCTCGTGAAGGGTTTGGAAGCAGGAGGGGATGATTTCCTATCAAAGCCCTATAATCATTTGATACTCAAAGCAAAAATAGATGCCTTTAATCGAATGCGCGTGAACCATTACTGTTTACAGCAAGCGTTGGAAGATTTGGAAAAATCACAGGCCAGATTAGTTGAACGTGAGAAAATGGCCTCATTGGGAGAACTTGTAGCGGGTGTCGCGCATGAGGTCAATACGCCCATAGGAGTCGGTGTAACTGCCATCAGTTATTTAGGCAGTGAATTGTCATTATTGCAAAAAAAATATAAAGAGGGTGAGTTAACCGAATCTTATTTACAGGAGTTCTTAGGTCGTGCAAAGGATAGTGTCGACATCACCCAAACCAACTTAAAACGCGCGGCGTCATTGGTAAATAGTTTTAAGCAAGTGGCCGTCGACCAAAGTAATAATAAAGCACGCTTAATTTATCTGAAGCGGCACATGGATGATGTCATTTTATCGCTTCACCCTCAGTTAAAAGTGACCAAGCATAAAGTCATGGTTGATTGTCCCGCAGAGCTCTCATGCAGCTGTGATGCAGGCGCTTTAAGTCAAGTGGTCAGCAACCTAGTGACCAACTCAATCATTCATGGTTTTGACGGTGTGGAAGAGGGTTGTATCAATATCGCTTTTTCACAAGAAAATGAAAATATTAAGCTTATCTACAAAGATAACGGCGTAGGCATGAAGACGGAACAGTTAAGCAAAATATTTGAGCCATTTTTTACGACCAAGCGAGGGCAGGGGGCTTGTGGTTTAGGTGCACATATTATTTATAATCAAGTGAATCAAAGTTTAGGTGGGCATGTAAAAGTGAATAGTACTGAAGGCAGCGGGGTTGTCTATGAAATTGATTTCCCCCAAAATGCAGCGCTGCTGTGAAATAGAGAATAGAGATATGTATCTATTCAATAAATAGAGTCTGGTGCGATTTGACGCCACAAAGCGGGAAGCTTCCCGTTTTGATTTAACTCTTTCAAAATCTGGTTTATTTCGTCGATAGAGGGGCTGATGCCTTTTCGAATAATTATAGAATGGTTGTACGCTTGATCAATTTTTTTTGAGACTAAAATTTGCTGGCGTGCTTGAGGATGTTTATTGAAGTATTGTGCCAGAAAAGATTTGCTAACTACTGCAATATCACCACGCTCACCTGATAGCAGCATGGTAATGCTGCCAGTATTACTTTTGGTCAGTTGCATATTAAAGTTTGAAGTTAAATAGGCTTCGTCTGACTTGAAATCGGCAAATTTATAATGATAACCGGTGATGCCAATCATTGTTTTATTTTTGAAATCCATAAAATAAGACTCGTCACGACCAGGCTCTGCTTTAGCGATGTAAACCTCGCCGCCTCTCAGAAAAACCTCCGATGAGTCAACGTTATAACCAGACCAGCCCCAAGCTAAGTTGTCAAACATCGACATATCGTAGCGACCTAGGCCAAAAATTTTGTGTCGAGTCTTCGCTAAGGTCGGAACACCCTGGAAATCATATTTATCTTGATGCTGATTCATTAGCTTAAGCATATCGGCTGCTAAGCCACCGATTTTTTGTTCTCGTGCTTCAACAAACGGAGGGAAGTGGGCAAGACCAACTAAAACAGATTTTTGTGCGTAGGTAGGTGGTGCCGTTATGGCGAGAGCGAAAATAAAGCTTAGGAGCGATTGATGTGTATATGTCATGAAACTTGACGCTACGTAAGAATAACAATTAAGCCTACCATATGATTTACAGCTTCGCATAAAAAACTTGAAAAGAATGGTCTGAAATCCGAACCAAATTAACAGAAGAATAAGTTCAATTCCGATACCGTTAATTATCTAATAAATTGTCTAAGCTCATTTCATACCCTGGTGCAAAAACTGTTAAGAAGTAATCTACTTCAGCTGAATTCATTTCAGTTAAGCGAATAAAAATATCTTTTTCGGCTTGTTCAAACTCTTTATTGCCCGCACGGAGCTCTGCACGGCATTTTAACAATGCCGATAATCGATCGGCCGCTTTAAGTAGTGTTTGGTAGATCTCCGGTAGCTCATCTTCAATCAACACACTTGCGAAGTCTGCTTGCATCGCCTCTGGTAGTAGTGTGAGTAACTCGTGCTGTGCTTTACGCTCAATGCCTTGATACGCTTTTTTCATCGCCTCTGAGTGATATTTAACGGGGGTGGGCATATCACCCGTAATAACTTCAGACGCATCGTGGTAGATTGCCGCAGTTGTGAGGCGGTAAGCATCGATTGCATTGCTTGAAGAGTTTTTTTTGGTGACTTGATTATGAATAACCGCCAGTGCATGTGCGACGGTTGCGACTTCCCAGCTATGCACGGCAACATCTTCGTGGATAGCGTTACGCATTAAACTCCAGCGTTTAATCCAACGTAAGCGGCTAATATAGGCAAAAAAATGACTAGGGCTTGGCATAAGTAATGTTCACGCGATGAGTTGGTTTTAGTTTGGGTATTTTCAGTTAACTGCTTGTTCAATAATGACTTTAACATCATTATAGGAAAACCTCAGTAGGAGTATAATATATGTCCGGTTTGCAAGACGAAAATGTTCAGGCCCGTTGTCCATGGTGTAGTAATGATGAGCTTTATCAATCATACCATGACGATATCTGGGGGCGGCCTCGTAGGGATAGCCAAGACCTGTTTGCAAAGTTATGTCTTGATGGGCAGCAAGCAGGGTTAAGCTGGATTACTATTCTGAAGAAAGAGCATACCTACTATGAAGCGTATGATCATTTTGAACCTGAAAAAATTATTCTCTATGATGCGATAAAAATTGAAGCTTTGATGCAAAATGTTGGCATTGTCCGTAATAAATTAAAGATTAATTCAATCATCAAAAATGCCAAAGGCTATTTGGGTATTGAAGCACAAGGCGAGCCGTTTTCTGATTTCATTTGGTCATTTGTAGATGGGAAAACGATTCAAAATAGCTGGTGTAATATAGGGGATGTTCCGGTTTCAACACCTGAATCTGTAGTGATGTCTAAAGCTTTAAAAAAGGCAGGGTTTAGTTTTGTTGGCCCGACGATTTGCTATGCATTTATGCAAGCGGTTGGCATGGTAAATGACCACTTAGTTACGTGCCCCCAATGGCAAGAATGTCAATGAATTAGGCAACGTAATAACACGGCCATTACCGTATTTGATCGTATTTATAGGGTGCCGCTACGTTTAGAATACAAAATAGGCAATATACTTATTGTCTCGATGTCGGTGCGCAGAGCGCGCCTTACTAGGAATTGCTTCCCGTGATTTATTCCAAGGTAATGTAGAGGGTTTTGGTGTTGGCCAAGCAAACATCTGAACAACACCCGATGAGGATTAATAAGTGGCTAAGCCCTTTTCTTAAAAGGCTTTGCTTTACCATCTTTAGTCGTTCCTTGGCTAATCGCAGCGCGTTGGTTATAACGACCTATTAAGCGTTTTTGGAGTTTTGTTTCCCAATTCAGCGCTTGTCTTATCGTACTTAACCAAGTTTTGTTGAACAGTAATTTGGTATTAGCGATGGCGTCGGGAGACCGCTTTTTAATTTCTTCTGAAAATTTAATCGCTTCCGCCATGGGGTCATCAAATACATGCGTGACAAGGCCTAGTTGCTTGGCTTCGTCGCCCTTGAATATTCGTGCTGTCATCGCTAACTCTTTAATAATATCAATGCTAGCGAGCTCTCTGAGTGCTATCGTGCCACCCATATCAGGAATCAAACCCCAGCGAGACTCCATGATTGAGAATTCACAATCGGGCGTGGAATAACGGAAATCAGCACCGAGTGCGATTTGGAAACCGCCGCCCCAGCATTTGCCATGCGTAACAGCAATTACAGGTACAGGAATACCCCGCCAGAGATAGCTAACATCTTGAGCTAAGTTTGATACACGCGCACCAGGCTTTACTAATAACTTTACCGCCGCAAGTGGGTTTTTAAACATGCTCTTCACATCGAGGCCTGAGCAAAAGGCGGCGCCATCACCAGACAGAATGACCGCGCGTATGTCTTTATTTTTTTTTAATTGCTTGATTGCTTTTACAATGGCTTCAAACATCGGCATATCTAAAGCGTTCAGTTTGTCTGCGCGATTAAGCGTCACAAATGCAATTTGGTCTTTTATTTCGAGAGCTATACGTGGTGTGTTATTTTTTTGGCTCATATTAAGCATTCCTAATGAAGAAAGGCCTTTCTTGGCCGGTAAAAATATTATCAAGAACAACTGACTCTCGTTGAGTCAATGTGTCCATTAATGTTTGTACGCCTATCATGGTATGAAAGGCAGAGAACCCCCTCATAATAAAAGCATGAAGCGTGCTTAAACCAGCCATTTCGGCCGGTGTTTCAGTGATCTTTAAAGAAAAATTAATCAGGCTGCTTCGGGCATATTTATCCATTTTTTCACCCAATCCAGAGGTCAGCTTTATTTGATACTGACGCTGGTCTTGGTTATTGCAGAGCCGGTACGCTTCGCAATAGCTCTGTTCATTAATATCGGTGTAGTTAAGTTTATAAAATAGAGCGTGTGCCAGTTCATGATCGAGTTTTTGCGTCAGTAGATTAAGTTCGACTAGCAGGCTGACTGTACCGATCACCGTTTTGGGTAAGAGTTTGATCATCTTGGGGAAAATACGTTCTAGGTCTTTGTCCCGGTCTGAGAAATCTTGAGCGGAATATAATTCATCAAATAAAAACGCCAGCCCTTGTGTGTAGTTTGGTGCGTGGTAAAGGTCATGATGAGTGCGTTTTAGGCGCTCGCTTTGCCAAAGAGTTAATTGAGTGAGCTCTTTGGTGCTTATGTGATGCTGCTTTTCAATTTGAAAATCATGGTAAGCCAGCATGACATTTTTCAGCTTTAAGGCGGTGTGATTAGATGTTTTGGTATTTTGAATTTTATCTCTAGACATACGCGGGTGTTATTCTGCTTTTATTTACTGATGAGTCGGTATAAATGATTCAGGGAGAGATATTATAAAAAAGTGGTGTGATTCGCGAGCGGTATTTTTTGAAATGTGCTCGCGGCATGATGCCGCGATGATGATATTTTATATATTTACCTATCTTAAGCCGCTTCTGTCCGTTTCTTTAGAATTTTAGTTAGGCTTTTTTTTACAATTTCAGCCGCACTCCCAGAAGGAATGGTATGCATTGAAGGAATCCACTTCTGGTCGTCTAGCGTAATAAAATGGCTCATCGCATCGGTTTCAATAATACGAACTGAGTTAGGGCTGTGTTGAGCACTTTTTAGCATGAGTTCTCTATCTAAAATACGATCCATTTTCGGGATAAGAAAAGTGCCATGTTTAATGTGTTTGTATACAGAATGGTCTGCTCTATCCATCCATGCAAACAAGTCTTCAATGTTTCGCACAATGGTTAAATGATCTTTGGTTGCACTAAACATTTTACTTAACAGCTGTTTTTTACGCTTATTCAGTTTACCAAAAAACATCTGGCCATATGATGAGGCGGGGGTGCTGTTGATAAAACGAATAATCCAGGGCCACATACCATGACTCACAGGCTCTAGAAGTGCAGAGACAAGTGGGTGGGTTTTACCACCAGGTAGTGCGGGAGCTTCAAGAATCAACTCTACATTTTCGTACAATTCTGGGCGTTGGCTTAAAGCTTGTAATATAACCGCGCCTCCACGTGAATGACCATGAATACGCACATTTTTAGTGCTAGGTAGGTTCTCTAGTGTTTGGTTTAGAATGCAGGCATCGTATTCAATCGTTGCTTCTAAATGCTTGATCGGAATTTCCCAATCAGCAGGTTCCGGCATAGGGCCACTAACGGGCACATGATAATTGCTGCACGTTAATAAAATAAGCTCAGTCGATGACTCTTGATAAAGCTGCGTAAAATAACAATGATTCTCTAAAAAACCATGCACGCCAATAACTGTATGCTTTGCTTCGCCACTATGATTTCGAACGCTAACGGCACCTTTACCCACGGTAAATACTTTGCCAGAAAACATTTCGGTGTAGCTTTGCTCAATTGGCTTAATTAGCTTTCTTGCGTGAATAGCTTGCACAGTTTAAATACCTCTTCATACATCAGCCGCTCAAAATACAGAACGTCTTTACCTTAATCTTGGTTAAGCGCTAAAAATCTATCGCTGATTTGCTGTTATTAGGCCTCTGCTTAATTAAGGCGCTTCAAGCAAATGTAATGTTATTTTTCAATAAGTATACGCGGCTATCAGTACAATGGAATAAACGAATGAACAAATATTGATCAAGCTTTATGTGTTGTACGAATAAACGTTCGTAACCGATTGAATTAATTATGGCAGACGTGGCGGAAAACGGATGTTAAGAATTGTAATTTATGTTAATTTTTGCAACGCAATTGTAAATGCTGCTTGTTTAAATTTAGTTGATTTATGAATGTTTATGTTCTTATCTGCTATATTTACTGTTTTATGCAGTTCTATGATCCTAATTAAATAATAAATATAAAAGGAGACTGGCATGAGCGATTCAGCCAAAAAACCATTAAATGGCGCCGATACGGCGTGGTTAAGAATGGACTCGCCCTGCAATTTGATGATCATCAATGCCATGTTTATTGCAGAACGCATGGATTTTTCTGATTTTAAAGACACGATTATTAATCGGTTCCTTTCTTTTCCCCGGTTTATGGCGCGACCTGTTTTAAAGTCAGGGCAGTACTTTTGGGAAAATGACCCTTACTTTGATATCGACAATCATGTGAAAAAAGTAGCGCTGCCCGGCGCTGCAGATAAAAAAATACTTCAATACTATCTTGCTGACCTAGTTAGTGTTCCTTTTGATAAAAGTAAACCTTTCTGGCAATTTCTGTTTGTAGAAAACTATAAGGGTGGAAATGCCGTTATTTTACGCGTACATCATTGTTATGCCGATGGTTTGGCGTTAATTTCTGTTTTTAACTCTATTACTGATGAAAGTTCTAATGTCTCTCCTGTCGCGAATAGAGCAAGAAAAAAAGAAAGCTTTTCTGATGATGTGATGAACTCAGTCAAAGAAATGAATTACGAGTGGCCGCGTTACCAAAAAGTGATTGATTCAGCGGTGAATCGAGCTGATAAATATAAAACCTTCGCTAAAAAAGTATCTATAGACGGTGTGTCTATATTGAAAAACCAAGACGCCTTGCGAGAATTGATGGGTGACGGCGTTCGAGCAGCGGCAGAGCTAGCGCAATTAATTGCGATGCCCGCTGACCCGAAAGAAGTGCTGAAAGGTAGTTTAGGTGTAAGGAAAACCTGCGCATGGTCAGAACCTTTAAGCTTCGACAGATTTCACGGTATTGCAAAAGTTGTTGGCTGTAAGATCAATGACTTATTGCTCTCTTGTGTTGCAGGTGCTTTTCGTGAAGAGCTGATCGCAGCAGGAAAAGAAGTTGATAATAAAAATATTCATATTACTTTGCCTGTAAATATTCGTTCAGAGTCCGAGTTGGACGCTGATGGTGTTCCAGACGAGTTGGGCAATTGTTTTGGTACTGTTTTTGTGCCGCTTCCTGTTGGAATCGAAAACCCCTTAGAGCGAGTTTATAAACTTAAGCACGATATGATCGGGTTAAAACAATCGCTGCAGCCAGCGCTATCGTATGGTCTTTTATATGCCGCAGGTATGATGCCTGCTGGAATTCAAAAGTTACTGTTAGAGAGTTTTGGCAATAAAACATCGGCTGTTTTATCGAATGTTCCTGGCTCAAGAAAATCTCGTTATATTGCGGGGGCACGTATAAAAGAGCAGATGTTCTGGGTGCCACAAACCGGCGATCTTGGTTTGGGTTTGAGTATTATTAGCTATGCTGGGCAAATTCAGTTTGGTTTGGTGGGTGATGCGAAGCTATTTCCGTCTCCAGAACGGATTATTAACCGGTTTGTGAAACAAATCGAACTTCACAGAACAGATATTGTGGCAAGTTATATTGACGACTTAGTGCAGCCAACCATGGCGTCATAGGCCGCATATTGTCATTCCGGTTATCTTTTTAGGCCGGAATCCATGTCTTATACGTAACTAGCGATTGTGCAAAGGTCTCGATTAATATTTATGTGAATTGCTTTTTAAATTGAGCAATCTCCCCCTGTATCCAATCGCGAAATAGCCTAACTTTTTCTCGCTTAAAGTGTTGTTCTGGCGCTGCAAGGCAATAGATAAAATCAGAGCTCACTTGTTGGTTGAATAATTTGACTAATGCGCCAGAATGAATGAATTTTGCGGCTAAAGAGTGGCGTACCAAAGCAATTCCCTGAGAGGCGAGCGCGCCTTCTACAACCAAGTTCGAACCCTCATACTTCAAAGCCGCTGGGTAGTGGGCGGCTTCTATTCTTAGATGTTTAAACCAATATTCCCAGTTCATATCCGGTCTCGCATCTTCCAGTAATAAGCAGCCTTTAATGTCGCTGACTTGTTCAATATTGTTTTCTTTCTGGTAACTAGGGTGGCAGGCTGCATACAAATGGTCGCCCATTAATGGGACTGTCTCTAGATCTTTGTATTGACCTGAACCATATCGAACACAAATATCTATATCCTGCGTTTTAAAGTCGGTTAACGCGTTGTCGGGAAGTAATAGCACCGAAATGTCGGGGTGTTGCTTATTAAAATTTCCCAAGCGAGGGACGAGCCATAGTGATGCGAATGAAGGAAGTACAGAGACTTTTAATGTGTAAGGGTCGCTATCGATTTTAAGCTGCGACACCCCCTCTTCCAGAGCTGTAAAGCCTGCCGTGGTATGAGAATGAAGTAGTTGTCCATCTCGTGTAAGCGTGATTTGACGATGAGACCGAAGAAATAACTTCGTACCTAAACGATCTTCTAAGCCACGTACCTGCTGGCTAATCGCTGCTTGTGTCACTGAAAGAGCGTTAGCCGCCTCTTTAAAGCTTAAGTGTGTGGCGGCGATATGAAAATAATAAAGGCCTGTTAATGAGTTAAGTTTCATAAGTACACTTTAGAATAACTAATGTAAGTGGTAGAAAAAGTCGTTTGAACAACTATACACATTACTACTATATTAGTCTCATACGGAGGCAAGCTATGGTTATTTATCTATTTAAAGTAAGAAATTCTTTTCTAAGCCCAGTTATATCTATTTCTGGTTCCTACAAACTTATTCAACTTTGGATGAGACGTTCTAGCACGCGTAGTCAATTGAAAAGGTTATCTGGTGAGCAACTTCTAGATGTCGGCATATCTAGAGAAGACGCTATGAATGAGACAAAGAAAGCATTTTGGGAAAAGTAGCGTGTAAAAGTTAGAGTACTATCTTTATTTTTTAATATCGGACTCTAACTGTATCGCATAATAAGATAAAATATTACGAGCTAAGCCCCTTTAATCATTATATTAGTACTATGCTTAATTTAATGATGACCTCAATGGTCTTGCCGTTTTATTTATTCTGAGTTTTGTTATGAACGATACAGATACTCAAGCTCAATGCCAGCTTATTGAAAAGAAGCGTCAAATGCTGGCGTCGTTAATACGTGTTGCTCAGGGTGTTAACAAACATACTCAAGGTCTGGAACATGTTTTATTGCTGGCGAGACCATCTCAGACTTTCCCTCCTAAGATAGATCAATATATTAAACTTCTTGAAGGTAAAACCTCTTCATTAAGTGATGCTGAGTTAAGTGGACAGTCGGAAAAATATGATAACCGTTGCAAGCAATTGATCAACACCTTGCTTGAAGTTGTGGATCAAGTACAAAAACAAATAGAGGGTGGTCAGGAGCTAGAGTCTTTTTCAGAGGAAATTCAACAACAGTTCAAAGAGTTTAAAAATATGACTCAAACAGCTGTTGGGCTGCGAGCAATGCTAAAAAAACGTGGAGTTGTTTTGCCTCCAGTACAATTCGGTTTTCCTCAAGATTGGATCTCAGAGCAAATCGATACATTTCAACAGACAAATCGAGAATTACGTGTACGTGTTAAAGCGCTTGCTCTTGAGTTAATTGTCGATGTTAAGCAGTTGTTGAAAACAAAGAATTTGTCACAGGTGTTACGAGATGGGTTAAGTTATGCTGAGAATTCAATGCAGGAAAACCTAAGTCATCTAAAGGCGGGAGGCAGTATCGATTCGCTACCGTACGAATTCGAGAACCTTGTTATAACATCAATGCCTGAAACACCTGAGGGGAAAATTTATCAATCAGACCCTAAGGAGCCTGAAGAAGCTCCAGTAGAGTTAATAGCTGATAAAAAACAATTAAGCTTTATAGGTAAAGTAAAATTATGGCTGTCGTCATCATGGAAAACGCGTTGGCGTGATCTTTAGTGAGTTTTGATTTTATCTATAAGATTTGATTTACCCTAAAGCGCTAAAAGTATTTGAAACAAAGAAAGCTAAATTAATCGTTATCTTCTTATAGCGAAGAGCGAATAAACTTGCTTTAAGCTACTTATTAATGATTGAATTCGCGTTATAAATGTCGGGTTTTAAATTAATTAACGTAGGTGCGCTTTTCATGGAAAACAATCAAGTTCCTCTTTCTGAAAAACTAAATTTAGAAACCGCAAGAGCACCATGGCGGGAGCTGCAAACATTCTTTGCTAATGGCTTAGTTTTACACGTTAAAACAAGTCAGGACCTATTCGTTGTCGCTGAACAAATTACAGCAGACAACGCGCCTGTATTCCAGCAATGGTTAGATGATAAAACAGTTCAGAAAGTCACCGACGAGCAAGCGTTAACGTGGTACGAAACCGACGCCGCATTATGGACGTTAGTGATCAAACCTTGGGTTCTTGTTCAAGAAGAATCTCCCCAAGGTGCAGCGCAAGGCTAAAATGGCGTTTTAAGGCTAAAGGGGGTTAAGCGCTTTATTTTCGGTATAAGCCGCTTGTTTCGACTGCAAAAACATCCCAATGATCATTGCCGCCACAAATAAAAATGTCTCCCAGTGTAAATACGCGAGTGAAGCAATCGCTGGGCCGGGGCAATAACCATACAAACCCCAACCAATACCAAACAGTAATGCACCCAATACTAAGTTCTTATCAATGAGCTTTGATGTGGGTAGCATAAACGCATCAGCCCATAATGGTGATGAGCGTTTGAATATTATTTTGTAGCCAATAAACGTGACGCTGATTCCACCAGCCATGACGAATATTAATGAAGGATTCCAACTTCCAAACAGATCAAGAAACCCTAGCACTTTGTTTTGATCGGTCATGCCTGAAAGAGATAAACCCGCGCCAAATAGCGCACCGCAAAGAAGGTACAAAAAGCCTGTTTTAAGGTTGGTGTTGTGGGGCATTTTATTACTCATACCAAATGCCTCATAACATAAACAGTGGTAATGCCGCTCAACATAAATAATACGGTTGCAACGATTGACCGTGTAGAAAATCGACTTATACCGCAAATTCCATGGCCACTCGTGCAGCCACTACCGAGTTTTGTGCCATATCCCACTAATAATCCCGCTAAAATAATTGTAAAAGCATTGCTTTGAATGGGGCTAATCTCTGCGCCAGAGATATACGTGACGCAAAGGGCACCTAAAATAATGCCACACAAGAAAAAACCACTCGACGAAAAGTGTTTTTTAGGAGTTTGAATCACATTCCAGATGATACCGCTAATGCCAGTAATTCGGCCATAGAATAACATCATGAAACAGGCGGAAAGGCCAATAATGGCGCCGCCCAAGAGCGCTGAATTATCTGAAAAAACATCTAACATTTATTTGTTACCTTGTTCTTTGAGTTATGTCGCTGCAAAGCGGTTTAGTTCTTTAATAAACTTGAATGGTTGGTCTATTAAAGGTGCGTGGCCACTATTATTAAAAGGAATAACTTCACAATGTTTAGTATGGTCTGCGATTCTCAATTGGCCGCCGCAAGGGTACATTTCTGACTTTAAGCCAACAAGAAGTGACACCGGCGTGTTTAAGTTTTCAAAGGTTTTAAGCATATTGTAGTCATGCTCAAGATAGGATTTTAAGCAATAAATATACGCTGGCCAGTTCTGAGTGGGCATGATTCTTGTAATGATGCTTTCATAACGACAGGCTTTTATCGCCAGCGCTTTATGAGAAGGTTTCGAGAGTGCTGTTGAGAAAAAGTCGCCTAAGTTTTGCCATAATTCTTGTGTAAGTTTTTTGGGGAGCGTCGAATAAGGGGATTTTTTATCGATATATGGCATCAACTTATTAATAAGTAGTTCTGCCTTTTTTAGTCGGACTACATTATCGTGTCCAAAAATACCCCACGACCATTCTTTACTATTTAAGGTTATCGGGCCTTGGTCAATATGCATGTAAGCGGCAACTTTATGGTCACCATATTTTTTCTGGTATTGAAGCGCAGTAAATGCCCCCATAGAGATACCTGCTAGTTTAAAGCGCGTTAACTGGTAGTGTTCAACTAAATCAGCAAGATCGTCAGCATAATTGCTGATCACACACTTTTGGTTATGGGGGCTTAAATGAGAGCGCCCAAAGCCTCGTAAGTCAGGAATGATAAAACGAAACTTATTTGCAAGAGGTAGTGCAAAAGGAAGCCAGTGCATAGACTGCATCCCAAACCCATGAAGTAGAATAACGGGAATATTTCCCGTTCCAAGTTCTCTTACGTGAATGGGGTGGCCATCGCGCATTGTAATTTTCGACATATTTAAATTCGTTTTTTGATTGTTATTGTGATAATAATTTTTACAGTGTAATCATGCAGGGCTTGATTTGTCATCATTTTCTGTACGGCCGAAAACAAAACATTACACACAGAAACATATCGCTACAATGGATAGGGGATCGTGTGCAATACTCATTAGTTAACCGTTTGAATTTATGTGTATTAGCCATGAAACGTCCGTGCTTTTTTATTCTAAAACTGAATGCTGCATTATTATTTTTTGCGACACTTTTGATGCTTACTCATCCAGTGTTTGCGGCGACTCCATTAACCAGTCGTTTGGATACCCCAGCTCATCGCTATAACAATGTGTCTGCGTCGATGTTTGTAGGGATTCAAAAGGTTGGGGCACGATTAATTGCGGTAGGTGAACGGGGTTTAATTGCCTATTCTGATGACGCCGGAAAAAAGTGGTTACAAGCGGATGTGCCTGTATCAAGCACTTTAACATCGCTTTATTTTACCGATGAAAAAAATGGCTGGGTTGTTGGTCATGGTGGTGTGATATTGCATTCAAATAATAGCGGAACCACTTGGGAAAAACAGTTTGATGGTAATCAAGCTAACGAATTAATACTTGCGGAAATAAACCAAAAGCTTCACGGCTTAAAGCAAGAATATGAAGCCGCAGATGAGTTAGAACAAGAAGATCTACTTTTTGAAATTGAAGATACCGAATATGCACTGTCTGATGCCGAATTTGATGCCGATATGGGGGCCGCTAATCCATTGCTAGATGTATGGTTTGAAAACGAAACGCATGGCTATGTGGTGGGCGCTTACGGTTTTTTCTTTGCGACCAGTGATGGCGGAAAAAATTGGAAATTTATTGCGGGGCGAATGGACAATATTGATCGCTATCACTTAAATGCGATTCAAAAAATAAAAGGTGGAGCTTTATTGATTGCCGGTGAAGCCGGCACATTATTCTCCTCGAGTGATATGGGAGAAACTTGGGAGGCTTTATATGGCCCCTATCAAGGCTCTTATTTTGGCATACAGAATACCAAAAACCAAAATGAAGTACTTGTGTATGGTTTACGAGGCAATGTGTATAAATCAGTTGATGATGGGCAAAGCTGGAAGAAAATTGAAACCTCGATTAGTACGAGTCTAGCGGGTTCTGCTTTAAGTGATGACGGTACGATTACGCTTGTGGGTTTTTCAGGTACGATCTTAACAAGTAGTGATGATGGGCAAAGCTTTCAATTGAATGAACGAGTGAGTTTAGAAGCCTATACCGCTGTTGAAGTACTAAATGGCAATCAACTCATTATCGCCAGCGAGAATGGAATTACGCTGCAATAAGAGCGCTTCGTGGCTTAAGAATAGTGTCATTTTATAACTGTAGGTTGCGTGTGAACGAAGTAAGCACCAATCTACGGTTATTTTCCTATTTCAATGTTTATACTGAGCTGTGAATACCCTACCGTAGGTTGGGGTGATCGAAGAGAACCCCAACAAATCATGATGGAGATAAACTAAGGTATACGCCCCAAGCAGTGTTGGGGTTAGTGTCACTCACCCCAACCTACGTTATAAGATGCGCTTTGGCCAAAGTAACTACTCTGTCAGCGAATAACTCTGCGGGTAAAGTTTATTCTCCTCTGCATTATCTAAATCACGTTGTATTTGAGCGGCGGTGTTTTTTAATACAATCTTCAAATGAGCTGCTAATACACTTACGTAAGGTTGAAAGTTCATTGTGATGTGATCACCCGGCACTTGGTGTATTTCAACTTTACCTTCAACATAATTGAGCCAGGTTTCATGCGGTGCTGCCGGAAAATGTTCCATACGCTCTGTATGGCGGAAAAACACCATGTCATCGGTATAAGGTTTAGGGTAGTAGTCAAATGTTGCTTTCTGGTGTGCGATCCATGTGTTAAAAAGTGGTACGCCTAAGTGTGGTGGAATGACCTCACTTTTACCTCTTAATCGCGCTTCTTCCAATACATAATCAATTTGTGCTTTGGGTTCGAGCTTATTTAATATTTTGATATCCAGAGGGATTTTATCTTTTAATAGATAATCCAAAATAGCCGCGCTGTTCGTCAAGTGGGCAGGCATTTCTTGCGGAAAAGGTGTATCGATCATTACCAATAAGCGTACTTCTTCACCTAAGGCTTTTAATTGCTGAGCCATTTCATAAGCAACCAAGCCCCCAAATGAACTTCCACCTAATAAATAGGGCGGCTTGGCACCAATGACTTTTAGCTCTGAAATATAATCAGATGCCATGGTTTTGACGTCATCATAAGGGTCTGATTGACCCGATAGGCTAGTCGCTTGAAAAGCAAATAATGGTTGGTCGGCGCCGAGTTGATGAGCTAAGTCACGATAAAAATAAACCTCCCCCCCAATTGGGTGCACCATAAATAAAGGTTGCTTACGTTCATTGCCTTTTTGAATGGTGACCAGTGATAGGGTATAAGCTTGTTCGTTGTCTTGTGCCCCTTCAGCTTCGGGGTGCTGGGAGATTGACTTAATATAATCAGATAGCTCCGCGACAGTAGGCTTTTGAATTAATATATGAGTTGCAATCGGAGTTTTGTATTTCGTAACCAGTGTGTCAATAATCCCTACGGCGCGGAGGGAGTCGCCACCTAGGTCAAAATAGTTATCGTGAATGCAAATGTTGTTTGCCCCAAGGCTTTTTTCCCAAAGCTGGCAAATGAACACATCAAACTTATTACGAGGTTCAACTACCAATTTTTTGACAACCTTTGCCTGCATATTCTCGTTAGGTAGTGGCGGAAGTGTTTGTTCATTCCTTCCTCGTCTATCTTGCGTTAATCGTATTTTATTGGCGGACTCAATCCAGTAATCCAAACGTTCAAAAGGATAGGTGGGTAGTGATATTTTGTAGCGTTGACGGTTTGCGTGAAACACTTCCCAGTCAATATCAACGTTATTCATCCATAGTTTTGCAATGGTCGTAAGTAACTTTTTAATGTCGGACACATCTTCATAAGAGTGGCGCATTGTTTCATGCACCACATCTTGGTCGGTTTTCCCTGGATGCTGGCGTGCCAAAGTACACAAGGTCTTTCCTGGGCCTACTTCTAATAATATCCAACCACACGTCTCACTTTCACGTAGGTTAAATAGTGTTTCCAACCCTTGGTGAAAACGAACCGCATTGCGTAAATGTTTAGCCCAATAGTCTGGCGATGCTGCTTGCTTATCGGTGATTAATTCGCCGGTTAAACTCGATACAAAAGGGATTTTTGGCTTTTGAGGGCTTCGCCGACGGACCGAATTAGTAAAATCCTCCAATATGCCGTCCATCATGTGTGAGTGAAAAGCATGGGAGGTATGTAAAATTCTGTTTTGAACTTCTTTTTGTGTCAGCTCTTTTTGCAAGGAGATAATCGCTTCAGATTGGCCTGAAATAACACAGCGATATTCACCGTTAATGGCGGCGAGCGAAAGCGATTCATTTAAGTAAGTACTTGCCTCCTGCTCAGATAGCTCAACCATTAACATATCACCTTTTTCAAGGTCGTAAATCATCCGGCCTCTAATGGTCACTAGCTCAAGTGCTTGCTCAAGGGTAAACACACCCGCTAAACAAGCGGCCACATATTCACCGATACTATGACCAATCATTACTTCAGGTTGAATGTTCCATGATATAAGCGTTTTAGCTAAAGCGTATTCCACAATAAATAGCGTGGGCTGTGTAATATATGTGTCATGGACTTTATCACTTAAGGCGTTAAAATCATCTTCGATCAACCGTTCGAAGAGATACACAAAGCGCTCTTTAAGAATATTTCGACAGCGATCCACTTCCTTTCTAAAATTGAGCTCTACTTTATACAGCTTTTGCGCCATATTCACATACTGTGAACCTTGACCTGAAAACATAAAGGCAATTTTTCGGGCTATTTTTGAGTCGGCTTTTGTAATGATCCTGCCTGATTGTTTTTGTGTCGCTTCATCAGGTAAAATTTTAGAAAGTTCAAAAATAGCATCGTCAATATTCTTACACACCAAATAACGACGATGTTCAAAAAGCTTTCGCCCTAGGTGCAGTGTGTAACAAACATCTGAAAAACTAACATTCGGGTGGGTATTGAGATAGTCATGAAGCTGACTAGTCATCGTTTCTAAAGCCGGTTCAGTTTTAGCTGACAGCGTGATAATTTGCCAAGGTCGAGACCGTCCAGAAATTGTTTGATCGGGTGCTTCGCTTAACACAATGTGTGCATTGGTTCCGCCAATACCAAACGAACTAACGCCGGCATGTCGTGGGCCTACTTGGTCAGGCCAGGGGATTGTTTGGGTATTGACATAAAAAGGCGTTCGATCAAAATTAATTTTAGGGTTTTCGTTGTCAAAATGTAAACTTGGGGGTAGTACGGTTTGTTCTAAAGCTTTGGCTGCTTTAATTAAACCTGCTACGCCTGACGCTGCATCCATGTGGCCAATATTTGATTTGACAGACCCAATGGCGCAATAGCGCGTTGTACGAGAATGTTCTTTTCTTGCGGTATTCGTACCCGTTCTGTCCATGCTTGCGCTATGCCTGAATGCAAAATTAAGGCCTTCAATCTCAATTGGATCACCAATAGGCGTGCCGGTACCATGGGCTTCAATATAGCTTATTTGTTGAGGCGAAACGTTCGCGCTAGCATGAGCAAGCATGACCGCTTTAGCTTGGCCTTCGATAGAGGGAGCTGTATAGCCACTTTTAGCCGCACCGTCGTTATTAATGCCCGAGCCTTTGATGACCGCATAAATATGGTCATTGTCTTTTAAGGCGTCGTCGAGCCGCTTTAGTAAAACCACGCCAGCGCCTTGACCCAAAACAGTACCTTTAGCTTTCTCATCAAAGGCACGGCAGTGGCCATCGGGTGACATAATCATACCTTCTTTATAAAGATAGCCTTCGTCATCGAGTTTTCCGAGCGATACACCACCCGCAAGTGCTGCATCGCACTCTTCATTAATTAAAGCTTGGCAGGCTGTGTGAATCGCCACGAGTGAGGTTGAACATGCGGTTTGAATGACCATAGCAGGGCCGTTCAAGTTGAGTTTGTATGACACACGGTTTGACAGGAAGTCTTTATCATTACCAATCATTACAGGGTAGTCGCCGACAGAGTTGACCAAACTTTGATGAGCAGAAATGTGGTTCGTTAAGTAGTTATTAATGCCTGTGCCGGCATAAACACCAATTTGTCCCTTAAATTTATCAGGCACACAGGCTGCATCTTCAAGTGCCTCGTGAGCGCACTCAAGAAATAACCGATGTTGAGGGTCTGTGATCTGTGCATCGCGTGGTGTGTAGCCAAAGAAGGCAGCATCAAAACCTTTTGGGTTTTTAATTGCACCTTTAGCAGGTACATAATTTGGGTCATTGACTAGGTTTTTGGGCACACCCGCTTGTAGTAGCTCTTCATTAGTATAAAACCGAATCGATTCTTCTTTATCAATAATGTTTTGCCAAAACTCATCAACATTTTCAGCTCCAGGAAAACGACCCGACATGCCGACAATCGCAATTTTTAAACCACGTATATTTTCTAGTAAACGTCTTCGCAAACGCATACGTTCGATATGCTCATCTTGCTGAAGAAAAAATGTATCTTCCTCTTCTTCGTCAACCTCAAGAAAGTGGGCGAGGGCATGAATGGTAGGGTATTTAAATAGGTCGACCATTGATATTTTGGCTTTTAAATTCTTTGGAAATTTATTATGAACTTGGGCTAATAAAAGCGAGTGACCGCCAAGGTCAAAAAAATTTTCGTCGGTATTCACGTCACTTAGGTTAAGTACTTCCTGCCAAATACTCGCAATAATTTTTTCAATTTCGTTACGAGGAAGCTGCTGCTTACCTTCTTTTTTTCCATTGCCTAGTTGAGGGACAGGCAATGCTTTACGGTCAATTTTATCATTCGGGTTGAGTGGAAATGCATCTAAAAAAACAAAGCCGGAAGGTATCATATAGTCAGGCAGGTGCTCTTTTAAAAAACCTCTTATAACGGTGTTTGTCAGTGAACTGTCTTTCGAGATGATATATGCCGCCAGTAATTTCTCACTGCCTGGATTGCTACCCATATCATCACGTGCCATCACGAGTGCGTTTTCAACCGCAGGGTGTTTTAGTATTGTTGACTCAATTTCACCGAGCTCTATTCTAAAGCCCCGAATCTTAAGTTGATGGTCAAGCCGGCCTAAGCATTCAATAGTGCCATCGGGCAAAAAGCGCGCTAGGTCACCAGATTTATACATTTTGGCGTTGGGGTCAGTATTGAAAGGGTTAGCAATAAATACTTTTTCCGTTAACTCCGGGCGGTTGAGATAACCACGGGTAACGCAATCACCGGCGATATGTAATTCGCCTGGTATTCCTATAGGCTGAGGGTTTAAATGGTTGTCGAGAATGTAAAGCTGCGTATTGGCCAAGGCTTTACCTATGGGAGGCAAAACTGAACCATCCAATAATGCTGTTGTTGCCCAAATCGTAGCTTCTGTAGGGCCATATACATTACTTAGTTTATGGCCTTTATCGGTCCATTTTTGTGCTAAATCAATTGAAACGGGCTCCCCTGCGACCATCAAATATTTAACGTGGGGAAAGTGCTCGGGTTTGAGTAAAGCTAATACGGAAGGCGCAGACATTACGGCTGTTAGCTTTTGAGTACGGATTATGTCAGATAATGTTTCACCAATGAGGGTTTCTTTCGGGGTTAAAAACAAAGATGCGCCCGACTGAAGCGCCAAGCAGATTGTCATCACCGAGACATCAAAGTTTAAGGTGTTAAATTGCAATACGCGGTCATCAGGAGTGATCGAGAATACTTCTCTTAGTGTCGCTAAATGATTGCTTAACTGGGCGTGCTCAACTAAAACTCCTTTGGGTTTTCCGGTAGAACCTGAGGTGTAAATAACATAGGCAAGGTCCTTCGGGGCGTGTATTACTTCAGGTGCATGTTCTGGATATTTTTGAATATCAGGCCATTGTTCATCAAGACAAATACATAATGATGCGTCTACAGGGAGTGTGCGAGCAATATTCCTGTGGGTGATAATTGTGGATACTTGTGCATCCTCAATCATATATTCTATACGGTCTTTCGGGTAATTCGGGTCAAGTGGTAGGTAGGCGCCACCGGCTTTATGCACGGCTAAAATTGAAATAATCGTATCCGGAGTTCGATCCATCGCAATACCCACGATAGTTTCTGCTTTAACTCCGCTTTCGACCAGTTTATGAGCGAGTTGATTTGAGCGCTTTGCAAGAGTTTCATAACTGACTTCAGTATGAGTATCTCGTAAAGCAATAAGGTCCGGCTTAGAGTTTGCCCATTCATCAACATACTGATGTAGCCGTTTGTTCTTATCATAGTCTTTATGAGTTGTATTCCAGCTTTTTGAAACGAGCGTTTCTTCTTTATTCGTTAACATTGAAAGCTGAGAGATGCTTTGTTCGGGGTTTTCACTGATCGAAACCATAAGCTGTTTAAAGTGTTCAGCCATTCGTTCAATTGTTTTACTGTGAAATAGGTCTGCGTTATATTCGATGCCTAGGTGGAAATCATTTTTAAATTTATACACTTTTAAGGTGAGGTCGAGGTCATCCAGTTGCTGGCGGCGATTAAAGCGTTCCCAAACGCCTGCCTCCTCAAAATCCCATAGCCTTTTTCCTGAGTGATCCCAGGTCACAAACGGTTTATCTCTATTTTCAAAGGCATTGATATTTTGCCAAACAAAGGAGGTCTGAAATAAAGAGGCTTTATTGCTTTCTCTTACTAATTTAAGTTTTTCGGATAGGCGAGAAAGAGGAAAATCTTGATTGGAAATAGCTGTTTTTACTTTCGAATTCATTTCAATAATGAAATCTTTAACCGATATATTTGCATCAATATTTGAGCGACTTATGATGGGATTTGTAAAATATCCAAAAACACCTTCGAAATCCCCACCTCGCCCCCCAGTAGGTGTGCTTACCAATATGTCAGATTGACTGGTGTACTTAAATAATAATAGGTGGTAAGCAGCAATATAGAGACCAAACAGTGATAATTTGTTTTTTGAAGCGAAGGTGTTGAACGTATCAGTTAAAGAATGAGGCAAAAAAAGATTAAAGTAACCTGTTGTTGTATTGATATCTGCTGGGCGTTTTTTATCGAGCGGCATGTCTAAAGAAGAATCAATGTTTTTAAGTTCATTTAGCCAATAATCTTCTTGTTGTAGGCCTTCAGGAGTTTGGATAAAACTATTTTGAGCTTTGACAAAGTCAGAAAAATCTTGTGTTGGAACGGATAGGGGGAAAGGCGTGCTTCTTATAAATGAGTTGTAAATTGCCCTTAATTCATTTGCAAAAACCATGAATGAACCCATATCACCGACGATATGATGAAAGTAGACACTAAGAATTCTAGCGTTGTTGGGCGGGGTAAGTAGTAACCACCGCATAGATGTTTCTTTTTCAAGGTCAAAGGGTACTTTAAATTCTTTGTCTAATATGGTTAATGCTAATTCTTCATCACTGATATCTTCAATTGTTTGTTCTTTGAAGTTGAGTTCTCTATATTGAAAAATTCTTTGTGTGGCTCCACTCTTAGTTGTTTTAAATATAGTTCTCAAAATTGGGTGTCGATCAACCAATAGCTGCAAACAGGTTTTTAATGTGTCAATGTTGACTGAGTCGGGAAGTTTCCAAACAAAATGATTATTGTAAGTGCTCTTATCTTTTGAGCAGCTATGAATTAACCACATCGACTGTTGGCTGATTGAAAGAGGCGCGTCGATAAAATCCTGGATACTATTCTCAGTCATTTCAAGTGTTCCTGTTAATCTATTTGACTAAAGAGTAGCTGCGATATAAAAAAAGAACACATTTCAGTCAAAATTTTTAAATAATTGTATTGAAAGGCTTTATTTAAAAAATGTAAGCATCTAAAAAAATTTTAATTCGCTGCTATACTTATTTTTAATGACTAAAACCAAAGAAATAAATAAGAAATAGTTGAATTTATGCTTAATGCACCAGGCTACAAAATCACAGAATCATTAATTACTTTACCTACTAGTTGTGTCTATCGAGGTGTGCGTGAAAGTGATCAGCATGTTGTGATTCTTCGCGGTTGTGGTGAAAAATCGGATGCCTCTCATAGTTCACGCCTAACGTCTTCCTTCGAGATTTTAAAGGGCTTTGATCATCCAAATATTGTTAAAATAATCGACTTTATTGATTGTTCTGGCCAGCCGTGCCTAGTAATGGAAGATACACAGAGTATTGATCTCTGGGAGTATGTCGATACCTTTGAACATAAGAAGTTACCCGTTGAAACGGTGCTTAATATTGCGATTCAACTGGCCGATGCGCTCAGTGTGATCCACCATGCGCAAGTTATTCATAAAGACTTGCACCCAGGTAATGTTGTCATCAATCCTAGTTCGCTCAATGTGCAAATTATTGACTTTGGTTTAGCGACATTACTGTCACGTGAACAGCCCGCACAGGCGCCGCCTGAAAATCTTGAAGGGGTTTTGGCCTATATCTCGCCTGAGCAAACAGGGCGTATGAATCGCTCATTAGATTATCGGTCTGACTTCTATACCTTAGGGGTAACACTGTACCTGTTACTCACAGGTGAACTTCCTTTTGACGCTGATGATGCGATCGGTTTGGTGCACGCGCACATCGCTCGGGTGCAACTACCTGTATGTGAACGCTGCCCTGAAGTGCCGCAGGCGGTCTCCGATATTATTGACAAATTGATGCGTAAAACAGCAGAAACCCGCTATCAAAGTGCATTAGGTTTGAGACAGGATATCGATATCTGTCGTCGCCACTTACTGGCAGGTACAGCGATTCCTGTTTTTACATTGGGTTTAAATGATGTCTCTGATCGCTTTCAAGTACCACAGGTACTGTATGGTCGGGAGCAAGAAATAAAACAGTTAATGGAAAGCTTTTACCTTGCTGCGAAAGGTCAGCCCCAATTGTTGGCAATAGAAGGCTTTGCAGGTATTGGTAAGTCGGCGCTTGTGCATGAGGTGCATAAAGCTATTGCGGCCCATAGTGGAATATTTATTAGTGGCAAGTTTGATCAGTTTCAAAAGAACGTGCCTTATTCAGCCCTGAAACATGCTTTTTCCGGTTGGATTCAGCACGCGCTTAGCTTAAACGACAATGCCTTAACCTCTTTACGTGAACAGCTTAATGTGGTGCTGGGTGCTAATGCACGGGTTCTAGTCGACTTTCTTGAAAGTTTTGAATTGGTGTTAGGGGCGTTAGCCCCGCTACCGACCTTAGGCGCGCAAGAAACTCAAAATCGTTTTCATTTAGTGTTACAGCGTTTTGTTCAGTTTATTACACAAGATCGCCCTCTCGTTATTTTTATTGATGATATTCAATGGGCAGACCGTGGAACGTTAAATCTTTTACCGCTGTTAATGAGTGCAGGGTCGAACAATGACATTAGTTTAGATGAATTTTCTAGTACACCAGATTGTCGTTTGTTATTGCTGGTGGCTTATCGTGATAATGAAGTCGATGAGACACATCCAGCCATTATGACGCTCAAGAAAATTCAGGCAGATTTTGGTACGGCTACGACCTTAAGTTTACAGCCTTTATCGATAAAAAATATTAATCATCTTCTAGAAGATGCTCTACGTCAGAGGCTTGATATTACTTTGCCTTTGGCAGAATTGGTTCATCATAAAACGGCAGGAAATCCGTTTTTTGTAAATGAATTTTTAAAAACGCTTTATAGTGAGAAATTGCTAAATTTCAACTTAAAGCAGCAGCAGTGGTGCTGGAATTTAGATGAAATTAAGGCGCAGGGCATTACTAATAATGTGATTGAGTTGATGTTAGGGAAAATGCAGCAACTCCCAAGAATAACGCAGCATATTCTACAGTTGGCATCGTGTATCGGTGGACAATTTGACCTACAAACTCTGAGTATTATTTCAGAGCAAACGATGTCGGAAACGGTGCGCCAGATCTGGCCTGCTTTAAAAGAAGGGAAACGGTGCGCCAGATCTGGCCTGCTTTAAAAGAAGGGCTACTGTTACAAGAAGGCGGTGATTGGTTACTAGGCACCACCGAACGCCCAGATAACCATCAGCTTAAGCGACGAACAGATGAAGTATCAAGCCATAAACAATCGATTCATCTGACTACGCGTATGTCTCCGTTGGTACCCCAATGTCGTTTTTTACATGATCGGATGTTACAGGCGGCTTACCAGTCCTTAGAAGAAAATGAGCGAAAACAAGCGCACTTAACGATCGGGCGTTTGCTCTTAAAGCACACCGAAGCCGATCAGCTCGACGTTCAACTGTTTATAATTATTGAACAGCTCAATCAAGGGCGGGTTCTGATTGAAAATGAAGTTGAGCGTGTACAACTAGCTCAGCTGAATCTGCAGGCCGCAGAAAAAGCGAAACAAGCGAGTGTTTGGGAGGCTGCCGCGCAGTATGCTTCCATTGGGATAGCATTTTTGCCTGAAAATTCTTGGCAAAATCATTATGTACTAACGTTTGGTTTGTATAATTCTATTGCTGAGTGTGAGTATTTAAAGGGGCAGGCAGAAACGTCAGAAACACTTTATGACACTTTGTTGGCTAATACTAATAATAGTCTTGATAAAGCGGAACTTTGTGCGACGCGTTTAGTACAAATGATTGGCCGCGGCGAGTGGCACAAAGGGATTGAAATAGGCGTTTCGGGTATGAAATACTTGAACCTGGACGTTTCTGCAGACCCTAAAAAGATCAGCGCTTTATTACCTAAAGAAGTAGAACAATTTGAGAAAACTTTAAAAATCAGATCTGTTAATAGGTTTATTGACTTACCTGAAATGACAGACCCTAGTTATTTAGTTGCGATGAATATTCTCCCTAACTTGAGTGTCTGTGGTTTTATTTTTAATCAAACAGAATTTATGAAATATTTTGCTTTGCTAGGGCTAAATATATCCTTAGAAAAAGGTAAATCTGATTTGATGGCTGCGTTATTAGCGTGTTTATCGGTGGTAAACGCTAAAGAAGAAAAATATGCGCAAGCTTCTGACTTAGCGGAAGAAGTGATCAAAATTTCAGAGACTTATCCAAATTGCCGTGAATATGCGAATAGTCTCAACTTGGTTTCTGTAACCACCTTGTTTCTGAATGCACCGTATCAGAAATCTATTGATTTTCATTATAAAGGCTATGAACGAGGTATGGAAAGCGGCGAGCTTGCTCGTGCAGCAATTAACTTTAGTAATATACTTTTCTTTAAGTTTGCGCAGGGAGAAAGCCTTGTATCTGTACAGCAGTTTGCTGAATTAGCCTGTACCAGAAATGAGGCCGTATTTTTACCGGTGCCTGTTATTGCTCAAAAAATGACGCATGCCCTCATTAGTGGTTTACCTAATGATCTTCATGCTTTGGATGATGACCAATTTTCTCCAGATTATTTGAGTAAAATAAAAGTAAGCTTTATTAATATTAACCTACTTCAATATCAGGCCCAACTTGCTTTTTGGTTTGATGAACCTCAAAAATTAATAATACCAGCAAGGCTACTACAGGCTCAGATTGAGCAGTTTCCTATGTTTTGCATTTATATGGAACACCTCTTGCAGTATGGCTTGGTACTTTCACAGCAGATTGGCTTACTCAGTGATGAAGATAAATCGGATTTATCATTTTGTTTTGAAAAGCTGCAGCGTTTAGCTGAATTTTATCCACCAAATTTCGAACATAAATATTTGTTGTTAAAGGCTGAATATGGCCGTTATCAAGGTGAATCAATTGAGCAATTAGCGCCAATTTATGAGGCGTCAATTAACTCTGCTTCGGTTAATGGTTTTTTACAATATGAAGCGCTGGCAAATGAGCTGTACGGGGCATTCTTAGTATCAAAGCAATTACCTAAGATAGCTGTAAATTGTTTGAAAGAGTCGCTTTATTTATACCGGCGATGGGGCTGTACAATCAAAGTGAGTACGCTTAGTAAGCGCTATAAATCATTACTGATGGATGAGCAGGCAACAACAAGCAGGCAAAGTGAAGCGCATAATTCAATTAAATCGTCATTGAGCGCAATACACACTACTAGTCAAGCGACGACGCAGATCAGTACTCAAGATGGCTTAGATTTATCATCGGTAATGAAATCAGCGCAAGCGATCTCGAGTGAACTGGAAATCAAAAGCCTAGTGGCAAAAGTTATGCTCGCGATTTTAGAAAATTCTGGTGCACAAAATGGCGCTTTAATCTTACATACGCCGCAAGGTGCGCGAATTCAAGCGAGCCTTAAAACTCAGCCAAGCAATGATATTAACCTTGAAACACGTTCTTTAGAAAATACGACCGATTTGCCTGTGTCATTGATCAGTTATGTCTTGCGTACTGACAGCGATTTGATACTTCAAGAAGACATGTCTGCGATGACAACTAGCGCAAATACCGCTTTTATGGAAGATCCTTATTTGCAACGACATCAGCCTAAGTCAGTATTGTGTATTCCGGTCGATTACCGCGAGAAAGTAATTGGCGCGCTATACCTAGAGAACCCATTAATTCATAACGCGTTTCCGCAAGAGCGCTTTAATATTATTAAAATGTTACTCGCGCAAGCGGCGATCTCTTTCGAGAATGCTCGTTTATTTAATGAAGTGAGTGAGTTGAATACAGGGCTTGAGGAAAAAGTACTAACGCGAACGCAAGAGTTGCATAAAAGTAATGAAGAACTTAATGATGCGGTGAAAGATTTAGAAGACGCCAATAAGGAACTTGATAGCTTTAGTTATAGTGTTTCGCATGACTTACGTGCGCCTTTACGTACCATTAAAGGCTTTAGTAATATTTTAATGGAAGACTTCTCCAGCAGTCTCGAGCCTGAAGCGCAAATGGTGCTTAAAAAAGTAGTGACCAGTGCCGACAATATGAATAACCTCATTACCGGTTTACTTGATTTATCACGCGTAAAAAAACAGGCGCTTATTCGTAGCGATGTGCCATTAAGTGAAATGGCTGAAGCGATTGTCCAACAACTACAATCACATGACATCTCGCGGAACGTAACGGTAAATATTCAGCCGGGTATTCAGGTAAATGGTGACCCTCGAATGTTGGGTTCAGTGCTTGAGAATTTACTGAATAATGCTTGGAAGTACTCTTCAAAAACACGACAAGCTGAAATATCATTCACGCAACAGCAAATAAAAGGTCAAGCTACCTTTGTGGTGAAAGACAACGGCGCGGGTTTTAATATGGCACGTATTGATAAACTTTTTGTGTCTTTTCAGCGTTTACACACAGACGGTGATTTTGCTGGTACGGGTGTTGGCTTGGCCACCGTTAAACGTATTATTAATAAACATGGCGGCGAGATCTGGGCCGAAGCTGAAGTCGGCAAAGGCGCAACCTTCTACTTTACCTTGGGGTAAATAAACATTTCGCATTCCATCAAACTTTGTTGAGTATCACCACCAGTCATTCCTGAGATGATTTAGCGAACGAAAACGAAAAACTGTCTAGCGGAATCGATAAACCTAAGCCACACGCTTTAATGTAGGCTTCTTTTAGCGTCCAAAAATCAAAGAAACGTGAATGAAACTCATTATTTGGTAAATCTTTAAGTTGTTGGTATTCCTCTGGTGCGAAGTAGTGCTTGGCTAAGTCAGCTGTTGGAGTCTTTTGTTTAAGTGATTCAATATCGACCCCAATAGCCCGCTCGTTCGTAACTGCCAATACAATCATGTTGCCGCTATGAGAGAAGTTGAATGATAAATACTGTACTAACATCTCAGGTGAAATTTCAGGCTTTCCATAGCCATTTTTTGTAAAGCGGCAGTCCTTGGGGGAGATGTTGTTATAATATTCAGACAAAACATATCGTAGAAGTGCGCGTGTTAGTAGGTGGCGTTTCCGGTCTTTTTCAAAAATAAAACGCTGGTTTCTTTTTGTTTCTGATGAGCTAAGGATTGATTGGTATCGTGCCAAAATAGCAGTGTCTTTAACGTGGTCTATGTTTACAAACCAGAGGTGTATATCGTGGTTACAAAGATTAATAGCCATAGCGATAATTACCTTGAAACGGGCTTCTTTTGAAGCTTGCGTTGTAAGGTTCGACGGTGCATACCGAGTGCTTTGGCGGTTGCACTAATGTTGCCATTTTGAAGGCTTAATACGCGCTGAATATGCTCCCATTCTAAACGGTTAACTGAGGGAGGTGCATTTTCTAAGGGGGTATCTTCAAGCTCAGTATCAAGCGTACTTTTAGTATGCGCTAATGCATTTAATATTTGGTCGGTATTGAGGGGTTTGCATAAATAGTTTATGCAGCCAAGCTTCATCGCTGCAACGGTTGTGCTAATGCTTGAGTAACCTGTCAATATGATAGACTTTGTAGTGGGAGATTTTTTAGTTAGGAGCGATAAAAAATGTAAGCCACTCTCTTGGTCAATTTTTAAATCAATCACGGCATAGTCGGGTGTGTGTTCGTCTAAAACAGATACAGCCGCAGCCGTGGTTTGCGTGACAAAGCTGGTTAGTCCTCGTTGTCTAAATGACCGACCAAGTGTTTCTGAAAAGGTGATGTCGTCATCAAGAATTAAAATGCTTTTGGTCATTATTGCTGGGCCGCAGAGTGAGATGAATTCGGGGTGTCGGGAAATAGGGGGAGTGTGATGTACGTGAGCGTGCCTTGCTCCATATTTGTTAAGCTGATTTTTCCTCGGTGTTGGTCTATGGTCGCATGTGAGAGAAACAAGCCGATACCCATGCCATTTGGTTTGGATGAAATTGTGGGGCTTTCTGTACTATTGATGAGGGCGTTATTTGCAAAATCTTCAGGAAACCCATTCCCAAAATCTCTAATTTTAAGGTGGAGTGTGCTTCTTTCTAGTGTAATGTTTAGTTGTATTTTTTGGGGAGAAACGTCTGCAGCATTATTCAGTACATTGAGCAGTGCCATACGTAGTGAAGGGTCAGAGCTTATTTGATACGTATGTAAATTATCAATATGCTCTTCTAACACAGCTTCTGGCCGCATGAGTTTAAACTCATCAATAAGTTGATGGATAAAGAGCGTCAGTGATATGGGCTCGTTGCTATTTTCACGGTGTCGAAGGGTGTTTAATACTTCGCTACAGTTGTCGATTTGTGCACTGAGAAGCTTTAGGTCTTCCTGCAGTGAATCGCTTGTTTGGCTTTGGCGTAAGTCATTAATAATGACGGCCATAGTTGAAAGCGGTGTGCTTATGTGGTGTGCGGCAGAGGCCGCTTGTGTTGCGATGCCTAGCAGTTGTTCATCGCGTAAGGCTTTCTCTCTCTGTGTATTAAGCTTTTGCTGCTGCTGTTGAATTTGTTGGCGCATCTTAACCACAAAAAAACTAATTAGAATGGCGCTAATTGCAAAGTTAAACCACATACCGACTAAATGCAGTGAGAACACAGACTGTTGAGCGCCGTGCGAATGACTATGCTTACTGTGGTCTACGACCAAATTTACGGCACCATCAGTAGGTAAAAATAAACTGCCATAGCTCGCTAAGGTCAATACGACCATGAACCAGGTAAAGCGGCTAGGTAGAATAGCGGCACTGATGGTTAAAGGAAATAGAAGAATCGAAACAAAAGGGTTCGCAGCCCCACCGACTAAGTGAAATACCCAAGTCATTATTAGTACATCGAGAGTGAGATGACGAAGCATCGCATAGTAGCTTATGTGTCGTACTGATCTAGCCTGAATAAATGCTGCGATCGCCGTTAGTGCAAACGCAGCCAATACGCCATGAACAAGCGATTCATTAAAAGGTAGGTGTAACCATAACTTATTGACGACAATCAAAAGCTCGGCCACACACCATAACACGACCCTTGCTGCGGCAATGAGCGTGAGATTTTTATGAGCTGAAGAAAGCGTTAGTGTGTGTGTCAAAAGCATAGTTGTTTAAAGTTCAAATATAGGACTTTTCGGAGTATATCATAGCGATTAATGTTTTCTCGGTGTAGTGAAGCGCTTCGCAACGCCGAGAAGTGATTCAGGGTAGGTTTACTGGAAATGGTTAATATAGTTATAGAAACCGAGTTTTATTTCTAAACGGTGGTGCTTGCCTTCGGCGAAGTAATTTTCATTATGGTAGCCTGCATCGTCTTCATAAAGTGAGCACATGCCACCTTCGATGGCGATAAGCTTTGGGCGGTAATAAATAGGCTTTTGGCACAAAACGTTAATGGCCGTTTGTGTCTGTTCAAAATGGCTTAGCTGTATAAGTGATACGTAGGTGGCGGGCGGAACCTTAATATCTCCTCTTTTATGTAAAGCTAAGCTTTCGCTCGGCGATATCCATTGATGATCAATAATCTCGCTGCCATCTACAGTAACGATACTGTCAGGTGCTTTGGCCATAAAAAAACAAGTATTAAATCGTTTATCAATAGCTTTAGGTGTTAACCAGCGAGAATAATAACGAAGGGCATTGGCCGGTAAAGATAAACCAGCTTCTTCATACGTTTCACGTAAGGCTGTTTTTGTTACCAGTGTTAGGTAGTCTTTCGCAGAGAGCGTTGGCGGCTTGCGTAGGTCTATTTCTAAGGGAGTATGATTGATAGCAAGGTAATCTTCGACATCTACCTTACCACCCGGAAAAACCCAGTTTCCGCCATGTACTTTTAATGTAGAATTTCGCTTTAGTAACAGTACTTCTAGTGGCTGTTCACTGGATGTCTGTTTTAACAGAATAATGCCTGCTGCGGCAATTTCGTTGCTCATGCTTAACCTTTGTTGGTGGTGCTATTGTCCGAGCATACTTGTTTTTAGGGAGTGTTGCGCAGGTCGGTCAGAAAGCCAGATGCCAAACAGGGCTTGCTTAAAGTCTAAGCCTGAGTCAATACGTTTAGCAACTTTTCGGTTTTTGAGAATAGTGATACCTATACTCGGTTGGTAAACAAATTCAAATATATCACCAATCGTGACGGGTTCTTTGAACGCGTCTAGAAATTCATCGATCTGTTTTTGGATCGGTTTCGTGCTGTTATTAGTTGATTTACTAAAGCCTTCAGCCGTGCCTCTGCTCAGGTTTTCGCTGGTGATTAAATTTGAAATCACGTGTATTTGGATCATCATTACTTGGTCTGCATTGATGATTGCAGTGGCATTATGTGATGTCTCTTGTAGGTAGAGTGCAGAGATATATAGATCGATAAAAAATTTAGTGCGTAAGCCCACCCCATTTAACTGTAAATTTGCATCGCCTAACTTAATGCTATCTTTAAATTTAACACCAGACACTTTAATTTTTTCTTGTGCCGATATCGATGCATTCGTTTGAGCGTGGACAGGTGCTAAAAATGAGAGGTAAAGCAAGATGCTAAGTAGGGTGCGAAAAGTTCGTTGCGGGTTATTAAGGCGAATAAATTCATTTATATATGTCATAGCCGTCATACTTATTATTTTAAAAGAAGCTGTAAACAACAGTATGACAGCAAGACGATATTGGGTGTTTAAAAGTCTTTAATTATGTGATTTTTGTCTCTTTTGTATTAGCCGTATTTATTATCGAGGCGAGCTTGGGTCCAAATTGGAACAAAGGTTGAACAAAAAAGTGTGAAGCTTAGTAGCCATAATACGCCAGATATATTCACCCATACAAAATAGAAATCATCTGTAAACGCTGGAATGAGTACGCGCACAATAGCAGCAAGCGTGAGTAGTATCAGAGCATAAAATAGTCGAACAGGCGGCTTTTTCAGGTTTCTGCCGGTATGGCCAATTGAAACGCGGGCCATCATTCCCATGGTAATCACACCAATGCCACCGACAGCGAAAGCATGAGTTGATAGGAAGGGTGAAATTTGAAGCGGGCCGCTGAGTGCAAAAAACAGGAAGCCAATATCAATGAAGAATAGCGCAATATAGAAACTCCACAATAAAGGTGATTTCCATACCCCTGGTGTATACCAACCAACGATTCGTATCGTGGTAATAATAACCATTAGACTGGCAGCAATTTGTGGAATCGCAGAGCTTGTAAAAAATAATACCGAGATAAAAAATGTTAAAAAGCAAAGTAAGCTTGAGATATCGAGCCATTTTGCATTAAATAGTGTGACGGTCTCGCTAACGCCACTTTGTACAAATAGGGGAATAATACGACGGCCAATGGTGAGGATTAAGCCGATAATCAGATAGAGACCCGCATAAATAGATAAGTGAGCTTGGTTTTCAATATAATTTAATGCGCTTAGATAAAAGACTAGGTTTGCAGCACCTAATAAAACTAATTTGGATAAAATGGCGAGTTGTCGCCATTTTTTCGTCACTATGATTGGCTTAGAAATGGCAATCATTGAGAACGTAATAAACAACATATCGAATATAGCGGCGAAGAAAATTGCGTTTTGATTGTAAAGCCAAAGCGCCCTCGCAATTAACCATAAAGAAAATAATGCGATAAGTGGTAGGCCGTGCGGAGTTTGTTGACCGGTCCAGTTTTTGACTGCGGTCAATAAAAAACCGACGATGACAGCTAAGCTATAACCAAAAATCATTTCATGGGCATGCCATTGAAATGGGGAGAGTGTACTTAGATTTAATGGGAAAAAGCCTTGATTAAACCTAAGCCAGTATCCAATCGAGGCGATTGCAAACAAACTAGCACCCATGAAAAATGGACGAAAGCCTAAATTAAATAGTGTTGGGTGAGCTTGTCGTGTCATTAATTTGTTACATCCCTAACGAGTAAACCTGTTTCAAATACATATTGAGACTGATTTAAGCGTGATCATTCCGGCCCTAGCAGATTAATCTGACAGAGCGAATCTAAACGATAAAATTCAGCGTGTTTTAGACCGTTTCTTTTTGGCTTTCGCGCGTTAAACAGGCAGCGAAATCAATATTTTTAAGGTGTGGTACAAAGTTGCAGGGGCCTTTAGTGCTATCAATTTGTGATGAAATGATTGTGTCCCAAGCCGTTCTGCAGGCATTCGTACTACCTGGTAAGCAGAAGATTAAGGTATTGTTTGCAAGGCCTGCGAGTGCGCGTGATTGAATGGTCGATGTACCGATTTGCTGAAGAGAAATTTGACGAAATAATTCGCCAAAACCATCGACTTCTTTGTCTAATAGCGGGGTGACGGCTTCGGGTGTGCTATCTCTATTGGTAAAACCAGTACCACCTGTAATAATCACGACTTGAGTCTTGTCATCTGCAACCCAGCTAGAAAGCTGAGCACGGATTTTATAAATATCGTCGATTACAATTTTTTTGTCCGCGAGTTCATGGCCAGTTTTCTGAAGTTGACTCACAAGGTACTTGCCTGATGTATCAGACTCTTCATTTCGAGTGTCCGAAACGGTGAGTATGGCTACATTTAAAGGAATCATATTTTGGCTAACATTGTGTCCCATAAGTTCTCTCTTAAAAATAAGTCGTCGCACTTTAGCGTCATTCAACATGGTTAAAACTGACCAACGATGTTACAACAAAAAATGCTAAATGTATTAGGAAGCTATACTAAACTAAAAAATACTAAGTACTTAGTGTTCTACCGCTTTATTTTTATTCTTGGCCCAATGGTTACTTAAATATAGGTAGTTAGAAGGTATATATTTAGTTAAAAGTGTTAGTTGGTTTACCTTTAAACTCACGCTATAGTTCTTCGTGTTATGTCCTATTATTTTATTGATTGAAGAAAAATGAAAAAACGATCCCTCTGGTATAGCTATTTAAATGAACCTTCGACTGACAATTTTTGGTCGATGTTCGTGACTATTTTTTTATCCCTCGCAATATTGTTAAATATTCTGGAAATTGTATTAGGTTCCGTTGCTGAATTTTCAGTTTATATGGCTGAGTGGATTATTTTTGCTTACTATTGCTTTGCCGTTATTTTTGCGCTGGAATATGGTGCTCGATTATGGGTTTCAGTAGAGGCTCCAAATGAAAAACCATTGAGTAAAATGAGAAAACGTTGGTTATATGTGCGCTCTCCAATGGGGCTGGTTGATTTATTTTCATTTTTACCTATTTTGATATGGCTTATTCTGCCCAGTGAAATGCTCGGTGATTTACGTATTCTCAAATTAATTTCAATGGTAAGGATTCTTAAATTAACTCGATATTCGGCATCACTGCTGATGCTGATGCGTGTGTATCATGAAAATAAGAACACATTGCTGGCGGCGGGTTTAGTTATGATGATCTTAATGTTTATCTCTGCTACCGGCATTTTTCTTTGCGAGCGTTATGCGCAACCAGATGCTTTTGGCAGTATTCCGGCAAGTATGTGGTGGGCTTTTGTAACGCTGACTACGGTGGGGTATGGTGATATTACGCCGATTACCATTGGTGGCAAAATATTTGGGTCTGTGGTGATGGTGTGTGGGGTTGGTATTGCTGCGATGCCTGCGGGTATTTTTGCTTCATCGTTTGTTCAACTAGTTAAAGAGCAAGAGCGTGAGCGACGAAGAACGCGTAATAAACGTAAGAGACAAACCTTTGCAGGCGGTGAAGGCCTCAGTCATGAATATGGTGAGTTAGAACATTTGGATATGAGCCCATCAGAGCAAAGAGAAGTTGCTTATTTAATGGATGACTATAAATTATCGCTAAAGCAGGCAGTGGGTGTTGTGATGCACTATCGGCGTTGATTCTAATGGCTTCAAATTAAACAACTAAAGCGACTAACGGTGAAGGTCGCTACGAAAGCAGTAAAGCGTCATCATCTAATTCTGAATGATTTTTATGGAATAAGGCGATTAAATCTTGCGTACCCATTTTACTTCGCGCTTCGCCTTCAACGTCAAATGCGAGTTGCCCTTGGTGAAGCATAATAGTTCTATCGCCTACAGATAATGCTTGTTTCATACTATGGGTGACCATTAGCGCGGTTAGCTTTTCTGTTCGAATTATTTCGTCTGTTAATTCTAGAATAAACTTAGCTGTTTTAGGGTCGAGTGCTGCGGTGTGTTCATCCAACAATAAAAGTTTCATGGGTTGAAGTGATGCCATTAATAGGCTGACAGCTTGTCGCTGACCTCCTGATAATAAACCAATCTTATCGGTCAAACGGTTTTCTAAACCGAGTTGAAGTGTGCGTAATTTTGCGATAAATCGAGCGCGAAATGCTTTTTTTGCTGCGCGCGAAAGAGTGCGAGTTTTGGTTCTAGCTTGAGCAAGCGCAAGATTCTCTTCGATACTAAGACTCTCACAAGTACCTGTTAGCGGATCTTGAAACACTCTGGCAACATGAGGCGCTCGCTTGTGAACAGGCCAGTGAGTAATGTCTTGATCTCCCAAGTAAACCTTGCCTTGTTGTACGCCTACTTCTCCAGAAACGACGTTCAAAAAGGTTGATTTTCCAGCACCGTTACTGCCAATGACTGTAACAAATTGCCCTTTAGGAATACTTAAGCTCAGGCCTCGTAATACAGGATTTTCAAGTGGTGTGCTTTGATTAAATGTGACGTGTAAGTCTTCAACTCGAATCATTCTTGAGCCTGCTTTGCTTTAGCATTTAGGGTGGTGCTTAATTTTGATTTCGTTTTTGCTTTGAGCCCAGGAGCGACAATCGCAAGCGTGACAAGAACGGCTGTAATCAGATTAAGGTCTTGTGCTTTAAGACCAAGCATTTCACCATTAAGTGCGAATGCGATTACCATTCGATAAAGAATGGAGCCTAATACGCAGGCTAAGGCCCATTTAAATAAGGTGCGTGTTGATAACAACGCTTCGCCGCCAATAACAGAGGCTAAGCCGATGACAATGACACCAACGCCCATTGTAACGTCAGCACTGCCTTGGCTTTGAGCAAATAAAGCGCCAGCCAGCGCAACCAACGCATTCGATATTGCCATACCTAAGATCACCATGCGGGGGGTGTTTACGCCATTTGCACGCGCCATACGAGGATTAGCCCCTGTCGCGCGCATCGCTAAGCCAATTTCACTTTGTAAAAACCAAATAACCAATGCGAGTATTAAAAATGCAAATACCCCAAAGGCCAGTGGGTAGGCAATGTAATAAGGCATAAACGACAGGTTGTCTAAGGGGGTCAATAAGGTTTCGACACCGAGTAAGGCTTTATTTGGTCCGTCCATGATCCGTAAATTAATGGAGTAAAGGGCGATCATTGTTAATATTGAGGCGAGTAAATGTAGTATTTTAAGCTTTACATTCAACCATGCGGTAACGGATCCTGCCATAGCGCCGGTTAAGCAAGCGCAGGCCGTTGCAGTGAGGGGGTGAAAGTCGGCCACAATCATGCTTGCAGCGACGGCGGCCCCTAAGGGAAAAGAGCCATCTACGGTCAGGTCAGGAAAGTCGAGTATTCTAAAAGAGATGAATACCGCTAAAGCCACTAAAGCAAAAATAAAGCCTGTTTCGATCGCACCAAAAAATGCAAAGCTATTCATAAGCGTCTACTTGTTTGTTATTCAATGACTTCTTTCGCGCGCGCAATGATTTTTTCATCAAGCGTGATACCCATACGTACAGCGGCTTTTGGGTTGACGAATAATTCAGTTTTTTCAATGCCCTGAACCGGAATGTTTTGAGGTGATTTTCCGTTTAATATTGAAGCAACAACCTGGCCTGTCTGACGCCCAACCTGATAATAATTAAAGCCTAGTGCTGCGACAGCACCACGCTTTACACTATCGGTATCGCCTGCGAAAACTGGAATTTTTGCTTGCTCTGCAATTTTTATGATGCCTTCCATTGCAGAAATAACCGTGTTGTCAGTAGGTAGATAAATAACGTCTACTTTTCCTAATAGTGAGCGTGCAGCGGCTTGAACATCAGCCGATTTAGGCGAAACGGCTTCAACAACCTTCAAATTGTGTGTAGGGCCATATTGTTTTACGAGCTTGATTAACGAAACTGAGTTGGCTTCACCTGGGTTGTAAATGACACCAAGTGACTTTGCTTCTTTGCTTCAGGCATCACTTCTCTAATGAATTCCAAATGCAAATTAATGGGGGTTAGATCAGAAACGCCCGTTACATTCTTACTCGGTTGATCCCAAGCTTTTACTAGTTTTGCGCCTACGGGGTCGGTGACGGCACTAAATACAATATTTGTTCGTCTTGCTGAAGCGACGACTGCTTGAGCCGATGGGGTTGCAATCGCTACAATAATGTCAGGGTTATCACCTGCAAATTTTTTGGCGATTTGGCTAGCTGTTGCGGTAGCACCTTGTGCGCTTTGATAGTCCCATTTTAAATTATCACCTTCGTTCCAGCCTGCTTCTGAAAGTACGTCTTTCACGCCTTTTCGAACGGCATCTAGTGCCGGGTGTTCAACAATTTGCGTAATCGCGACATGTTTTGAGTCGGGAGCGGCTTGTACCGTTGTTACAAGCATAGAAAAAATTGAAAGCAGGATTATTCCAATACAATGTAAGTGTGTTCGCATGATATTTTGATCCTTGGTTATTTTAATTATTAATCTGTATCGAACCTTATTCTGCTTGTTGCTTGCTGTCTAGTGGTATGGCATGGATAATAGGTGCAAATTATAAAAAAATAACAAAAAATAAGTTATACAGACCTTTGTTCTAGTGAAAGTTAATACAAATCGAGTTAAAAATTATATAAAAAAATCTCGATAGTTACGAAGAACTTTTTAATAAAAAGCCGGAATTCTAGTTGTGCAGGAATGGAATATAATCACGTTTATGTGCGTGATTTGCAGTCTTATGAGCGGAGGGAGTTCGATATTAGTATTGAGCTCCCAGCGTCGCGGTGCGCCTTTTTTATGGGGGGTGATTAGTCTTGCGTTATCGCTTTGGTCTTTTGGTCTCTTTCTTTGTTTTTCAGCAGAGAATGCTCAAAATGCTTTGTTTTGGGCAGTTTTATTAAACTATATCGCGCTTATTTTACCCGTATTGGTTTTTCATTTTGTGGTTCTTTTTATTGATCAGTTTCAATATCACTCTCGAGTCTTACAGTTTTATTATCTTGTCACTTTTATTTACCTGGTAGGTGCGATTGCATGGCCTGAAGGGTTTTTATTAGCGCCTGAATATCGTTTGCCTGAAGGGTTTTTATTAGCGCCTCAATATCGTTTGGGGCTTTTTTGGTTTCCGATGGCAGGGCCATTATTTTATTTCTTTCCACTTTTAGTTTTCTTTGTTTTAGGGCACAGCGCATATATTGTTTTAGGGGGCAGGTCTGGGTTGGATCGACCTGCCAAATTAAAGAATACCTACTTGTTAGTCACGATTGTAATTGGTATGTGCGGGGCGGGGTCAACACTCCCGCTTGAGTTTGGTATCGATATTCCCCCTTACGGGTTATTTCTTGTTGCGGTGATGAATGTCATGTTTACCTACGCCATCTTAAAGCATGATTTGCTTGATATCCCTGAAACAATAAGTGTCGTGATAGCAAGGTTGATGACCTACCTGAGTATCTTTTTTTTAGTGGTGGTTGTGCTTCATTTTGATTTCTTTACTCAGAGTATTTTATTTACTAAATCTCAACTGGCCTATCTTGGCTTGTTGATCGTTTTTGTGTGTGAATTATATTCGGTGATTAAAGTACGTATTCAGGTGATGTCAGATCGAATGTTAGCGCGCCGCAGATTACTTGGCAAATCAGCATTAGGAAAACTATTAGAGTCTTTAAATGATGTCACTAACTATGAAACTATGCTTCCTTTGCTGCGTGAATTTTTCGATGGGCAGTCATTTGTTCATCACTACGCATGGTATGTTGATCAGTCTTTATTAGAGGGTGTAACTCTGCCGATTTTAAAAGAGGGGAGGGATACACATCAACGTATTTTATTTAGTGCGAGTGATCGGCGGCGGCATGATAAATTACCGTTTACTTTGAGTGTAGAAAAATGTGAACCTCAAGGGCTTTCAGATCAACAAATGTTGAATCATTTAATGCTAAGTGAGCAGTTTGATGCAATGCATACGTGGGTGGAACAAGTGCCTGAACGAGAGGTTATCACTCTACCTATTGTTTCAAATAATACATTCTATGGTTTGTTTTTGTTGGTAGTCAGTTCGGCAGATATGCATTACTCCGACCAGGGGATTGTAAATGAGCTGGCAGAGAAGTTTGCGTTTATGGTTGAGCGAATAGCTTTTCATCGCAAGCAGTCTATGTTGCAACAGGAATTCCTCTTGGGAAAAATGTCAGGCTTGCAGGCACTTGCTGGAAGTATTGCACATGAAATGCGAACACCACTGACTCAGCTTGATTTCTTTGCCTCAAATGTTGTGATAACAGGGGGCATGGAAAGTGTGTCACAGCGTGTTATTGATGAGGATTTGTCTTCACAGGCAGAGCAAGCGCAGCGTTCTATAGAACGTAGTCTTCAAATAATAGATATTACATTGAGTCAGGTTCGAAACCAGAAACTGGATAAGCTAAATTTTAAATATTTGTCTGTTCAGGGTGTAGTTAATAAAGCGCTTGCTGAGTATGTGTTTTTGCCGGCAGAGCGAGCGGGAGTTTACAGCAATTTACGTCAGGATTTTGAATTTAATGGCGATGAAACTCAATTTATTTATGTGCTGTTTAATTTGTTTAAAAATGCGCTGTTTTATGGGCAGGGCCGATTAGACTTTAAAATATCATTGAGTAGTCTTGTGGGTGAGCGCCAAAATGTATTAGTTTTTCGCGATAATGGTCCGGGAATTTCAGATGAATTGCAGTCGCAAATATTTGATGATTTTTTCTCGATAAATAATGAGCAAGGAACAGGCTTGGGGCTGGCTTATTGTAAGCGAGTGATGTGTGCTTTTGGTGGTGATATTACCTGTTATTCAGTTTTGGGCGAATTTACTGAATTTAGGCTTGAATTTCCGCTTTGTTCTTCTATTTGAGCTGATAAGTAATTTAATTAAGTATCAATACAATTAAGGTCTTAGGGCCATGAGCACCATATGCCAATGTTTGTTGAATGTCGGCTGTTTTTGACGGGCTCGAAATAAACACGATATTACTCGGCATTGTTTGTTTTGACCAAGGCGGGTTATCAACGAGCTGCTGAAAACTATTTAAAATATCGCATGCTTTGAGTAGCACGACATGAACGGGAGGGGTCAAAGACATCATTCTTGGTTCGTTTTGATCAGGAATAAGAACGAGTGTGCCGGTTTCTGCTATAGCCGCTTTAGCGCACGTGATGCTAGCGTCAACGTTATGAAATAAAGTCTTTTTTAAGTATTCATAATCCTGCGAATAATGAACCAGTGATATTTCAGGTGATGCCACTGTTAATGCCTTACCTGCTTGCTCTATTTGGCTTAAATTTTTACCTATTAACCAAGTCTTAAGCTTTTTTTCTAAAGCAATCTGAACGAGCGTGTCTGTCCAGTTTTTGTTATCGACTTGATGTACTTCTGCACGGTTTTCTTCTAGTTTCTCAATGAGTAACTTGTAGGTCTGTTTGGTGTTTAAAGGTTGGTTTGGCCTGCTAGAAAACTGAGTGTTCTTGATATGGCTTGTTTTCGTAAGTTTTTTTAATCGCGCTAAAATTGCATTTCGAGCTTCATTCATTTTTCGCCCCCACTTTTAGATTTTGAACGTGTCTTCATTTGTTGGTGAAGACTTAATTTAGCTGGTTTTGGCATGGTTCTTGTCTTACTCCAATTTTCCGGCGCTTTTAACTTGAGTGAGCGAAATAAAGCGGCCAACCTTGTCATGAATTGGTAAAGGCGTGGGTGCTGGTGAATTTTGAACCAAATAAACCAAACAAACGATTCAAGAGACAATGTTTTAGTATCTGTTGCTTGTCTTCGGTGGCGTAAAGTTCGTATGAGTTCGGGGAGGTCAATATCTACGGGGCACGCTTCGCCACAAGCGCCATTTAGTGAGCAAGCATCCAATAACTCACCCTCTTGTTCCAAACCTTTTAATTGTGGGGTAAGGATTTGTCCGATCGGGCCTGGGTATGTGCTCCCGTAGGCATGGCCGCCTATACGAGTGTAAACTGGGCAGTGATTCATGCAGGCGCCGCAGCGAATGCATGACAGTGTACTTTGTAGCTCTTGGTCTTGGCTTATTTTGGCTCTGCCATTATCTAACAGTATTAAATGTACTTCTTTAGGTCCGTCTAGTTCATCTGGCTTTCGGGGGCTACTAATCAAGTTTAAATAGCTAGTGATATGTTGGCCTGTGGCGGAACGCGTGAGTAGTTTTTGTAATGTGGGTAATGCTTGTATATTAGGGATTACTTTTTCTATTCCCATCAGTGCTATATGCACAGGTGGTGCAGTCGTAGACAAGCGGCCGTTACCTTCATTTTCAACTAAGCAAAGTGTGCCTGAATCTGCGATGGCGAAATTAACGCCTGATATGCCAATCTCGGCTTGTTCAAACTTCTTTCGTAGAATCGTTCGGCCAACGCCAATTAATGCATCAACATCGCCTTCGGGGGTCGAAATACCTAATTTTTTTTCGAAGAGCTCGGTAATTTGGGCGGTGTTTTTGTGGATAGCTGGCATGATTATGTGGGAAGGCTTTTCGTTGTCTAGCTGGACAATATATTCGCCCATATCGGATTCAATGCATTCAATGTTGTGTCGCCCTAAAAAATCATTGAGTTCAATTTCTTCGGTTGCCATCGACTTACCTTTGATGACAAGTTTTGCTTGGTGTTGTTGAGCAATGCTCAGCACAATATTATTGGCTTCCTCACCATCTTGAGCCCAGTGAACTTGAATACCATTGTTTAGGCATTGTTGTTCCAATTGCATGAGTAGCTCAGGTAAGTGCTGAATTGCGTCTTGGCGTATAGCTGCTCCTTGTTTTTTGAGCGTTTCCCATTCATCTTCATCGCTAAAAGCTAGCTGACGTTTATTACGTAAAAAATCCATCGCGCCACGAAAATTTGAGCGTAACTGTGGGTCAGCTAAGGCTTGTTTAATTCGTGTTGAAAAATTACTGCTCATGGCTTAGTCCAAAATACTCGACTAGAAAGCTCGCAAGGTGCAAACAAGGGTCTTTTTTACCCTCAAACTTAAGGTGCTCGCCAATATTCATTAGGCAGCCACAGTCTCCGCTGAGTATGTATTTTCCACCAGTATTCAGTAAATTTTGACATTTATCTTGAGTCATTACAGCAGAAATAGCATCAGACTTTACTGAAAATGTACCCCCAAAGCCGCAACATTCTTGTCTGTTTTCGGGGTAAACTACTTCAATATGATTTAATTTGTTTAAAACGTGCCTCCAAGTGTTAGCAACATTCATTTCACGTAAAGCACTGCAGGATTCGTGAAGTGTGATTTTAATTGGCGGGTGTAAAGGTTGCTGGTTGTAGGGGAGCTTGTCGGCAATAAAATCAATTAGTTCAAATGTCCGTTGTGCTAATTGTTTGGCTTGTTCAGCTTCTTGGCTGTTTTGGGTAAAAATCTTGGGGTAATGATGCTTGATCATGCCTGCGCAAGAGGCGGAAGGTACAATCAATGGAATGTCTTTAGTGCTGAATAATTGAATGGTTTGTTTGGCAATTTTAAGTGCTGGCTGTTTAAATCCTGAATTGTAGGGCGGTTGACCGCAGCAGGTTTGAGCTTGGGGGTAGATTACCTCATATCCTGAAAGCTCTAATAAAGCGATAGCATCCAAACCAGCTTGAGGATAAAACATGTCAATTAAGCAGGTGCCAAATAAATAGACCTGCTTTTTATGCGGGGCGTCGGACATGTTTACATTCCTATTTTAGGCTCAGGCACTTGTACTTTTCTGGCGGCACCATTGAGTGTATCTAAGTCGATTAAGTTAATTTCATCCCAGTCACTATCGCGCGCAACTTCAAAACCATTATCGACAAAAATATAAGGTAGTAATGCTTTACCCTCTTCTCGTTTGTTCATTTTAATCATGGCTCTTTGTAGTTTGTTAATTGAGAAAAATGGAACGCGAGGGTGTGCAACTAACGCGTGAGGGGTGAAGCCGGGGCTTGTCCAAATGGCGTGAAGGGCGTTTTGGATTCCTTGGCTTTGGGCTTGGAAGCCTGCTTTAGTACCTGCTCCAGCGATGAAAGCCCCTTTTGCGACTTCTTGAAATACTTTTTTTTCTGAACTCAAAAAATGAGGAATGATATCGACGTTTAAGCGTTGCAGGCTTTCTCTTGGTACGACGCTCGCAGGAAAGTTCAGTGCCCCGGGAAATGCGATAGTGGCGTCTCTAAGTTGGGTTAGTGTGGTGATTGGGCCGTGCCGCTTTACAAATATCATGCTTCGTATAGGTTGAGCCTTTCTTTTGGCGATTGCTTTATAACCGGGGTAATCATGAAAAGCAGCGAATTGTAGCGGGTTGATATAAGCTAGATCATAGTGACCTTTTGCAAGTTTTAGCTCAAAATCTAGTTGGCTATCAGTGGGCTCGAAGGTGAACTCTAAGCTAGCTTTATTTGCCAGATAATCAAAAACGGACTGCCAAGCTTGGATTTTGCTTGGGACTCTTTCCCTCTTGGAAGAAATGGGTGTATTTGAATTGTTGTTATTTGTGCCAGGTTTTTTTAGTGTGGTATAAGAATCTTCTTTTATTTGAGGTAAAGGGCTTGGAATTGATGGCGCTACCCCCACTATGAATGGTTCAGCAGTTGCAGGAATAGAAAATCCGACTATACCTATTAAGGTACAGATAAGGGAGAGTTTTAGCACGTGCATTAAGTCGCCTTACAGAAAATTATGAATGGAAAAGTTATGTTGAAAGAGTTAAGCAAAAATATACGCTATATTCCCACAGAACTGGCTTTGTTACCATGGAATCTAAGCGCTCCCCATTCAGAGTTAAGTTGGCAAAGCTATGCTTCAGGTCAAGGCGCTGTGAATACGATTAAGCATTGCTTTGTACCTGTTAAGGTTCGTCGAGCAAATATACGACATGGTTTTGCTTTGCCTGAAGCACAAAGCCCTATCAAAGATAATGAATCCTGGTTTTTTGTAAATGGCTTAAGTGGCAGTAAGGAGTTACTGCAGTTGAATGGAGAGGCCTTGGCTGACCTGTTTAATCGGAAAATTAATTTGTTGTTTAATGCATCAGAAGGATTGGTAAAAGATCTGGCTGAGTGCTATTCCGGCGAGTTAGGTGATGGAAGCCTTCAGTCTGCATCAGCCTTGTGTAAACTGTTGGAGGCAGAACTGCGTAATCGAGATAAAGTGGTTCTAATTGCTCATTCCCAAGGGGGGGCGATTGCCATGCATGCGGCTAAAAAGTTGCTTGAACGATTAGCAAAGGGAGGCGGTGGCGCTGATATTCTTTCTAAATTAGAAGTTTACACCTTTGCTTATGCTGTGCCTGATGCACTGTCGTTTGCTGGTATTCACTTTGAGAGCTTTATTAATGAGTATGACCTCATAAGTAAAGTAGCTTCAAGTGACAAACTAACAGGAGGTGTCGATTCACGGCGGTACATTAATAATGAAGGGCGTGGACATTTGTTGAACGCTCACTATTTACCTGCATTTAAAACAGGTAAGTTTCATACAAGGCAAGGTGTTGGTAGTCGCTTGGCGCGCTATTTATCGTTCGCCAAATAATTTTTTAAACTAAAAGTAGTAGGAGTAATGTATGGCACAAGCAGCAGCAAGACATATTTTGGTTGATTCTGAGGAAAAATGCCTAGAGTTAAAAGCTGAAATTGAAAATGGCGCAAGCTTTGCTGATATCGCAAAGAAGAACTCGTCATGCCCATCGGGCCAAAGTGGTGGTGATCTTGGAACGTTTGGGCCTGGGCAGATGGTTAAAGAATTTGATGCAGTTGTGTTTAGTGCTGAGTTGAATACAGTTCAAGGGCCGGTTCAAACTCAATTTGGTTATCATTTATTAGAAGTAACAAGTCGTGATTAATTAGTCGTTTTTATTGGTCTCGCGGATGGCTGATATTTATTTTGTATGCTAATACGGTATAAGTATCAGTTGTTTAAAAAATAATCACTTTGTTTGCTCAAGAATAGTGTGATTGCACTCACATTTAGATTGAGCGTATCGGTAGTTTCTGGTAATCTGGCGTCCCATCTTGAGATGAAAATCTCCCCCATATAAATTTTATCGAGTTCGCTCATATATAGCGCTAAAAAACAGGCTATTTGAGGCTCACAATCTGAGAAATGACAGGACTTACATGACACGTTTTATTTTCGTGACCGGTGGCGTTGTATCTTCTTTAGGGAAAGGTATCGCAGCAGCTTCTTTGGCCGCTATTTTAGAGGCGAGAGGGCTGAAAGTAACCATGCTCAAGCTGGACCCTTACATAAATGTAGATCCTGGAACGATGAGCCCTTTTCAACATGGCGAAGTATTTGTTACTGAAGATGGCGCAGAAACCGACCTCGATTTGGGCCATTACGAGCGTTTCATTCGTACCACAATGTCAAAGCGTAATAACTTTACCAGTGGTCGGGTTTATGAAGATGTATTGCGTAAAGAGCGTCGCGGTGATTATTTAGGTGGAACAGTTCAAGTTATTCCTCATATCACAGATGAAATAAAGCGCCGTGTTGTTGAGGGGGCAAATGGTTATGATGTTGCCTTAGTTGAAATTGGGGGCACAGTAGGCGATATAGAGTCGCAACCTTTCCTTGAGGCAATACGACAGTTAAAAATTGAAGTCGGTTACCAGCGGGCATTATTTATGCATTTAACATTGGTGCCTTATATCGCGACGGCTGGAGAAACTAAAACCAAGCCTACGCAGCATTCCGTTAAAGAAATGCGCTCTATTGGTATTCAACCAGATATTTTGGTATGTCGTTCTGATCATGAGATCGATGCTGCATCTCGTCGAAAAATAGCACTATTTACGAACGTTGAAGAGCGTGCCGTTATTCCATTGCAAGATGCGAAAAGTATTTATTTAATTCCGCGTATGCTTCACGAGAGCAAGTTAGATCAAATTGTGGTTGAGAGATTTGGTTTAGATTGTCCAGAGGCTGATTTGTCAGAATGGGATAAAGTTGTCGAAGATGAAGCGAGCCCTGAAGGCGAAGTCACCATCGCGATGGTGGGTAAGTATATGGAGCTGCTGGATGCTTATAAGTCATTAATTGAAGCGCTCAAGCACGCAGGCATACGTACTCATACGAAAGTAAATATTATATATATTGATTCTGAAACCATTATTGATGATGGCACTGAAGCGCTTGAAAGTGTGGATGCGATACTCGTACCGGGTGGTTTTGGGAATCGTGGTGTTGAAGGAAAAATCGCCACGGTGAAATTTGCGCGAGAGAACAAAATTCCCTATTTAGGGATCTGTTTGGGCATGCAGGTTGCTGTGATTGAATATGCGCGTAATGTTGCTGGTCTAGAGGCTGCGCATAGTACTGAATTTGTAAAAGACTGCGAAAGTCCAGTCGTTGGTCTTATTACTGAATGGCAAGACGCGAGTGGTGCGCTTGAGCAGCGAAGTACTCGATCTGATTTAGGCGGTACAATGCGTCTAGGTGGTCAAGAGTGTAATCTTTTAGAGGGTTCGACAGCGAAAGCGAGCTATGATAAATCGGTTATCATTGAGCGTCATCGTCATCGCTATGAAGTGAATAATAATTTCTTGCCGCAGCTGGAAGAGGCCGGGCTGATTGTTTCTGGTCGATCAAAAGATAGCTCGCTTGTTGAAGTCGTTGAAGTGCCTGATCATCCTTGGTTTGTTGCTTGTCAGTTCCATCCTGAATTTACCTCGACGCCACGTGATGGTCATGGCTTGTTTGAAGGTTTTGTTAAGGCTGCTATTACGCATAAAGGCTAGTTTGAGTAGGAACTTATCAGTACTTAAACCAGAGATTAGGTAGAGAAAAATGACGCAGAAGACTATTCAAGTTGGAGATATATCGCTTTCTAATGAATTACCATTTGTACTCTTTGGTGGTATGAATGTACTGGAATCACGCGATATGGCGATGCAAGTGGCTGAAGCTTATGTCGAAGCCACTCAAAAATTGGGTATTCCTTATGTTTTTAAGGCCTCTTTTGATAAAGCAAATCGCTCTTCAATTTCATCGTATCGTGGCCCAGGGTTAGATAAAGGGCTCCGGATATTTGAAGAAATCAAGCAAACTTTTGGTGTGCCAATCATTACTGATGTACACGAAACGCACCAAGCACTTCCTGTTGCTGAAGTGTGCGATATTATTCAGTTACCCGCATTTTTATCCCGACAAACGGATCTTGTGATGGCGATGGCCAAGACCGATGCTGCCATTAATATTAAAAAAGCTCAGTTTTTAGCGCCACAAGAAATGAAACATATTCTTAAAAAATGTGAAGATGCGGGAAATGACCGTCTGATCCTGTGTGAGCGAGGAAGCAGCTTTGGTTATAACAACCTAGTAGTTGATATGCTGGGTTTTGGCGTGATGAAATCATTTGACTATCCTGTGTTTTTTGATGTGACGCATGCTTTGCAGCAGCCGGGTGGGCGTTCAGACTCTGCTGGCGGTCGCCGAGAAGCTGTGACTGATTTGGCTTTGGCTGGGATGACTCAAGGTCTTGCCGGTTTGTTTTTAGAAGCACACCCTGACCCAGCTCAAGCTAAGTGTGATGGCCCATGCGCATTACGTTTAAACCAATTGCTGCCTTTCTTAGAGCGAGTGAAAGCAATTGATGACTTGATTAAACAATTTAAGCCGCTTGATACGGCTTAAATTAGCATAACTAACTTTATGTCTCCCTTGTATGTGTTTATGTACAAGGTGGGCTGAAAAAAATGATTTTAGATATTTTGAAAGCTTGGAGAAAGGTTAATGACAGTAATTGTTGATATTAAGGGTCGTGAGGTTTTAGATTCACGTGGAAATCCAACTGTCGAGGCGGATGTCATTCTGGCTTCTGGCGTAATTGGTACAGCTTGCGCACCATCAGGTGCTTCAACTGGATCAAGAGAAGCTTTAGAGTTGCGTGACGGTGATAAGTCGCGTTATCTAGGTAAAGGTGTTTTAAAGGCTGTCGCTGGCATTAATGGTGAGATTTTAGATGCGTTAAAAGGCTCTGATGTGGCAGACCAGCGTGCTTTAGACCAAGTTATGCTTGATCTTGATGGCACTGAAAACAAAGAAAAATTAGGAGCGAATGCAATTTTAGCGGTGTCTTTGGCTGCAGCAAAAGCGGCAGCTCAAGAAAAAGGGATTGAATTATACGAGCATATTGCTGATATCAACGGTACGCCTGGTCAATATTCAATGCCTGTTCCAATGATGAATATCATCAATGGTGGTGAGCATGCAGACAATAATGTCGACATTCAAGAATTTATGGTACAGCCTGTTTCAGCACCAACGTTTGCTGAAGCTTTACGTGCCGGCGCTGAAATATTTCATTCACTGAAAAGTGTATTGAAAGAGAAAGGTTTAAATACTGCTGTGGGCGATGAAGGTGGTTTTGCGCCTAACTTAGCATCAAATGCCGAAGCTTTAGCTGTAATTAAAATTGCTGTAGCAAATGCCGGTTATGAATTGGATAAAGATATTACCTTGGCATTAGATTGTGCTGCTACTGAATTTTACAAAGACGGCAAGTATGACTTAAGTGGTGAAGGTAAAGTATTTAGTGCTGAAGGCTTTAGTGATTACCTTGCTGAGCTTTGTGATCAGTATCCGATTGCATCGATTGAAGATGGTCAAGATGAGTCTGATTGGGCTGGTTGGAAATACCAAACTGAAAAACTAGGCAGTCGTGTTCAGTTAGTAGGTGATGATCTATTTGTTACGAATACTAAAATACTTGCCGAAGGTATCGAGAAAGATATCGCTAACTCAATTCTTATCAAATTTAATCAAATTGGTACGTTGAGTGAAACACTTAATGCAATCAAAATGGCGAAAGAAGCGGGTTATACTGTCGTTATTTCACATCGTTCTGGTGAAACTGAAGATACGACAATAGCCGATCTCGCGGTCGGTACGTGTGCCGGTCAGATTAAAACGGGTTCGTTATGTCGTTCTGATCGTGTTGCGAAATACAATCGTTTATTGCGTATTGAAGAGCAATTGGGTGTAAAGGCGCCTTATAAAGGCCGGTCAGAAATTAAAGGCCAATAGTTTTTTCTGGAAAGTTTAATAGAGTACTGAGTTTACCCTCAGTGCTCTATTTTTTTATGGAGCGCATTATTGCTGGTTTAATATTGCTTTGATAAAAATGTTCTACATTCTTTTTCGCAGAAAGCTCATTTCTGAGCTAGAGTAACTCTAACCCCTTAAGAATTTTATTTGCCCACCTTGTTTGGTCAATTTGTCGTTTAATGAGGCGATAGTATTAATGACGTTGTTATTTAAAAAAACTGATTGTAAGGAACGGATGTGAAAGTACTTTGGTGCATTATGATCCTTGCTACTTTATGTCTTCAGTATCGTTTATGGGTCGGTGAAGGTAGTTTTGCTGAAGTATGGCGTTTACAGCAAGCGGTGCAACAGCAGAAAGATGAAAATCAGGTACTAATTTCAAGAAATAGTCGATTAGATGCAGAGCTTCTCGATCTAAAGAATGGTCATGACGCAATTGAAGAGCGTGCTCGTGTTGGTCTTGGTATGATTGGCCGTAATGAAACGTTCTATATGGTTGTGAGTTCAATAGACTGAATTTTACGTTCTTATTCTAGTTAGGGTGTCTTTTGTATATTGGACTCACTGCTTTTATCACTACACTAAATCGATTTATACATCATGTCAGACACATTTCGCTCAAATTTTTGGGTTATCTTACCTGCTGCCGGTATTGGTTCAAGAATGGAGGCCGACCGTCCAAAGCAATATTTAAAACTATCCGATCAAACAATTTTAGAGCATACAATTAATTGTTTTCTCTCGCATCCTGCATTTCAAACCGTAGTATTAGGCTTATCAAAAGACGATAAATATTGGGCGCAGCTTCCATTAGCGAAAGACGGTCGTATTCAAGTGTTTATGGGCGGGGCTGAGCGAGTCGACTCGGTCTTGAATGGTTTGGCGTTTATTAGTGATCAAGCAAAGCCGGATGATTGGATTTGGGTGCATGATGCTGCAAGGCCATGTTTAAATCATGAGGATATAGATAAATTAATCAGTGCTATAGAATTGAAAAGTGATGGTGCGCTATTGGCTGTTCCGATCCACGATACCGTAAAGCGCGCAAATGAGTATTTAAGTGTAGAAACCACGGTTGACCGTAAGGGCTTATGGCGAGCGATGACGCCACAAGTGTTTCGTTTTGCTCAGTTGAAGCGGGCTTTGGAGCAAAGTTTGGCTGATGATATTTGTGTAACGGATGAATCTTCTGCTATTGAATACATAGGGGGGAAGCCTTTTCTAGTGGAAGGTTCGGATAGAAATATTAAAGTGACTCACCCGAGGGATCTAAAAGTGGTCGCTAAAACAATACGAGAAAATTTAAAAGAGAGTACTGCAATGTCGATGCGAATTGGAACAGGGTTTGACGTTCATGCTTTTGGCGAAGGTGATTCAATTGTCTTAGGCGGAATCGATATTCCTTATACTCAGGGTCTCATTGCTCATTCGGACGGAGACGTTTTGTTGCATGCTATTATGGATGCTTTGCTTGGGGCTTTGGCTCTGGGTGATATTGGAAAACATTTTCCTGATACCGATAATGAATGGAAAGGAGCTGATAGTCGTAAATTACTTCGAGCAGTAATGGCTCTAATCATGCAAAAGGGTTACCGAGTCGGAAATATGGACTCAACCATTATGGCTCAAGCGCCCAAGATGGCCCCACATATTGAAAGCATGTGTCAAAAGATAGCGGAAGACCTTTGCGTACCCATTAGTGATGTGAGTGTTAAGGCGACAACAACTGAGCGTTTAGGGTTTACGGGACGAAAAGAAGGGATCGCTTGTCAGGCAAGTGTAATATTAGTTCGTCTATAAAAATTAATGATTGATAAGAGTATTGTTAGCCAAATGAGTTTTGACTTAAATTTTCCAAGAGCATCAAAAGAAGCACCTGCAAATGGCGTGATTAAGACTAAAGTCGAAGACTTTTATGTTGAGGAGTTGATGTCGCCTGTATTGGCGAATGAAGGTGAGCATGTTTGGCTTTGGATCGAAAAAGAAGGTCAAAATACAGAATACGTCGCAGGCCTATTGGCAGAATTTGCGGGTGTAAAAAAAATGGATGTTGGCTTTTCAGGCATGAAGGATAGGTGGGCGCAGACTCGGCAGTGGTTTAGTATTTATTTAGGGGCAAAGCCTGAGCCAGAGTGGAGTGCTTTCGATGTTGATGGGGTTCGTATAATAAAAAACGGCCGGAATCTTAAAAAGTTACGTCGTGGTGAGCATCATGGTAATCGGTTTAAAATTATTGTGCGAAATTTAGCTGAATGCGAGGGCTTGATTCAGAGACTAGAGCGCGTAAAAGAACAAGGTTTTCCTAATTACTACGGTCCTCAGCGATTTGGCTATCATGGTGCTAACCTTGAAAGGGGCGCACGTTATTTTGAAGGCGAAATAAAAGCATCTCGATCACAACGATCATTTTACCTTTCAGCGGCAAGGTCGTACTTATTTAATTTAAACTTGGCAGATGCTGTTAATAATGATCAATGGCAGTGCGATACAGTCGGCGGCCCCTTGTATGGTGACCAACAAGAAGGTGTCGCGCCATTATCCGATATAGAGAAAGTCCATTTAGAAAAAAATCCTTCTTTGGCTAAAGGCATTCATAAAAATCGCTTAAAACTTGAAAGACGAAGTTACTGTATCGTGCCTAGGTCTATGTGCTGGGAACAAGAAGGTGATATGCTAACTCTCAGTTTTGACCTACCTACCGGTATTTTTGCAACATCGTTATTGGCGGAGTTTTTGAATTACCGTGTATTACTCGGAGAGGCGAGATAATTCGTTATGACATTGCTAATTTCAAATGATGATGGCATCAATGCAGAAGGGCTTCAGGTGCTTGCAGAAGTATTATCTAAAGCATTTGATGTTCGGGTTGTCGCACCAGATCGAGACCATAGTGGCGCGAGTGGCTCATTAACCTTGGGCAGACCTTTGAGAGTCACGACGCTTCGAAATGGTTATTCTTGTGTTGATGGTACACCTGTAGACAGTGTACATTTGGGTATTTCATCAATATGTCAGACTGAGCCGGAGCGAGTTGTTTCAGGTATTAATAGTCATGAGAACTTAGGTGATGATGTGTTGTATTCGGGTACTGTAGCAGCGGCGATTGAAGGGCGGTTTTTAAACCAACCAGCCATTGCTGTCTCTTTGGTGAATCGTGGTGATCACTTTTACGAGACAGCTGCGAAAGTCGTACTGGACATATTAAGCAGAAAGAAAGAATTGAACTTGCCACCGAAAACAGTATTGAATATAAACGTTCCAGACATTCCTTATGAACAATTGAAGGGTGTTAAGGTCACACGTTTAGGGCATCGGGCAAAGGGCTTAGCGCCAGAAAAAATTTCAGATCCCAGAGGGCGAGAACGTTTTTGGATTGCCGCAGCAGGGGAAGGGGATGATGCTGGTCCCGGAACAGATTTTTACGCCGTTGCAAATGATTTTGTATCGGTAACACCTATACAGGTTGATATGACACGTCATGAAAGCTTGTCAGATATTGAAACATGGTTAGAGGAATAAGTTAAAGTGAGTCAAACACTTGATCTCGCAGGGATAGGAATGACGTCTAGACGTACGCGAATGCGTCTAGTTCAACGTCTCAGGGACGAAGGTATTCGTAATGAAGATGTATTGTCTGTAATCGTCGAAACACCCAGGCATATTTTTCTCGATGAAGCCTTAGCGCATAGAGCTTATGAAGATACAGCTCTGCCTATTGGATATAATCAGACGATATCACAGCCCTATATTGTTGCTCGAATGACGGAATTGATTTTAGAGAGTTCACCGCGACGAGTCCTAGAGCTGGGGACGGGGTCAGGTTATCAAGCGTCAGTGCTTGCGCAATTGGTCGACGAGGTTTATAGCGTTGAGCGAATAAAGCCGCTGCTTGAAAAAGCCTTATCTCGTTTTAAACGATTAAAACTGCGAAATATTTTTGCAAGACATGCTGATGGTGGTATTGGTTGGCCCGAGTCTGCACCTTATGATGCAATTTTGATGACGGCGGCACCGACAGAAATTCCGCTTGAATTGGTGCGTCAATTAAAGGAAGGAGGGCGAATGATTTTGCCTTTAGGTGATGCTTCGCAGAGTCTGACAATTGTTACGCGTCGTGGTAATAGCTACGAACAAAAAATCATTGAGCCTGCTTTGTTTGTGCCTTTTTTACCGGGTGTTGTTCGTTAGATTCATTTTTAGTTATAGATGAAAGTAACGCTTTCATTAAACTATATAAATAGAATAGATGTTTGAGGCCGTTAACATTGATATTTATCAAAGTTGCCGGCCTTATTTTTTGGCTTGAAAAAACTTAGTATGAGGCTGTAATCTTGAAAATTGATTTTTGGTTGTTTCTTAAAGGGATTTTAATGGGGGCTGCCGATATAGTTCCTGGTGTTTCAGGCGGTACTATCGCGTTTATTACGGGTATTTATGAACGTTTATTAGTATCACTGCAATCGATTGTGCCTGCTTTGTTTGAGTTAATAAAAGATCGAAATTTATCAGGCTTTTGGAACAAAATTAATGGCGCTTTTCTAATGACGCTTTTTTCCGGGATTCTATTGAGTGTTTTGATTTTTGCTAAGTTAATCGCTTATTTATTGGTTAATCACCCTATTCCTTTATGGTCATTCTTTTTTGGGTTGATTGTTGCCTCTGTTTCAATTGTTGGCAAGCAAATAAGTGAGTGGAATATAAGGTTGTTTATATCCATTGTAGCCGGTGCAATTATTGCGTACTTTTTTACGCAATTGTCGCCAGCTAGTGTGGAGCATAACTACTTGAATGCTTTTTTATCGGGTTTAATTGCCATTTGCGCCATGATTTTACCGGGTATTTCAGGAAGCTTTATTTTGGTTATGCTGGGTACTTATTCATTTATTCTCGGGGCGATCAAAGATTTTGATGTGATTGTTTTAGTAGTATTCGCATCAGGTTGCTTAATCGGTTTGCTTTCGATTGCTAATTTACTGGTTTGGGCATTTTCTCGCTTTAGGAATATGACGCTGGCTTTGTTAACCGGGTTTATGATCGGTGCATTAACGAAAGTATGGCCATGGAAAGAAGTGCTGACATATCGTGAAGACCGGCACGGGCAATTATTGCCTTTGTTAGAGCAGAATGTGTTACCTAGCAGTTATGAATTAATAACAGGGGCGTCAGCCCAAGTAGGCGTAGCATTTGTGTGTTTTGTGGCGGCTATTGTCGGTGTATTACTATTAGAATCTTTTGCGGGTGGATCAAAAAGGTCGGTTTCAGATGAAGTGTGACGTAGTTAACAAAGGTGTGTTCTAGGGTAACACTTTGGTTTTTATGGTAACGTGTTTTATAAATATAACATTCTGGAATATGACTATATATTAGTAACTTAGCGATGACTCTTAAAAACTTCCTGAGATAAAGATATATAAAAGTAATTAGAATGACCGCACATATAACATTAAAGAATAGCGTGGTACGTTAAATTGTTCAAAAATCATACAGCTTTATTTCTTCTTTGTATGAAAAGTGTGCGCCTTTTTTGTTTTGTAACATTGTGTGTCTTTCTGGCGCTTCCTAATACAGCTTGTACCCCTCGTTCAATTTACTATGATAAAAAATTCAATCCCCCTGTTTATTTTGGTCGACATGTTGTTAGAAAGAATGAAACGCTTTATTCAATTGCTTGGCGTTATGGGCGTGGGTTTGAGGAACTCGCGGAAGCGAATGAAGTTAAGGCACCTTACCTTATTTCAGTCGGGCAGATAATAAGTTTAGAACGCTCTTCAAAAAGTTCAAATAATATGACTAAATCTTCACGTTCAAAGGGTGTAATAAAAACAAATGTAACAAAAGGTAAAGTTAGTAAACAAAGCGTAAAGAGTGTTACAAAATATAAAAAAGATAAGAACTTCAATAACCTAAAATGGCAGTGGCCACATCTTGGCCCAATAATTGCGAAGTATTATGTAAGTAATAAAAAAACGGTTAAAAAATCAAACGGCCAAAAATATATCAATAAAGGCATCGATATATCAGGGCGTTTTGGTGAGGCAGTTTTTGCAGCAGCAGCTGGAGAGGTGGTGTATGCAGGAAACGGCTTATTAGGTTACGGTAATTTAGTAATTATAAATCATAATGAAACTTACTTAAGTGCCTATGCACATAACCGACGTATTTTGGTCCAGGAAGGGCAAAAAATAAAAATAGGGCAAAAAGTTGCTGAAATGGGTCGCTCCGAGACAAGTGGCCCAGTGCTTCATTTTGAGATCAGAAAGAATGGTGAGCCGGTTGATCCGATGCGCTATTTACCCAAGAAGTAATACTGATCGATAGAAGAGGCTAGGTAATCGAAAAAAGTATAAGTAACAACATAACAGACAGCTAGGTTGCTATTAAAAGTCGACAGTTAAGTTGACCGGCAAACAATAAAAAGCAGAGGAAAATATTATGTCAGCAGAAAGAGAAGAATGTTTTGATGAAGTCGTTTTGGATGCAAAATCCGTTGATAAACCAGCTAAAAAAGTAGCTAAAAAAGTAGCTAAAAAAACAACAAAAAAAACAGCCAAATCATCTTCAGTGGTAACTCCGATTAAAAGTGCGGCCAAACCAGCTAAGGAAGCTAAGCCATACCGACAATTAGATGCAACTCAGATGTATCTAAATGAAATTGGATTTTCACCATTACTTTCTCCTGAAGAAGAAGTTTATTTTGCTCGCTTAGCACAAAAAGGTGATGAAGCTGGGCGTAAGCGTATGATTGAAAGTAATCTTCGTTTAGTTGTGAAGATTGCACGTCGTTATGTAAATCGAGGTCTAACGCTTTTAGATTTGATTGAAGAAGGGAATTTAGGGCTAATTCGAGCGGTTGAAAAGTTTGACCCAGAAAGAGGCTTCCGTTTTTCAACGTATGCAACGTGGTGGATTCGTCAAACCATCGAACGTGCGATTATGAATCAAACTCGTACCATTCGTTTACCTATTCATGTTGTGAAAGAGCTTAATTTGTATTTAAGAGCTGCGCGTGAATTAACTCAAAAGCTAGATCATGAGCCTTCACCGGAAGAAATTGCAGACTTACTAGATAAGCCTGTAGCAGATGTTAAACGCATGCTAGGTTTGAATGAGCGTATTGCATCGGTTGATATGCCTATTGGTGGAAGTGGTGAGAAATCATTATTGGATACAGTTGCGGATGAATCAGCATCAGACCCTGCTGAAGTGCTACAGGATAGTAATTTACGTGGCAGCATTGATGGCTGGTTAGATCAGTTGTCAGGTAAGCAGCAAGAAGTATTGGCGCGACGCTTTGGTTTGCGCGGCTATCGAATGAGTACTTTAGAAGAAGTTGGCACTGAAATCGGTTTAACTCGTGAGCGAGTTCGTCAAATTCAGGTTGAAGCGCTAAAGCGTTTACGTGATATCCTTGAAAAACAAGGTTTGAGTGGCGATACCTTATTCGAATAAGTTTATAGAAGTCACTTCCAGATAAATAAAAGCCTTGGTGTGAATGATCATGCCAAGGTTTTTTTATGTCTGTTTGAATTTGATTAGCATAATGAAAAATAAGAGTGTTACAGTAAGATATTACTCTCCTGATTTCTCTTTAAATTCACACAGATCTTCGATCAAACAAGCTCCACACTTAGGCTTTCTAGCAATGCAGGTATAACGGCCGTGTAAAATTAGCCAATGATGTGCGTCTAATAAATATTCTTTAGGAATAACTTTAAGAAGTTTCTTTTCAACATCAAGTACATTTTTTCCTTGAGCAATTTTGGTACGATTTGAAACTCGAAAAATATGCGTGTCGACTGCCATTGCCACTTGCTTAAATGCAGTGTTGAGTACCACGTTAGCTGTTTTTCTTCCGACGCCAGGTAGCTCTTCAAGTTCTTCTCTTGTGTCGGGAACGATAGAGTTGTGTTTATTAACGAGGATTTGGCAGGTTTTGATGATATTTTCAGCTTTCGTGTTATATAAACCAATAGTCTTTATATAAGACTTTAGGCCGCTTAGCCCAAGTTTAGAGATGCTTTCTGGGGTGTTCGCAATTGGGTATAATTTCGCGGTCGCTTTGTTTACACCTTTGTCTGTAGATTGGGCAGATAAAATGACCGCAATTAGTAACTCAAAAGTGCTTGTGTACTCGAGCTCTGTACGAGGTTCTGGGTTGTTGTGTTTGAATCGGCTAAAAATGATGTTACGCTTCGAATTGTTCATAATTTGTACGTTTTTAGGTTTTTAAGGTTTTTTTTTAAAAAAAGAAAGAGTATACTTTCGTCGGTTTTGAAATCTCGGCTATTTTTTTATGTTTTGCAATGTGAATGACTAGTAATAGACTCTCGTTTTGTCTGCATAAGTTATACCCCGATTTTCAGTATTTAGTAAGTTTAGTTTTTTAAGTCAGGATATGATTATGTCAGATAGAGTTACAGGTAAAGTTAAGTTTTTCAACGAATCTAAAGGTTTCGGTTTTATTGAGCAAGAAAGCGGTCCAGACGTTTTTGTTCACTTCAGCGC
>Ga0209825_1000064_pt1 | contig 106233 bp, 99 predicted proteins | sample EN8Hudsemesocosm_FD_184631 | JGI IMG/M metagenome (GOLD analysis project Ga0209825, IMG submission 184631) | Methane-oxidizing microbial communities from mesocosms in the Hudson Canyon - EN8B Hudson Canyon (SPAdes) (version 2) | ecosystem: Environmental > Aquatic > Marine > Cold seeps | place... | reverse complement strand
CCAAAAAGTGTGTAATTTAGATTCACACTAATTACCTCGTTTTGTTTCTGGTTAACGTAAGTGGTTTACAACCGGTATTTACGAGCCTGAATTAAGCACCAACGCCTGGAGCAACAACGAAGATCAAGTACATCGCAATACCAACACCAATGATTGGAACAGCATCGATCAAGCCTGCTAGTAAGAACATCTTACCTTGTAACATTGGACCAAGTTCTGGCTGACGTGCTGTACCTTCAAGTAAACGACCTCCTAAAAGACCCATACCAACTGCCGCACCTAGTGCACCAAGACCAAGCATGATTGCTGCTGCAATAATTACTAGTTCCATTTTTTTCTCCCGTTTTTAAGTTAAAAAGTAAAAGTTAATTGAAATTTAAAAGTCAGTGATTAATGATCTTCGTGCGCCATACTGAGGTACACAACGGTCAAAACCATGAATATGAATGCCTGTAGCGTAATAACCAGAATATGGAATATCGCCCAACCAATTTGCAAGAAGCCACCGAACAAGCCGAACATCCAGCCTGCACTGTACATGACCGCAATCAAAATAAAGATCATTTCGCCTGCATACATGTTCCCGAAAAGTCGTAAACCAAGTGAAAAAGGCTTTGCTAATAAACCGACTAATTCCATAAATAGATTCACTGGGATAAACGCCCAATGATTGAAAGGATGCATGGTCAATTCTTTTGTAAAGCCAGCAATTCCTTTGATTTTAATTGAGTAGTACAGCATTAAGATAAATACACCTAAAGCCATACCTAATGTGATGTTTGGATCAGTAGAAGGTACAATTTTTTGATAATGAACACCAAACAATTCCAATATCCTAGGAACTAGATCTACCGGTAGTAAATCCATTAGATTCATGAAGAAAACCCACATGAAAATAGTTAATGCTAGTGGAGCAATCAAAGGGTTTCGGCCATGAAACATATCTTTCACGGTACCATCAACAAATTCAATAATAATTTCTATAAAATTTTGAAAGCGACCTGGTACATCACTACTTGCCGATTTCGCAACAGCGCGAAACATTAAGCAAAAGATCAGACCTAAGCCAAAAGACCATAATAGGCTATCGACATGAAAGGCATTGAAACCCATTGCAGCGGCTTCTTGGCCACCATGAGCCATGGTCCAAACGCTTTCTGTTAATGTTGTTCCATCAGAACGAACCGTTCCAGCCGGTAATTGGCCATAGGTTAGATTACTTAGATGGTGCTGAATATACTCAGTGGTTGTTAGACTATCGCCTGCCATAGTTTTCGGGCCTACACTTATAATGAAAAATTCTGTTTTGTGTTTGCTATTTGTTTGACTGCTCTTGCTCTACTTATAATCTTTAAATAAATAAGGAGAGAAGCAATTCAATATCAAAACACCAATAAAGGTTGAATACAAAGCAAAGTAGTCAACTGGCTTAAGAAATTTAAACACCAGCGCAAAACTTACAGCAATAATTAGAATCTTTGTTGATTCACCTTTATAAAAATTTATGACTACATTCTGAATGGCATGCGCACCCGCATATAAAAAAGCCTTAAATCCAAAATATAGTTGCGGGAGTGCAAATATGAACCCACCGATAAGCGATGAGTATGCCGCAACGTAACCGCTTAATAATAATAATACGAGTGAAATTCCTACTGTTAGTAGTATTTGCACCATAAAAATTTTGTAAATAGGTGGTCTATTAACCAATGTTGCGCGTTTTTCTGCCAATACTAAACATCTCTTGTTGATGCTTCGTTAAAATAACTGCTTACTTGTTTTTATATTACTCAGTTTTTTGTACTAGGCGTAAATGTAAAAATCGCTCAAACCATCTATTATTTTGCTCAAAGACTTCTCTAGCCCTTTTCAAGCGTGGAGGATTATAGGGGTATTAATCCCTGCATTCAACCATTCTAAAGTAGAATATGCTGTCAGTTACAAAAAACAGCTTATTTATTACCCAATTATAATATTCACACTTACAATCATCATAATGAAGCTGCGCTAGAGCCAAATTTTCGGAAGTCATACTTAAAAACAAAACTAGTCTTTAACAATGACCGTTCTATTTCATTGAATATGCGCCAAAATACCATCAAGCTCATCTAAAGAGTTATATTTTATAACTAGCTTGCCTTTACCTTTAACGGAATGATCAATCTTGACCACTGCTCCGATTTTTTCAGATAAATTTTCCTGTAATCGCTCTACATCTGCATCAGGTTTTGTGATGGATTCAATATCAACAATTATCTTTTCGTTTTGAATTTTTCTGACCAAAGCTTCAGTTTGACGAACAGAAAGTCCTTTTGTTTCAACTTGTCGCGCCACTAATACTTGCTGTTCTGGTATTAAGGATAACATTGCGCGCCCATGTCCCATTTCAAGGTCACCATGTTCAAGCATTAATTTTACTTCTTCCGTTAAATGTATAAGTCGAAGTAGATTTGTCACCGTTGATCGGGACTTGCCAACCGCTTCAGCTACTTCTCCTTGTGTTAATTCAAATTCATCCTGAAGACGCTGTAGTGCCATTGCTTCCTCCATCGAATTTAAATTTTCACGCTGAATATTTTCAATAAGCGACATAGCAACCGCTGCATCATCTGGAACATCTCGAACTATTGTTGGGACACGATCTAAATTGGCTAGTTGTGCTGCCCGCCACCGACGCTCGCCTGCAATAATTTCATAACTTTTATTTTCAACGGGTCGAACAATAATTGGCTGCATAATCCCTTGCTGCCTAATTGACTCTGCAAGTTCCTCTAACGCCTCTGGGTCCATATCTCGACGAGGCTGATATTTGCCACGTTTTAATAACTCAACGGGAATTTGTTTGAGTTCACCGTCTACAAAGTCAGTTTTTGTTATATTGATACTCGTGCCTTTTAATAATGCACTTAGCCCTTTTTCACCCAAGCCTCTTTTTTTAGCCACGTATCATATCCTATTAACTTTAAATGCTTTGTTTATGCTTCAGCTAGTTGTTTTTTTGCTTCAGCTTTTGTCTTTCGAACAATTTCACCGGCTAATGCTAGGTAAGCAATTGCGCCTTTTGATGATTTATCATAATGCAATGCAGACATGCCGTGGCTTGGTGCTTCAGCAAGTCGGATATTTCGTGGGATAGCTACTTTATATACTAAATCACCAAAATATTCTTCAAGTTCTTGTGATACATCTCGAGTTAAGCTATTTCTGGGATCAAACATCGTGCGTAAAATACCGGAAATGGCTAAATTCGGATTAATTGACTCTCTAATTTGCTCAACCGTATTCATCAATGCAGCTAAACCTTCTAATGCATAATATTCACACTGCATAGGAATAATGACTCCATCTGAAGCAGAAAGTGCATTGACGGTTAGCATATTCAAAGAAGGAGGGCAGTCTATCAAGATGAAATCATATTGATCTTGTACTTTATTTAATACTTGTTTCAACCGATGCTCTCGGCCAATTTCATTTAACAATTCAACTTCAGCCGCCGTCAAATCACCATTTGCAGGTATAACATCATAATTACCTAATTCTGATCGTGTAATAACTGCTTCTAAGGGGGACTTTTTTGTTAGTAAGTCATAAGCACTGCATTCCACTTCATTTTTACTAACACCACTACCCATTGTGGCATTGCCTTGAGGATCAAGATCAATCATTAATATACGACGTTTCGTTGCAGCAAGTGATGCGGCTAAGTTTACTGTTGTGGTTGTCTTACCAACACCACCTTTTTGATTCGTCACAGCGAATATTTTAGCCACAAAAACCTCTAATAAATTGATATAAATCTTTATACCTGATTAAGCGCAGGTCGATCTTTCTATGATAATTAAATGGCGCTGCTCATCACAACCAGGAACACATAGTTGAATCGATTCATTTATCTGAAAAGCAGAAGAAATATCACTTGCCTCAGACTCTGGCGCGATTCCTTTCATTGCCAAAAATTGACCATCATCAGCCAATAGATGCGCACATAAGTCCACCATATTTCCTAATGATGTGAACGCCCGTGATAGAATTTGGTCAAATTTTATCTCAACGCTTGCTTCTTCAACGCGTCCATTAAATACCTGTATATTCTTCAAACCAAGCATGATTTTACATTGTGTCAAAAATCTTGTTTTTTTCCCATTGCTATCAAGTAATAAAAAATTTATTTCTGGATAAAGTATCGACATAGGAATACCTGGTAAGCCTGGTCCCGTCCCAACATCCAAAATATTATTGTTTTTCTTATTCATAATATGAGGCGCTATACTTAAAGAGTCAATTAAATGCTTAGTCAGCATTTCTTTTGGATCTCGGATAGCGGTAAGATTATATGTTTTATTCCATTTAATCAGTAATTCTAAATACTTAATTAATTGTTCAACCTGAGAATCACTTATTTCGATACCAATTAATTTAGCCGAATCAAATAATGACATGGTAAATTCATGATGGTTTATCTTTGAATAAGCCATTAACTTACCTCTTTATTCAACGTTTTCTGTTGAGCTCTTTTTTTCAAAAAAACCAATATTAACGATACAGCCGCCGGTGTCATGCCGGGAATTCGAGATGCTTGTGCAATTGTTTCAGGCCGTACATCAAATAGCTTTTGTTTAATTTCATTCGATAAACCTGAAATTGTTTCATAATCAAAATCAACAGGTAATTTAGTATTCTCATTACGCTTTAAACGATCAATTTCATCTTGCTGTCGACTTATATAACCATCATATTTTGTTTGTATTTCTATTTGTTCAGATACCGCGCTAGCAACACTATGCTTAGGGTCTATCGCTGTTGTAATTTCAGTGATGTGGTCAATATTTATTTCGGGGCGTCGTAGTAAGTCAGACAAACTATATTCATGTTTTATCGGTCTTTCTAAATACTTATTAGCGATATCACCGCCAACTGAGCCAGGTTGAACCCAAGCATTCTCAAGTCGTTTCGTTTCAGAAATAATTGCTTCTTTTTTATCTGAAAACGCTTTCCAACGCTCATCACCAACCACACCTAAATTTCGGCCCGTTGTCGTTAAACGAAGATCTGCATTATCCTCTCGTAGCAATAAACGATATTCTGCACGACTAGTAAACATTCGATAAGGTTCGCTTGTACCTAGCGTAATTAAATCATCCACTAACACGCCAATATAAGCTTCATCTCGTCGAGGACACCAGACCGGCTCACCTTTAATCTTTAACGCAGCATTGATACCCGCTAAAATTCCTTGAGCTGCAGCTTCTTCATAACCTGTTGTACCGTTAATTTGGCCAGCAAAATATAAGTTTTCTACAAATTTTGTTTCTAAGCTATGTTTTAGGTCTTGCGGATTAAAGTAGTCATATTCAATGGCATACCCTGGACGCGTAATATGCGCATTTTCGAAACCAGCAATTGACCTCACCAAGTCAATTTGAATATCGAAAGGTAAGCTGGTTGAAATACCATTTGGATAAAGCTCATTGGTCGTTAAGCCTTCAGGTTCCACAAATATTTGATGGGAATTTTTATCTGCAAACCTATTTATTTTATCTTCGATAGAAGGACAATAACGTGGCCCTGTACCTTCAATCACCCCTGTATACATAGGAGATCGATCAAATCCAGAACGAATAATATCATGTGTACGTTCATTCGTTCGTGTTACATAACAAGCTATTTGTTTAGGGTGCTGCGCTAAATTTCCCATATATGACATAACAGGCGTAGGTATATCACCTGGTTGTAAAGCCATCACGGAAAAATCAACACTACGCGCATCAATTCTTGGTGGCGTACCTGTTTTAAGCCTTCCTACACGAAAAGGCATTTCTCGCAAACGCTTCGCCAGTGCTATGGAAGGTGGATCTCCCGCTCTACCACCTGAATGATTATCCATTCCAATATGAATGACACCACCCAAAAACGTACCTGTTGTAAGTACTACTGTATGAGAATGAAAGCGAATCCCCATATTGGTGACCACACCAATAACTTTATCGCCTTCAAGTAGTAGATCATCAACAGATTGCTGAAATATATCAAGGTGTTCTTGGTTTTCTAGCATGTCACGTATTGCAGCTTTATATAAAATTCTGTCCGCTTGGGCACGAGTTGCTCGTACTGCTGGCCCTTTTCGGCTATTTAGAATTCTAAATTGAATACCTGACAAATCAGTTGCTTTTGCCATCGCACCATCTAAGGCATCTATTTCTTTAACTAAATGACTTTTACCAATTCCGCCAATAGCCGGATTACAAGACATTTGACCCAAGGTTTCAATATTGTGGGTTAGCAACAATGTTTCACTGCCCATTCGTGCAGCGGCTAAAGCGGCCTCTGTACCAGCATGGCCACCACCAATGACGATGACATCATAATGTTTGCGATAATCCACTTATTAAACCTCACTTTAAATAAAATAGCGCCGCATTATAAAGACTCGTAGCATTAATTACAGTAAAAATAGTACAAAAAACAATCAATTTTACTTTTTATGGGAATAATCCATATAAATGGCCTATGTGCATGTATTTTGTGTAAGTCATTTACCTTTAAGTTTTAATGCTCAATATGATTATTTATCAATAACTTATCGTATTTATATAAATAAGTTATCAAACAACTTATCCACAAGATAAAATATTAACGACTTTAATAAACAACTATAAGATACTGATAATTAACAACTTTACAATTTATAAAAGTTTTTATAGATAAAACCGTAAAACTTATCCACAGATATTAAGTTGTTATTATTCAAGCATTTTTTTCAAGTAATGCACGAACAGTTATTTGTAAATCAGATGCTTTAAGATTGTTAGGCGGTAAAGGATAACCAGATATAATATCTATTCGAGACCAAAAACGTTTTGGCGCAGTACTGAATGCTGCACCATCTTTATGACTAAAAAAACTTCCCCACAAACCTTTTAAAGCAAATGGAATAACAGGGACTGGATCTTGAGCCAGTATTGTTTCTATTCCACCTTTAAATTCATTCATCTTGCCATCTTTAGTTAGCTTACCTTCAGGAAAAATGCACACCATTTGCCCATCTTTTAAAGCCGCTGAAATATCAGAGAAGGCTTTGCTATAAATAACTTCATCTTGGTGCTTTGCTGCTATAGGAATTGCTTTCACTAATCTAAAAAACCAACCAATGAATGGGTTTTTGAATATATGATGATCCATAACAAACCGGATAGGACGAGGGCAGGCCCCGGCAATTAGAAGTGCATCAACAAAACTTACATGATTACAAATAATGACTGCTGCACCATTTTTAGGTATGTGCTCTAAATTATGGTGTGTAACACGATAAAGGGTATGCGATAGAATCCATACAACAAATCTTAATGCAAACTCATCTACTTGATAGAAAACATAAAAACAAACCACAATATTCATAATTGCAATGACTAAAAAGAAATCACTAATCGACAAGCCCATCATGCCTAAGAAAAATATACCAACAAGCGCACTCCCCACCATAAAGAGTGCATTCATAATATTGACGACTGCGATCGTTCTGGCTCTGTAATTTTGAGGCGCACGTTCTTGAATAAATGCATAAAGTGGTACGATGAAAATGCCACCGGCAATACCAATTCCTGCAAGGTTAGCAAGTAAGACCCAGTTACCTGTTGTATTTAAAAACACGATCCATGAAATGGCCTCTATTGGCTTTTCAGGAATAGCAAAATATAAACCGATACCAAACACCGTTAAACCTAATGCTCCTATTGGGACAATACCAAGCTCAACTCGAGAATGGGACAATTTTTCACATAACATTGAACCAAAACCAATTCCCAAAGTGAAAATTGCTAAAAGTAGCGTAACGAGTGAAGAATCCCCATTTAGTGTTTCTTTTGCGAAGTTAGGAAATTGTGTGAGATAAGCAGCCCCTAAAAACCAAAACCATGATATCGCCATAATAGCTAAGTAGATTGGTCTATTCTGTCGTGTCGTTTTTATCAATTCATTGGTTGTTGTGAATGGGTTATACGATATTTTTAAATTTGGCGCACTTGATACGGCAATGGGTATTGAACGACTAACCAGATAACCTAACAAAGCCAAAACAATCACAAGAATTGAAGTAATCAACAAAAAATTATCAAACTCCATAATAATCCCAGCGCTAATCGTCGCTACTAGAATAGCGACAAACGTTCCCATTTCTACCAAAGCATTACCAGCTACTAATTGCTCAGGTTTTAAATGCTGAGGTAAAATTGCATATTTTGCAGGTCCAAAAAATGTAGACTGAGTGCCCATTAAAAAAAGTAATAGGAGCAGGAAATGATACTGTTCAAACATGAAACCAATGGCAGCAGCCGTCATAATGGCTATTTCTAATAGCTTAATCTTTCTTATTAAGGAAGATTTTTCATGTTTTTCAGTAATTTGACCAGCTATCCCGGAAAATAAGAAAAAGGGTAATATAAATAAACCCGCTGCAAGGTTAAGTACGAGGTTAATATCTAACCCTAATGCACCCGATGCACTATAGGCGATGATTAGCATCAGTGTGTTTTTATAAATATTATCGTTAAATGCGCCTAAGAATTGAGTGGCAAAAAAAGGACCAAAATTCTTTAACTTTAATAATGAGAATTGGCTCATCCTTGACTCCATTTAAACTAATTAATTTTTAGATGATTTGATTAGTAAATACTGTTACTTTCCAATACAAAAGCTACTGAATATTTCACCAAGTAAATCGTCTGGTGTAAATTTACCTGTTATTTCGCTTAATGCATCTTGGGCAACCCTAAGCTCTTCTGCTAATAATTCACCTGCATTCATCTCTGTTAATTGTTTACGTCCAATTTTAACAGCGTCTACAGCTTTTGTTAAAGCATCTAGGTGGCGTCTTCGTGCTGTAAAAGAACCTTCATTGGATGCATTAAAACCAACACAATCTTTCAAATGTTCTTGTAGGAAAGTTAAGCCGTGTTTTGTTTTTGCAGAAATTGAAATAACGGGATAGGGGCCTTCTAAATTCAATGACGCTTCTTCATCAAGTTTATCAACTTTATTTCGAACCAAGCTTAAATGATCAGTACGTTCTAATTTAGCAACAAATTCAGGCCAATGGTGATCAGTATTTAAACCCTCACTATCTGATGCATCCGTTACCAATAAAATCCTATCTGCTTGCTCTATTTCTTTCCAAGCTCGGTCAATACCAATTTTTTCAACTTCATCACTACTTTCACGTAAACCTGCGGTATCAATTATATGCAGAGGCATACCATCAATATTAATTTGTTCTTTTAAAACATCTCTTGTCGTGCCTTCAATATCAGTGACGATGGCTGAATCTTTACCAGCTAAGGCATTTAATAAACTAGACTTTCCTGCGTTTGGTTTTCCCGCGATCACGACACGCATCCCTTCTGTTAATAATGCACCTTGGTTTGCATTTTTAAATAAAGTATTTAGCGTTTCAATTAAGGTATCAACTTGAGATAAAACATTTGATTCTGTTAAAAAGTCTACTTCTTCTTCTGGGAAATCAATCGCAGCTTCAACAAATATTCTAAGCTTAATCAGCTGATCAAGAATATTATTAATTTGATTGGAAAACTCGCCTTGTAATGACCGAAGCGCGCATCGAGCAGCTTGTTCAGATGTACTATTAATCAAATCTGATATTGCTTCAGCTTGAACCAGGTCAAGTTTATCATTGAAAAATGCACGTTGAGAAAATTCACCCGGCTCTGCTAATCGTCCGCCGTGTTGAATAATTGTCTTGAGTAATAAATCTAAGATAACCGGACCACCATGCGCCTGTAATTCAATCACATCCTCACCTGTAAAAGAGTGAGGATTGTTAAAATAAAGAGCGATGCCTTGATCTAATCGTTTCTTTCCATAGTCATGAAAATCACAATAATGAGCAAAACGTTTTTTAGGTGTAAAGCCAAGAATAGCTTCAGCAATTGATAAAGCTTGTGGACCAGAGATTCGAACAATTCCGACACCACCACGACCTGCTGCTGTAGCGATCGCGGTAATGGTATCTTGATGATAAAACGTCATGCGCTATTGCCGCGTTATTCGTTAAGGATTAGCTTTTTCAATTTGTCGAGTAATGACCCACTGCTGAGAAATCGACAATATATTATTTACTAACCAGTACAGTACCAGACCTGCAGGGAACCATAAGAAAAATACCGTCATCATAATAGGCATTATTTTCATGATTTTAGCTTGCATAGGATCTGGTGGCGCAGGGTTTAATTGCATCTGAATAAACATACTAATACCCATTAAGATAGGTAATATAAATAAAGGATCTTTTACCGACATATCGGTAATCCAAAACATAAAGGGTGCATGTCTTAATTGTACGCTTTCTAATAACACCCAATACAAAGCAATAAATACCGGCATTTGAACTAATATGGGTAAACAACCACCTAATGGATTAATTTTTTCTTTTTTATACAACTCCATCATCGCTGCAGACATTTTCTGACGATCATCACCATGCTGCTCTTTCAAGGTTTTAAGTTTGGGTGCGACACGTCTCATGTTTGCCATTGAGCGGTAACTCGCTGCAGAGAGTTTGAAGAATAAAGCTTTCACAACTAGTGTTACTAAAATTATTGCAATACCCCAGTTTTGGACGAACCCAAAAAAGAAATTAAGTAACCAAAATAGTGGGTTAGCAATCCAAAATAACATTCCAAAATCAACCGTTAAATCTAGATCAGGTGCTACAGCCTTTAACTTATCAATAATTTTAGGACCAATATATAAGCTAGCTGAAACTTCACCACTTGATCCAGCTTCAACAACTGTTGCGGGGCTAATAAAACCCATTAGAAATAAGTTATTTCTTACTTTACTTTGATAGGTGTGTGTAATTTCAGCATTAGGTATCCAGGCACTTAAAAAATAGTGTTGAATGAATGATATCCAACCACCTTGAATTTGCTGATTGATAGGATCTTCTTCCATATCATCAAAACTGTATTTCTCATAAGGCTTTTCTGCACTGGAAAGTGCCATCCCCAAGAAAGATTGCATACCCATACTGCTTTGTTGAGAAGGATCATTGCTATTATCTCTAACAATTTTACCTGAAAAATTCCCTTCCCAAGAAGATTGGGACTGGTTATCAATGATATAGCTAACTTTAATTAAATAATTATTGCGTTCAAACTGATATCGTTTGATAACCGATATACCTGTTGCATCTTTAAAATTAAGATCTACAACCAATTCATTTTGAGTTTCAATTAATTCATATTGATTCGAAGTACTTGTATAGCTAGGCATTGGTCCATTTTTAGATGAATCAAAGCCATTTTTACCAAATAAGCCACTCTCAACTACATAATGACGAACTGAATTTGTTTCAAGTAAAGGTAAAGACTGCTCAGAGCCTAATGTGATTTTATATTCAGGCATTGCTGCAAAAACAACATTTCCGCCTTTTAAATCAATGACTAAATCTAATACATCCGTTTTGATTGTGATTGATTTCTGTAATGGTGTACTAATAGAGTCAGCATTATTTGAAGTTGCCATATCTGAAGAGGCTACATCAGACTCTTCAGGGACCGTAAATTCAGAGTTGTCTTTTTTATGAACTAATTCTGTAGAAGATTCAATTGAGCTTGTAGGGTATACGGATGAAGCAGTCGGCTGTACGGGTAACTGACCATAATCATCGTTCCAAGCAAGTATCAGCATGTATGAAACAATGGCTAAGCCTACAAAAATAATGCTACGTCTAACATCCATAATAGTTAATTACCATTTAGTATTAATATTTTAAAAGTTACTTAAAAGAGTTTTTCTTCAACTTAATGAGTATCTTTTTTATTTAAATTACTTTTATCATTGTGAGATTGATTCGTTATTTCTGGTACAGGGTCATAACCGCCTTTACACCCGGGATGGCATCTTAACACACGATGGACAGCAAGATAGCTACCTTTGAAAACACCATGTATTTTCATTGCTTCAATAGCATATTGAGAACAAGAAGGGTAATAGCGACAGGAAGGGCCAAGCAGTGGGCTTATAATAAGTTGATAAGCACGAATTAAGCATATGACAAGCTTTGTCATAATGGTTCTCGCTTAATGCTAATTACTATTAAAAAATAAAGCCAAGAAGTTTATGCGTTCTCTACTTTTCGGCTCAATTTATTCCATAAATATTGAAGTTCAGAAGCACAACTAGAATTGTCTATTCGATCAATTCCTTTTTTTGCTAAAACTACAAGATCTAAATTTGGAAGCGACGTTTGTCTAAGTCTGAATGACTCTCTTAACAAACGTTTTACTCGATTCCGTTGCACAGCAAGTTTCACATTTTTCTTTGCAACGATAATTCCAAGTCTTGCTGTAGGTAAGTCTTTACCTCGTGCTAAGATCAAAAAGTGTTTACTTGAAACTCTTAAATCTACGGCCTGAAAAACATCACTGTAATCACCCGAAGTTAGTAATCTTACTGATTTCGGGAATTGTAAACTTGTACACAAAGTCGTACTAGTCAAAACTAGTTTTTAAGCGCTTAGGACTTTACGACCTTTTGCTCTACGTCGATTTAAAATCTGACGACCACTTTTAGTTGCCATACGAGCTCTGAAGCCGTGTGTACGCTTACGTTTAAGAACGCTAGGTTGGAATGTTCTTTTCATTTCCAGTACTCACAAATTATTAGGTTGAAAAATTAAGGAGCGAGATTGTACGTTTTTTGAGTGTCAGTATCAAATCTTTTTTCTAAGTCTTTTAAAAAGAGCTTTGATCATTAATTAAATAGTTTATATATCTTTTTAATATTATGATTATTAGTGGAGGGAGTTTCTGTGGATATCAGAATAATATATATATAAATCAATTAATTGCATAAAGTATAACCATACGTTTAAGTTCTGTATTATCCCTGAATTAAGCGTGAATAAAAGTTGGATAACTTTTCTCTAAAGCTATCCACAGATTTATCACAGTGTTTTTCCACAAGTTAATTTTGATATTTAAATATATTTTCATTTTTAATAAATTATATATTTTTTGTGCACAAGGCTGTGTATAAATCTAACAATAGTTTGATTTTAAACAATAAAGATATACACACCCTGTTTATGCTTACTAAAATAAGGCTAGCGATAGGTTGGATTTATCGTTAAAATTCCAGAGCCTATTAATTAGAACGGTAGGTAAAGGCTAAAAAACGTTCCATCAGGGAATGTATAAACGTGTTACGTAATAAATTCTTTAATTAAAGTCTTTTTAACGAGCTATCAATAGTTAAAATTTCAAGTGTTGGTAATGTTAGTGTGAATGATGTATTAACCTTTAAATTTTGAGAAATAGGAATATAAGTGCAAGATACGGTTTGGGCAGATTGTTTAGCTAAATTAAAAGAAGAATTACCAGGACAGCAATTTAATACCTGGTTGAGGCCTCTTCACGGAGAGTACAAAGACAATACGCTACATTTATACGCACCAAATAAATTTGTACTTGATTGGGTAAAAGAAAAATTCTTAAAACGAATAAATGAACTTCTTAGTGAAAATAAGCTCCATGATGAAGATACAACTGTAAAGTTAAATATTGGTTCTTTAAAAAAGCAGGATGAATTACCTCAAAAAACAAAGCCTAAACAAGTTGAAAGACAAAGTAGAGGCGTTAATCAACCCGCAACTAACAGCCAATCAGTTGATCGAAGAATAGATGTAGAGGGGGGGTTAAATCATAAAAGCTTTTTAAACCCTAACTTTACTTTTGACACATTTGTTGAAGGAAAATCGAACCAATTAGCTCGTGCAGCTTCTGTACAAGTTGCTGAAAATCCTGGTGGTTCATATAACCCACTATTTTTGTATGGTGGTGTTGGTTTGGGTAAAACTCACCTAATGCATTCTGTTGGTAATGAAATTGTAAGAAAAAATCCAAATGCAAAAGTGGTTTACCTACATTCTGAACGGTTTGTAGCTGATATGGTAAAAGCGCTTCAAATGAACGCTATTAATGACTTTAAACGTTATTATCGTTCTGTTGATGCATTATTAATTGATGATATTCAATTTTTTGCTCGAAAAGAGCGTTCACAAGAGGAGTTCTTTCATACTTTCAATTCGCTATTAGAAGGTGGGCAGCAGATGATACTCAGCTGTGATCGCTACCCGAAAGAAATAGATAATATGGAAGAGCGTCTTAAGTCTAGGTTTGGCTGGGGCTTGACGGTAGTGGTTGAACCACCAGAACTTGAAACGCGTGTTGCAATTTTGCTGAAAAAAGCTGAACAAAATAAAGTTGCTCTAAATAGCGAATCTGCTTTCTTTATTGCACAAAAAATTCGCTCAAATGTACGTGAACTGGAAGGGGCATTAAAATTGGTTGCTGCGAATGCCCACTTTACAGGCCAAGATATAACGCCAGTATTTATTCGAGAATGCTTGAAAGACCTATTGGCCTTACATGATAAACAAGTAAGTATTGATAACATTCAGCGTACTGTTGCTGATTATTATAAAATTAAAGTTGCTGATTTACTTTCTAAACGCCGTACTCGCTCTGTTACGAGACCACGACAAATGGCGATGGCGTTATCGAAAGAATTAACAAATCATAGCTTGCCTGAAATTGGTGATGCTTTTGGAGGCCGGGATCATACAACGGTACTTCATGCTTGCAGAAAAATAGTTGAATTACGTGACAGCGATACAAGTATACGAGAAGATCATCATAACTTTATGCGAACATTAACGACTTGATTGAGACGAGCCGATACAAATGAAATTAACAATAAACAGAGAAGATATACTTACGCCACTTCAGATTATCTCAGGTGTAGTTGAACGTAAACAGACGATGCCTGTGTTATCAAATATATTATTGATAGCAGAGGAAGGTAATGTATCCCTTACGGGTACTAACATGGAAGTTGAACTGGTTTGTAAACTCGATAATGTTCAAATTGAAGCGGAGGGACAAATAACCATACCCGCGCGTAAATTAGTTGATATTTGTCGATCTTTGAAAAGTGATTCAGTGATTCAACTTAGTCTTGAGGGAGATAAATTACATTTGCGCTCCAGCAAAAGTCATTTCTCATTATCAACTTTACCGGCTGATCAATTTCCTAACATTGAAGAAAATGAGCATGATTTAGCGGTTACTTTTTTACAGAAAGATTTTAAAAACATGTTAGATGCAACATCTTTTGCAATGGCACAACAGGATGTTCGTTATTATTTAAATGGTATGTTGTTAGAATTAGGTGACCGTTATGTTCGAATGGTCTCTACAGACGGCCACCGTTTAGCCTTATCAACATTAGCGACGGGCTTTGAACGAGAAGAAGTGAAGCAAGTGATTGTTCCTCGAAAAGGTATTATTGAACTTGGCCGATTACTCACTAATGGTGAAAATGAGGTCACACTATCTATTGGAGATAGTCATATTTACTCCCAAATAGGGAATTATAAATTCACCTCAAAATTAATTGATGGAAAATTTCCTGACTACAATCGTGTTATTCCTAAAGGTGGGGATAAAGTCATGATTGCAGATAGAGTGTCTTTAAAGGAAATGTTTACGCGGGCAAGTATTCTTTCTCATGAAAATATAAGAGGAATTCAGTTACACCTGAGCCACAATCAGTTGCAGGTATTCGCTAATAACCCAGAACATGAGCAAGCAGAAGATTGTTTAGATGTAAATTACGTACAAGATGATTTACAAATTGGGTTTAACGTAAGTTATTTAATTGAAGCAATGAACGTTATTGCTTCTGATAATATAAAAATGACCTTATTAAACTCGAATTCTTCTGCACTAATTGAATCTTCTGAAGAAAGTGATAATTTGTATGTCATCATGCCAATGCGGTTGTAAAAATTTAATTTTGAATTATAAGCATAGGTATAATTAGATATAACTAGATTTTAGCTAGAAACAAAGGAAAGTAAATGGGATTTTTTGTAGATACATTTAAAGGGACTTTTAGAATAGTACAAACAACCAGTGTTCTTGCTAAAACAGGTACTAAATGGTTAGTTGGACAACGACCACCAAACCCGAAACTTCTGAGAAATATATTTGAAGAACTTGGTGCTACGTATATTAAATTAGGGCAGTTTATTGCAAGTTCGCCTACTTTTTTTCCAAAAGATTATGTTGAAGAGTTTCAAAACTGCTTAGATAAAACCAAGCCGTTTCCATTTTCAGTTGCACAAAAAATAGTTGAACAAGAGTTAGGGCGAAAGCTAGATGAAGTGTATTCCTATGTTGATCCTGTACCGCTTGCCTCAGCTTCTATAGCGCAAGTTCATGCAGCAAGATTAATTACTGGTGAAGATGTAGTTATAAAGATCCAAAAGCCAGGTGTAGAAAATGTTTTATTAACTGATCTGAATTTTTTGTACGTATCAGCTCGAATACTAGAATTTTTAGCCCCAAAATTATCATGGACTTCTTTATCAGGCGTCGTTGAAGAGATTCAACGAACAATGATGGAAGAGTGTGATTTTATAAAAGAGGCTAATAATTTAAGAGAGTTTGATGAATTCTTAAAAGATACTGAAAATGATGATGTGATCGTTCCAAAAGTATATGAACAAGCATCTGCAATGAAAGTACTCACTATGGAACGCTTTTATGGTGTGCCTTTAACTGATTTAGATACAATCAGAAAATATTGCGATGACCCTGAAAAAACACTCATTACTGCAATGAACACCTGGTTTTCTAGTTTAACGAAGTGTCGTTTTTTTCATGCAGATGTTCATGCAGGGAATTTGATGGTTTTGAAAAATGGCAAAATTGGCTTTATAGATTTTGGTATTGTAGGACGCATTAACCCTGGTACATGGGAAGCAGTGTCTGACTTTATGTCATCCATTATGGTTGGTGATTTTAATGGTATGTCAGATGCAATGATTCGTATTGGTATTACAGATGACACTGTTGACGCTAGTGACTTAGCTGATGACCTTAAACGTGTTTTTAACAAATTAGATGTGATGGTTCCTGACTACAGTGCAATACCTTCACAAGGTGAAGATGATGTAAATAATATATTGATGGATATGGTAAAAGTTGGAGAGGAGAATGGTATTCACTTTCCACGAGAATTTGCCTTATTATTAAAACAATTTTTATATTTTGATCGCTATGTGCATGTTTTGGCTCCTGAATTAGATATGTTTGTAGATGATAGACTAAATATGCTTCATTAAGTTGAAGCGTAATTTTATATTGTTGTTAGTTGTTTAATGATGCTTAATTTATATGGCCGTTCTTACCCTTACTCCCAATTATTTTAGAAACCTCCAGCCGGATGAAATTTCATTTCATCCACATCTTAATTTTATAATCGGTTCCAATGCATCGGGTAAAACCAGTTTATTAGAAGCCATCTATTATTTGTCTACAGGAAAGTCTTTTAGAAGTCGTCGTATTAGGAATATTGTTAATAGGGATATCAGTGCTAAAGAGTTTATTTTGTTTGGAAGACTCTCTGGTAGTTGTGACTTTATTCAATCTATTGATGCACCATCACCTAGTGCTCATGCTGTAGGTATAAGAAAAACCGTATTATCAAATACAGATATAAAGTTAAATGGTGAGCTAATTAGAAGCGCATCAAAATTAGCTATTATTTCTCCTGTTGTAATTATAGACCCCAATAGTTTCGAGCTGTTAACTGGGCCACCAAAAATACGAAGAAAATTTTTTGATTGGGGTGTGTTCCACGTGGAACATAACTTTTCTAGGCTTTCTAATGAGTATAATAATTGTCTAAAACAGCGGAATACATTACTTCGAACTGCTAAGATAGATATATTACAACTAAAAATATGGGATCGAAAACTATCTAATTTGGCGGAAGAAATTGATATGTGTCGAAAGGCATATACAAAATCATTACGTACAAATTTTAAACAAATAATTTCATATTTTAAAATCGGAAATGATCTTGATATACAATATGTCAGAGGTTGGGATAAAGAGTTATCAATACAGAGCGTATTGGAAAAAAACTACAAAAAAGATATCGATACTAGATTTACACAGTTTGGCCCACATCGTGCTGATTTAAAAGTAACAATAAAAGGACGCATGGTCGAAGATGTTCTTTCGAGAGGTCAACAGAAATTGCTCGTGTTAGCGCTTTACTTGGCTCAAATACAGTGCTTGGTAGATAACGTAAATAAAAGGACCGTAGTGCTAATTGATGATATTTCGGCAGAATTAGATTCTCAAAATCTTCAGCTAATATTTGATAGACTAGCATTATTAGAAACACAGGTTATTTGTACGGCGCTTGATATTTCGATCGTCCAAAAGTCTTTACCAAATAATGAAATATATAAAATGTTCCACGTGGAACATGGCAAGATATTAGCCTTATAAACTTAATAATAGAAAAATTTACATTCGATTATAGGTCGTCTAAGATTTTTTAGGAGCAAAATATTAATGAGTGAACAAGAAAATAAATATGATTCTTCCAGTATCAAAGTTCTAAAAGGGCTTGATGCAGTTAGAAAGCGTCCTGGTATGTATATTGGTGATACTGATGATGGTTCAGGTCTTCATCATATGGTTTTTGAAATAGTAGATAATTCTATAGATGAAGCACTTGCGGGACATTGTTCCGAAATTAAAATTACCATTCACCCCGATGAATCTATAACTGTTACAGATGATGGTCGTGGAATTCCTACAGATATACATGAAGAAGAAGGTGTTTCAGCTGCAGAAGTTATTATGACAGTACTTCATGCCGGCGGTAAATTTGATGATAATGCCTATAAAGTTTCTGGTGGCCTTCACGGAGTTGGGGTCTCCGTAGTGAATGCACTATCTAGCAAACTAACTCTTACTGTAAGGCGTGCAGGAAAGGTCCATGAGCAAATTTATCGTGAAGGAGTGCCAGACAAGCCACTAGAAGTTATTGGAAAGACAGAGAAAACAGGGACGGAAGTTCATTTCATCCCATCACCAAATACATTCTCAAATATTGAATTTCATTATGACCAATTAGCTAAAAGAGTTAGAGAGCTCGCATTTCTAAATTCTGGAGTCAATATAGTATTAAAAGATGAACGCTCAGGAAGAGAAGAAACTTTTAATTATGATGGTGGCTTAAAAGCATTTGTTGAGTATTTAAATGTAAACAAAACTGCAGTAAATAGAATATTTTATTTCTCGACATTCCGAGAAGAAGATGGAGTGGGTGTTGAAGTCGCATTACAGTGGAATGATGGATTCCAAGAGAATATATATTGCTTCACCAATAATATTCCACAAAGAGATGGGGGAACACACTTAGCCGGATTTAGGTCAGCATTAACTCGAACATTAAATACCTATATTGAAAAAGAAGGTTTAGGTAAAAATTCAAAAGTAAGTACTTCAGGTGATGATGCTAGAGAAGGCTTAACAGCTGTTGTTTCTGTAAAAGTTCCTGATCCAAAATTCTCATCTCAGACAAAAGATAAGCTTGTGTCTTCAGAAGTAAAGTCTGCTGTAGAACAAGAAATGAATGGCTGCTTAGCTGACTATTTAATGGAGTTTCCTCAGGAAGCAAAATCGATTGTAAATAAAATGATTGATGCAGCAAGAGCGCGAGAAGCCGCACGTAAAGCGAGAGATATGACTCGTCGAAAAGGGGCGTTAGATATTGCAGGTTTACCAGGAAAATTAGCGGATTGCCAAGAGAAAGATCCAGCTCTTTCTGAACTATATATTGTGGAAGGGGACTCTGCTGGCGGATCAGCTAAGCAAGGTAGAGATCGTAAAACACAGGCAATATTACCGCTTAAGGGTAAAATTCTAAACGTAGAAAAAGCTCGTTTTGATAAGATGTTATCGTCGGTTGAAGTAGGAACACTTATCACTGCACTTGGGTGTGGTATTGGTCGTGAAGAATATAATATCGAAAAACTGAGATATCATAGTATTATCATTATGACTGATGCCGATGTGGATGGATCACATATCCGAACGCTATTATTAACATTCTTTTTCCGTCAAATGCGTGAAATTATAGAGCGTGGTCATATCTTTATAGCAATGCCTCCTCTGTATAAAGTTAAAAAAGGTAAGCAAGAACAATATTTAAAAGATGAAGCAGCGTTAGAGCAATATCTTACTCAATCAGCTTTAGATGGTACGCAACTTTTTGTGAACGCAGAAGCACCACCTATTTCTGGTGAAGCATTAGAAACATTGGTTTCTGAATATCGAAATGTTGAACATATCATTACTAAATTATCACGTGTTCATCCAGCACTAGTCTTAGAAAAAATGCTGAAGGTCGAAGTCTTATCGCCAGAAAACTTAAAGACTGAGGAAACAGTGCAGAAGTGGAGTGCTAATATGGCTAAGCTTCTGAGTGTGGATACTAAAACAGGAATGAGTTATGTTTTCGGAACTAAGAAGGATGAAGAACGAAATATTTATTTGCCAATGGTGAGTGTTTTTGTTCACGGTATTTCAACAGATTATGTATTTAATCATGAATTTTTTGAATCATCCAGCTATGAAAAAATCACAGAGCTAGGTGAAGCTATTAATGATATATTCGGTGAAAGTAGCTTTATTCAAAGAGGTGAAAAGCAGCACCCCGTTTCTGATTTTAAACAAGCGATTGCCTTTCTTATGAAAGAGGCTAAACGTGGATTAATGGTTCAGCGATATAAAGGTTTGGGAGAAATGAACCCTGAGCAGTTATGGGAAACGACGATGGATCCTGATTGTCGTAGAATGATGCAGGTAAATATTGAAGATGCAATTGCAGCAGATCAAATTTTTACAACTTTGATGGGAGATGAGGTTGAACCTCGACGTGACTTTATTCAAACGCATGCGTTAGATGTATCTAACCTGGATGTTTGATTTTGACCTGTAAGTGTTGAAAGTATTAGTTAACTTACCAAACTGAATTCAGAAGAAGGGATGTATAGAAATGGCAAAATCATTACAAGAACAACTGATGGGTTCAGGCTTGGTAGATAAGAAACAAGCAAAAAAAATACAGAAAGAAAAAAGACAAAAGCGTAAGCAAACTCCAAAAGGACTGTTGCAAGAAGAAGCAGCTCAAAAGCAGGATTTAGTTGATAAACAGAAACAAGAAAAAATTGAGAAAGACCGTGAACTAAATCGACTAAAAAAAGCCGAACAAGATAAAAAAGCGATTAAAGCTCAAATAATTCAACTGATTCAAGCGAATAAGATTGAGCGTCAAAAGGGAGACATAGGTTTTCAATTTGTCGTGAAAAAACAGATTAAAAAATTGTACATTGATAAAGAGCAGCAAGGTTATCTTCTTCGAGGAAAACTGGCGATTACTCAGCAGAATGATGAGTTCTTCATAGTGCCGAGTGCTGTCGCCGAAAAAATATCACAAAGAGATGAGGCTGTTGTGGTGTATCTTGAAACAATGAAAAATGAAACAATTGAGTCTTTAGAAGATGATCCTTACAAAGATTTTGTTATTCCAGATGATTTAATGTGGTAGTTAGTTAGTTATTTAGTTATTTGATTTAGGGAATTAGGTGGAATTCAATAGGAGGACAGTCATGTCTCTGTGTTTCATTTACCATGAACTCTTTTACGGCTTTAAACTCATCTCCTATTTTTAGTTCGTTATTCGATACGACGTCACTTTTATTTATTTCAAAAATATCATCGCCCAAATAAAACTTAAATTGATAAGCATGCTGATTAATTTCAATGACTTCTGCGATACCTTTTTCTTTCTTGTAAATGCAAAGGGCTTGCTTGAGGTCATCTGTTTCATCGTGGTGAGGACTTTTATCTGTTATTAATTTGTTTGAACTACAGGCAGTCATTAGTAGTGACACAAGGGGGAAAAGGATTGTAAAGTTGATATGTTTCATAATATTTTGAATATAGCGTTAAAGTTTAAGGGTTAAGACTTTACGTTCTGTTTTATGTATTTTGCAGGAGAGATACCCGTCCAACGTTTAAATGCTCGACTAAAAGCACTTAACTCTGAGAAACCGAGTAAAAAAGCGATTTCACTTAATGAACGCTTGTTTGAGTTCAAGTAATAAAATGCTTTATCTTTACGTACTTGATCCACTAAATCATGAAAAGAAATACCTTCCAGCTTAAGCTTACGGTAAAGCGTATGACGACTCATACATAGTTTATCTGCTATATGCTTTGCATCAATATTATCTTTTGCCAACTTTTTTTCAACCAGGTTAATGACTTTGTCTTTCAGTGTTTCTTCAGGTCTAATTTTTTTTAATAAAGCTTCAATATGATGTGTCAGTACTTGGTGTAAATATGAACTTCGTTTTGGGAGTTTAAAGTCAAGATACTGCTTTTTGAATACAATTGAGCAATGTGTATGATTAAATCTAACAGGGCATGGAAATACTTGGTTATAGTTGGAATGATAGTGCGGTGGGCTATGCTGGAAGTATATATGTTCAATTTCTACTCCATCCCGGATATGTAGCGTAGCTCTATAAATTGATATAGCTATTGTGTATTCCATATCCGCTTGAGAGTAGGCTTCATCCATATCACATATATAATTGATATAAGCAAACTTTGCGTCAGTTTTAACTTCTATATGCATACCTTCATGAACAAGCGCGTAGTAGCGTTCATATTGCTTTAAAGCGGCATCCAGCGTGTCGTTGTTAAAAAAGATATGCCCAACCAAACCCATTTCATCCTGAAAGGGCTTTGAACCTAATGAGAGGGCTAATGTTGGTTCTTTCGTGTAATTTAAGGCAAGTGTCCAAAGTGCATGATAGTGATTCATAGGGATACGGTGTTCGACATTACTTAAATCAGCTAGGGTACAAGCAAGTACGAGTTCAATTGACTTTAAATCAAGGCCTTTATGTATTAAATAGCTGGCAAGTGTTTTTGCAGTTGAAGAATTGACGTAAAGTGTTTTACTGTTTTCTTTCTTTTTAGCCATAATCCATACTCGGAAAGGATTGAATACCAAGTTGTTCAATGTATAAGTAGTTAACTTACTCGCAGTTATTTCAGCTTGCAACATACAGTCAAAACAATGTCACACTTAGTCAAGAAATATAGGAATGAACCTCCTATAGTTAATTTGCGCTTTGGATATTTTCACTTTAATTAAAAGCGTTTTTTTAAAAAACTTAGCGGGGTCAAAAAGATAAGAGATGGAAATTTTTATACCACATAATATTAATGAAGAAGAAAACTGTGCAGCCTTAAAAGATTATTTAAGTTGCATGTTTTTTTGCTAAGATATTTTTAGTCCAGTGAAAAAATAGAACTGAAAGAATAATTGCTTGAACCTGAGTTTAAAATATAAATTTAGGTTCAAGCGATTGTATTTTAGAAATTTCTACTTAACTTACCTTTCGGGTCATGCGTTCTGTTATGGCAGCGTTTCTTTCGAGCATTTGTTTAATACGTTCTAGCTGTTTTATCGTATCAACGGATTGTTTTGTTTGACCACTAAAAATTACACCAACTCGCCAAACACCATCACCAATAGTATTTACTTTATTAACGACCTTTGCTTCTATTTGATTTACTTTAATTTCTCCTGTATCTAGTTCTAAAATAAGTCTTAGATTTAGCTTAGACCCTAACTCTGGCTCACTTGGAATTTTGAGTGCGATACCTGATAAATTAAAATCAACAACATCAAGCTCTAACCAAGTAGAAAACAGACCTTGTTTAGATTTTAAATGAGCCTTTAGGTTAGCGGCAGGTAGGCGTCGCTGTGCACGTTTTTCTTGAGGGTGAAGCAATGAAATCATTCATAAATCCTAAATAAACTGATTATTGAAACTATTAATAATCAGGTTAGAACATAAAAAATAATATACCATCAGATCTTTAATCTTGATTTCAATAATGTGAACCGTGCAATGAAAAATGATGACTTAAAACTTGCTGCAAAAGTAAAAGGCCAGGGTGATAGAGTAATCATTCTGCATGGGTTATTTGGTTCATCAGATAATTTAGGGCGAATTGCAAATGAACTAGCTAAGGACTATGAAGTTCATTCTTTAGATTTGAGAAATCATGGCGAGTCTTTTCATTCACAAGAAATGTCTTATGAGCTAATGTCAGGAGATGTGATTCAATATATGAATGAGCAGAATCTAGATCGTGTGAATATTCTAGGTCACTCTATGGGAGGAAAAGTAGCTATGAAAATTGCACTCCAATACCCAGAACGTATTAATAAATTAATTGTGGCAGATATTGCACCTGTAACCTATACAGCACATCATAATGATATATTTAAGGGATTATTTTCGGTAGATTTTGAGCAAGCTAACACACGTTCAGCTGTTGATAAGCGTTTAGCGACATATATTGAGACGATTGGTGTCAGACAATTTTTAATGAAAAATTTAATGCAAAGTAAGAGCGGCGGATTTACTTGGAAAATGAATCTTAAAGCAATATATCAAAACTACTCTAGAATATTAGAAGGACTTTCAAGTAATGGACCTTATTTGGGAGAGGTGCTATTTATTGCAGGAGGCTTATCGGATTACATCAAACCAGCTTATAGAACACAAACTTTGGGTTTATTTCCAAATACAAAAATGAAAATTATTCCTGAAACAAGTCATTGGCTTCACGCAGAACAACCACGTGTTTTTATTGGGATCTGCCAGCGGTTTTTAGAAACCTAAAATACCAGGTAATTATATTTTAAATATGCCGAATTTTAATCAAACCGATATTAAACATGAACACTTTAAGCCTTGCGTTATTGATATAGAAGCTTCAGGTTTTGGAAGAGGTAGTTATCCGATAGAAGTTGGTTTTGTGACACAAAATCAAGCTTTAGGATGTTGCTTAATAAAACCGATAGACTCTTGGTTGCACTGGGATGTTGAAGCGGAGCGTTTACATGGAATTAAACGTCTACTTTTGATTGAAAAAGGGAAAAGTTTAGTTTGGGTTGCTCAATGGTTAAACGAAAACTTAAAAGGCCAAACCATTTATTCTGATGCTTGGGCTAATGATATGAGCTGGATTGGAAAATTATTTGATGAAGCAGAGATCACTCAGGCATTTAAAATTGAGTCTATTTTAGATTTATTGAATGAAGAAGAAAAAGAACAATGGACACCACTTTACCATCAAATCTTAGTGGAATCGAACGGAGAAAGACATCGAGCTAGTACTGATGCAGTAAACATACAACAAACATATCTCAGGCTTAAAGTGAACCATGCTACAGTTTGAAATTATTATTTAATGTAGCCATCGGTTGGATAAAAACTTTAAAGAAAGTATACAGATACTGTACTAAACTAAATAAGTTCTATGTTAATCTCGACTTCACTTTGTATGGTTTAAGTTGTACTAATATTAAAGTTGTATAGAAAACGACTCACGGAAAAAAAACAAAATATAAAATAGGGTAATCAGGATATGAAAATTAAAAATATAACAATGACGCTTGCAGCAGTAGGATTTGCTTTTTCTGCACAATCAAGTTTTGCTGCTTCCACTCTGGACTCAGTTAAAAAGAAAGATGTTGTTGCCTGTGGTGTTAGTACTGGTTTAGCAGGTTTCTCACAAAAAGATGAAAAAGGTAATTGGAGTGGTCTTGATGTTGATGTTTGTCGTTCTGTTGCAGCGGCAGTATTAGGTGATGCATCAAAAGTTCAATATAAGCCATTAACTGCTAAGGAGCGTTTTCTAGCACTTCAATCTGGTGAAGTTGACATTCTTTCACGTAATACAACGTGGACGCATACTCGAGATACTTCGTTAGGTCTAAACTTCGCGGGTGTTATTTATTATGACGGCGCAGGTTTTATGGTTAATAAAAAACTGGGCGTTAATTCAGCGACAGAATTAGATGGCGCGAATGCTTGTATTCAGGCAGGGACTTCAACGGAGTTAGCGATTGCTGATTATTTCCGTGAAAATAAAATGAAGTATAAGGCGATCACCTTCGATACCGCTGATCAAACACGTGCAGGTTTTGAATCTGGGCGTTGTGACTTTTTAGTTTCTGATCAATCACAATTATATTCACTGCGGATTGGACTAAAAAACCCTTCTGGTGCGATTGTTTTACCTGAAGTCATTTCGAAAGAACCTTTAGGGCCAGTTGTTCGTCAAAATGATGATGAGTGGTTTAATGTTGTTAAGTGGGTTGTAAATGCTTCGATAGAAGGTGAGTTCCAAGGTGTTACGTCAGAGAATGCCTCTGACTTAAAAGCAAATGGAAAGCCTGGCCAAAAAAGGCTACTAGGTTCTGAAGGTGATTTAGGCGCTAAATTAGGTTTACCTGCAGACTGGGCTTATCAAGCGATAAAGCAGGTTGGTAACTATTCAGAGTCATTTGAGCGTAATGTCGGTCAAGGTTCTCCTTTGAAAATTGCGCGCGGCTTAAACGCTCAATGGAATAAAGGCGGAATTTTGTATTCACCTGCGATGCGTTAATTGTTAAATATTTAAAAGGTGGCTTCGTAAGCCACCTTTTTTATTAACGCTCTTCCTTCCTGACACTCAAGAAGAAGTATTTATGTTTTCTAACAAAACTACTGAACAAATTAAACTTGAGACACGCCCAAGTTCAGTGGGCGCAAAATCTTTTTATAACAACCCAAAATATCGTGGTTGGATTTATCAGTCTCTCTTACTCGTATTCCTCGTTAGTTTTTTCTACACCATTGTTTCAAACACCTTAGACAATATGGCGGCTCAAGGGATCAAAAGTGGATTTAGTTTTCTAAATACCTCTGCAGGTTTTGATGTACTGATGTCACTGCTTCCTTTTGAGACAACAGATAGTTATTTAAAAATATTTTCGATAGGTATATTGAATACTATTTTGGTTTCAGTTGTCGGTATTATATTTGCTACAATTCTTGGTTTTATTTTTGGTGTTGCTTACTTTTCACGTAATTATTTAATCAGAAAAATTTCCATTATTTATGTAGAAATTTTTCGAAATATTCCTGTTATTTTGCAAGTCATATTTTGGTATACCGTCTTTAATTCTTTACCAATTGCTCGTGAAAGTTTTAATATAGGTGATTCTATATTCTTAAATGTTACGGGTTTATATATACCTCAGCTTGTGGGCGACTCAGGCTCCGGTCTTGTTTATGGTGCAATTGTCGCCGCAATTATCGGTGTGTTTAGTATCAAGCGCTGGGCGACAAAACGGCAGGAAGTAACGGGCGAGCAGTTTCCAATTTTATGGACGAGTTTAGCGTTATTAATTGGTTTACCACTCTTAGCTTTAATCGTATCGGGCGTACCATTTCATTTTGATTACCCAGCACTGAAAGGATTTAATTTTAGAGGGGGTACAACGATTATTCCTGAGTTCATCTCATTAGCCGTTGCGCTTTCGATTTATACCGGCGCTTTTATCGCCGAAGCGGTAAGAGCAGGTATTCAGTCTGTGCCTGAAGGCCAAACTGAAGCGGCTAGAAGTATTGGCATGAAAGAAAGCAAAATCATGTCACTAATTATTGTGCCTCAAGCAATGCGTGTGATTACACCGATGTTAAATAGTGAATATCAAAGCCTGGTGAAAAATACCACAATCGCGACAGCAATTGGATATCCCGAATTATTTACTGTTTTTGCCGGGTCGGCGTTAAATCAAGTAGGGCAAGCGGTAGAAATCATGTTTATGACGCTGGCAATATATTTTGCTATCAATATGACTATATCATTCGTGATGAATCACTTGAACAAACGCACTGAATTAACAACACGCTAAGGAGATGGTTGTGCAAGCAAAAGAATTTAAACCTTTACCAGATCTACCAGCCCCCTTATCAACAACAGGGCCTATAGCATGGCTGAAGAAAAACTTATTTTCTTCAGCATTTAACATTACTGTCACGATAACGATCACCGCTGCACTTTTTGCAATAATACCAGGTGTACTTGATTGGTTATTTTTCTCAGCAAACTGGAGTGGTACAACACAAGCCGATTGCGTAAAAGATGGTGCTTGCTGGGTGTTTATTCAAGCTTGGTCGCAACAAATATTTTATGGCAGTTATCCAGGTGATGAAATATGGCGTGTGAATCTTTCATTATTTTTGTTAGCCTGCGTGATTGCTTTATCGTTTATTTTACCTGCTCACTTACGTAATAAAGTCGCTGTACCGGCTTACCTGCTTTTACCTTTTATTTGTTTACTGTTTTTAGATGGCAGTAATATTGGTTTAAAGCCGGTAAGCACTGATTTATGGGGCGGATTCTCATTAAATGTTCTCCTTGCAGCAGCGAGTATTATTATTGCTTTCCCATTTGGTTTTTTATGGGCTTTAGGGCGACAATCTCACATGCCTTTTGCTCGATCTGTGAGTGTTACCTGCATTGAGTTCTTTCGTGGGACGCCTATCTTAGCTTTGTTTTTTATGGGCTCAGTGATGTTACCGTTGTTTTTTCCGGCAGATGTGTCAGTAGATAAACTTTTACGGGTATGGATTATTCTGATCCTATTTATGTCTGCTTATATGGCAGAAGTATTTAGAAGTGGCTTTCAGGCAATACCACAAGGTCAGTATGAAGCTGCTGATTCGATTGGTTTAGGCTATTGGCAAAAAACCTTATTAATCGTTTTTCCACAAGTAATTAAAATAGCAATGCCGAATATTTTAGCTACCTTTGTGATGGTCTTTAAAAATACAGTTTTCTTGTTGGTGATTGCCGTACCTGAAATGCTACAAGTTATTATGTCTGCGCTCAGTAATTCAAACTGGTTGGGCGGGCATGCGATTGAAGGTTATTTATTTGTAGGGTTTATTTTTTGGGTATGCTGTTTCAGTATGTCGTTACTCGCAAGTTCAATTGAAAAGAAACTAGATACTAGTCATAAAAATTAAGGGTTTATCATGAGTGTAGATAATCAGAGTAGTGAAAGTACGAATGATAAAGATATTATTGCCATAAACAATATGAATAAATGGTATGGCAACTTTCATGTACTCAAAGATATAAATTTAAACGTTAAAAAAGGCGAGAGAATCGTAATTTGCGGGCCTTCAGGTTCTGGAAAATCAACAATGATTCGCTGTATCAACCGTCTAGAAGAGTTTCAACGGGGTTCTTTAACTGTGAACGGTGTTGAAATGGTTGAGGATGTGAAAAATATTGAAGCGATTCGCCGTGAAGTGGGTATGGTTTTTCAGCACTTCAATTTGTTTCCTCACTTGACGATTTTAGAAAACTTAACGCTTGGCCCAATTTGGGTACAAAAAAAGCCAAAAGAAGAAGCGGAAGCGATAGCAATGAAATATCTGGAACGCGTTAAAATTCCGGATCAGGCGCTAAAGTTTCCTGGACAGTTATCAGGTGGTCAGCAGCAACGGGTCGCAATTGCGCGTTCATTATGTATGTCGCCACAGATTATGTTGTTTGATGAGCCTACCTCAGCACTTGACCCTGAAATGATTAAAGAAGTGCTCGATGTCATGGTTGAGTTAGCAGATGAAGGGATGACAATGTTGTGTGTCACACATGAAATGGGGTTTGCAAAGAAAGTTGCAGATCGTGTTATTTTTATGGATGGCGGAGAAATTGTTGAGCAGAATGAGCCGCATGAATTTTTTGATAACCCTAAAACAGATCGATTACAGCTATTTTTAAGTCAAATTCTTCAACACTAATTTTAGTGCGAGTGACTTAGTACTTACATTAGTAAGTACTAAGTCACTTTGTGAATTGTTTAGTTTTAAGAATTAACTAAACCCACTTCATTTGTTTTATTTAATGCATTATTTTTTTGTTTCGCCTTCGAAATCATATAATTCAAACCTTGGTTCATACTGTAGGTTAAGCCAAATAAAACGGATAATGCTGCGAATAAGTATGCTACATGTACATCTAAGATCATGATTTCTTTGCCTTTAAAACAAGTGTTTGAATTTTTGGCGCTAGGATATAGAGATCACTACTTAAAATCAACTTTGATTAAAAATCGAACTGTGACAGTTTGTTAAATGGTCGGTTTAATTTTTAGGAGAAACTAGCAGTTTTAGGAATATTTTGAGGTGTTTAGCAGCGCTTCGGGTGAGTTAAAGTTTGAGAATTTGCCCATATGGTCAGAGAAATCAACCCATTGAACATTGTTATTATTTACCCAGTGCATCACGCGTTTTTGCCCTTGTTCTAGGGCTTGTTTAAGTTTTGACTGATACTGAGTAGAAATAAGCAGGTGTAAAGGATGGTGTCGATCTGCATCTTTTGAGGCAAATAATAAGAGCTTATTAGGCTCGTTAAGTAGTGCTTTATTGTTTAAAGCACTATGCAATGCTGCAATCATTCTAAAACCGAAAGCTTCCGAAATATAAGGTGTATCGCAGGGACTAACTAATAAGTAGTCCGCTGTACTCGCTTCCATGAGGCTAACTAAACCAGCTAATGGCCCTTGGTAGCCTTCAATGGTGTCAGAACAAATGTTAGGGCATATCGAACGATAAGCATCATAATTCTGATTACAGTTGATATAGAGGGAACTAACGTGGGGTTTGAGGGCTTGATAAACAGACTTAGCCATAGATTGACCGTTAAGATGTTGTAAGCCTTTATCTTTCCCGAGCATTCGAGTGGATAAACCACCCGCTAGAATGCCGCCATCAATTGAAATACTCATGCAGTAATAAAATTCTCTCATAAAAAAGGGCGAATAATCTTGAGATAATTCGCCCTGAATTTAAAGCATATGTTTATAGGTTGCTATCTACAAATGCTGTTAGTTGCGACTTAGATAAAGCACCGACTTTAGTCGCATCAACATTGCCATTTTTAAATAGCATTAATGTCGGAATACCACGAATATTGAACTTTGGTGGTGTTTTTTCATTGTCATCAATATTTAATTTGCAGATTTTTATTTTCCCTGCATAGTCATCAGCAATTTCTTCAAGGACAGGTGCGATCATTTTACAAGGGCCACACCATTCTGCCCAATAGTCGACCAATACAGGAATGTCTGAATTAAGTACTTCTTCTTCAAAAGAAGCATCTGTTACGTTGATGATGTTATCACTCATGCTTAAAATCCAATAAATGGTTAATAAATCTATAAAGTATGCTCTACAATAAAAGAAAAGCATCACTTAGAATATGTAGATAGTAGTAATATATAGTCTTATTAGAGGATTTCAAGGATACGATGCCTAACTCATCCGAAGTAGTAACATCACATGAGCATCCAGAATACATCGCAGCAATTGATTTAGGTTCAAATAGCTTTCATATGGTCGTCGCCAAGATGATGCATGGTGAACTAAGAATTGTTGATAAGTTGGGTGAAAAAGTCCAACTAGGCGCGGGTTTGAATGAATCAGGCGAAATGACTGATGAAGCAAAATACCGTGCAATAGCATGCCTAGAGCGATTTTCACAACGAATACGGGAGTTTGATGCCGGTTCAGTTCAAATTGTCGGCACTAATGCATTGCGGGCTGCAAAAAAGAAAAAAGCTTTCTTGCGAAATGCAGAAAAAGTAATAGGTTACCCCATTGATATTATTACGGGGCGAGAAGAAGCACGTCTTATTTATTTAGGCGTAGCGCATACACTCGCTGATGACCTTGGAAACCGTTTGGTAATTGATATTGGTGGAGGTAGTACTGAGCTTATTATTGGTGAACGTTTTGAAAACAAAGCGCTAGAAAGCTTACATATGGGTTGTGTATCATTTCGTGAACGCTATTTCCCTAAAGGTAAGTTGACATCATCAGCCTTTAATAAGGCCATTAAACACGCTTCTAGAGAGCTGTTAAATATTAAATATCATTTTTCGTCTGTTGGTTGGGAAAGTAGTGTTGGTGCCTCGGGCTCCATAAAAGCTATATTCCAAGCGATAGAATATTTAGATATTAAGAATGAAAGTGGTAATATCGACATATCGGTTTTGAAAAAATTAAAAGAAAAAATGATCAAACTTGAGGATATAAGTTGCTTAGATGAGTTTGGTATTAAAAAAGAACGCATTGGTATTTTTCCTGCGGGTCTTTCAATTTTGTATGCTTGTTTTGAAGTTTTCAAAATTAAAGAGATGAGTTTTACGAGCGGAGCATTAAGAGAAGGCCTTCTTTATGACATGGTTGGTCGTATTCAGCATGAGGATGTTCGGGAGCGATCAATTAACTCGATGCAGCTACGCTATAGTCTTGATCAGAAACGGGCAGAACGTGTAGAGAAAACGGTACTGCATATTTATAAGCAAGTGGCTAAAAGTTGGGGAATAAATTCACCTCAAAATGAATTATTACTTAAATGGGCAAGTCGAATTTTTGAAGTTGGCCTAACCATTTCACATGCACAGTACCATAAACATGGTGCTTATCTTGTATTACACTCTGACCTATCAGGTTTTACGAAATCAACTCAATTGATCCTATCATTGATAGTAAGAGCTCACAGACGTAAGTTTTCAGATGAAATATTTCAAAGTGTGAGCGACACAGAAAAAATCATACTAAAAAAATTATGTGTATTATTCCGTTTAGCGGTTGTTTTAACTGTCGCGCGTAAAAAAGCCGAAACAGGTTTTACGATTGAAGCAGAAGGCAACCAGGTAACCTTAGAGATGGGAAAGGAGTGGTTTGAGTTATACCCGCTAAATATGGCGAATTTGGAAACAGAAAAGGATTACTTAAAGAAGCAATATTTTACTTTGATTGTTCAATAAATTTATTATTGCTTAAGTTCTAAGTCTGTATAAATACTTTAGGCCTCAATTGGTTAAATTTGAATAATTAAACTTGAGCTGACAGTATTAATAATCTGTCAATAAACACCACTGATAGTGGTTTCGGCGATTTTCTGTTAATCTTGTGCCCAAATTTTTTGACTGTCTTTTGGACTCAACATGCTTGTACTAGGGATTGAAACTTCCTGTGATGAAACCGGCGTCGCACTTTACCATAGTAAAAAAGGGCTACTTGCAGATACTTTATACTCACAGGTGGCAATGCATGCTGACTATGGGGGTGTTGTGCCTGAATTGGCTTCTCGTGACCATGTCAGAAAAACAATCCCTCTAATTGAGAGTGTACTTCAACAATCAAATCTATCACGCCATGATATCGAAGGTATTGCTTATACCGCGGGTCCAGGACTCGTGGGAGCTTTAATGGTAGGCGCTGCTATTGCCAGTGCTTTAGCCGCAGCTTTAGATATCCCCTTAATTGGGGTACATCATATGGAAGGGCATCTTTTAGCACCTATGTTAGAAGAGCAACCACCAAAATTTCCTTTTCTTGGTCTGCTTGTTTCGGGCGGACATACTCAATTAGTTTCTGTTGCAGGCATTGGCCAGTATAAAATTTTAGGTGAGTCTCTAGATGATGCGGCGGGTGAAGCCTTCGATAAGGCAGCTAAGATGCTGGGTTTAGATTACCCAGGAGGTCCAAGAATCGCAAAGCTAGCGGCTCAGGCACTGGAACAGTTTGGTGGAACGCCTTATCGCTTTCCTCGTCCGATGACAGATCGACCAGGTTTGGATTTTAGTTTTAGTGGTCTAAAAACCTTCACTTTAAATACCGTTCAGAAAATAAAAACTGTGCGAGAATTAAGTGAGCGCGATAAAGCAGAAGTTGCTTGTGCCTTTGAAGACGCGGTGGTAGACACTTTGCGCATTAAGTGCAAAAGAGCGTTAGAACAAACTGGCTTGAAAACATTAGTCATTGCCGGTGGTGTAAGTGCAAATATACGTTTGCGTGAAGCGCTTGAAGATATGACCAAAAAAACAGGGGCGACCGTTTTTTATGCTCGACCTGAGTTCTGCACAGATAATGGTGCAATGATTGCCTATGCGGGATGTAAGCGTTTACTTGCTGGTCAGATTACAGGCTTTGATTTCAAGGTTAGGCCTCGTTGGCCGATGGATGAATTGCTACCCTTGGAAAAAGTATGAATATAGATACCGTCCTCATTGAATCATATGAAGTTGAAGCTTCTATTGGTGTTTTTGATTGGGAAAAAGAAATTAAGCAACGTCTATTGTTTGACTTAAAGTTGTTTGGCGATTTTTCAAAGGCTTGCCAAACTGATGACATCAATGATGCAGTGAATTATGCTGCTGTATGCTCAGAAATCGATTCGATTATTGAGTATCAGCATTACGAACTATTAGAGTTTTTAGCAGAGAAAATATCACAACACTTATTAAATGAATTTTCCTTGGATCATTTGGAATTAACTATTCGTAAACCGGGTGCTGTGCCAAGAGCCGCAAATGTAGGTGTTCATATAAAGCGAGGAAAACGAGCTGAATGAACATCGTATTATTAAGTTTAGGCAGTAATATTAACCGAACCAAGAATATTACTGCAGCATTAGATGGTCTGAGTGATTTATTTGGCGAGTTGAGGATCTCATCGGTTTATGAAAGTGAACCAGTTGGTTTTTCTGGTGATTGTTTTTTTAATTTGATTGTTGAGATAAAAACCGATCTTTCTTTACAGAGTTTGACTGAAAACGTTAAGAAAATTGAGGACCAAAATGGGCGAATACGAACAGGACCACGATTTTCAGCTCGAACTTTAGATATAGATATTGTGACTTATGGTTCTTTATTCGGTATGAACTCTGGCATCGAGTTACCAAGGCCAGAGCTTTATTATAATGCGTTTGTGTTGTGGCCGATGGCTGAGCTATCACCTGATATTAAAGATGAAAAAACAGGTAGAACCTATCACGAACTGTGGTGCGTCATGGCAATAGAAAGTAAGCAGAAGCTTTGGAAAGTCGATTTCTATTGGTCTGAAAAGCGCATATCTTCCGCTGAAGCCATAGCTTAACAATCTGTCTGTTTGAACTTGTTGAGCAAACCTTGTGTTGAAGCATCAAACTGATGGTTCGAGTTGATACCTTCAAGCGCCTGATATAAATTTGAACTAAGTGATTTTCCGAGCTCAACACCCCATTGATCAAACGCATTAATATTCCAAAGTACACTTTGAACAAATACCTTATGCTCATACAAAGCAATCAGAGCACCAACACTCTCAGGTGTCGTTTTTTCAAGAATTAAAGTATTACTTGGTTTGTTTCCTTTTATGACCTTATGAGGTGCGAGTTGGGCTGTCTTCTCTGGGCTCATGCCTGCAGCCAGTAATTCATCGGTAGCTTCTTTCAGGTTTTTTCCTTGCATCAGTGCCTGAGATTGGCTTAAACAGTTTGCGAATAAGTGTTTATGGTGCGCGCCAATATTGTGATGACTTTGTAGCGGAATAATGAAATCAGAGGGAATTAAGCGTGTGCCTTGGTGCAAAAGTTGGTGGTAAGCGTGTTGTCCGTTACAACCGATTCCGCCCCAGATAACTGGGCCACTATGGTAGTTAAGGTCCTGACCATCACGATCAACATGTTTACCATTACTCTCCATATCTAGTTGTTGCAGGTGGTCTGGAAAGTATTGAAGGTACTGGTCGTAAGGGAGAATTGCATGCGAATCTGCACCAAAGTAGGTTTGGTACCAGACACCTAGTAAAGCCATCATGACGGGCAGGTTTTGATTAAAATCAGTATTTAAAAAATGCTGATCCATCTCATGAGCGCCAGATAATAAGGCTTCAAAGTTATTCATGCCTAATAGAAAAGCAATGGGTAAGCCGATTGCAGACCAAAGAGAATACCGACCGCCTACCCAATCCCACATAGGGAAAATATGCTCCTCATCAATACCAAACTTGATGGCCGCTGAGTTGTTAGCGGTGACAGCAATAAAGTGTTGACGAATTTGAGCATCACTAACGCCTGACCTTAATAACCAAGCTTTGACTTCTTTTGCATTTTCTAATGTTTCCAGAGTGCTAAAAGATTTTGATTGCAGTAAAAATAAGGTAGTTTCAGGATCGATTTTTTGTAGTATTTCGGCTAAATCGGTGCCATCAATATTTGCAAGGTAATGACAGTCATAACCTTCTTGAGCATAGGGTTTAAGGGCTTCGGTGACGACTTTAGGGCCTAGAAAGGAACCGCCTATACCAATGCTGACTAAAGTACGAATCGGCTTATTGGTAAAGCCTAATTTTTTTTTATTATGAATTTGTTGTAGGAAGTTAGCCATCTTCTCGCGACAGTGCTTCACATCTTCGATAATATTTTTCCCATCAAGTATCAAGCTAGAGTCGACAGGCTGACGTAGCGCAGTATGAAGCACCGAACGATTCTCAGTGTGGTTGAGTAAGCGACCTTTGAATTTTCCACCATTAAACAAGGTTTTTATTTGTTCATGTAACTGTGCGTTTTCTGCCGCTTTATTCAGCAAGTTTAAAGTATCTTGGCTGATCAGATTTTTTGAGTAATCGAGAAAAATATGTGGGCCTTGAATAGAAAATTTCCCAAAGCGATTTGGGTCATCTCGAAACATCTCGCGCATCGGTTTAGATTGTATATCTAATGCGTGCGCTTTTAACTCTTGGTGAAGAGGAGAGTGATCCAATCTCATTTTATGTGTTATCCATAAGGTAAAATGTCTAGCTTCTAGCTTCTAGCTTCTAACGTAACGCTTATATTATCAATTAAACGGGTGTTTCCCAAGTATGCTGCCGCTAATATAACGTATTCACTATCACCTGCTGAGGCCGCTTCTAGTGTGATTGGATTAGCAATATTAAAGTAGTCTTTTTTAAACCCTGCTGCTTCAAGTTCATCAACTGCTTTGCGACTTAACACTTCAAAATCTTGCTCACCACATTCAAGTGATTTTTTGCATTTTAAGAGTGTTTGATAGATTTTTGCTGCAGCATTTGTTTCTTCTGGCGTTAAATAACCATTACGTGAACTTCGAGCTAAACCAGAAGGTTCTCGAGAAATAGGTACGCCAATGATCTGAATAGGCATACATAAGTCTTGAACCATTTTTCGAATGACGGCAAGTTGTTGAAAATCTTTTTCACCAAAAACAGCGATGTCAGCCTGAACCATATTAAATAGCTTAGTTACAACTGTTGAAACACCAATGAAGTGTCCAGGGCGGCTAGCACCACAATGGTGATTAACGAGTGAAGGCACGTCAACGCGAGTTTCAGCCTGAGTACCATTGGGGTAAACTTCTTTTGCGCTAGGGGTAAAAAGAATCTGACAACCTCTGGCGCTTAAGCCTTCTGAGTCTGCTTCTAGTGTTCTAGGGTAGGCATCTAGGTCTTCGTTTTCACCGAACTGCATTGGATTTACAAAAATACTGGCAACTATGATATCTGCTTCAGCTTTAGCTGCATCAATTAAAGAAAGGTGGCCTTCGTGTAAGTTTCCCATAGTAGGAACGAAAGCGATGCGTTTTCCAGCTTGTTTGTAGGCTTGAATGACTCGCCGTAGCTCAGCAGTGCTATGTATCGTTTGCATCAAAATATCCTTAACTAATCGATTGTATAAACTGTTTCAGCCTGAAAAACTATAGTCTTCAGAAGGAAACTCACCACTTTTAACCGCATCATTATAGGATGAGAAAGCATCCTGAATTGAGCTTGCTTTAGTCATAAAGTTTTTAACAAATTTTGGCTTATGACCATTACTCACACCTAATAAATCGTGCATGACTAGAACCTGCCCATCTGTGACGTTTCCAGCCCCAATGCCGATGACCGGTACTTTAACTTTTTTGGTAATTAATTCAGCTAAAGAAGTGGGTACACATTCAAGCAGAATCATATCTGCACCGGCCTGCTCAAGAAGTTTTGCGGCATTGATCATACTATTTGCTTTTTCAGCCTCTTTTCCCTGAACGCGATAACCGCCAAGTTTATTCACTGATTGAGGTGTTAAACCTAGGTGTGCACAAACTGGAATGCCTCGGTCACTTAAGGCCGAAATATATTCAGCCAGCCATTCGCCACCCTCTAGTTTGACTATGTGAGCACCTGCTTGCATTAAGAGCCCTGCATTCGTTAATGCGCTTTCTAAGGTATTAATGGAGTTGAAGGGCATATCGGCCATAATGAGCGGGTTTGTTGCTCCCTGTCTTACGCACTGAGTGTGATAAATCATATCTTCCATGGATACCGGTAACGTACTATCTTGGCCCTGAAGGACCATACCGAGTGAATCACCAATTAACAGCACATCAATGCCTGCGTCGCAGGCCACAGAAGAAAAGGTCGAATCATAAGCGGTTACACAAGAGAACTTTTGCCCTTGTTCTTTTAATTTTTTCAAACTTAAAGTGGTAATGCTCATCATGAGTTCCTTATTTAAAGGGAGGTATATAAAGGGCTAAGAATAGCGATTTGTAAAATAGTAAACAAGTGTAACGAATAGCTGTTTGCTTAAGCATTTATTTTCGTTAGTTGGTGATTGAAACAGGTTTCTTGATAGTCTTTCAGAGGCGAACCATCAGGTAAGCGCCAATCTGGTGTGATTTCTAATACCGGTATAATGACGAAATCTCGCGTAAGCGCTTGTAAGTGGGGGATGTGTAAGTCGGGTGTTTGTATATCTATTGTAGACTGGCCATAATATAGGATATCTAAATCAATTACTCGTTCACCCCAATGACGTGTTTTGATTCTTCCAAAGTCATTTTCAATGCCTTGTAGGTTTAAAAGTAAGGCCTCAGGAGGTAGATAGGTCCTTACTAAAATGACTGCGTTGCAAAAGTTCTCTTGATCTTTAGGCCCTTGTGGTGAGCTTTCATAGATCGATGAAGCTTTCTGAAGGCTGATGCCATTAACATTCTTAATTGCTTCTATTGCTTTGGTGACTTGCTGTTGTGGGTTGTCTAGATTACTACCAAGCCCAATTAAAACATCTGTTGTTGCTGTTAAGGTTGTCATATTTATTTATTGTGATGTTTTGGCCGAGGTTTTGAATTTTTAAAACGTCGAGGTGCTTTTTTATGTACAGGTGCAGGGTTTTTAACTTGAAACTCAGTCCACCATAGGCCTAGGCTGTTTACATCTTCACCTGCTTGTTCTCTTAATAATAAGAAGTCATAAGCCGCACGAAAACGAGGCTGCTCAATTAAAAGAAAGGGACGGCGACCTTGTATTTTGGTTAAGCGTATTTGGTATTCCCATATTTCTTTCATCATCAGCGTGAAGCGCTTTGGTATTGAAATATGCGCTAACTGGTTTTGAATGGCACTTTGACTTGCTTGTTGTAAAGCTGGAAATTCAGGTACACCTTCGGATTGCAATTTCTGCCACTTTCGATTCACTTCAGGCCAGATCAAAGTTGCATACAGGAATGCGGGGGTGACTGGTTTTTCTGCTCTAATTCGAATATCGGTATTATTTAAACCGTCTAAAATAAAACGTTTATAGTATTCCGCATCCTTATCGCTATTTAATGTGTAGTTGGTTTGAGGAAAAAGCGCGTCGAATAATTTGTATTGTAATAAGTCCTTGAAAATTTGAACGGCATGTCCCGATAGAAAGAGTTTTAGCATTTCGTCGAATAAGCGTGCTGGCGGGATATTGCCTAAAAGCGGCGCCATTTCAATAATGGGCTCACTGGTACTAGGTTCTATATCAAAGTTTAACTTCGCTGAAAAACGTAATGCGCGTAACATCCTAACGGGGTCTTCTCGGTAACGCGTTTCAGGGTCCCCTATAATACGAAGTTGTTGTGCTTTTATGTCTTTCATACCGTCAAGGTAATCATAAACACAAAAATCTTGAGCGCTGTAATAAAGGGCGTTGACTGTAAAGTCTCTGCGAACCGCGTCTTCTTCAACCGTACCGTAAACATTATCGCGTAGTAACATGCCATGTTCAGATTGGTTGGTATCGGATTTCTTGCCTTGTTCATCTGCTTTACCACGAAAGGTGGCTACTTCAATCATTTCTCGACCAAAAAGTATGTGAACAAGCTTAAAGCGGCGTCCTATTAGGCGAGAGTTTTTAAATAGCGCATGAACTTGTTCAGGGTGAGCATTGGTTGAAATGTCAAAATCTTTAGGTTGTTGGCCAAGTAAAATATCTCTAACACCGCCGCCAACGAGAAACGCTTCAAAGCCTTTGCTATGCAATCGGTGCATAACTTTTAAAGCTGATGGGCTAATTAAATTTCGAGAAACAGGGTGTTGGTCTCGTGGGAAGATATTAGGATTTAGGTCAGACATGATTTATTTTACATCGATTAATTTTAATAAGTACGACTAAAGCTGTTAAGCATATATAAAAGGCAGTTTACCCTGTAAGCAGCATGAAAACTATTGAAGTGTAAGTGATTGGGTTAAAGAAGTGTTAGGTGTAAAGAATAAATAGAGCAAGAAATGACTTTGCATGAAAAGACCAACACGCTCCGGTGATTGACCTTTTCATGCTCAAAAGAGCAGACCTAATATTTTTTTTATTATTAATCCATGTCTGTACTTAGGGCGTAAGTTATGAACTTACGCTTGCAAACGGAATACTTTAAACACACAGAGCGGTATGCTTGAAATGAGTACCTAGTTTTTAATCATCGCAACTTTTGCAGTTCTTATTAATTAAAAACAATATTCACTTCAGTTTTTTAGCCGCTAAAAAGCCAAGCATTTAAAATAATCAATTCGCCCCGCATTTATTATTTTTATTTCTGCGGTTTTCTTCAACTATAACTAACAACTATTTTTATTTTTATTCGTATATTTACAGTTGGTTATTCTTATTTTTATACTAATAGCTAATAGCAGTCTTTGTGCCAGAATTAAAATAGTAATGTATTTCAATTGGTTATGGGTATTGTCTAAGCCTTTTGACCTATAGGGCTTAGTCGGATGGTAAAAAGAACCTCAAAAACGTGATTTCACGTTTCATTTGGTAACACTAGGTAACAGAAGTGTGTGCATGTGTGTCTTAGCCAGCATTTTAGTAGTGAGCTTACATTTAGTTTTGTGACTTCTGTCACGCTTTTAAGGTGATGTGAGTCACCTTTTCTTACGAGGTCTTTCGGCGGGGGATGCCAAGCTTCTGTCTTCGCTCCCAAAGATTCTTTCGGCTGATACCTAATCGACGAGAAAGTTCTGTTTCATTCATGCGGTCCTGGTTCTCTAGGACAAATTGTTGAAAGTAGTCTTCAATTGAAAGATTTTTAACAGATACTGGTGCTTGCTGTGTCGATTTGACGAGCGTTGGTGTGATGAGACCCTGAGGGATTGTGATGTCGTCTACTTCCATTTCTACATCAAGTAACTCAGCAGTAATCATTTTGTGGTCACATAATATCGTGCCGCGTTCAATGGCATTTTCTAATTCGCGAACATTCCCAGGCCAGTGGTATTCTTTTATTGCTTTCATGGCATCAGGACTAAATTTTATATCTTCTTGGCCCAATTTTAGGCACGCTTTCTCAAGTAGCACTTGGGCTAAACCTAAAATATCTTCTTCTCTATCTCTCAGCGGCGGTAATTTAAGTTGGACGACATTCAACCGGTAATAGAGATCTTCTCGAAATTGTCCTGTACGAGAGAGCGCTTTTAAATTCCGATGCGTTGCTGCAATTAATCGTACATCAACCTGACGAGATTGCGTGGAACCAACGCGACGAATTTCACCTTCTTGTAGCACACGTAATAAACGAGCTTGTGCTTCAAGTGGTAATTCACCTATTTCATCGAGAAAAAGTGTACCACCGTCTGCGGCTTCAATGAGTCCGTTTCTGGCGCTAACCGCGCCGGTGAAAGCGCCTTTTTCATGGCCAAATAACTCTGACTCAATTAATGACTCAGGAATCGCTGCGCAGTTAATACAGATATAATCCTGGTTCTTGCGCTTACTCATCTTATGTATCGCACGGGCAGCGAGTTCTTTACCACTACCCGTTTCACCTTGAATTAATACCGTAGCTTCTGTCGGTGCGACCTTTTTAATAAGATTAAATACTTTTTGCATGGCACTACAATTGCCATAAATTAAATTCTGAACCTCTTCATTGGCGTTATTTAAGTCATTTAGTGTGGGTTCAGGCAAGGGCTCTTTTAATAAAATATTCTGAACAATATCAAGAATATCATCATCATCAAATGGCTTGGCTAGATAATCTACAGCACCTAGCTTCATCGCATCGATTGCTGAGCGTAGGCTTGCAAAGCTTGTCATGACTAAAACAGGCACACCTTGTGCCAGTTGAATAATATCTGTTCCAGGCTGACCTGGAAGGCGTAAGTCTGTAATGATTAGATTAAAAGACGGCAGTGCAAAATTTTCAGTCGCTTCAATAATAGAAGAGGCGACTTCAACATGATATTGATAAGATTCCAGCAAAGTCTTGAGGTTTGATCGATTTTCAGCTTCGTCTTCTAAAATTAAAATGCGGCGCATAGCCTTCCTTATCGGTATCAGGACATTGACGTATAAAAATAATAACGGAGAGCATTGATGCTTTACCAGCTATTTTAAGCAGTAGGCGTATGTTTTAATGTTTTTATAGCAGGAATGTAATGCTTGTCCCAAATCTGTAATGCCATTTGCAGTGCTTCTGTGGGGCTTGATGGTTTATTTTTAATGGGTAGCTTGAGTATGGAAAAGAGGCTTAGCAAATTTTTAACGGGTGTACTGTTATTAATGGCGGGCGCATAGGTTTGCTTGCTTAACTTTTGCTGTTGAGCATTGAGTAAAATGGGAAAGTGCCCAAATGTTGGAGGCTTGACTTTAAGCGCTTTAAAAAGTGCAAGTTGCATTGGGGTGGAGTCGAGTAAGTCAGACCCTCTTACAACGTGGGTGATACCTTGCTCAATATCATCACACACCACGGCTAATTGATAAGCATAAAACCCTTCCTTTCGTTTTAAGACAAAATCTTCAGAATGGTTAAAGCTTATTGATCCAAGGATATCATCCACCCAATTGAACTGTGTTTCGCTTATTTTAAACTTAGTTGCGCATTGAAGGTTACTGGTTTGAATGTAATTCTCTTGGCTGTTCATTAGTTTTTGACAAAAACTTAAATGTTGACCATTTGATTCAATAAGTTGTTTACGGCTACAAGGGCATTGGAATGTATGTTTTTGAGTAGCAAGCTGTTTTAGTCTTTTTTCGTAGTAGTGTGGTCGGTCTGATTGGTAGCTGACATCTTCATCCCAATATAAACCGTGAGCTTGTAAGGTTTCAATAATTGCTTGTCGTGCGCCTGATTGCTCTCGTTGAGTATCGACGTCTTCAATACGAAGTAGCCACTTTCCATGATGGGAGCGAGCTTCAAGGTAGCTAATTAAAGCGGCAAAAAGTGAACCAAGATGCAGTGGACCGGTAGGAGACGGAGCAAAACGGCCGCGATATAAGTTCATTTAAATTCAAAGGGTATTAAAAGTTCAATACCCTTTGAACGAGCGTAACATTTACTAAAGGTAGAGTCTGCCATGGTCATCAATGAGCGCTTCCACCTAGAATAATGCTAGATACCGATTTGTCTTTCTTTAATTTCAGCAAGTGTTTTGCAATCAATACAAAGTGTTGCTGTTGGGCGAGCTTCTAGGCGACGAATGCCTATTTCAACGCCACATGAGTCGCAGTAGCCGTAATCTTCATTTTCGATACGGTCGACTGTTTTATCAATTTTTTTAATAAGTTTTCTTTCTCGATCACGTGTACGAAGTTCAAGGCTAAATTCCTCTTCTTGAGTTGCGCGATCACTTGGGTCAGCGTAATTAGATGCATCTTCTTTCATATGAGATACAGTACGATCCACTTCTTCCATTAACTCTTGCTTCCAAGCTAAAAGTATATCGCGGAAATGAGCGGATTGTGGTTCGTTCATATACTCTTCACCGTCTTTAATTTCGTAAGGTGTAAAGTCAGAATGGTTATCGGGCATAGGATGTCTCGTTTTTCGTACTTATTTCTCGTCTATATATTTAACTCATATGAGACGAGATATTATTGTTAATTTTGGCAAATCCAATTTAATATCAGACAGGATAGCCAGCGGAAACTAACAGAATCTATTCAATAATACCAATATTTATTATTGTAGTGCATAACTATCAACAGAAAAAGTTGAAATATGTTTTCTTAGACTATACTAAGTTCAGCTAAAGTTTTCATGAAGTCAATATTAGGTACAATATGTCCAATCAAAAACGTGTGTTAATCGTAGATGATAGTCGTGTGTCTCGATTAATGTTGAAAGCGATTATTATGAGTAAATATACGGACTGGGACGTCATGGAAGCGGATAATGCAGATATTGCAGTTTCTCTTTGTTTAAAGCAGAGCTTTGACTTTATAACGCTTGATATGAATATGCCCGGTCGAGATGGTTTGACGGTGTCACCAGAGCTACAAGAAGCGTGCCCTGATGCAAGAATTGCACTGCTCACAGCAAATTTTCAAGAACGTGTGAAGTCAAAAGCGGAAGAGCAAGGGCTAACCTTTCTACCGAAACCCATCACAGAAGAAAAAATACTGAGCTATTTGGCTTCGTCCTGTTAGGGCTGATCCAGCCTACTTTGATACATCGCTGAATGTAGATCATGTTTTATTTATAGATTAGTCACTTTTAAAAGTAAGTTGTCAGGAGTTTAAGAAAAGTAACCTAGTAATTTTATATAAAAGCCTTATTATTTGGTTAACCCTGATCAAGTTGAACTTAGTGATGGCCCGTATATAATTTTAAGGCAGATGTTTACATGTTTTCAGAAATTTTTACTTTAGTTGTTGATACACTTTCATCATTGTACTTGGTGATCATACTCCTAAGGTTTGTGCTACAGCTATCTCGCGCTGATTTTTATAATCCAATTTCGCAATTTGCAGTTAAAGCAACGAACCCGTTTTTAATTCCACTCAGACGAATAATTCCAGGCTTTGCAGGGGTTGATATTGCTTCACTTGTACTGGCCATCCTATTCCAAGCATTGGTTCTAACGCTAAAAATTGTTGTGCTGACGTCAGGACTGCCAAACCCTATTGGTCTTATGTTGATGTCTGGCGTTTTAGTTTTGGGAGTGTTGTTGAAATTATATTTCTGGTCACTGTTAGTGATGATTGTTGCAAGTTGGATTGCCCCAGGAAGTGCACATCCTGCACTGACGTTAATTAACCAAATTACTGAACCTCTGATGAAACCTTTTCGGAAAATACTACCGTCAATGGGTGGAATGGATTTGTCGCCGATTTTGGTTTTTTTGGTACTTCAGATACTAGAAAAAGTCGTTGCTCAGCTATCTTATCAAGTAGGTATGAGCTTCTCATTAATGTAGTTGAATAAGGGCTTAAAAGGCTTATCTGTAAGATAAGCCTTTGTGATAACATCGTTTAACATAAAAAAACAAGTTTAGAAGGATGTTAACAAAACTTGATAGAAGGATGATTTTAAAAGGATTTGTCTAAATAGAGTACAGCTAAAGTTGTTTCTTTTGCTTAGTTTGTAAGTCCTGCCTCCTCAATTCACATTTGTTACTTAAACAATTATCTATACTCACAATATATAAGGTATCAACCTTGATCGAGTGTGTGAATAATCTTATTCATATGATCTATTGGTACGATTGAATTCTGATCTGTATAAATGGAAGTGCTATGTCCTTCAATAGGCCCCGGAATAAATCAAAAAATGCTAAGTCTTTGCAAGGTTTATCAATGCAAGTAGAGGCATATAGTGATTGGAAAAATCATCTAAAAAGTGAAATTCAACATTATCAGCACTGGCTAGAGGAAAACCACCTTAACTCAGATGATATTCATCAGCGCTTAATGCGTGGCCTAAATTTGTTACAGGATGATGAATTAACCATTGCGTTTGTGGGTGAATACTCAAGAGGTAAAACAGAACTCATTAATGCTTTGGTTTTTTCTGAATTTGGGCAGCGGATGCTACCTTCTCAGGCGGGTCGAACCACAATGTGCCCAACAGAAATTTTTTACGATTCAACGCGAACCTGTAGCTATTTAAAATTACTCCCGATTGAAACCCGTATTCAAGCGCAGTCTATTAGTGAGTACAAACATGACCTAGAAGCTTGGCATGAAATACCAATTGATATTAATGACCCAGAAAAAATGAGCTTTAGTTTGAAGCAGTTAGCGTCTACACGCACAGCAACAATACTGGAAGCGCGCTCATTAGGCTTTGATGACCGCATGTTAGACCATGAGCCCGGTGATACAGGCAAAGTGATCATTCCCGTCTGGCGACATGCCATGATTAGTTTGGATAGCCCGTTATTGAAAAAAGGCTTAAGAGTGCTTGATACGCCAGGTCTAAATGCCTTGGGCTCCGAGCCAGAACTAACTGTTAGTATGATACCCAAAGCACAAGCCATCGTGTTTGTATTAAGTGTCGACACCGGCGTAACGGCAAGTGATAAGACAATTTGGAATAAATTTATTAATATTGAAGGTGCTGACCATCGAGCAGGGCGCTTTGCAGTGTTAAATAAAATTGATGTACTTTGGGATGATTTACAAGGTGATACACACACCCAAGCGTCGATTGAAAAGGTTAGGCAAACCAGCGCAGATCACTTAAAAATGTCGATTGAAGATGTGATTCCATTGTCGGCTAAACAAGGTTTAATTGGTCGCGTTAGAAAAGATGACATACTCCTGCAAAAAAGTGGCTTACCTAAGCTAGAAAAATTAATATCCAAGCGGATTCTAGCGCAAAAGGAGGCCCTTATTTATGAGGCCTTGATTGGTGATGTGGTGGGCATGCTGAAAAGCAGCCAATCTATACTAAATGAGCGTCTCGCTGGTTTGTATCAGCGATATGAGGGTATAACTACTGGCAATGTTAGTTCAAATGAGTTGCAAGTATTAGCTGATAAAACGCATAAAGATCATGACTTGTACTATAAAAAACTGATTACACTGAAGTCGAGTCGCCGCCTCATGCAATCACAAGGCGAAATTCTGCAGCAGTTAATGAGTGTTTCTCGTTTTGACGATATTGTGCAACAAACACGAAAGGATTTACAGGATAGTTGGAGCACGCTAGGAATGATTCATACCATGAGTCAATTCTTTGTAAAAATTGAAAAAGATATAGTGAATATTAGCACGGAAGCTAAATTGGCCGATAAAATGGTGAGTGCGATTTATCAGCGTTTTACTGCAGATATACATACAAAGTATTTAAAACCTCGCACTTTCTCAATTAAATCACAACAAAAACAACTCAATGCTTTGAAGGTGAAATCCGCGCAATTTCGCCGTCAGCCAAAGGTATTGATGACTGAACAGTCGATGTTAATCCAGCGTTTTTTCAATACATTCGTATCAGAAGCACGCCTTTTGCAGCAACAAATTATGGAAGAAGCGGTCCGCTGGCCAGATGAGGCACTATTGCCTTTAATGCAATATGCACTTGAGCAGAAGAACTTATTAGAAGAACAGGTAGCTAACTTAAAAGCGACAGCAAAAAATAACCGAAGCATAAAGTCACAGCAAACGGAGCTAGAAAAAATGATCGATGTGAGTCGTGAGCAGCTTGCTAAAGCAGAACATATTGAACATGAATTAAGTCAGCCGCCACCAAGTCAAATTGACGTATTTCATGGTATCGCGAATTAAGTTGCCATTCATTATACGGGCGTTTACACTCCATTTTCTGTTGATTTGAAAATGCGACTTATAAACAAATGTCCAGTACCTCTGTAGAACAATCACCCGCTGATAACTCAGTAGGTATTATTAAGCCTAAAACCATCCATTTTGATCAGGCGCTTGAATTGGTATGCGGTAAAACGCTCAATCAATACGACCTGATTTATGAAACCTATGGTGAGTTGAATGCGGATCATAGTAATGCCGTATTAATTTGTCATGCCCTTAGTGGTGATCATCATGCCGCCGGTTATTATACTAAAGAGGACCCTAAAACTGGCTGGTGGGATAGCTGTATTGGACCAGGAAAACCTGTCGACACCAATCAATTTTTTGTTGTTAGCTTAAACAATTTGGGTGGCTGTAGTGGCAGCACAGGGCCGAATACTATTAATCCGGAAACCGGTAAACTATACGGACCAGATTTTCCGATAGTGACCGTGAAAGACTGGGTTGAGAGTCAAGCCCGTTTAGCCGATAAACTTCAAATTAAAATTTGGGCAGCTGTTGTTGGTGGTAGTTTGGGTGGTATGCAAGCACTTACATGGTCATTAAATTACCCAGATCGAATAAAGCATGCTGTCGTGATTGCATCAACGCCTAAGTTGACGGCTCAAAATATCGCATTTAACGAAATCTCTCGTAAAGCAATCACCTCTGACCCAGAATTCCATGATGGTAACTATTACAACTTAAATACCGTTCCAACAAAGGGCCTGATGTTAGCGCGAATGATTGGCCATATTACTTACTTATCAGATGAAGCGATGGGTGAAAAATTTGGGCGCGAACGAAAATCATCTGAATTTAACTTTGGTTATGGTGTCGAATTTGAAGTAGAAAGCTATCTAAATTACCAAGGAAAGCGCTTTTCAAAAACATTTGATGCGAATACTTATCTCTTAATGACACGGGTGTTGGATTATTTTGATCCGGCCGCTGACTTTGGTGGCTCATTGGAACTAGCTTTTGAAAAATCTACGTGCCGGTATTTAGTGGTCTCTTTTAGTACGGATTGGCGTTTTTCACCAGAGCGTTCTGAACAGCTCGTATCAGCAATGGTGAAAGCCGGTAAGCCTGTGAGTTATGCTGAAATCGATTCACAATATGGTCATGATGCCTTTTTGATACCAACTGAGCGATATATAGCAATATTTACTGCCTACATGGGGAGCGTTGCACAGGAGGTAAATGCTAATGAGAGCTGATCTTAGCGTAATAGAGCCTTGGGTTGAACCGAATACACAAGTGCTGGACCTAGGTTGTGGTGATGGTACTTTACTGGCTTACTTGCAAGAAAAGAAAAAAGTATTGGGCTACGGCCTAGAGATTGATCAGAAGCAAATTACCAGTTGTATTCAAAAAGGCGTGAATGTTGTAGAGCAAGACTTAGATAAAAAAGGTCTGCGTAATTTTGCTGATAAGCAATTCGACACGGTGATTATGACGCAAGCTTTGCAAGCAATTAAGCGCCCTGATGTGATGCTTGATGAAATGATGCGTATTGGCCGGCAAGGTATTGTGACGTTTCCTAACTTTGGCTACTGGCGTTGTCGTCATTACTTGTTATGGTATGGCAAAATGCCGATGTCTAAAACGTTACCACACACCTGGTATAACACGCCCAACATTCACTTATGTACCTTTAAAGATTTTGAAGCATTGTGCCAACAGAAGAAAATTAAAATTTTAAACCGAACGGTCGTGGACGCTAACTTTGAGCAAAGCCGCTTTGCGTTAATGTGGCCCAACTTATTTGCGGAATTTGCTGTTTATAGAATTTCACGTTAAGTGAATTTGACGACAAGGTCTAATTTAATCGGAGAAGTTAATGTATTTTACATGTAAGTATCTAATTATTTTGTTAATTGCTCTATTTGGCTTTAGCCAAGCAAATGCTGAACAAAAAGAGGTGTTTGATGGTCCAGATGGAAGTGAGTACGAAGTTCACTATATTGGTTTTTCCAGCACGTTTTTAGATGCCGAGGTAGCAAAACAATATAAGTTAGTTAGAAGTAGGGCACTTGGGATCATTAATATCAGTGTCATCAAGGTTGAAGCAGACGGCAGTCGTAAAGCCGTTGGTGCAGTCGTTGAAATTAAAATGAAGAATGATCTTCAGCAAGCTCAGTTTTTGTCGTCAAAACAAGTGGTTGAAGGAAAAGCGATTTATTACCTGGCGCAACTTCAATATAAAGAGGGTGACTTGCTTATCTTTGATACAACGATTTACCCTGAAGGTCGTACCAAAGCGATGCAGTTTAGGTTCAGCCAAAATTTTTATAATGACTAATTTAGTAAAGGACGTAATGTGAAAATTGTTTTAGCCAGTGGTAATAAAGGTAAGTTAAAAGAATTTTCGGAGCTGTTAGCGCCTTATGACTTTGAGGTTTTTCCTCAGTCTGACTTTAACGTCGAGCCACCCGAAGAAACAGGGCTCACGTTTATTGAAAACGCGATCATTAAAGCGCGTTATGCCTCAAAAATTAGTGGCTTGCCTGCCATTGCAGATGATTCAGGTTTAGCGATCGATGCCTTAAATGGCCAACCAGGTATTTATTCGGCCCGTTTTTCTGAAAAAGAGATGGGTGAGAGTGTAAGTGACCAGACTAATATCGATCTTGCACTAAAAAAATTAGCGGCGCTATCTACAGCTAATAAAGAAACCGAAGATGTTGATCGTACGGCGCGATTTCATTGTGTATTGGTATATATGACGCATGCCGAAGACCCAACGCCGGTGGTATGCCATGGTCAGTGGCAAGGTAGTATTGCACTTAATCAATCCGGGGTGGATGGTTTTGGCTATGATCCGATCTTTTGGGTGCCTGAATTTGGGTGTACCGCGGCAGAGTTGACTAAAGAACAAAAAAATTCACGTAGCCATCGAGGGCTGGCCCTAAAACAACTGATTGCTCAAATGGACCTAATACTTGAAAGTGCGAGTTCTTGAAAGTGCGAGAAAACAGAGCAACCATCCAATTATGACCAGCATAACTTTACCGCCCCTAAGTTTATACGTACATATTCCTTGGTGTGTGCGTAAGTGTCCATATTGCGACTTTAATTCTCACGTTAGTTCTGACACTGATGGAAAAATACCTGAAGCTGAGTACCTAGCTCAGCTAAAGCTTGATTTAGCCGAAGACCTTCATTGGGCTCAAGGTCGTTTATTGCGAAGTATTTTCTTTGGTGGTGGTACACCAAGCTTAATGAGTGGGGCGTTTTATCAAGACCTGCTCGCGTATATTGAATTGAAAATTCCTTTTCACCCTGATATCGAAATTACACTTGAAGCAAACCCTGGCACAACCGAAGCCGACCGCTTTAAAGCGTATCGTAAAGCCGGTATCAATCGTTTATCGGTAGGAGTCCAAAGTTTTCAGCCTGAACATCTTAAACGTTTAGGCCGAATTCATTCAAACGATGATGCCATTCGCGCAATAAAACAAGCAAAGTCGGCGGGCTTTGAAAATTTTAATATCGATTTAATGCATGGTTTATCTGAGCAATCGCTTGAAGAAGCGATGACTGACCTCAAACAAGCGATTGCTTTAGGACCAAGCCACCTGTCGTGGTATCAATTAACCATTGAACAAAATACCGAGTACTATCGTCATCCGCCTAAGTTACCAGAAGATGAAGCGCTTTGGGACATACAAACAGCAGGGATTGAACTCTTAAAATCCGCAGGGTTTGAACAATATGAAGTGTCTGCTTTTGCAAGAAAAGGCCGTGAAGCACAGCACAATTTAAATTATTGGCACTTCGGTGATTATATTGGAATTGGTGCCGGAGCACATTCAAAAGTTACTAGGCTAGAGCCTAGCAGAGAAAGTGAGTACATACTCAGTGATATATTAAGATATCGAAAAACACGCATGCCGAAAGATTATTTGCTGCCTAAACCTTCTTTTAGAATTGGACAAGAAAGCATTGCATCAGAAGACTTAGGCTTTGAGTTTCTAATGAATGTATTGCGTTTGAATCAAGGTGTTGAAGTTCCGCTTTTCTCAGAAAGAACCGGTCTGGCACTCACTGCATTAGAGCCTCAGTTAAGTGAACTTCGCAAGAAGGGCTTGATTGAAATGGATCGCTTATGCACCACTGAAAAAGGGCACCTATTTCTCAATAGTATTTTAGAAAAGTTTGCGGATTCATGATGGCATATTCATCAGCAGGTTTGATTAAGGCTTTCATCCTCCCTCCTTCATTTTTTATTGAGAGTAGTGAGCGCTACCTTTGAATATCCTACAACAAGTTTGCATTAAGCCTCCGCGATTAATTATGTTTGACCTTGATGGTACGCTTGTAGATTCCGTACCTGACCTTACTTTTGCTGTAGATGCTATGTTAAATGATTTAGGTAGGCCATTCGCTGGACTCAGTCGTGTGAGTAATTGGGTGGGGAATGGCGCAGCCATGCTAGTAAAACGCGCACTAAGCCAACAAATGATTCCTGTTGAGATTGACGAGCCGCTTTACCAAGAAGCTTACACTCTCTTTTTAGCGCATTATCAACAAGTAAACGGGCGTAAAAGTGTGTTGTACCCAATGGTGGCTGAAACACTGACTCAGATCAGAAAAGCCTTTCCCTATATGGCGCTGATTACCAACAAGCCGGAACAATTCACTCAAGCTCTGCTGGACTATCATCATATACCTGGGTTTGACTTAGTTGTGTGTGGCGATACCTTGACTAATAGGAAGCCACACCCTGAACCCGTACTACATTGTATGAATACTTTTGGCTGTACAACAGAAGAGTCAGTCATGGTGGGAGACTCTGTGAGTGATATAAAAGCGGCACAAGCGGCTAATGTACCCATTATTTGTGTGAATTATGGCTATAATCAAGGGGAAGATTTATCAGCTTATCGCCCAAATCGGCTAATTGAACACTTTGAACAATTACTGTTCTAGCATTGTAATTGAATGTAGATAGCGCTATATCATTTACAAGGTATGCTTGCGCACCAAAAGGTTGGTATTAGGCATATTTGGTGCGCAGAGCACAGTCTATAAAGCATCCAGTATTTTTAAATGGCGCAGCCTGACTTTTCACAACATCTAGTGCGCTACCATTGATAGCGCACCATAATTCCTTGCAAAAACTAAAGCGTTTTTAAAACTACTTTCGCAGCTTCTATCGTTGCTTTTATTTCAGTTTCACTGTGTGCATTGGAAACAAATCCTGTTTCAAATGCTGAAGGCGCTAGGTAAATTCCTTGTTCTAACATGCCGTGATAGAATTTTTTAAACCGATCCTGGTCGCAATTCATCACTTGCTCGTAGGTACTGATGGTATCTTCTTCGGTAAAAAAGAAACCAAACATAGCACCTACTTGATTGAATGCCATGGGGATATTGGCTTCAGCGGCAGCAGCCTTTAAACCTTCAACTAGGTCGGAGGTTGTATGTGTTAAGTTTTTATAGAAGTCAGCTTGAGATATGTTTTCCAGCATGGCTAAACCTGCAGCCATTGCGAGCGGGTTGCCTGAAAGTGTACCAGCTTGATAGACAGGGCCTGTCGGTGCAATATAGTCCATAATATCGCTTCGACCGCCAAATGCGCCAACGGGTAAACCGCCACCGATGACTTTACCTAGCGTCGTTAGGTCAGGTTTTACATTGTAGACTGATTGCGCACCGCCTAAAGCGGTACGAAATCCGGTCATGACTTCGTCAAAAATTAATACGCTCTTATGCTGGTCACAGCATTCACGTAATGACTCAAGAAAGCCTGGAATGGGCGGAATGCAGTTCATATTCCCAGCGACAGGTTCAACAATAATGGCCGCAATTTGGTCGCCCATTTCAGCGAATAAAGCGCGAACTTCATTTGGCTTGTTAAAACTTAAGGTAATCGTATGTTCCGCCACGCTTGCAGGTACGCCTGGTGAATTTGGAACACCTAAAGTTAAGGCGCCTGATCCTGCTTTGACTAATAATGCGTCTGCATGGCCATGATAGCAGCCTTCAAATTTTACGATTTTATCTCGACTGGTAAAGCCTCGGGCAAGACGAATCGCACTCATTGTCGCTTCGGTACCAGAGCTAACCATACGTACTTTCTCGATAGAGTGCACTAACTCACATACTTTCTTTGCCATACGGGTTTCAATTTCGGTGGGCGCGCCATAACCTAAACCTTGGTTAAGCTGAGTTTTAACTGCGTCAATTACTGCTGGGTTTGCATGGCCTAATATCATGGGCCCCCAAGAACCTACGTAATCAATATAGCGTTGACCGTCGGCATCAATTAAATATGCACCTTCACCTTTTTCAAAAAATATTGGGGTACCGCCGACGCCTTTAAACGCACGGACAGGTGAGTTAACACCACCGGGAATAACAGTTTGAGCATCAGTAAAAAGTTGGTCAGATTTAGACATAATAGGCCTATAAAATTTTAGAAGGTTTAAAAAATGATGAAAAAATACGTGCAGTCGCTTCAATATCTGATTGGCCAAAAAGGCCATGTATCACTGCAATCGAATGTATGTTGGTTGAAATAATACTAGTGGTATTGTTAGTGGTGATGCCACCAATAGCGACACTAGGACAAGAGAGCTGAACTGCCAGTTTTAAGGTGTCTTTAGGACAATGCGGTGCATTCGGTTTTGTTTTCGAGGGAAAAATACGACCAAATGCGCAGTAGTCTACACCTTGCTGAATGCAGTTTTGTGCATACACTAAATCGCTATGACAGGTAACGCCTAAGAGTTTCTCTTCACCCAATTTGTTACGCGCATGTGTGATGTCGCCATCACTTTTACCCAGGTGAAGGCCATCAGCGTTAATACGTAGGCATAAGTCGAGGTCATCATTAATGATGAATTTCGCTTGGTAGTCGGCACATAAGTCACGCAAGCTTTGAGCATTATTGACTAATTCAATATCACTGGCCGTTTTGTCACGATATTGTATAACCCGTGCGCCACCTCGCAGAGCACTTTCAACTGAAGTGATGAGCCTTTCAGTTGGTAAGAGACGAGGGTCTGTGATGGCATACAGGCCATTTGGGAATTTAGAACTCAAAGATGTACTCTTTTCATAGGGTTTACGGTTAACTTAGCGCTGACTTAATTTATTGTTGAATAGATTAGTGCTAAAAGGGCTTTACGACTACCAGCACCACAATACCCATTAATAACAAAACAGGAAATTCGTTAAACCAGCGATAAAATACATGACCTTTTTGATTTTGATCACGCGCAAAGGCTTTTAAAAGCTCTCCACAATAAAGGTGATAAGCAATGACGGCAATAACCAAAGCTAGTTTTGCATGAAACCATCCTCCTTGCATATAACCTTGTAGGTTATAACTTAATAACCAAACACCTAAGGCAAGGGTTGCGATCATTGCAGGCGTCGCGATGCCACGATATAACTTTCGCTCCATAATTTTAAAGCGCTCAATACCTGGTTGATCTTTCGTTTGACTGTGATAAACAAATAACCGAGGTAAGTAGAATAATGCTGCAAACCAGCATACGACTGAAATGATGTGAAATGCCTTTACCCAAAGCATAAATAAACCCTTTTATTGATTTTTATATTGATAGTAATTTTCGATATCGCCACGTGTAACAATACCTAATACGCGGGTAATCATTGGCGCACTAGTTCGTTCAACATAAAGCGCCTCCGTTTTTGATTCAGAAAATTTATCTAGCGCTTCTTGTAGTGTTGCCTGATAGTAAAGTGCCGCGATGTCCTTACGCTGAGCAGGAATTTCCAGCAAATTTACCAGTAAACGTTCTTTTAGTGGATCTTCTTCCGCTTTGTGAAATCGTTGTTCATTCTCCTCAAGATAATGCGCTAAATCAATGGTAGGTAATAAAGAAACTGGTTTACCTTCGTTGCCATTAATTAAAATCCACTTAGGCTCTTGTCTTAATAGCGCTTTTGCATCGTCAAAGCGTATGATTTTGTCAGAACGGCAAAATTGGCGGGTCATAATGGCACCCACACTGACACGCCTTAAAGCCTGAGTAGCGGGGGTGTTGTGATAATCCAAGCCTTGTTCTTTTAAAATAGTTAAAAACACAGATTTTTGTTTGAATACCTCACTCGCAATCATGCTTGAAACGACGATGATTAGCATACTGGGCAAAATAATATTTGGGTTTTGAGTGAGCTCAAGTATGGCAAGCAATGCCGCGAGCGGTGCCTGAAGCGCTGACCCCATCATTGCGCCCATGCCTAACATGGCATAAAACCCTGGCGAGGAGGCAAGAGAAGGCATTAACCATTCAGCGGCTAAACCAAGCGCGCCACCGACTGTTGCGCCAATAAACAAGGTTGGGCCAACGAGTCCGTTAGGCATGCCTAAACCAACACTGATGGAGGTGGCAAGAATTTTGGCTAAGGCAATGGCGCAGAGCATTAATATTCCGTATTCACCTAATAGAGTTTGGTTAACGGTATCGTAACCAACCCCCATTATTTGTGGAAAGATGACCGCAATCGCCGCCGTTATGGCTCCCGCAGCTAAGATACGGAAAAAAATATTCACCGAAGCAAAGTGCATCGCACGTTGGATTAAATTTACAAATGCGGCCGACACAATGCCAATTATGATGCCGCAAAGAATAATATAAGGCACTTCAGCCAAGGAATTCATATATAGCTGCGGTACTAAAAAAGCAGGATCTGCACCATAAACAGTTTGAGTGATAATTGCGGCGGCAACAGAAGCTAAAATCACCGGGGTAAAACCTGCAATGGTATATTCCATCATCACGACTTCCATGGCAAAAATAACGCCGGCTATGGGGGTGTTAAATGAGGCTGAGATCGCTGCGGCTGTACCACAACTAATGAGTGTTCGAATACTATTATTGGGAAGTTTTAAATATTGCCCTATGAGACTAGAGCATGCTGCGCCTAAGTGAACAGCGGGGCCTTCCCGTCCAGCTGATTGCCCACTCAGGATTGTCAGTACCCCGCCAACAAATTGTATAACCAGGCTTTTGAATGCGATATAACCTTGATGATAGTTTAATCGTTCCATGACAAATGCGACGCCTACTTTACGTTGGCTGATTTGTAGGCGGTACCAAATTGTGCCGATGAGTATTGCGCCACTTATGGGCAATACGGCACGCATCAGATTCGATAAACCTTCGAAATTCTCTGGATCGCCATTCGGTAAGTATTGAGCAAGCGGCCATTCAATTAACAAGCGAAATAATAAAATGACACCTGCCGTAAAACTGCCTGAAATAAGCCCTAAAATAGCGAGTTGAGGCAGCGCATCGACACCAGAAAGTTTATGGCGAAACAGGTTTTTATAGTTTGAGAATGCTGTTTTGAAAAACATAGAGAGCGAGATTCTTCATCAATAAGCTAAACATTTAAAGAATATTACTCGTTTAAGGCGGGCAAGCCAAAAAATAGAGCGAGATTCTTTTATTGATCTATCCTTTTGAATCAAAGGACCGTGATATAATTTTCAAAATATATCCATCTAAAGTACATAAATAAGAGGTTTGAGGTGATTAAAGCAGGAATTGTTGGCGCAACGGGTTATACCGGATCAGAGCTATTACGTTTATTGGCATTGCACCCTGAGGTTGAAGTGGCTGTTGTGACGTCACGCTCAGAAGCAGGTAAAGCAGTTTCAGATCGATTTCCTCATTTACGCTCGTATAATGACCTGAAATTTACCGACCCAAGTGTCGAGACATTGGCTGAATGTGATGTCGTGTTTTTTGCAACACCACACGGTGTCGCGCAAGCAATGATGCCTGCGTTTATTGATTCGGGTTTAAAAGTAATTGATCTTTCAGCTGATTTTAGACTGAAAGATGCCGATTTATGGGCGCTTTGGTACAACCAGCCACATGGTTGTCCAGAGCTGATTGAGCAGGCTGTTTATGGTTTGCCTGAGGTGAATCGAGCGGATATTAAAAAAGCTAATCTGATCGCTTGTCCTGGTTGTTATCCGACGGCGATTCAATTGGGTTTTTTACCTTTGCTTGAAAATAAATTAGTTGATTCGAAGCGCTTGATTGCCGACGCAAAATCTGGGGTAAGTGGTGCAGGCCGTACGGCGAACGTCGGAATGTTAATGTCAGAATGTGCCGACAGTTTTAAAGCATATGGCGCTTCAGGCCACCGTCATAGCCCTGAAATTCGTCAAGGTTTAAGTCTTTTTAGTGGTGATCAGGTTTCTTTAACGTTTGTACCGCATTTAGTCCCGATGATTCGTGGTATTGAAGCAACTTTGTATGCTGAATTAACGACTGACTTATCGCTAGAAGACATTCAATCATTATATGAACAGCGTTATAAAGATGAACCTTTCGTCGATGTGATGCCTTTGGGTTCATCACCTGAAACTCGCAGTGTTAAAGGCTCTAATTACTGTCGTATTGCCTTACATCAGCAGCCTGAAAGTAATGTAATCATTATTCTTTCTGTGATTGATAACCTAGTTAAGGGAGCATCGGGACAGGCGGTTCAAAATATGAACCTAATGTTTGGGTTAGATGAACGTGCTGGTATTAATCAAGTACCATTGATGCCTTAAATCTACTGAACATTTTATTAAAGCCTTATCAGGAAGCCATGTTCTAACAGGCCTTTCTGTGAGGCTTTAAAGCATTAAATAATTGTTTTTAGGGACATAAGTCTTTTTCAAAGGAAAATTAATGGCAAATCGGAAAGCTCAAGATAAACTGATAGTAGTAAAACATAAACCAGGCATTAAACGAAAACGTCGTTTAATGTTTATAACAGGGCTCGTAGTGATGGGGGCTGCTTGCTTTTGGCTCGGCGAACTTCAAAGCCGTTATTTGCATAAACAAACATTAGCGAAGCTTAATGTACTGTCTGTTGATTATAGTATGCTAAAAGAAAGTGAAGCTAAGCTTAGGCAACAGGTGGCTAACCTAGAAAGCGGACGCGCTATTGATGATTTAGCAAAAAAAGAAATACAAGAAACCATTCGGAGTCATAAAGCGAAGATATCGCAACTGGAAACTGATGTTTCTTTTTACCAAAAAATCATGGCCCCTTCAAATAACGCGAAGGGTTTACAGGTTCAAAAGGTTGAGCTGAAAGCAGGAACAGTTAAAGACCACTTTGCGTATAAGTTTGTATTAGCACAAGTGGCTGACAATAAAGCATATATAAAAGGGCTTGTTGCCGTTAATTTAATTGGCATGGAAGGCGATAAAAAGAAAATTATACCACTACGTGATATCTCAGAGCAGGAAGAGCTCGGGATTAAGTTTAAGTTTAAATATTTTCAAGACTTTAGTGGTGAGTTAGTGCTTCCAGAAGGGTTGGTTCCTGAAAAAATACAGGTGGTAGCGCAATCAAAAGGTAAAAAAGCTTCGCGAATAGAGCAAAGCTTTGAATGGAAAGCGCTCATTAAGAAGTGAAGAGCGGTTCTATACTCTAGTGAGTGATCATACAAATTTAATTGGTTCGGAGAAATAGTATGTGGGGAAAGAAAAAAGGAAAACATAAGCAGCATCAAAGTACCACGACTCACTTTGACACCTTGATTTCGGGAAAAACACAAATTGTAGGTGACCTTCAATTTTCGGGTGGTTTGCATATCGATGGTCTGGTACGTGGCACTATTCGCGCTGAAGAAGACAGTGAAGCGATTGTACGTATTAGTGATATCGGTGAAATTGATGGCGACGTGATTGCGCCACATATTATTGTAAACGGCACTGTTCATGGTGATGTTTATGCCTCTAAACATATTGAATTAGCGGTCAATGCCTCAATTAAAGGTAATGTTTATTATCACTTAATCGAAATGGCGATGGGGGCAGAGGTAAATGGCAATCTTGTTCATCATAAAGAACCAGTATCCATTAAACATCATGAAAACCAAGAATCTACCTTATTACCTGAGCAAGTTTCTTTAAAGGCCATTAGCCCAGAAACGAAAACAACAAGTAGTGATGCTTCAAGTTCAGAAGAAAAGGTAGCAACTAGCTTAAATACTTCAAAATAGTTGACTAAATTACTAGGTTAATTGGATAATTAGCAAACGACTGCTATTTTATTCATTTAAATCACTGGAGTTTCGATGAGCGTCATTGAATCCTATATGCCTGTTCCGATCATTTTTACAGATGCCGCGGCCAATAAAGTTAAGCAACTTGTAGAAGAAGAAGGGAACCCTGATTTACATTTACGTGTCTACGTTACGGGAGGAGGGTGTTCAGGTTTTCAGTATGGCTTTACCTTTGATGAAGATAAAGCTGAAGATGATACGGTTGTTAGCAACCAAGGCGTGAATCTTGTTGTCGATGCGATGAGCTATCAGTATTTAGTGAGCGCAACGGTTGACTATACCGAAGGTTTGAAAGGTTCACAGTTCTCTGTGACAAACCCTAATGCCGAAACCACCTGTGGTTGTGGCTCTAGTTTTAGCATTTAGTCTTTCACTCTATTTTGCTTACCCTCGTTCATTTACGGATAAACAGCATTTACTGATAAATAGCGTTGCTTGAAAAAATCAATGAAAGCGCGCATTTTCTTAGGGGTGTAATTGAACTTGTGGTACATCAGATAAACAGGAAGTTCGGGTAGTTTAAGGTCGGGCATTAAATCGACAAGCGTTCCCTCGGCTAATTCTCTCTCAATGGTGTGACGAAATATAAATGTCGCACCCATACCTTGTTTTGCCATATTGTAAATTGCATTGATATCATTCACTCGATGCTGCTCTTCTATATTCAAACTCTTCATCCCCGGCAAATTCTTCCAAAACTTCTGAATCAAATTGGCATGGTTAAGTAGTAATAGAGGCATTTTAGATAATGCTTGCAGATTTTTTGGCAGACCAAATTCATTGATAAATTCTGGTGTCGCACAAATAACCGGCGTTATTCTAAATAATTCAATAGCGACCATGTTTGAATCAACGAGCGGTGCCATTCTGAAGGCAAAATCAATGCTTTCATCAATTAAATTAACGCTGTCATTAGTGACATTTATATTCACTTTTATGTTCGGATAAGCTTCTGTAAATGCACTTAATGCAGGTACAACATTTGATGTCGAGATGGCATTAGGCCAAGTGATAGTAATGGAGCCATTAGGTTCACCTGAAAATTCTTTCAGTTCGTTCTCGGCCTGTGAGATCCGCTTAGAAATATCCAGACAACGTTCGTAATATAATTTTCCTGCCTCTGTAATTACTAATGTTCTAGTGGTGCGATCAAACAGTTGTACATTTAATTTTTGCTCGAGAAAGCCAATCTTTTTACTGATGGCCGAAGGCGAGCGACAAAGCTTCTTTGCTGCGGCTGAAAAACTGCCAAGTTTCACAACCGCCACAAAGGTTTCGTATGTATTCATAAAGCGTGTTAATCACCTAGCGTTGTGTTGAATTCTTTATTATATAAATAGAAATGCATAAATGGAAACATTTGATGAATATAATTCACAATACTTATTCTATTTTAGAGTTTTATTCATTTACTGATTTTGCCCATACTCTCTTTTAATGTCTTTTTTTTGAAAGGTTTTAGTCACCAGAGGGGAAATATAATGCGTCATCGATTAGTTGTTATTTATTTGTTGATGCTAGTGAGTGCATCAGCACTAGCACTTGAAAAGAAGAAATTTTGTATTTATGACCCTGTTGGAAAAAATGGCCCGTCAATGACCTTTTTGTCTAATATTGTACCTACCGCAATTGAGTGGGGCTTAAGTGTGAAGCTTATTGCGTATACCGACGAAAGAGTTGCCTCTAATGACTTCAAGGCAGGTATGTGTGATGTGGTCTTTTTAACCGGATTATTAACTCGACAGTATGTCCCCTTTGGTAGCTCACTGAATGCGATCGGAGGCATTATCAGCGAAACCGGCGTAAACAAGGTGCTCAAAGCCATAACGCATCCCAAAGCAGGTAAGCTTCTCTCTAAAGGTAATTATGAAATTGTTGGAACCTTCCCTGTCGGTGGTGTTTATCTTTTTGTGAACGATAGAGAAATTGACACGGTTGAAGAGTTTAGCGGTAAGAAAATATCTATATTAAATGATGACCCTCAAGCAATGATGTTTGCCAACATGGCGGGCGCATCTCCTGTAGGCACTTCATTGGCGACATTTTCTGGTCAGTTCAATAATGGCAATATTGATATATTACCGATGGTTCCAATCGGATATAACGTTTTTGAGCTATATCACGGTTTAGGAAAAAAGGGCGGGATTATTGATGAAAAATTGCTTTACGGAATGATGCAACTCGTCTCGCATAAGGATCGATTCGCTGATGATTTTGGCCAACAAATGAGAGAGTATATTTTGTCTCGACTGGGTGATATACATAAATTGGCGAGTGACTCGAAAGCAGAAATTCCTTCACATTATTGGATTAAAACCAACGAAAAAACAAAAGCAGCCTTAGACAAATTCAAGCTTGATATCCGTATTGCTCTCAGAGACGAAGGTATTCATGAGCCAAAAGCACTTAAATTGCTGTGGAAAATTCGTTGTAGTGAAGACCCAGCTCGTTCTGAGTGCACTGAGTCTACAAACTAATACTTGAAATAAAAATACAAAAGTAATGGGTTTTTGTTCTGAGAACAAAAGCCTATTCATCATTAGATTTAATTTTGTGATGCTTTTAGAACCATTTTAGGTTTAATAACCTATGAAAATTTCCATCATTGGAGGTGGCCCAGCAGGTCTTTATTGCGCAAACGCGCTTAAATTATCAAACCCCCACTGTGATATCACAATTTATGAAGCCAAAAATGAATCAATTGACTCATTTGGTTTGGGTTATACCCTTCAGAAGGGAACAAAAGGTTTTCTGAACAAAATTGACAATACTTTTTTGTATTCGTTATTTTCTAATAACAAACCACCTCATCTAACACGAGCTGTCGTTGGCGCTAACGATAATTTCCGTTTTTTTGACTTTGCTGAAGGGCAAGGTCTTGCTCGTTTTGATTTGATGCGATATTTAAGAAATAAAGCACTTGAGTTAAAAGTCAGAATCATTGATAAAAAAGTATCCACTGCTTCACTTGTACACTTACAGAAATCTAGTGACTTACTTATAGGTGCTGACGGCGTTAACAGTATTGTTGGACGAAAATATGCCGCTAAGTTTGAGTCCCAATAACATGAAGAAAAATTAGAGTGTCTTGGTTTTACAATGATTCAACAGAGGTACAAAATGATGTCCGGTTTTACGTGCAGCAGACACCAAGTGGGGCGGTTCAACTTTGTTCGTATCCGATTACAGAAACAAGGCAAGCAGTGATTATTGAAATGACTGAAAAATGCTTTAAAGAAGGTGGTTTTGATGAGCGACCAGCAGAACAATCAAGAAATTATCTGAGTGATCTATTTAGTACCGACCATGACAGAATATCCCTAATCCCAACGCAACTATCTAGGTTTCCTTTTAAGATGAATAGCACTAAAAACATGTATTATAAAAATGTGGCCTTAGTGGGGGAAGCCGCTTTTTCTTTTCATTATAGTGCTGGTGTCGGACTAAATGCTGCCTTTTCTATGGGACATACGCTCAATAAGTGCCTCAACATGAATCAAGATATAAATTCAGCGCTTCATCACTATACAAAAGCAAGCTTGATGGCTTTACGTCCGTCTATTAACAAATCTAGAGAAGACATTGATTGGTTAGAAATTATTGATACCCACCTCAAGCACACAAATGGTTGCGATTTAATCGATCATTATCTTCAACAGCATAAATACGAACAACATGCTGCTTACCAATAAAAAACTAATAACACTTTAATGGGGCCTTTTTTATATACGAAGAGTGTATCTACATTACAAATGTGGCTCATGGTAAACAGCCAAAGTTGAACTATGATAAATACTGTTAGGAAAATTACTTTTATGACTTTTTGAATTTACATGACGAATGTAGGGACACTTAAGGCTATTGTGTGATTATTACGATTAAACAGCGTTTTTCATTTCTATTTTATTCTCTCGCGATCACCTATCTGATATTTACCAGCACTTTGGCACTCTGTGCTTCTGAACAAGTGTTATACCTTTCTGATAACGATATGCGCACTAAACCGAGTGCCTTGATGATGCATTATACTGATGAGGAAAGTTCGCTCAGTATTCAAGAAATATCATCCAATGCCTATAATTCGAAATTTATAACTCTAAATGGCGAGTCATCATTAGGTTTTTCATCTTCTGTTATTTGGGTACGTATCCTTATTCAAAATGATACTGAGCTATCAAAGTGGTATTTAAGGTTTCTTTATCCAGGCACCGATCAGTTAACTATTTACACACCAAACATAAAGGGTGGCTACGACTCACAAACACGTAGCTTTCATGAAGATTTTTCAAAAAGAGTCATTGAAGATAGATTAATGAGCTTTCATTTACCTGTTCCTATTAGTACACAAAAATCAATATACATTCGGTTTAAAACAAACTCGACAATAAGCTTGCATGCAAAAATTTTGTCAGAAAAAGAATGGGTGCATACGAGGGTGAGTGAGGCTTTCTACCATGCCTTACTTTATGGGGCGCTTGCACTGGCCATTATTGTTAGTTTGATTTTTGGATATATTTCAAGGTCGGTTCAGTATTTATATGTACTTGCCGTTTGCTTTGGCTTCATTTTATCGAATGGTTTATATGATGGTTATATTCAAACTTTATTTGGTGTTTATACTGGGTTATCGACCTTTTTTCCTATGGGTGTTTTCGGCTTAAGTTGTGCGATGGTCGGGTTGGTTAGTTATCAACGGGATACAACGCCCGAATTCAAACAGAAGAAATTATTTACCTACAGTTATTATCTGGTTTGTAGCTATTGGTTAGGTCTATTGATTGCCAGCACGATTTTTTCGAGTAGTACGTATTTATTTATTTTCACAGTTTTGGGGTACATGGGAACGACAGCTTATGCACTATTCTCAGCATATGTGAGTTATCTTTCGGGAAATAGAAAGTCTCGATATCTAGTGATTGGATTAAGCTTTCTGATGCTTGGGTTTGTGGCACATGGTGGGCGTGTTTTAGGTCTTCTTGATTATGAATTGATTGGTTTTGATGGCTTTAGGTTTGGTACGACTGTATTGGTTTTAATGATGATAATTTCAATGCAGTATTATATACGGCAGTTGCAGCAAGATGCCGAGAAAAGTACTCAAAAGTTTAAAATGCTTTTTGAAAACATGGTCGATGCTATTTACCTCGTGAGTATTAAAGGAAGTATCGTCGATGCTAATACTGTTGCGAAAGTGATTGAAAGGCGTGATGGGGGTGAGTTGATTGGCAAAAACTTTGTAAGTGAAAGTGTGCTGGCGACTGATCTAGTGAATCAGGCAAAGCTCCTGCAAGCAATTCAAGATGTGAAAGAAGGTTCACTCACTCAGGTTGAGCTAGTGTTGCCAGGCAAGGGAATCCAATCACGATATATGAATGCATCCATAACGCTTTACAAAGAAGATGATGTAGAGGGTTTACAGGTACTTATTAATTGTCGAGATATTAGTGAAAGTAAGCAACAGCAGTTAAACATCAATACGATTGCTTCGACGGTTTCAAAACATACGGGTGGTGCCTTTTTTGATGAGTTAGCACTGAGCTTGGCAGATATTTCACAGCGAGACTATATCGTTATTGGTTCTTATTCGGAGGATGATCCTGACAGGATAAAAAGTATCGCTTATTGCATTAAAGGCCAAATAGGCGGTAACTTTAGTTATGATATTAAAGACTCTCCATGTGAGAAAGTTCTGAAAGGGGACTTATGCATTTATAAAAATAACGTGCATAAGCTGTTTCCTAATGATAATTTTTTGTCTGAGAATAATATCCGAAGTTATATGGGGAAGTCCTTGGTTAACTCAAAAGGGCATCCTATTGGGATCATCGTTATTATGGACTCTTTACCCCATGAAAATGAAAACCTGGAAGATATTCTCAATATCTTCTCGTCTCGTGCCGCCGTTGAATTAGAACGGCTTAATAGTGACCAGCACTTGCATGAAGCTCAACAGAAACTGGCATTGCATGTTGAAAACACCCCTTTAGGTGTATTACAGCTGAATATTCATGGCGACATTGTTGAATGGAATGAATCTGCGTATAGGATATTTGGGTACAATAAGTATGAGGTACTGGGCATTTCGGCCAGTAACACAATCTTCTTGGGAATGAGTGATATTGAGCTGGGTCATTTATTGTCTAATAAAGAAAGAACAATTTGGCACCACCAAGATAAAAGTAGACGGCAGATTATTTGTGAATGGTTTATTACGCCTCTTATTAGTGATGATGAAGAGCTTGGGTATGCAGCATTGGTGGTGGATATCACCAATGAAAGGCAAATGTTATCGGCTTTACAGCGTAAACAGTTAGAGCAGTCAGAAGTGTTAAACTCGATGACTGATGCGGTGATAACGATAGATGAAGAAGGCATAATTCTCTCTTTAAACCCGGCCACGGAACAATTATTTAACTATGCCAGAAACGAGTTGTTAGGCAATAACGTTAAACAGTTAATGGCCAATTCGGTTGCTATATTTAATGATGATTATTGGAAGAATTATGTCAGCCAGTCAGATACAACCGTCATCGGAGCAGGCCGAGAGGTAGAAGGTAAGCGCAAAAATGGAGAGCTCTTTCCGATACACATTACGATTTCTGAACTATCAAAAAATGTAGAAGGTAAACGAAGATTTATTGGCTCGTGTCATGATTTAACATATGTAAAACTGCAAGAACAGCAAATTAGGCAAATGGGGAAAATAGAAGCAATAGGAAAATTGACGGGTGGTATTGCCCACGACTTTAATAACTTACTTGGAATTATCACTGGCTATACCGATCTTTTATCTAATTTATTATATGGCGAAGTAAAAGAGCAGAAATATTTAAAAGAAATAGACCATGCATTAAGTCGAGGTGCTCAACTAACAAAGAAGTTGTTATATTTATCCAAAAAACGTCCTTTGGAAACAACGATTGTTAACCTGAATGCTATCGTACAGGATATGGAACATGTACTGTCATGTACGATGACACCGCTGGTAGACATACAATTTGATATAGATAAGCGCATGAATTTAGTCAATATAGATCCTCACTTTCTGGAAGACTCAGTACTTAATTTATGCATCAATGCGATGCATGCCATGGATAACCATGGCATATTATCGATCAAGACGAAAGCATCAGTGAGTGTTGATAGTTCAATGGCCTCACAACACGGCGTAAAAGAAGGCTTATATAGCTTATTGACGGTGAGTGACATTGGTTGTGGCATGACTGAAGCAGTGCAGAAGAAAATATTTGATCCCTTCTATTCAAATAAAGGAGACATGGGGACCGGCCTGGGTTTAAGCCAAGTGAACAGCTTTATTCAACAATCTAAAGGATTTATTCAGGTTGAATCGGAAGTGGGGAAAGGCTCAGTATTTTCATTATATTTCCCACAAAACAATTCACTAAGCCATGTAAAAGAGCTCCCTCTTGATCAGGTCGAAGTGCGCGAAGAACTGATAGAGTCTGGAAAGGAAACCATTCTGCTGGTTGATGATGAAGAAATGTTATTGAATGCTGCAGCGGAATACCTTGCGCAGAATAGGTATAACATAATTTCAACTACCTCTCCTTTAGAAGCTTTAGGTATGATTAAAAATCAGGATGTTTCTTTGCTGGTTAGCGATGTCATTATGCCAAACATGGATGGTTATGAGCTCGCTGATCAAGCAAAAAAAATAAAACCTGAACTTAAAATTCAATTAGTGAGTGGCTTTACGAATCGAACAGATGAGCAGAAAGCTCACGCTCTGTCTCAAAGTGTGTTGAACAAGCCTTATAAACTTAAAACTTTATTAGAACGTGTTCGGAATATATTAGATAATTAGATAATATTTTGAACCACAGTGTTATGGATAATACGGTAGAGGATAATATGACAAATACAATCACTCAGGATCTTCAGGAAATCGATGTTCAAAATGCATTTGAACATGAACAGTTTTCAGTGGTTTACCAAGCGCAGGTTGCTCTCAATAGGCCTGATAAATTTGTGGGTATGGAGGCATTTGTAAGATTAAATCACCCTGAGTTGGGTCTCATGGTACCGAGTACATTTTTATCATTAGTAAGAGAAAGTGGGCGGATGCTTGAGTTAACGAAAGTTGTTTTAGCTCAAGTTGCGACCGATTGGGGTTTTTGGAATAGCCAAGGGTTCAAGTTAAATATTTCAGTCAATATTGATGACTCTATTTTGGCAGAAACCAATATAGCGAAAGAATTAGGTAAAGTTTTATCTGAATTTAATATTCCTAAGCATCAACTAACGCTAGAATTCTCAAGCTATTTGCACGATGAAATTATTCACTCGGAGGCAGGGAAAAAATTATTAGGCTTACGAATGAAGGGTTATAACCTTGCACTTGATGACTATGGTGTAGGCATTATTGCTAAAGATGTGGTGAGTAATTTACCGTTGGATGAAATTAAGATTGATCAACACACAATTAATGGCCTGTTACTGCAAGAGCAGAATAAAACTGCTGCGAGAAACGCGATAAGGCTCGCTGCTAGTTATGGCATGCGGGTCGTGGCTGTGGGGGTTGAAACTGAGGCACAAGCAGATTGGCTTATGCGTAATGGGTGTGACCGAGCACAGGGCTATTTATTTGGTAAGCCGGTCGCTGCAGACATCTTTTCTGATCAATTTTTAACAAATGTCAAAGAAACGATTAGCCAACATAATCGTATTTCCGTTCTTATTATTGAAGATGACCCTCAATATCAAAAATTATTATTAGAAAGTCTGACTGAGCAATATGACATTCATATTGCGAGTAATATTAAACAAGCTGATGAACTTTTGAATAGTGTAAAGCCAGAAATAATTATTGCCGATGTTAATTTACCTGATGGTTCGGGCATTGAATTTTGTAAATCAAAATTAGAATCAGAAATAATGAAAGCGGCGAGCATTATTTTTATCTCTGGCGGCAAAGATTTTAGTAGCAAGCTTGAAGCGTATGAAGCAGGTGGGATGGATTATATCGAAAAACCATTTTCGATCATGGAACTCATTGCAAAAATTAAACAAGTTGCAACGTACCAATCTCGACGAAAAACACTTGCGCAAGGCGTTGATGACGCGCATAACATGGCGACGCAGTCTTTAAAAGATGCTGCTTATTATGGTGATATCGTACAGTTTTATAAAAATTTATTGCACTGTCGAGATGAACAGCAAATTGCACAAGAGCTCTTTCGTTTTATGGGGAAAAAGAACTTGAGCATCGCCGTTGAGTTTAGGAATAATAACTCTTGTAGTAACTTTGACCAACGAAATGGTGTGTGTAGTACGATCGAAATCAACTTGTTTGAGTTATTACAAAAAAAAGGTCGTCTATTTGAGTTTGGGAAGCGAATTATCGTTAATGACAAACATGTTTCGTTTTTAATTAAGAGAATGCCTGACGATGAAGGAGAACAAGGGAGAATAAGAGACTATATTGCCGTGCTAGCCGAAGGAATGGAGGCAAGGTATCGTGATATTTTACGTCAAAGAGTGCTCAATACAGTCATGCAGCAATTGCAAGTACTGGCTCATAAGTTATTAGAATCAGTAGAGAAAGAAAATAAAAATGAAATCATGGAAATGTTTTCATTAGATTTGAAAATGAGCTTTCATGTTTTAGATCTTTCAGAGACTCAAGAGCAATATCTTGCTCAAATTATTGATGACATGATCAAGCGTAAAGACGGGGCTGAGCATAGTGCGTCTGACATTGGCGTGGAAGTAAATCAAATTTTATCGTTAATGGAAGAGTCAACCGAAGCGGTAGAGGAAACAAGCATCGAGTCAACAGATGATGACATTGGAGATTCTGTCGAACTCTTTTAAGTTATGTTTTACATTCAACAGGCACCTTCGCCAAGCTGGTCTACACTTCACTAAATGAAATGATTTTTTTGGAGTAGTTCTTAGTGACCATTACGACCGCCACCTATGCAGAGTTAAGCCTACAAGGGCAAGAAGTAGCCACCTATTTAGAAAAATTGGTTGGTGAAAGAAAAATTGAAGTACCCATGCTGCCTGAGGTTGCTAGTCGTGTTTTGGCTTTATCAAATGACCCTGACTCCGATGCTGCGCAACTTGCAAAACTTATACAAGGTGACCAGGCATTAGCGGGACATGTCATGCGTATTGCCAATTCTGCTGCTTATACACCTAATGCATCCATGGTGTCGTTACAACAAGCGATTGCGCGCTTAGGCATGGGGGTTATTACTGAAATCTCATTAGTGGCCTCATTGAATAGCAAAATGTTTAATGCTCCACACTTTAACGATCGAATTACTGAAATTTGGGCGCATGCTTTATGTACGGCGCTGTGGGGTAAAGAAGTTGCCAGAACGAGCAAAAGAAATGTTGAAGCCTCGTTTCTATGTGGTCTGTTACATAGTATTGGCCGTCCTGTTGTTCTTCAATCTATTTCGGAATATACCCAAGACAATCAACTCACAATTTCGAATGAAGAAGCGCTTGTTTTAGAGCAATTATTTCATGTCGCGTTCGGTGTTGTGGTTGTTGAAAAATGGGGTATGCCGACCATTGTTCAAGAATCTGTTCAGTATTATCAAAATTATGCAGATTCAAAACGTAGTGTAGAGCAGGCTATGGTGATTAATGCCGCGGCACAAATGGCGAGTGAAATGCTTGCATCAGCAGAAAGTGATTACGATGAGGTATTAAGCGACACCGTGTTTGCGGACTTAAACCTGTATGAAGATGATATTGAAACGCTAAAATTAAAAGACGAAGTGGTAGTCACCGGACTAGAGGCGATGCGAGTATGAAGCAGTTTGATGTAATCGTTATTGGTAGTGGACCCGCGGGACAAAAAGCAGCGGTGCAAGCTGCAAAAGCTGGAAAAACAGTTGCGATTGTCGAGCGTGACCAATGGTTAGGCGGAGCGTGTGTCCATCGAGGTACTATTCCAAGTAAAACCCTTCGTGAAAATGCACTACGTGTGAAAAAAATGCGAGAGAATGCCGCACTATGTAACTTTGAATTAGCCGAAGACACTGAAATGTCTACGCTAATTGATCGTTTGCATAAGGTATTAAAAGCGCATGATGGGTTTATGGTTAGCCAGATAGAACGTAACAATATTGAACGTATTCATGGTCGAGCTAAATTTATCTCAGATAATGAGATAGAAGTGACAAAAGTAAGGGGCGAACCAGAGCAGTATCAAGGCAAAAATTTTGTAATTGCCTCGGGCTCTATTCCTTGTAAACCTGATAATATTCCCGTTGACCATGAAAACATCTTTGATAGTGACTCGGTTTTAAGCATGTTGTATTTACCAAAAAGCCTAACGGTTTTAGGTGGTGGGGTCATTGCGAGTGAATACGCTTCTATTTTTCAGGCTTTAGGGGTAAAAGTCACGATGGTAGACCGGTATCCACTGCCGTTAGGGTTTATGGACGCAGATTTAACTGAAAAATTTATACATGCTTTTCAGGAAATGGGCGGTACTTGGTTAGGCGAGAAAAAAGTATCCAAAGTAGAATGGGATGGTTTATCACAAGTCGTCACAACTTGCGAAGATGGCACGATCGTAAAATCGTCTAAATTATTATGTGCTGCGGGTCGAGAAGCAAATGTTAAAGATTTAGACATAGCCACAGCTGGTTTGGTTTTAAATGATCACGGTAACATTTTAGTAGATGAACTATTACAGACTCAAGTACCGCATATCTATGCTGCGGGTGATGTGATTGGCCCACCTTCACTGGCCTCTGCGTCAATGGAGCAAGGACGAAGAGCAAGTTGTAATGCGCTTGGTATTGGTGTTGGGCCAATGAGTTCGACGATCCCCTCTGGAATTTACGGTATACCCGAGCTATCAGCCGTCGGGCTCACTGAACAGCAGGCCAATAAGCAGCATGGTAAAGTGACGATTGGGCGCGCAAATTTTGAAGAAATTTCACGCGGCCAAATTAACGGCATACGTGATGGCATGCTAAAAATTATTTGTGATGAAAACGGTGAAAAAATACTGGGTGTTCAAATTGTTGGTGAGGGCGCCACAGAGTTGATACATATTGGGCAGATGGCGATGTTGTCTAACTCGAATGTGGATATTTTTGTTGAAAGTATCTTTAACTTTCCAACATTAGCAGAGGCTTATCGCGTTGCCGCATTAGCAGTAATTGGACAGAGAGCAAACGGTTCAGAGAAATATTAAAAATAAGGTTTGAGTACTTGAGTACTAAGGAGCGACTATTTATGAGCTTAACTATAAAACAGAAATTATATTCGATTGCCATCGGCGTTTCATTAACCATTATCGTGATTGTTGGCGTGATGTTTAATGGCTTAAAGGGGATTAATACTTTGGGGCATGCGACTTATGAGCTAGGGGAAACAAAGGCTGATATGTTAATGCTCCGTCGTAACGAAAAAGACTTCTTAGCACGTAAGAACCTTAAATATGTGAAAGCGTTTGATGAGAACGTTAACCATTTACGAGAAGATTTAAATAGTCTTGAGCAGGATTTGATTGAGGAAGGTCTAGATACGGGAAAAGTTGAAGATTTTTGGGCGGGTGTCCAAGAATATCAAGAAAGGTTTAATGCCTTAGTACAGCTGGATCAAAAAATAGGCCTAACGCCAACAACTGGCTTATATGGAGAACTGCGTGCCGGAGTACATGAGGTGGAAGAGTTACTTAAAGCGGCAAATGAGCAGTTAATGCTAAAAGATATGCTTATGCTACGTCGTCATGAGAAAGATTTTATGCTACGTCTCGATATGAAGTACCCTAAGAAATTTGATCGAGATACTGTGGTGATGATTAATAATCTTGATCAATCCGGTCTGAGTAGTGGAGCGAAAGAAAAAATTCGAAATAGTCTGCAAGCGTACCAAGCTAAATTTGAGAAACTGGTCAAAAGTTACCAACTAAAAGGCTTAAGCTCAAAAGAAGGTTTAATGGGCGAAATGCGCAAAGCGATTCATACTAGCGAGGAGGTCTTGAAAGAACTTCAGTTAGAGTTACCTCTCGTGATTGATGAAGTACAACAGGCAAGTACTCGAAATATATTCCTTATTGCAATTGTATTATGGGTATTGTTAGTGGGGGGGATTGTTTATTTAGCGACGGTGATTTCACGAACCATTAATCAAGTGAATGAAGGTGTATTGAGTATTGCACAAAGTGGTGATTTATCTCGTCGAATTGAAGAAGTTGGCAATGATGAATTAACTTCCGTAGCAAAGTGTATGAATCAGTTGTTGGCTGAGTTTCAGCAGTTAATCCGTACGGTAAGGTCGAGTACTCAGCTGTTAGATACCGCGGCTTCTGAACTTGAAGGCAGTGCGCGTATTACTGAACAGGAAATGAATAAACAGCATTTAGAAACGGAGCAAGCTGGCACCGCGATGAATGAAATGAGCGCGACGGTTCAGGAGGTTGCTAGTAGTACGAATAATGCCGCTGAGCAGGCCGCCAGTGCTGAAAATCTTGCGACGCAAGGTCAAAAAACTGTGCAAGAAGCGAGCGCTACGATTAATCGTTTGGCAGAAACATTGGGTGAGGGCAGTAACGTGATTGCGCAGCTTGAGAATGAGACCAACAGTATTGGTAGTATTCTTGACGTGATTCGGGACATAGCGGATCAAACGAATCTATTGGCTCTTAACGCAGCGATCGAAGCGGCTAGAGCGGGTGAGTACGGTCGTGGCTTTGCCGTGGTGGCTGATGAAGTGCGTGGTCTAGCGAGCCGAACCCAGAAATCAACACAAGAAATTCAGCAGAAAATTGAAACTCTCCAAAAAGAGGCAGGAGAAGCGGTGCTGGTGATGACCCAAGGTCAGGAGCACGGAGCTTCGGGGGTACAGCAAATTAATCAGGTCTCAGCGTCTTTAGAAGAGATGGTGCAGGCGGTGACTTTAATTAATGATATGAATACACAAATAGCAACGGCGGCTGAAGAGCAAAGTTCTGTGGCGAGTGAGATTGATAAAAATATCACCTTAATTAGAGACTCATCACATAATGTTTCTGGTCATGCACAAGGCACAGTGCAACAGAGTTTAAAGGTCACTGAATTAACAGAGACCCTGAATCGGCAAGTTGAGCGTTTTAAAGCCTAAAAAGGGTTATACCATCTAAAGCGGAGCTACTTTAAATAGCTATCATTAGTTTCAAGTAAAAGTAGTTGAGATATTGAAGATTTTAATGTGATTTCCAACTGCTTTTTACCACTTAATTTCAGCTGCTTAGCGCAGGTCACCGCACTTTCCCCTTTTAGGATTCTTAGACAGACAAGTTGTTGCTCTTTTTCTGAGAGTGTCTTGATTAAGTCCATTGAAAAACAGTTCAGAATAAAAATAAATAAAGCTTGAGCACAATCTTCAAATGAGCGGTGATGATGAGCAAAAGCGCTGATGACTTGTATCTCGCTAAGTGGCTGTCTATTGAATGTCAGGGCTAATGATTGAAGCGCGCCTATTGTCGTATCTACATCGAGTGTTCGATAAATCGAATTTAAACCAAATACAAAATGTTGTTGGCACTGTATGTGCGCTAACTGCATATCCTTCTGTATACGGGTACTTAATGAGCGAACAACTATCGCTGATTGCGAACCGCTCGCAGCATCCTTGTGGTAACCAATCCGAAGTAATTGAAAGTCGTTTTTACGCCAGAAATCATTTAGTAAAGGGGTGAATCCAAAGCTTGCCGATAAATATTCGATCTGATTGTTCTGACCGAGTAATGCTGCAGCCCTAATTAGCGTAGACCCAAAACCATGTCGACTCACCGTGGGGTGTACCGCAATGCGCATAATACGGTAGGTTTGATGTTTTAAAAAAGCAGGGTTGGCCGTGCTTGATGTCAATGCTTGCGGTACCAAGTGCCCTTTTGGGCGCCTTGTACCTTTTATAATATTTTGTGCTAACTCAGAATCATCTATACCCCCTTCATGAAGCAATAAAACAACTGCCATCACAGTAGTATCATGTTCAATCAAACCAATATTAAGTTTCGGGTCGTCGAGAATCATCCTTATGTCTGAAGGTGATGTTTGATAGTGAGCAGTTACTAACAAGGCCGTTACTTGTTTTAAAAGGTGAGTATCATTAGCGAGCGTATCTTGTGAAACCCAAGTAACAATTTGAGCGGTTTTGTGTATAACATCGTTTGAAAGGAGTTCAGGTATGTGTGCATTTAATAATAAAAACTCAAAAATCCAGCGCTCAAGTGGGTCACCATCTGCCCAACGGACTGGTTGGTGTAATGAAAGTGATTTCCATTGGGGGGTTAATGTATCAAGGGTGTGGCGGAATCGAACATTGAAACCTTGTCCGGTTCCTTCATAACCATGGGTGGTGCTTGAAAATACAATTCTTGGATAGGCTTCTAACATCTGCTTGAGCATGGGCGCGGGAATAGAAGCGGCTTCATCGACGAAGAGAATATGGCACTTAGGCTGGTGTTCGATCAGGGTATCTGGCGCAACAAATTCAAAGTCAGCGGTGTTTTCTAAACCACTTGAATTCATCTCTTGATGATAGTGTTGAAACGCCGCATCACAAGCGCGTCGGCTAGGTGCTGTAATCAACACCTTTAATGCTTGATCTATAACGATGTTCGTCGCTGCGATACCTAGCGCACTAGTTTTACCACGTCCACGATCAGCAAGCACAACAAGAGGGCGGTTTCGATGACCCTTTGCAACGGTTTTGATCCCTTCAACCATTTTGGATTGGTCTGTCGTCAATTGACCTGAAATTCGAAGGCTAGTGTGATGTAAATGGTTAAGTGAAGCGCTAGCTTGTAGCTTTGTCGAAGTGTTTGTTTCTATGAGCGCTGAAATACTTAATTGCTTAGTAGCATCTTGGCGAATTAAAGTCACTTCAGAGTCTGTTTGGATTAATTGTATCATTCTCTGAAGAAAGCGGGTGCCGAAGCTTGGTAATTCATCGGGGTGACGACACATTCTTAAATAGTCAGGGTCGGGGTGAGCGATTAAAGTGTTGAAATCAGGCAATATTAAAAACAGTAAACCGCCACCTTTAACCAAGCCTGAAGCAGCACCTAAAGCATCTGGATTTAAACCACTAAAGCCATTCCAAATCAGTTGAGATACTTCTGAGCCTAAGTAAGACTTAACTTGTTTAGCTGGTATTGAGTCACACTCAATACCAAAATATTGCGCATCATTTATATTGATGCCTTGGTCACTAACCAATAAAGTGTGGCAGGGTTGACGTGTGGGTAAGACCTCCGTCAGTGTCGCCCTGCACCACGGCTCATCGCCTGAGAGTACGACGAGATAACGATGAGCATTTTGCTGAGCTTGTATCTCGAGTTGCTGCAGTTGCTTTTGCAACTGAGATCGCCGCTCGTTAGTGTTGGCTTGTAAGTCCATGTTCTGTGAAAACTCTCAAGAAAGTGTCAGGTTCAGGACGTACCCTATAGTTATCGGTCTGGTCGGTAAAGAGAATAACCCCATTTTGATCGGTTAAAATGGCGGTTGGTAGTACGGTATCAGAGTCATAACCTAATACTTCCATACCTTTTGGGGTGCCATGCTTGGCGTCAATTCCTAATGTAGTCGCAGCTTGATTTTGTTCATCAACCATAAAGTGATAATTGACATTAAACTTTTTTGCGAGTGCTTGGGTGTGTTTTTCAGGTTGTGGGCTGACCAGAAAAACGTTCACACCTAATTTCTCCAGTGCCTGATAGCTTGCTGCGACTTCTTTAATTTGTGCCATACATAGTGGACACCAATTGCCTCTAAAAAATAGTATTAACGCAGGGTGTTGGTTTAGGTCGGTCGAGGACCACGCAGTACCTTCTGAGGTTTTTAATTGAAATTCAGGTAATTTCTTACCTGTTTCTAATGATACATTCTCTTTTCGACCTAAGCGTGAATACCAGAAAATGTACAGCATCAAACCGCCAATCCCCAAACCCGAGCCATAAGCAAACGCGTAAGCTTGCTGGGCTGTATTTTGAGATAAAACGAGCGAAAGTAATGCACCAATAAAAGAGAAGGCAATAAGGATGTTAAGGTTAGCACTGGTGCGAGCAGTGGGTGCTGCAAATAGTTTGACGAAAAATAACAGTGCAGGCCAAACACTAATCGCGATACCTAGCCAGGCACTGTTAAAGCCTGAATCGAACAAACCGATTGCAGCCTGAACTGAAACAAGGCTTAAAAGCGTGATGTATAAAGAGATATAAATTGATTTGAAGAGGTTCGTCATTACTTAATGCTCCAGAATTAACATTGCAGATTGAATACTTGTTTGAAGTTCAGTGATTGATTTTCCTTCCCGCGCGGCAACGCGCAGGCCTTTTGTTACGGTCATAAAATAGGCGGCTAATTGTGAAGGGGAAAGCGCACTCTTGAGTTGGCCAGATGCTTTCGATCTTTCAAAAAATAGGGCTAATGCTTGTTCAATGTTAAACAGTTTGTCGGATGCTATTTTTACCAATTCTTCGTCATTACCTTGTTGCTCAAGTATGGTATTGACAAGCAAGCAGCCGTGTTCAAGTTTCACAACTGGTGAGAAGAAGGTCATCTGGAATAGATCATTTAATGATGTGAGCATTGGCTTATTAGTATGTAAGACTTGGTAAGCGATAAGACTTAATTGACCAAAATAGTTAAGAATTGAAATATATAAATCGCGCTTATTACCAAAGGTATTATAAAAGCTACTTCGGCTTAAGCCGGTTTCACTAAGCAAGTCATCCATAGAGCAGGACTCATAACCTTTTTCCCAAAATAAATTCATGGCTTGATGACGCGCTTTGCCAGGGTCGAAATTTTTTGTTCGCATAAAAGTAATAACTTAATGGAATGATTGTTCCAGTATTACATTAATGGAATGATTGTTCCAGTATTTTAAATCAATGATGCTAAGCATATAAATAGACTGTCCGTTTTTTTGAAGAGAATAAATGTGAAGAAAACAAAGCTTGATCGTAACCAGTTTATTATGATGTTTTTTGCCTTCTCGCTGGGTATGGTGTTATCGAACTTGTTGAGCCAGAATAAAAACGAGGTCCAAAAGCCAGTGGTAGAAATTCTTTTTACCTACAAAGGGGTGGACAAAACGGAAGAGAATTTATCGCCTGAAAATCGTGAAATACTTCAGAAGCTGGCAGCAGAGCGATATTCTTTATTAGAACGTGCGGCATTAGAACAATACTTGCATGATTATGCTGCACTAGAAAAATTAGATATCGAGCAGGCAGGAAACAAGTTATTTAAGCTTGAAGAGCCCAGCAAGCAGGAAATTAACGACTTCTTTATCAAATATGCTCAACAAATTAAAAAACCATTTTATGACGTCGAAGCAGACATTAAAAAGCAATTGACGATTCAAAAGTCTAGAAAGGCTAAAAGCGATGCATTGGCAAAATTAACCTTTAAAGGTGATTTAATGATTTTGCCTAAATACTGAGTAGATAAAACAAGAAATAACAAATTTATAATTGCTTTTTTATCACACTTGAGTTCGCTTAATGGGTGCAATTAATGAAAATTGCTTATAGAATCCCTTAGACACTTAAATGGAGCTATAAAAATAATGGGAATAATGTCTTTTTTAGGTCGTACTGCTACGATATCAGTGTGTATTTCTATGTTAGGCGGCTGTGCCACTTCGTCACTTTTTAATTCTTACCCTTCTCAAGCAGAATCATTTCAACATGCAATTAGCATAAGTGGGCCTGAACAGAGCCCTGCAACACTTGCCGTACTTACAGAACTTAATGAAGAAAGAGAAAGTGCCGACGCGATGTTATATATGATGGAACGTGGCCGAATTAACCAATTAAATGCCTCATTTGCCGACAGTAAAACAGATTTTGAATTAGTGATTGCAGGCTTTGAAGAGCAGGACTTAGAGTCAACCATTGAGGTAGATGAAACTCTTGCTCAAGGTGCGTCGTTACTAACGAACGATAATGCGATTCCTTATGAAGGCGCGGGCTATGAACGTGTTTTTACCCATCATCATCAAGCATTTAACTACTTGGGGCAGAACGATTTAGGTGGTGCATCGGTCGAATTTAGAAAAGTGGCACTAGAGCAGCGTATTTTGTTAGAGAAGCATGAAAAGGAAGTCGCTGAAGCGTACGAAGAGGCTGAAGAAAATGCGCTGGATCTTAATACTTTATCTACGGAGTTCTCCGGTTTAGATAATGTAGCCGGCAAAGTAAAAAGTTCATTTCAGAATGCTTATACATTCTATGCGTCCGCCGCCTTCTGGGAGTCAATGGGAGATTATAGTGCTGCCTGGGTTGATTATAAAAAAGCCTTTGAAATTAACTCAAACAATACTTACCTAAAGCAGGATATCGCACGAGTCGCTAAAAAGTTAGGTGAAAAACCAGAACAAAAAGAGCTGAATGAAGCTAAAGCGGGACAAGGTTCGGTAGTTGTATTTTTTGAAGATGGTTTTGTACCTGCAAAAAGTGAAATAAAAATTCCAGTACCAACCTTTGATGGCGGATTTATTTCTTTAGCGTTTCCTTACTATGAAACTGATCTCTGGCCTGTAAGCACGCCATTAAGAGCGATTGATGATCAATTTAACGAGTTAGGAATATCTGAAGTTGTTGTTGATGTTGGTGCGCTGGCGGTAAAAGACTTAAAAGAGCAAATTCCTCAATTGCTCGTACGTCAAGCGTTGCGAGGCTTTGCAAAATATCAGCTGCAGAAGCAATCCGGAGATCATGCGGGGGTTGGTGGACAACTATTGGCGAGCTTTTACAATGTTCTTTCTGAAAGTGCCGATCGAAGAAGTTGGCTCACATTGCCTCATACAGCGCAAGTGATGCGTTTCAACTTAGATGCCGGTAAAAGAGAAATAAACTTCTCTACGGCGCTGACTCAAACCAAATTGGACTTGGATATAACAGCAAAAAGAACCATATTTGTACGTGTTGTGAACGCGAATAATCAGCTCATGACACAAGTTTATACCCTGTAGTAATTTTTCAGTGATAGAAAAACTCAATAGTGATATACGTAAAGGGGAATGAAATGCGGAAAATAATCTTAAAGACTGTATTACTAGCAGGCGTTTCAATGTCTATGCTGGGTTGTGCTGTGAATGAAACCGCGACAGTCGTCGTAAATGACGACGGTAGCGTAACGCAAGTAATCGAATCGAATAGTGATCTGTTAGCGTCAAATTTAAAGATAGCAGATACAAAAACGGGCTTTGTAGGGGATTTACTAAAAGCTCAAGTAGAAATACAAAATGACTCAGATGATGCGCTGAGCTTTCAATATAAATTTAAATGGTTAGACAAGAGTGGTTTTGAAGTTGCGATCGATGGTCGACCATGGCAACCACTTACGATTACCCCATATGAAACTCAGGTGGTTCAAGGTGTTGCACCTAACCCCTCGGTAAATTCATTTAAAATTTTAGTTCAAGATTAATCAATCGTTATTAAGTAAATAAATCTAAAGGGAGATAAAAATGAAATTAGTAAGAATTTTGGCAGTAATTTTTTTAGGGCTGGTATTAGCATCTTGTGCGAGTGGGCCAAAGGTGTCTTATGGAGATGCCACTGCTGTTGAAACAACTACAACAGGTTTTGGTTCAACTGATCTCCAGTCAATTGCTGCTAAGTTAGTGGATGACTTAATTAGTTTTCCACCGATAGTTCAGATGACTGCGCAGCGTCGCCCGGTTGTATTTGTAGATAAAATTAAAAACAAAACAACTGAGCATATTGATACTGAGTCAATTACCGATACAGTACAAACCAAATTGCTTCAATCGGGTAAATTCCGTTTTGTTGATATGACTGCGGTGAAAGCAGTTCAAGAGCAAATGCAATTCCAAATGGATAGCGGCATGGTTGACCCAAGTAAAGCAGCCGCTTTTGGTAAGCAAACAGGCGCTGAATTTATGCTATACGGTAACATGTCTAGTATTATTAAGCGCAACAGCAGCACAAAAGATGTTTACTATAAATTCACGCTTAAATTGGTTAATTTAGAAAGTGGAATTATGGAATGGGCTGGTGAGAAAGAAATCCGTAAAACGGGTGAAAAATCTTTCTTCTAAGCTAATTTAAAAAGTTCAAAGCCGAAGTGAAATTTTAAAAAATATCATTTCGGCTTTTTTGGTTACACATTCTTTTATTGCAGGTTTCCAGGATGAATAAGTACTTATTAGGCATTTTATTTACACTTATAATTTTACCCTTTAACTTATCGGCTGAAACAGCACTTGTTTCAAAAACAACGACAGGTTTTGGTGATACTTACCAAAAAGCCTTATCTTCGGCTTTGTTGGATGCCGTCCGACAAGTAAGAGGCATACAGGTCGGAAGTGAAAAGCAGTTTAAAGCTGAGTTTCTGAGTTTTGTAAAAGACAAAACAGAAAAAAAGACGATGAGTCTTGGTGTGACCGAAGAAATCTTTACACGCTCAAAAGGTTGGGTGCATTCTTATACCGTTAATAGTGTTAAAAAACCTAAAGACAACAATGATGTTTGGGCTGTTACGTTAACTGCAAAAATCCCCGAACATCAATCTAAAATAAAAGATGATAAACGAGATAGTATTGCCGTCATGCCATTTCGTTTCTCTCACTCGACATTTTCAATTGATGATCAAGGTAAGCCAAGCAATGCATACCAGATGTCAGATCGTATGCGTGACAGAATCCAAACCTCATTTACTCAAACTCAACAGTTTGCTGTTGTAAATCGAAGCTACGGTAATGAGTTTGCTTCTGAGAAAGCTTTATTATCTTCAGATAATGTACCTGCAGCAGAAGCGAGTCGATTAGGGCAGGTTGTTGGTGCTGATTTTATGGTCGTTGGTAATATTCATGACCTATCAACTAAAACAGAAACAACGTCTTTTTATGGTTCGAGCAAGATTACAACATCAGATCGTGTAGATTTATCTTATCAGTTAATAGAAGTGGCGACGCAGAAAATACTTTGGGCTGATACGCTTACTGAGCAAATCGAACGAAAGAAAGACCAAACAACCACTGAAACACTCGATGCAATTGCTAATCTTGTCGTCACGGGCGTTATGAATGTGCTTTATCCTGTAAAAATTCTAGATGTGGTGGCGGAAGACGAAATTTATCTGAATCAAGGGCAGTCTAGGCTAAATGAAGGTGATGTTGTTGCATTATTTTCTAAAGGACGAACATTAACTGACCCAGATACCGGTGTTAAGATTAAGATTGAGGGGAAAAAGAAAGGCGAGTTGACGATTGTGGCGGTGCAAGCTAAATATTCTGTTGCTGAGCTGACCGATGGCAAGTTTAGTCATGTGAAGCAAGGCGCTATTGTTCGCCTGCTAAAGTCAGAGTCTGCGAAAGACCCACAAAAAGACAAAGAAGTTAGGGCAACCGCTGGTTCGAGTGAAGCCCCTGTTAATTGGTAATAAATACCGATTTCATTCGTCGATTAAAATGTATGATGAATTCACGTCCGTTATTGGGAAAGGTTGTGACCGTTTCCGATAACTGACGAATAGTTTTTAAGCCGGTAAAGAAATCTTCGTTATGGCCTTTTTGAACTGATCAATAGGCATTATACCTTCTTAAATGATGTTGTAATTTTATATCGAAATGGCCACATCTGGTCATCCTTTAAGTGAGCGACTATACTACGGCCATTTTCCGAATAATGACCTTAGAATTCATAGTTGCCTTTTATGCCTGATCAGCAGTACATTAAGAAAAAATTCGCTCAAGCCAGTATTGAAAGCATGTATCGTGTGTTTACAGTACCTGAGGCACCTGACTCTACTTTGAGTAGTATAGATAAACATGTATCGAGCAATTTAGCCGGTTTCATGAAAGATCATATCGTGGCTGTTGAGCATGACTTACAGGCCATGGAGAAAGACTTCGCTGATTCAAGAATTCCCGAAAAACCTATCTTCGTTTCTGAGCATGCCCAGTTTTTGTTAGACAAGCTTGTTGCAAGGTCTGTTCATACTTCTTCGCCTAGTTTTGTGGGTCATATGACATCGGCATTGCCATATTTCATGTTGCCTTTATCAAAAATCATGATTGCTCTGAACCAGAATTTGGTGAAAACAGAAACCTCTAAAGCGTTTACGCCACTTGAGCGGCAGGTGCTTGGTATGTTACACCGGCTCGTTTATGCGCAAGATGATGATTTCTATAGCAGCAGGATGCACGATGCCGAGTATGCACTGGGCGCAATGTGCTCGGGAGGAACCGTTGCGAATATCACTGCGTTATGGGCTGCACGTAACTTAGCATTTCCACCAGAAGGTAATTTTAGGGGTGTTTCTCACGACGGGCTATTTCGTGCGCTGAAGTATTATGGTTATGATGGTGCGGCCATTGTTGTCTCAAAGCGTGGTCATTACTCGTTCAGAAAAACAGCCGATATACTAGGTATAGGGCGTGATTATTTAGTTTCGGTTGATACCGATGATGATAATCGTATTGACTTAGATGCACTCCGTGAAACGTGTACACGGCTTAAAAAAGAAAACATATGCATTATTAGTGTGGTTGGCATTGCTGGTACCACAGAGACTGGCAGTGTTGACCCTCTCGAAGAAATTGCAGAAATTGCACGAGAGTTTAAAGCACACTTTCATGTCGATGCTGCTTGGGGTGGGCCAACCTTATTCTCTAGTAGTTATAAGTCTTTGCTAAAAGGTATTGAGAAGGCTGACTCCGTGACTTTAGATGCCCATAAGCAGCTCTATGTGCCAATGGGGAGCGGTTTAGTTGTGTTCAAAGATCCCAAAAAGTTAAAGTCTATTGCGCATCATGCTCAATATGTTGTACGCCGTGGTTCGAAGGATCTTGGTAGTACAACGCTCGAAGGCTCTAGACCGGGTATGGCAATGTTAATTCATTCCGGCCTGAAGATTATTGCAAAAGAAGGTTATGAGATTCTAATTGATCAAGGCATCAATAAAGCGAGAGCTTTCGCAAAGATGATTGAGGCAGACTCAGACTTCGAAATTATTAGTTATCCAGAATTAAACATTATTACCTACCGTTATTGCCCAGAGTTTGTCCAACAGGCCTTAATTAAGGCTGACGATATTCAAATGGATAAAATTAATGAGGCGCTTGATAGGGTCACTAAAGGCATTCAGAAAACACAGCGTGAAAAAGGATTGTCGTTTGTTTCACGTACTCGACTTGAACCAAAGAAGTATCACCAAAAGCCATGTGTTGTATTTAGAGTAGTATTAGCGAACCCATTAACGACTTTGGATACCTTGAAGGATATTTTGGTTGAGCAAAAAGAAATTGCAGACCAAACACCTGAGATTCAGTATGTTCTCAAGCGCTTGAAAGCGCTGTGTAGCTAAATTATGGTTTCTAGCCTCAAATATTTAGTAAAGCGCAGCTTCATCATCTAATACTTGACGAATGATACCAATAAAAATCTTATCCGCATCACTATGCTCTTCTGGAATACGAACGATAGTGGATGCACTGACTTCTTCTGCAATTAATTTGTCTGAGTTGGGGTCATTCTTTAGTTTACGTGCAATCTCCATACATTTACTCGCAACAGTAGGGTCTGATAAAACTTTGCGAATAAATACACTAAGCTCACTGATTACTTTTGCTTGGCGGCTTTCTTCTGAGGAGCTCATGGCGTGTCCTTTTAGGTGATTCTGGTTAAATAATATGCTATTGCACCATTATTTAAGTTTATACCTATAGTATAAGTCTAAGTGAAATGTAATCCATTAAATTTATATAAAATAACAGAATCCAAGGAAATTTTTTCAACCAGCTAGAACAGGAAAAATATAAAGTAACTGCTAAGCTTATAAATTCCCCCATATTTTTTTATCTATGGCCGTTATTTAGTCATTCGGAAATACCGTAAAGAATGAAGGCAGCTCAAAGTATTAAATTGAAGAGACCAGAGGCAAGTTGGCACTTGCGTATTAGTCTATTTTTGATTATTAATTTTATAATTATCGGAAATTGTTTTGCTATAGATACCTTCTTACCGGAAGGCCAAAGCTCCATTATTGTTAGGGCAGAATTTTTACCAGATAGACAAGCGCAATTGAGTATTGATGACTTCAGAAACGGATCACTTGAAAACCAATGGGAACCTTTACAAGAAAACTATGCAAATTTTGGTTATAAACCCTATCCATATTGGTATCGCTTTAATATTACGAATCCTACAGATGAACCAGTAAAACATATTGTTGAAATTAGTTATCCGTTACTTGATTCAATTGATTATTATCATTTTAAAGGTGAAACACTAGTTCAGCATATATTGACCGGTGACCGCTTACCTTATGCAGATCGACTGATCGACCATCCACATTTTTTATTTCCTATTAGTTTAAGGGCGGGCGAGTCGGGTTCATTCTACTTGAGGGTGATGAGTGCAGGCTCGCAGTTAGTTCCTATAACACTTTGGGATAGTACGGATGTTTTTGTTTTTTTAGGCAAAGAGGACTCGCTACACGCAATATACTTGGGTGTCGTGTCCGTTGTGATTTTTTTCAACCTGCTAATATTTTTAGCATTGCGTGAAAAAATGTATTTGTATTATGCTATTGGAACATTAGCCATAATGTTGTTTTTTGCCATTATGCGAGCTAAGTTATATCCATATATATTTTCAGTTACACCTGGATTTCATCACTTTTTACTACTCATGTTACCTTCTACTTGCCTGTTCTTTGCTGCAATATTTAGCCGTGAATTTTTGTCTATTCGGCAATATAGTAAATATTCAAACTATGCCATTAACATCATTATTGTTATCTGTTTTGCTTGTATGGCTGGTGTGTTTATTTTGGATAGTCAGACATCCTTAAAACTTTCAGTTTTAAGCGTCATACCTAGTTCGTTTATCTTGCTTTTATTAGGTCCGGTTATTGCTCTAATGGGTAATCGTATCGCGTGGGTTTATACGCTTGCTTGGGGCACGTTTATGTTTGGTGTGGCGATGACAGCATTAAGTAAACAAGGATTTCTTCCAGTTAATTTTATGACTGAATATGGTATGCAATTAGGGTCTGTTTTTGAGGTTTTTATTTTAAATGCAGCATTGGCTTATCGATTTTATCGTGCGCATGTTGATAAAATCACCGCCCAAGAAGCGCGGTTGTTGGCACATACTGAAAGGCGTGGTGCAGAAGTAAAGTTATTACATAATTCTATGTCTGATGCGGTGACGATGATGCCTAATCGGTCCTCCTTTGAATTACAGATCTTTCAGTCAATTAATGAAAGAGGCAATGTTCGCATTGGTGTTTGCATTATTGAAATTTCACGTTATTCAGAAATTAGTAAAACGTTGGGACATCAAAATACAGATTTAATGATGCGTGAGGTTGCGCACCAATTTAATAGTACCTTAGGCCTTATCCCTGGCCGAATACCTATTGCAGGCCCATCTTTCAGTGCTAATTTATGTGCTTTGGAAAATGGCAGTTTTGGTGTGTTGATGAATATGGATACATTAGAATCTGAAGCGAGTCGTGATCAGATAAATCAATTACTACATGGCTTATCTGAACCGATAGAATTCAAAGATATGCGTTTAGAGCTGCAACCGGTGATTGGTGTCGCGGTTTGCCCTGAGCATGGTTTGAATGCGGCAACATTATTACGTCATGCTCAAGTAGCCGCTGACTCTTCAAATGCTTTTGAAAGGAGTTTGTCATATTATCGTCCAGAGTATGACCAATACAATGCTCGACGTTTAATGATGATCTCAGAATTAAAAGAGGCGCTGCATAATGATCAATTAGAACTATACCTCCAACCAAAATATGATTTGGATAATAAGGCGGTTATTGGTGTTGAAGCACTAGTTCGTTGGCACCATGAGCGCTATGGTTTAGTTCGACCGGATGAATTTATAGAACTTGCTGAACAAACAGGGATTATAAAACCGTTAACACGTTGGGTGATTCGTAATGCCTTGATTCAGCAAGCTGAGTTACTCGCATTAGGGCATGATTTGAGTATGTCGATTAACCTTTCTATGGTTAACTTGAAAGAGCAGGACTTAATTTCTTTTCTTGAAGTACTTATTCATGAAACACAGGCTGACCCAAGTAAAATTTATTTGGAACTAACTGAAACCTCAATGATGTCTAACCCATTAGATGCAATTGAAGTAATTGAGAAAATTCGACAACTTGGTATCAAAATATCAATTGATGATTTTGGGTCTGGTTATTCATCGCTAGCCTATTTAAAAGTGCTACCTGCGAACGAAATCAAAATTGATAAGTCATTAGTGTTTGAAATTTGTCGAAATACACGGTGTGAAACGATTGCAAAAATGACGATTGATATGTGTCATGAACTTGGTTTTACCGTGGTGGCAGAAGGGGTAGAAACGCAAGACGTAATGGATCGCTTAGCAGACCTGAATTGCGATGTGATTCAGGGGTATTTGTTAACCCCCCCATTACCAACTGCTAAATTAATCGATTGGTTAGATGGGCATAATGCATCACAAGGTCTTGCTTCCTAGTGATGCTTATTGGGTATGGTAGATCAGTAATCCTTAAACTTATTATAGTTTAATTAGCCTTTTTTCTGATCAGTGCTTCCTGGCATACTGATGCGACAAGTTCACCTTTCTGATTATAGATATTACCACGGTTCAAACCACGCCCTTGCGATGCACTAGGGCTATCCATATCGTAAAGTAACCACTCATCTATTCTGAACGGACGGTGAAACCAAATAGCGTGGTCTAAACTGGCAACCTGCATACCTTTCTGTGCGTAGCTTACGCCATGAGGCAGCATGCAGGTGCCTAATAAACCAAAGTCTGATGCATAAGTGAGTATGCATTGGTGTAAGGCCAAATCATCTGGTAGTTTTGAAACGGCTCTAAACCAATTTTGTTTGTAGGGGGGGCGTATATCCGGGTCTGTATAATTGATTGGTCGAACAGGGCGAATTTCAATTGGACCGTCACGTGTAAATTGGTCGCGAAGCTTTTCAGGAATTAAATGCTTGAAGCGTCGACGCATTTCTAGTTCAGATAATAAGGTTTCAGGATCGGTGGTTTCGGGGGTATCAAATTGATGGCTCAGGCCTTGTTCTTCTTTTTGAAAGGAAGCGTTTAAAGTAAAGATTTCTTTATCGTGTTGCTTGGCAATAACGCGCCTTGCCGAAAAAGTACCGCCATCGCGTAATATTTGGGTCTCATAATGGATCGGAAGAGAATGGTCTCCAGGACGAAGAAAATAACCATGCATAGAATGAGCAGTTCGGCCTTCAACTGTTTGGTAAGCTGCCATCATAGCCTGACCGCAAACTTGACCGCCAAATACGTTCTTAAAACCTAAATCTTGACTACTTCCTTCAAATAATTGGTCATCAATTTTTTTTAATTGGAGTACTGCAATGAGCTTATCAAGCACTTCTATCATAAAATATCTCGGTTAACGTGGAAGGGTTATGTACTTTTTATTATTCGAAAGACTCTAGCGCTACAGCTATTTAACAAGAAGATGACATGAAAGTCGTCAATTGAATCTAATGAATAAAAGAAAATATCATAAACGTAGCGCTAATATTTTAATAGACGTGTTTTGGAATGCTATATTTCACTCACAACAAAGTTTACCTGAAGCGCTTCACGCGCACTCATTTCCCATCCATCCTTGGTTTTCTTTTTTATTATTGTTGGAGGCTGTTTTTTCTTAGACGTTTTCGTCTTAGTTTTTTTTAGCTTTGTTGATCGCGTTTGTGAAGCTGTACGCGTCATGCTTAAGTCTCTGAGGTATTAACAGCCACTATCCATTAAACTAATGCAGTGGCGGATACATAATATTACAAAACAGAAGGGGATGGGTATTTATCTTTCTAAATTAACTAAATTTTAAGAAAAGTTAGCTGAGTAGAACTTTAGGTTTATTAGTTTGTCTAACTTTTAAATCTTATGAATTTCTAGTTTATGGAGGGTGCGGCCATGCGTTGGCAATCGCGATATTTAGTTCGAAAGTTAACCAGCCGCTGGTTTATTTACCCACTATTGATCGTATTAACTTACCCTCTAGCAGAAACTGCAGTTTATTCCATGATGAACATGAACGGCTTTGTTATTGATCAGCCGCTTGTGCCTGAATCAGAAATTCATCAAGGTGGACCGCCCCGAGATGGTATTCCATCAATCGATGACCCTATCTTTATTACACCTGAAAAAGCTGATTTTTTAAAAGAAAACGATCGTGTTTTAGGGGTAAGGTTTAATGGTATTAGTAAAGCTTACGCCATTCGAATTTTAAATCATCATGAACTTGTTAATGATAACTTTAATCAGCATCCAGTCATTGTTAGCTTTTGTCCTCTTTGTGGAACGGGGATGGCATTTGATGCATCAAACGGTGGCAAAGAACTTAAGTTTGGGGTGTCAGGTCTGCTCTATAATAGTGACTTGTTGATGTATGATCGACAAAGTGACTCTTTATGGTCACAAATTGAAGGTAGGGCAATTAGTGGTCCAGCTAAAGGCCAACGATTAGAGCGGCTTGTCGTCGAGCATACAAGCTGGAAAAATTGGCGCGAGCGACATCCAACTACCTTAGTCTTATCGGATGAAACAGGTTATCGACGTAACTATCTTAATAGTCCTTACCCAGCTTATAGCACGAGTAAAGCGCTTTACTTTCCTGTTTCTCATTCTGACAAACGATTTCACCCGAAAGAAGTCGTGGTGGGGGTTGAAATAAATGGGAAGTTCAAAGCTTATCCTTTTGTAGAATTAGCAAAAGGGACGGGGGTTCTTGAGGATTTGTTTCAAGGTGAGAAATTGACGATTGAGTATAATTCGGAAGCACGAAGTGCAAAGGTGACAAATGAAAATAAAGCCTTACGACCGTCGTTAACTGCCTTCTGGTTTGCTTGGATCGCATTTCATCCAGAAAGTAAGGTCTATAAATATTAAATACATTTGAAGATGTTTATTAGTATTGAGGTTAATTAACCGTTAAAATCTCGACGTTTAATTAACCTGCTGAAGTTGAAAAGACCTCTATCTATGAAATATATCATCGTATTACTCTTAAGTTTCTTATGTTTAACTTCGTGTGCAAAAATATCATACCAAGAGCGCGATGAATTTACGCCTAATGGCTATTCAGAGCTTCATATTGAGGGTGATACCTATCGAATTAGCTATGAAACCTATAAAAGAAAAGCAACAGAAGACTTGTTAGCAGAGATGGCAGAATATAGAGCAGCGGAACTGACTTTAGAGAAGGATAAGGCCTATTTTGAAATTGTTTCGGTGAATTTCTCTGAAACGATGGAAGATTATGATGTTCCAGAGCAAAAATTAAGGCATTCTTATGGTGGCGGAAATACTGGACAGTTTGGCGTTAGTTCAACGCCCTCTAGAACTGAAGAAACGATTATTCCAGCGCATGTCCGTCAGTTTAAAATCAAGCGTGCAGATATGGAAATAAAAATTTATCTGGACAAAAACAATGAACGAGTTCTACTCGCACAAAGCATTATTGATGAGCGGGCTTTTCGGTAAGGCCTCGTTAGAATTTTTTTGTTACGCCAAAATTAACACTCAAAATTTCAAAGGTACTTGTTTTTATTAGTTGAGCAAACTCTAAGTCAAAGGAAAAATCCTGAGTTAGTTCAATGTTTAAGCCTGCCCCATATGAGATATCCTTTTCTGTTTCTGAAAAAGAGACACCGGGTTTTGTAAACTCAAGTTCCGCTTTTGAAACAGTATAACCAAGCATTAAATACGGGGATATAAACTCAAGCTCATCAGTAACGAAAAGCTTAGAATAAATCCCATATTGCTTGTCTATGCTTAGCTCTAGAGAGGGCAAAAACTCGTCATTGAATATACCTACTCCCGCTCTTGTTTCTAGCGATAACCAACGATTAAAACGATACCCCAAAGTTAAATTTAATAGTCCTAAATCTGCGTCGGCTTTAACACGATTATCAGAAGAAATATTAAATGTATTTCTAACATCAGAGTCTTTATATGCCAGTAAGCTAAAACTACCCCCAATATAACCTTGTGCGTTGGCGGTTACTGAGGTGAATAAAAAAATGAATGCAATGAAGTAGTAACGGTAAAGCATTGACGCAGGCTCAATAAGGAAATGAATTATTAAAATAAAAAGAGCCATATTCTCAAGAAATACAGCCCTATATGAAGGTCTACTATTAAATTATAAGAAATAAAACGTGATTAATTCTTTCCGTGGTGAGGGTGGTCGATACGTTTAATCAAAGCTCGGCCAAAGTCTTGCCGTGTAATTATACCTACAAGTTGCTCACCGTTTAATACAGGGAGTCGACGTCGACCTTTCAAAAAAAGATCAGCACAAGAAATGATGTCGTCATCTTGCTGAACGGTGTCTAGCTCTTTGGTCATGTGGTCAGCGACGCGGTCACCCGCTTCTTGATAATAGCCACCTTGTAATGCTTCTTTCAAACAATCGAATTCAGATAAAACACCTACTAATTTACCGCTGTTATCCAATACGGGGGCACCAGATCTGCCTTTGTTAATAAGTTGTCTTAGCGCGTCAATGGTACTATCTTCAGGCTTGAAGGTCGTTACATTTGAACTCATGTAATCTTTAATTTTTATCGTTTGCATCAAGGATATCTCCTTTATGAGTATAGTTAGAAATCATGGCACGAACTAGATAGATAAACCATCATTAATCGCGTTTCATGATGAAAATTTTTTTACCTTGAGAAAAATACTGTTGGTATTTTTTACGAATTATAGTTGGGCTATTTTCAGGTCGGTATGCTTTAAAACCAATGGCTCCATAAAATGATTCTAGGCCATTAAATGGAAAGCACCAACACTCTCGCGTTTCCAGCTTTTGTGCTAAGCGATGTAGCATAAATAGTCCAACACCTGTTCGCCGATACATGGGGGATACCACCATGCTACGGAGGATTAAATGCTGGTCCAGTTTCACAAGTTTTAAGGTGGCAATAATGATGCTCTGATGGAGGACGACATATACTTCATCTTCGCGGCCTATATTGTTAGGGTAGCGGGCCGATTTATAGAACTTTTTAGCCAAAGGGAATTGTGGCAGCATTAATTGCTCAAAGTGGTATTCATTAGCCTCTTTAAGTGTATCTTGATATGACATTATTAAGCTCTATTTTACATCCCTATTTACTCAGTTAGTTTTTTAAGACCACTTTTTAATACGGTCACGGTCACTTTCTTTCGCTTCTACCCATTCGCTGCCTTTATCATGGCACTCTTTTTTCCAGAATGGAGCATCTGTTTTTAAATAATCCATAATAAATTCACAGGCTGCAAACGCATCAGCGCGATGAGCAGAACTAACCCCCACAAATACAATCTGATCACTTAAGTTGAGTTGCCCAACCCGGTGTATAACCGTCACATCATTGAGTTTCCAGCGAACGGCTGCTTGATCAATAATTAACTGTAAGCTGTGCTCCGTCATGCCAGGGTAATGTTCAAGAAACATACCCGTCACCCCTTCTTTGTCACCAAATTCTCTAACTAGGCCAGAAAAAGTACAAATAGCGCCATTTTTAGCAGGATTAGCAAGCCGTAAGCGTTGATACTCCTCATCAATGGAAAAGTCAGCTTCTTGTAGACGAATAGAGCCAATTTGAGCTGGCATGATTAACCACCTGTTACGGGAGGGAAGAAAGCAAGTTCATCATCAACTTTGATCTTGGTTCTCAGGTTAGAAATTTCCTGATTTACAGAAACTAATAAGCGGTCAGCATTCAGGGAGCTAGCCCACGGTTCACCGCGTGTTTGGAGTTGAGCGAGTACGTCGCCTGCAGTGAGTGCGCCATTGAGCTCTTTCCACTGCTCCTCTTCTGTATTGAGTTGTTCCCTCAAACTTGCAAAAAAAAGAATTTTCATAATTGATACCGCATTAATTATTTAAAGAGAATAGACTAGAAAAAGGTACAAAATCTACTAAATCACCTTTTTTCGGCGCTTTATGTTCTGGAATTACCACAAAACCTTCCGCCCAACTTGCTGAACTAAGCATGCCAGAGCTTTGGTTAGGGTGACGACATAGTTGGCCTGATTTGTCTTGTTTAGCGCGCAGAAATTCTCGACGTATGCCTGCTTTTTTTATATCAAAGCCTAAAGGTAGTTTAAAGGTTGTTGGTGAGGCGGGAGTCATACCTTGGGCTGCGAGTAAAAATGGGCGTGCTAACTGTAAAAAAGTAACGAATACGGCACCGGGGTTTCCTGGTAAACCTAATACGGGTGTGTTGTCTATTTTACCAAACATAAAAGGTTTGCCTGGCTTAATCGCGACACGCCATAAATCGATTTGACCCAAAGACTTGATCGCTTGTTGAATATAGTCTTCTTCGCCAACAGATGCTCCACCGGTAGTGATGATGACATCAGCACAATAGGCCGCTTTTTCTAAGGCGGTTTGAGTCGCTTCAAGCTGGTCAGGAATAACGCCCAAATCGATGACTTCAAATTGGAAATTGTTGAGTAGGCCGTTTAAAAGATAGCGATTTGAATTATAAATTTGACCTGGTTTAGTTACTTCACCGGGTTCAACTAGCTCATCACCTGTCGATAAAATAGCGACTTTCAGTGGGCAGTACACCTTCACTGTTGCAAACCCTATTGAGGCGGCAAGGCCTAAGCGCTGTGGTGTGAGTGTTTGTCCCTTATGCAAAACAGTTTGACCCGCTTCAATGTCTTGGCCTTTCGGTCGAATGTTTTGCTTGGCTATAGCTTGAGTTTGAAACTGAACAACGTGGTTCTCATCATCTAAGCTGGTTTGCTCTTGCATGATAACTGCGTCAGCACCTTCTGGAATGGAAGCACCCGTAAAAATTCGAGCAGCACTACTTTTTTCGAGCGCTATTGGGGCACGACCTGCTGGAATGCGTTGAGAAATAGGCAAGCTTAAGGTAGTTGCTAAATCCTTAGTTCTCACGGCATAACCATCTACCGCACTGTTATCTGCTGGTGGCACATCAATGCCTGATACCAAATCTTCAGCTAATACTCGGTTTAAAGCCTGAGTAAGTGGTACCTCCTCGTAAATATTTTGACGTAGTGAGATGGGTAAAGCCTTCGCTAATAGCCATTCAATAACAGAATCAAGGTTATGTAATGTGTGTTTGTTATTGCTGTCGCAGCCGTTTTCAGAAGCATTCGTCATGAGAAGTCCATGCTAAAATTTATTTAATTATAACTTAATCACGTGACATTATTTTGATATCCGTCAATCTCATCGCTGTTTTTTAATTAATTATGAGCTATGGGTCGTGCTATTAAGCAAGGTAGTCCTCAAAGTAGTTCAACTGAACTCCAGTAGCGTTTATTTTTTATCACTCACTATTGTTCTAAAGGTCAAATTAACCCTTAGCTTATTTATCTTTTTTGTTGGCGGTAAGCGGTGTAACCAATGTTCTTGAGTTTCATCCTTCATAATGAGCAAGCTCCCATGCTCCAAAATTAATGAAACTGTTTCTTTAGTTTGCTTGTGTTTGAAACAAAATTTTCTTTCTGCGCCAAAACTCAACGATCCTATCGCGCCATGCTTTTTCAGGTCAATTTCACCATCACTATGCCAAGCCATTCCCTCCAAACCATTATGATATAAATTAAGCAAACAAGAATTGAACACTTCGCCTGTTTTTTGTTCGGCCAAGTTTTTTAGTGCCAGTAATTCTTTCGTCCATGGCAATGCCAATTTTGTCGTGTTTGAGTAGGTATATTCAAAGGGGTTATCGCCATACCAGGCGACTTTACGTTTCGTGATAATTCGTTTTCCGAAGATGAGGGCCTCATCGTTCTTCCACTCAATATTATTTAATAATTGATCTAAATAATCATCGGCAGATCGACAAGACAGCAATTTTCCATAATAATTTACGGTACCATCTCGATGTAGTAAATTTCTTGGCGTACTGCCTATACCATCAAACAAGTCCATTTTTTATATTCACTGAACATACAATTTCCACAAGCTCTGTATCCTTCACTTTTTGCTTCTTTTTCAGATGAGAAAAAAACACGATTCTCTTTCTTCATTCTTTTGCCAGAAGAACACTGTAGCACGCCATAAATTTTTAGCTTTCGATTTCCGCCAAAACATACTTCACTTTGCTTAATTTTTTGCCTTAAATCCTTATTACTTAATTCACCGTGGTGTATCACGTTGCTGCTAACTAACTGCGTCGTGGAAAATAACACCTAATGTGTGTCTCTCACCACTAAGAACTTCACTTACGCCATGTTTCATATTTACTCGATAATATCCTCTTGACCCTTTTTCTGGTCTGAAATTGGTGGTGAAAATGAGCATGTCGCCCCTTTTTGGTTTTAATACGGTGACTTTTGACTGTGCTCTGGGTGTTTGCTGTGTCAGTACAAACTCGCCCCCCCTGTAATCGATATCAGGTTCATTTAGAAAGATGGCAGTTTGAAGTGGAAAATAAACCTCTCCATATAAATCTTGATGCAAGGTATTAAACCCACCCTTACCGTATTTTAGAATCAGTGCCGTAGGTTTTAATTGTTGGTTAGTGTGACATTCGGTTTGTAAACCTTGAAGTGTATCGGAGAATTGCTTACCAATTTTTAAAGCGCTCATCCATGAATTAGCGATAGGAACAAGTTTTGGGTATACACTTTCTCTTATTGTTTGAATAAGCTCAGGTAGAGGATAATCAAAATACTTATACTCACCTACGCCAAACCTATATTTTTCCATAACCACTGTTTTGCGATACCCATCTACATTACCGTATTGCTGAATGAGTTGCTGGCATTGCGGTTCTGAAAGAAAGTCTGGCACGATCACATACCCTTTGTCATGCATTTCCAAAGAGGCTTGTTGCCAGTCAATTGCATTTATTTTATCTGTAATATCTTTCATTATTTAGCCATTAACCCTTGATGCTTCCCAGGCAATAATTGCCGACTTTCGAGTATGGCCCCACATGTAGCCGCCAATACTGCCAGTAGACCGTATAACCCTATGACACGGAATAAGGAAGGCCACAGGGTTACTTCCAATCGCGGTACCGACAGCTCTCGATGCTTTAGGGTTATTGATTTCCTGAGCAATGTCACCGTAAGTTGTCAAGCTCCCCATCGGAACTCTCAACAAAGTTTCCCAGACTTTTAACTGGAAAGCTGTGCCAGTTAAATGCAGTTTAACTTTATGCAACTGGCTTGGTTCGTGTTGAAAAATAAATAAAGCATTTTGTTGAATCTTATCAAGTGTCTTATGATATTTTGCGTTTGGATAACGTTGTTTTAAATTTGTAAGGGCCTGTGCTTCATGTTCTTCAAAAGACATGTGACAGATACCTTTACTTGTCGAAGCTACCAGTAAATTACCAAAAACACTTTTTGAATAACTGTAATTTATTGACAGACTTTTGCCCCCATTTTTATATTCGCCAGGTGTCATGCCTTCGATATTTATAAATAAGTCATGTAGGCGACCAGTGCCCGACAACCCCGTTTCGTAAGCAACATCGAAAAGCGTTGCTTTTTGATCTTTTAATAATTGTTTGGCATATTCAACGCTCAGGTACTGTATGAACTTTTTAGGGCTAACACCCGCCCAGTCAGTAAATAAACGCTGAAAGTGAAAAGGGCTCAAATGAACGATTTCAGCAATTTCATTTAGTGACGGCTGTTCTTTAAACGTTGCTTTTATATAATCGATTGCTTCTGCGATTCGACTGTAATTTGTGAGAGTTTGTTCGTTCATGGTATATCTTTCTTTGCTGAATATTGAAAATTGTTGCCTTCGCCCACTACTGACGTTTTGTAGCGTTTATTACTTCTTTTGAGCACCCAATCCGTAATCTTTCTTTTCAAACCACGTTGCTTCCACGGAGCATACTGGCTTTCAGCGCCCTCAGCTAATCTGGAATCATGAATGTACTCCCCTGTGCTGTAGTACTTTCTAAAGCTCATAATAAGTGGGTGCCACTTGTCCGGATCAACATAGGGCTTGCTGGGGTCAAACAATAAAGAGTTATCCACATGAACTTTTTCAATATTCAGTTCAAAAGCAGAGACAGGGGTAGGCACCTTTGCATTTTTATCCCCGAATGGAATAACTTTACTTAAGCTGGCCTCTAGCTGAACCAGACATTCTTGAATTCTTGGAGGTGTCACTACTAGTGACGTTTGCTCGGTAAAATTACCAGCGCCAAATTTATCATTCTCAAACCGGTACCCCAAGGCTTTTTTGTGCAAAGGCACTTTTTTCCTTCCTGTGGTTTTGGCTATGCGATTCACGGACTCAACGAGGTTAGCTGAGGGCATATTTAGAACACATTCTCCGGTTCGAATGAGATTTTCGGATGTTTGGGAAGATGCATCAACCCCTATCATGCAACTCCAACCAAGCCACCAAATTGATGATATAGGAGCAATATTTGCTGTGCCATCGGCATTGATAGTAGAAACCAATACGACTGGCGTGCCGAAATAGAGAATAGCCGGTTCAATATCTTTGTGCATGTTAACATCCTTCATAACTAATATGGTTTAAGGATTATGCTTAGTCCACGCACTGAGGGCGACCCGATTCTTGCGGAATTTCGCAAGTAAATCATCGGAGTAAACAGACTTGGTGCTATAAGATTATATTATGAGAAAAATAATGTTTTTATCAGATTCGTGTGTGAATGAAGTCATAAACAAGCTTTATATAAGTATATAGAGACAGCAGAATAATATTATCAGTAAGGTTAATTACGAGGGGATGTTCATGCCCCCCCCGTAAAACAAATAGAGAATTGGGCAAAAATTGGAAAAATGAACCATTCATTTTGGTACTGATGGATTGTCAGTTGCCTGTATTGGATGGGAATGAGCGATTAGCTGACGAAACCGATTGAAACCGATGTCTTGCTAGAAAAACTAAAATTCTGGTTGTTGAAATAATGGGTATGATCAAATCTTCTCAATTTGAGTATCTGATATCGTCGATGAAAAAGTGAAAAAGACGATTCTTAGGGGTATGTTGTGGCTAAATATAGGCCAGCAAGGCCGGCCATATCTAACGTTAGCTTTTAACAAAGCAAACTATTTAACAGTAATGGTGATCTTATCCGATACGACTGGTCGGCTATGAGGAACGTGTGCAAAGTTACCTAATATCAACTGTAAGGTGTGTTTGCCTGGTGAAAGGGTTAATAATGTTTCTGTTTGTCCGCCGCCAAAATGTTTTATTTTATCGGTTGCTGGAAGCGGTTTTGTTAAATCTGGAAGGGTGTCGGTATCAATTAAAATATGGTGATGGCCGGTATTTTTTTTAGTTGTACCTGCGGGTGCAACACCCATTTTGCTTAAACCGAATACTACTTTAAATCTTTGATCAACGGTTGCTCCATTTGTCGGTTGGATGAGGTAAACGTTCGCATCAGGCGCTGATTCAGTCACTAAACTATCAGCAAATACGTTCATTGTTGTGCTAATTAAAGCAATTGTTAAAGCCATTAGTATTTTGTTCATTTTATTCTCCATTAGTCGTCGGTGTTTCCATAGTGCTTTATTTATTCATACGCTAGTATAAAATGCAAAGTTTTACAGCTTGTGATAAAACTAGCAAGTGTCACTTATTTAATTATATGAATGACGATTTTACATAAATAGTAAGCGACGATTAAAGCACATAAATTAGGGTTAACATCCTCATAATGACACATGAAGTCTTACTCTCTTTTTTTCAGAAATTTCTTAATCAAGACGCCGTCATGATTGATAAAATTGCTCACTTTAAAGAGGATTTATATATTGACCAGAATGCAGGCGCGGTGGTTTTTAGTCTTCCTGCATTATATGAATTGTTATTTGATCCGCAAATATTGTCATTTTCTGAGTTTAAACAAACTTTGTACCAAGGGCAGTTTAATCAAGCGCTTCAAGCATTTGGTGGCATGGTTTCTGTGTATCAATCTAATGGGAAAATTGTCGATAATTTGTATCAAGTAAAAACTTTGGTTAATAAATACGCTTGATATGTTTTGATCTTGGCCGTAGTATTGGCCATTCGTAAGTAGGTGCCCCTTGAGGGATAATCGGGAAGTATGGCTCGTTTGTTTCATTAACAAACAATTCCATCGCTGCCCCCGCATCGGTAAGAAAGAGTATTAGTTTCGACTAATATGTTGTTTGCATTAGCCACTGAATCTATTCGCTTAGTTTCGGGAAGGCGTAAACAACCGCAATAGCGCTCTTTTAGCCCGAAGACCGGCCTGTTTAATTTTTCTCTTTTATAGGTACGGTGGGTACCTGAGGTGTATGTATGTCTTCGCGTGTTTTTTCTGATCAAGCTCTTTCTTCTAAATCAGCTATCTCTTCTGTTATGCAAACGTTTGGTGCCTTAACCTTTGGGGTTATCATGGTTTTTGCTGTGGGTTTTATGCCTGTCGATGCGGCCCATAATGCGGCCCATGATACGCGCCATTCTTTAGCTTTTCCCTGTCATTAATTTTTAATTAAAGATATATCAATTTAACTTTTAAGTATCGTTTTATTGCGTACTGCTGAGCGTTTATTTTTAGCTGGGCAGTGCTTGCTTTTGGAGTTGTGCATGTTATTTCGTCGAATTATTTTAAGTGCCTTGTGTATTGGTTTATTAAGTGGCTTGTTGTTTTCTGTGGTGCAGTATTTGGGTGTCTCGCCGATTATATTAGCTGCCGAGCAGTATGAAGTGGTAGAGGTTGAAGCCGCTCCAGTTCAGAGCAGTCATCATGGTGAAGGGGTGAGTGCAGTGCATCATCATGATGCTGAAGCATGGTCACCGAGTGATGGTCTAGAGCGAAGTCTATTTTCTTTACTTTCAAATGTATTGGCAGGTATTGGCTTTGCCGCGATTGCTTTGTCAATCATGTGTCAGTTGCAATTGAAAGGTTTGATAAAGTTTTCTCCCGTGAAAGGCTTGCTCTGTGGATTGGCGGGTTTCGTTGCTTTCTTTGCTATGCCAGGCATTGGCTTACCGCCAGAAATACCGGGTATTGAGGCTGCACCGCTTGAAAATCGCCAAGCATGGTGGGTCTCAACTGTTATTGCTTCTGGTTTAGGTATCGGCATTTTAGTGTTTGCGAAAGGGTCGTACAAAATATTAGGTGTTTTGTTAATGGCACTACCTTTTCTGGTGGGTGCGCCGCATCCGACAGGGCCTGAATTTGGCCATACTGATGAACGTGTAGTCGCTATATTGGTTAACCTTCATCAGCAGTTCATTGTGGCGAGTGGTGTGGCCAACTTGATTTTTTGGTTAGCGCTAGGTTTATTATGCGCATGGGGTTTGAATCGTACCGTACTGACTGACCATATGCAGAAGCTTAACGCGTGATTAATTTTCCTTTTACGGCAGTTGTAGGGCAGGACTCATTAAAACTTGCCCTCACGCTCACTGCTATTCAACCAAATATCGGTGGTGTACTGGTGAGTGGGCCGAGGGGGAGCGCTAAATCAACCTTAGCACGTGCTTTAGCTGATGTATTGGTGCTAAGTAAAGATACCGGAAGTGTGACACCTTTTGTGACATTGCCTCTTGGCGCCAGTGATGACATGGTCACAGGTACCTTGAATCTTCAGCAAGTGTTAAGCGAACAAAAAGTTGAATTTAATCCAGGTTTATTCTCTAAAGCACATCAGGGTGTGTTGTATGTGGATGAAGTTAATTTGCTTAATGATGCCTTAGTCGATTTATTACTTGATGTGGCCGCTAGTGGTATTAACTGTGTCGAACGTGATGGCATAAGTCATGAACATGGCGCTAAATTTGTTTTATTGGGAACAATGAATCCTGATGAAGGTGAGTTGAGAGCGCAGCTTCAAGATCGTTTCGGTTTGGCGGTAGACCTAAGCAATCAATATACCTTAGAAGAGCGAGTAGAAATTGTACGACGTCGCGAAGCATTTGATCATGACGCTGCAGCGTTTATTCAACTCTACGCGGTAGAGCAAGAAGAATTCGCTTCTCAAGTCCAAGAAGCAAGACATCGGCTGTCAATGGTTAAGTGTTCTGATACCTTACGTATGATGATTGCGCAACGCGCGTCAGATGCAAATGTCGATGGTTTACGAGCCGATATTGTATGGTGTCGGGCTGCCATGGCACACGCTGCATGGCACCATCGTGCTGAGGTGCAAGAGCAGGATATTGATGCGGTAGAAGAATTAGTATTAGCGCATCGTCGGCAAGGACCCTCTACCCAACCTCCAGCGGTTCCACCATCGCCCCCATCAATTAAATCAACAGAAAATCCTTATACTCGGCCGTCTGATTCCAAGTCACCTGAAAATAGTACTGAAAAGCGCGCTGATAAAGATGCGGGTGCAGGCTTTAACGCTGGCATTGGTCAATGGGGAAGCATGTCACCTCAAGTACAAACGATTCATGAAATTGAATCGATAGATTTTTCTATTAATCAGAATGAGCATCAGCAAAAACAGCGCTACGCGACCAATACCAATGTTCCAGTTTCAAAGAACAAAGGTCGTAGTTTGGGTGGAAGTCACCAATCAAAAGACTTTTCGATTTCGCCTAATTGGTTTTTAACGTTGCTTGGTAGTGCAGGGCAATGGCCACCAACACATTTGGCTTATCGAAAGCAGAAGGGCGCTCAAACCGCGCTTAATTTAGTCTTATTGGATACCTCCGGCTCAACACATGATGGCCAACTCATTGCACAGGCTAAAGGTGTTGTTTTACAAATATCCAAACAGGCGTATTTGGATCGCGAACAAATCTCGATTTTAGGTTTTGGTAATGATCAGCTTGATGACATTTTACCGAGAGTTCGGGCACCAAAAACGATTCAAAATTGCTTAAACCAGGTGAATTCAGGTGGTGGCACGCCGATTAAAGAAGCATTAGAACGAGCTGAGCATTACTTGCTTAATTTATTGCGCAAGATTCCTGAGCTAGCGATTAAATGTTATTTGATCACTGATGGCCGTACACGACAAAATATTGATGGGCTAACTTTACCGGGACAATGCACGGTGATCGATATTGAAGCCTCCGCCATAAAACGAGGGCGAGCAAGAGTGATCGCACAAACACTTGGTGCGCGTTACTTAACTTTACCTGCCACGTATGGCGCAGGAGCGTAAACCATGACGAATGATTTAAAACACCAGCAACGTATGCAAAGCCGTAAAAAAGTGATGGATGCAAAAATAGCCAAGTCAACGGAAGAGCGTGGTGTGTTTATTCTGCTGAAAGGTCCCGGAAAAGGTAAAAGTAGTTCTGCCTTTGGCACGATGGCGCGTTCTGTCGGGCATGGAAAACGATGCGCGGTAATTCAGTTTACAAAAGGCCGTACTGAAACCGGTGAATTTAAGTTTTTTAGTGACCATCCTCTAGTAGAATGGCATGTGATGGGGCATGGGTTTACTTGGGAAACACAAGATAAATTACAAGATATTGAGGCGGCACAAAAAGCATGGGCTTTAGCGGAAACCTTATTGATAGACCCAAGCTACGATATGCTGGTGTTTGATGAAATTGGCTATATGTTCAAATATGGATACTTGGATGCTGAGCCTGTCATTCAAGCGTTAAAAAATCGTCCGTTGATGCAGAATGTCATTATGACCGGTCGAACCATGGTCACTGGCTTGCAAGAGGTGGCTGATACCATTAGCGTGATTCAAGATGAGCGTCATGCCTTTCGTTTGGGAGTGAAAGCGCAAAAAGGTATCGAATATTAATGGCAGCCTCTATCGACATTAAACCTGTACTGTGTCCAGCACTGTTTTTAGCCGGCCCTTCTTCAGGTCAAGGTAAAACTACAGTGACAGCAGCCTTGGCTCGTTTGTTAAAAAACCAAGGCAAAACTGTTCGTGTTTTTAAAACTGGGCCAGATTATCTCGACCCTCAAATACTAGAGCAGGCTTCCGGTCAAGCGGTTGAACAACTTGATATTTGGATGGCAGGCGAAAGCTATTGTCGTCAGCGACTTTATGAGGCGGCGCAAGTAGCAGACTTTATTTTAGTTGAAGGGGCGATGGGCTTATTTGACGGAGAACCTTCGAGTGCCGATTTGGCTGCTTGTTTTGGTATACCTATTGCCGTGGTGATGGATGTGAAAGGCATGGCTCAAACCGCAGCGGCGATCATGAAAGGCTTATCGACTTTTCGAGATGATATTTCAGTGGTCGGTTTAATTGCCAATGGATGCAGTACCGCGCGCCATACTGAATTAATTCGGGATGCTTTGTCTAGAAATCAAGAGCCTAATAAGAAAGAGTCTTGTCAGGATAACCCACTACTTGCAACATTTGCGCGCGACCCTTCTGTCGCACTGCCTGAGCGCCACTTAGGTTTAGTGCAAGCATCTGAAGCACGATCCCTGTTAGAGCAACGATTTGAAGCGGGTGCTTTAGCACTAAGGCAAGGCTTACAAATGCCGTTTGAACAACTCTTTCCGTTGGTGAAGTTTAGTGCAGAATTAACGGTTCAAGCACCGATTCAAAAGTGTTTGTTAGGCTTAAAGATTGCCGTTGCCAAAGATGAAGCGTTTAGTTTTATCTATCAAGCTAACTTAGATCTATTAACCCAGATGGGCGCGAGTTATGAATTCTTTTCGCCACTTCATGACAAACATATACCTGATGCCGATGGGCTTTGGTTACCGGGTGGTTATCCTGAATTGCATGCGGAGAAGTTAGCAAAAAATACCATTATGCAAGAATCTATTATTCAATTTTATACAAGTGATCGGCCTATGTTAGCGGAATGTGGTGGCTTTCTTTATTGCTTGGAAACACTCGTAGATCTTGAAGATAATTCACATGCCATGCTAGGCCTATTGGCAGGTGAAGGGGCTATGAAAGGCAAGCGAGGCTGCCAAGGCATGCAAATCGCTGTATTACCTGAAGGTGAGCTTCGAGGCCACGCACATCATCGATCTCGTAGTGCGGTGAAAAAAGCACCCATTAGCTACGCTCGTAGACAGCGACACTCAGCACCGGGTGAGGCGATATATCGAAGTAAGGGACTAACAGCGAGTTATTTACACTTGTTTTTTCCTTCAAATCCACATGTGATTGGTCGTATTTTTTTATCAGCGTCTACGAGCTCCATCGTGTCGAAACAGAATGTGGAGACTGACTATGCGAGTTAATTTCAGCCTAGTGAATGTCGCATTCATCAGTATGATATTCATGAGTATCTTATATTCTGGTTCAGCATTCGCCAGCAGTCTTTTTGCAAGCTCTGAGTTAATGAGAGCAGGATTAATCAGCCCATGGGTAATGATTGGTGCGGGTTTTTCATTAGGTTTAATACATGCATTAGATGCTGACCATGTGATGGCTGTTTCAGCCTTGAGTAATCGAAAAAAAGTGAGCTTCCTCACCACGATTAGTTATTGTTTAAAATGGGCCTTAGGGCATGGTGCCGTGCTGCTGCTAGTAGGCTTATTATTTTTTGGTTTAGGTTTGGAATTACCTGCAAGTTTATTGAGTATTGCTGAAGCGAGTGTCGGGGTTTTGCTCATGGTGATTGGCTTGTTTTGTTTAGTTCGCATACGACAACAAAAGCTAAGGCTGCACGTTCATCAACATGGCGACGTAACGCATACCCACTGGTTGGTACAAGGTGACCCAAATAGTAACAATCATGAAGCACATACACCCACGATGCTAGGTATGTTACATGGGCTTGCGGGCAGTGCGCCGGCTTTGGCACTAGTGCCGCTTGTATCCAAAGGGGTAGCATCAGAACAGTTAGCTTTAGCCGTGGTCTATTTAATTGTGTTTTCACTAGGCGTGTTAATTGCGATGGCATTATTTGGTTTGGGTCTAGGTCTTGCACAGCAAAAACTACAGACATTCAATGCGCGGTTTTTTCAGTGGAGCCAGTATTTAATTGCGTCAGGTTCCATCTTATTCGGTGGCTTTTGGCTGAGCCAGTCACTATAGCCAAGCCTTATAAGCTATTGCGATGAACGAATCGATGTAAACATTAAAAGAAGTCAGTTTATGTGGCCAGAAAGTGGAGAGCAGCCTAAGAAGTTAAGAAGCGGCCTGACAACTGGAAGTTGTGCAACTGCTTGTTGTGTTGCTGCGGCTCGGTACATATTAGGGCCCGTTGATACAACAACACCTAAAAAAGAACAAATTGTTGAAATTACCTTGCCGAAAGGTAAAACCGTATCACTCACAATTTGTAGTCGTGAACTGCAAGGCGGAGCGAGTGTCGCCAGTACGATTAAAGATGCGGGCGATGATCCAGATGTCACACATGGGGCTAAAGTAAGTGTCGCATTAAAGCTAACAATAAACGCAGGTATTGTTTTTCATGCGGGTGAAGGGGTCGGAACGGTGACGCGGGAAGGGCTTGCATTAGCGGTCGGTGAACCGGCCATTAACCCTGTACCGAGAAAAATGATGACGGAACATCTTGAAGCAATCGCTGATGAGTTTAATTATCAGGGTGGTTTTTCGGTAACGGCATTAGTTGAAGATGGCGAGAGTTTAGCTTTAAAAACGATGAACCCGCGCTTAGGTATTTTGGGTGGGCTGTCTATTTTAGGCACGACAGGCATCGTACGACCATTTTCATGCGCTGCGTATATTGCTTCGATTCATCAAGGGATTGATGTCGCACGAGCAAATGGCATTAAACATATTGCTGCTTCAACGGGGAATCAAAGTGAAACAGCGATACGTGAAAAGTATCAGTTATCTGAGATGGCCTTAATTGAAATGGGTGATTTTGTAGGTGCGGTATTGAAATATTTAAAGAAAGCTCCGGTTGAACGCCTGAGTTTATGTGGTGGTTTTGGAAAAATCAGTAAGTTGGCGCAAGGGCATTTGGATTTACATAGTCGTGCGTCATCGATTGATTTTTCTTTTCTTGAAGAGCTTGCGACAGACGCTGGAGCAAGTGAGGTCTTAAGAGAAAATATTCTGAAGTCGAACACGAGTATAGAGGCGCTTAATCACTGCCAAAAAGCGCAAGTAGATCTAGCACATTTAGTGTGTAGGCAAGCCATGAAGCAGGTTAGAAAAATTATACCTTCAGATATTGTGTTAGATCTTTGGGTGGTGAATCGCCAAGGTCAAATTGTAGGGTCTGCACTGTAATGTCTATTTGTATAATGGCTAGTCTAATGATGCCTCCACGATGAGAATATTAATATTAGGCGGTACGGCAGATGGCCGACACTTAGCAGCTGCATTACATAAAAGTGGCTGTACGGTTGTTTATAGTATTGCAGGTTTAGTACGTCAGCCAGCACTTGAATGCGAGGTGATTAGCGGAGGCTTTACCCAGTTTGGAGGTTTAACAACTTACCTTAAAAAACAGGGCATTGCTGCGGTTTTAGATGTGACTCACCCCTATGCAAAAGTGATGAGCTGTACAGCGCGTGAAAGTACGCAGTTTTGTGGTATTCCATGCTGGCGGTTTCATCGTCCATCATGGAAGTCTGAAGCCGATGATAATTGGCAGCATTATGAAGACTGGCCGGGATTATTGAAGGCCTTACAGTTTAAAAAAGCAGTGTTCTTAACGGCAGGTCAGTTGCCTGAATTGGCCGTACAAGCCTTTGAAATCTTGGGTAAACAAGGTCAGAAGCAGATACTAAGAACAGCTGTTGAGCCAAAATGTGAGTTGCCTGTATCGATGACTAGGCATAAAGCGATTGGCCCTTTTTCACTTGAGCACGAACGAGAAATAATGGCGAATCATCAAGTAGACGCATTGGTAACAAAGAACAGTGGAGGTACTTCAATGCAAGCAAAACTGTTTGCTGCAAG